>JAABUP010003317.1_pt1 | contig 28624 bp, 38 predicted proteins | sample 5559201 | NCBI WGS metagenome assembly JAABUP01 (sample SAMN10711887, study PRJNA513373) | rock metagenome | isolation source: Antarctica rocks | place: Antarctica | reverse complement strand
GTTGCTTTATGGTTGCTAGGCCAGACAAGGGGCTTGGGAACGTGCTAGCTTTATGGCTTGGCATTGGCTTTGCCTTGGCAATGCTTGCTTGAACTTCCATTCTGACTTTGTTTAGCTGATCCAGCTTTGTGTCATGCATCGTTGGTGGACAGAAGCAAGCATGTCTTTCTAGCTGGGTTACTAGCTTTGGATGGGCGGTTGCTTGTTTTGCTTTCATTGTCACGACGCTCAGGATTCATGCCTGAACAAATTCAAGTTGTGTTGTTAGCTGTGGCCTTTATGGCTTGTGGTGGACTTCAAATACTCTTGAGGTTGCTATCGTTGCACTTGTGTAATGAATATCCATCCCTCCCAAAAAAAAACAAAAAAAAGAAATGCTGGTCACAACCAAGCACCAGCCATCACAGGCTCGCACGCAAGGCTGATTAAGGCTGAATCTTGCCGTTCATAGATCTTATGGCTTGCCGCAAAAGGGGCATGCATAAAGGTTCGACTAGTAACCTTGTTGCCTTTGCTGCGATTAGCAGCCTTGTTTACACCTCACCTGCCTTGACAGCAAACTCCCTTTTGTGCAGTGTCTGTCTGGCAGCTGAGGGTCCAGGCTGCATGTCACCTTACCTTACATCCTGTCATCTGTACTGCTGGTGAATGGGTTGCCCTTTGTGCAGGTTCTTTTGGGAAGGCCTGACTGGCAGTAGTCGGCCAAGCTGCCCTTTGCTATGCTACCCACAGGCTCTTGCAATGCTCTCGCTGCAATCAATGGTGCGTCTTCGCTGTGCTACCATAAAACATAGCTGTGTTTGAATCTCCCGTGCCACCATCTGTTGCAACAACAAGTTGAATTGTGCAATCTTTGACAGCAGTCAGAACTGTAGCTTGCCCCGGGTCTCACTGTCTTGTCTGCTTGCTTTTACATGGTAATGACATTCATGTTTGCGCCTGCTGCAAAGAGTAATTTAGGCTTTCATCGATTAAAGCAGGTGCTTCCTAGCGCGGCAGCCCAGAGCTTTGTGCCGGCTGCATGTGCATGTGCATGTGCATCATCATCAAGGTCCCAATTTTGTATTGTTGCATGCAATGGCGTGTATCACTGGCTGACTGGCTGACACCTGCAGACTTTTGATCAGCCTGCATGTCTGTCTGTCCAGTATGCTTTATCATCAGGGACACCGAAGTTTTTTTTTTTTTTTTTTTTTGGAGGGAGAGACATTCATGACACGAAGCAACGATAACAACCTTAAAGGAACGTGATGACCACTGCATGCCATAAAGCTGTAGCTAACAAAACATCCTGATAGAAAATGATGATCACCATCCACAAAGCATCGTTCGTATCAGAGCTGTCACAGAGATGGGCACGTAAGCAGCAACAACACCGCTCAAGCTTGCCAACTTGCACAAAGCACATCCCGGCCCAGTGCCATACCAGTGCCATACCGCTCTCGCTTGCCCAAGTACTCAACTGTCAGGAAGCCCCGGTTCATCAAGTCATGCTTTCGCTGCAGAGACTGCTCCTGAAAGTGCAGATCGTAGGCAGCTGTCGGGGTGCCGAGGCTCTGCGGGTCCATAGCAATGAGCTGATGGGGTAGCTGGGTGAGGATGGGACTGCCGGACCAGACTCTCGACGACACGCTTGTCCTCGTCGCCTTTGTAGAGGTGCCCAAAGCCGACTGCCAGAACAGGTGGACTGTAGGTGAACCCTGGGCGGGCTGTAAGCCGCTCGTTTTCCGCACAGCCTTCCATGGCCTCGAAGAAGGTACGGTCTCTGCGCTGACGAAGCTTGAAGCTGCGCTGGCGCTGAGACGGAACTTGCCTGAAAGACATGTTTACGACCAACTTCCGCGGCACGCAGCAGAACACGGCGAGCCTAGGCTCGCTTTAGAGGCTGAGCTCAAGACAAAAAGAGCAAGACCAAGTTTCTAAATTTGAGCAAAACACAACCTTTTGGAAAGGGAAGGTTGTTGTGAAGGGAAGCTTGTTCTGTGACTTTTATTTTGCACGCAAGATGCACTGAATTTGTGACCAGCCAATGGCAGACACGACTAACAGTCTGCTACTCGTGACCACACACTGTTGGTTTGCTGACTGCCACAACCGGAACACAGATTGGAAACCTAACCAGAACTTTGCATACCTGACTCTAGGGGGAGACACATGTGCAATAAGTGCATGAACCTTTTGATGAGCTTAGTATGTGGTGTCAGCCCACCAAAGGAATCAATGAATTGATGAATGGACGAACGTATGAAGTACTCTATTAGTACTCTGAGTACTAGTACTCTGCTAGTAGTCTGGATGTCTGCTTCTTTTTTTTTCTTTCTTTTTTTTTTTTTTGGGAGGGAGAGATATTCAACACAGAAAGCAGCGATAACAATCTCAGAGAAATGTGATGTCCACTGCATACCATTAAGCGGAAGCTAACAACACATCTTGATAGACAAGCATGATCACCATCCTTAAAGCATCGTTTGTATGAGAGCCGTCACAAAGAAGGCCACGTAAGCAGCAACAACACCATTCAAACGTGCCAACTTGCACAAATCACATCCCAGCCAAGTGCCATACCAAAGAGCAAAAGAAAATAGATACTGTCAATACAAGGCACTCAGAACGACAAGACCCTATAGCATAAACACCATGAAGTCAAATCAAAATGTACACCTAAGAGAGCAATGGTCAGGCTCAACATGTTCAGTACATACATGCCAAACAGGTCAAAGCCAGTCATGTGAACCAATGACATATGCCAAAAGCAAAGCCTCAAGCGGCCAAACGACCATCGGCTAATCATTGAAAAGGGTGTAAGGCACTTAGCAAACACTTCAAAAAGCCACGACGCAGGCCCTTGCTAGTAGAGGGCTTGTCTGGAGGCTCAGCCTGTGATGCTGCATAATGTGGTCTATAGCTAGGCTTCTTGTGCTCACGTGAGTTTCGTCGCAAGCTAGGTGCATGGGAATCATCAGGTGTCAAGGGCGCCAAGGCCAAACTATCGGCAGTTGGAGCATCTGCCGTCCCAGAGGACTCAGCATCTGACATAGACTCAGGGCCCCTTCTTTTGCCAGCCAATGGAGAAGCAGCATCAGGCACGTCAGCACAAGGTAAGGAAGCAACAGGCAGGGGAGCCTCCAGATCCTCAGCAGCTGAGCTTGGTGCAAGGTGAAGCCGTGTCAACCTAGCTGGAGACCTTTGCTACTAGTCTGGATGGACTCTGCTAGTAGTATGGACGTATGAAGTACTCTGCTAGATGTCAGCATCTTGCAAAATGTCAAAACAGAATGTTCATGCAATTCCGACGTAGCTTTGCTTGCAGATCCATGCTCTACATCAATGTTTGCTAAGGCGTTAGATATAGTGTGATATTTTGACCCAGCTGTCCTACTGGCTGCTATGGTTAATCTCATATATTAACAATGTGGTAACATTGTTTTCTTTCTTCTTCTGTTTTTTGAGTTACAGGGGAATTGTCCACCCTCCGTCAGATGATGAAGGTATTGAAAGAACCTGGTTTGAGCCGGGACAACGACCTAGAAAACATGTTCCTAAGCGATCAGTATTTGGCAAGCAATCCCCGCAAAAGGCAAGCAAAACGTCCTGGCGCCTAGGCGACCAGCCTTGATGGCAAGGCCGGTCATGTCATGACACATGTACGTCACCGTGCAAGGCAGGAAGAACGGCAAGGGTGACATGTAAGTGCCAATGCAGGAGGTATGCACCCCGGCAACTGGCACAGCGCCTTGGCCGGCTAAATGGTCAAGCCGAGCAATGTCAACCTAGCACATCGTTCTTGAGCACGGCGGCCTGCGGAAATGTGTGAGAAGAGAAACAAGCAAGCCAAGCTGGATGCAGATCGCCCAGGTGGGCACGTCAAGATGCCGAGCCCAACTATCCACCGATTTCTTTTGGGAAGTACCGCTTTTGGCCGTTCTTTTGCTAATCTGCATCGTTTGGCACGCCGTTTCCTGCGTTGAAATCGACGCGTGCGTCTGCCGAGCAGCGTCTTGTTCTTTGGCGGAAAGTTTTGGAGCAGTTTAGCAGATCTTGCATTACAACGTTCGGTACCTTCATCATCTGACGGAGGGTGGACAATTCCCCTGTAACCCAAAAAAAAAAAAAAACTGGGGGCGATGACAAAGGCACTGCTGGCAGCGTGTGAGTGTCATCCAAGCGGAGGCTCAGTGGCAAGGGCGGGGTTACAGCTGAGGTCGATGGACCATCTGTAGCTTGCATAGGGGCTGCTGCAGAGGCCAACCGAGAGCCTGAGCTGACTTGCTCCGCAACTCACTGCTGCGGGTCCACTTCCATCCAAGTTGCCGCTGAGTGGCCCAGCCCAGCCATGCCGCGCTGACCCCCAAGATCCAGGACAGGGTCATAAGGACGCCCCAACACAAATCTGTTTGCAGACGGCATGCTCTCAATTGGGGCAGCAGGGTGGAAAGCAGCATGCTGGTTTTGCTGCTGATGCTGCTGCTGCTGCTGCTGTTGCTGCTGCTGTCAAGCTGCAATTTTTATTACAAGTTGGGTTACTGCTACGAAGCTGCATTTTGAACCCTTTCCTTCTGCTGTTGCCTGCGTTTGGTTCTGAGCGATAGTGAGGCAGCTGGTGCTGAGTGTGTGATTTGTTGCACATGACATTGAGCCCTGTGCTGGTACAGATGCGCCTTGGCTAGGATGCTGGGCTGGACTAACACTGAGACTCATTGTCCAAAGCAAAGGAAGGCTGATGGCAGGTGTTTTTGTTCTGGGTCGCAGGGGCGTTGTCCACCCTCCGTCAACTTTAAAAAGTACCGCACGAAGCTGGTTCGAGCCCGAAACAACAGGCTAGAAAACATGTCCCTAAGCGATCATTCTATGTCACGCAATCCCCGTATTTTGATTTGTCTGCCTTGATTTGCTCATATGCGTGAGCTTGCGTCTGTTTGACGTTGGTGTGAACGTGATAGCTGTGCAAGGATTTCTGTGCTTAAATCCTTAAATCTGTAGGCAGTAACAGACAAAGTTCATCGTCCAAAAGTGATCGGCATCCTCATAATTTGGCTGGTTCTGACGCAGCTTCAGCGGCAGCAGCGACGTTCGTGGAGTTGTTGCCCAGCCTGGGATTGTGGTGGCAGCACAACTTCAGTGGCAATGCGTGGCTGACACACGTGTTGAACTGTATGCCTTGTTCATTTTGTTGACTCATGCTTTAGATATGCCTTGTCAAACCAGGTTCGTTCGGTACCTTCATCATCTGACGGAGGGTGGACAATTCCCCTGTAACCCAAAAAAAAAAAAGGCTTGTAGTCTGATAGTTGTCAGTCAAAACTTTCAATCTCTTTTGTGTGGTATATCTGTCTTTACTGCTGCAGTTTTGGACGCTCGGCCATGTGCAGCTGAAGACTGGCTGTTATCATGCTCAGCACTGGAATTTGCTTTCACGGCTTTGATGATAGCCTAATGGTATTAGAGCCATCACTGAGTGTGGCAATTTCCTGTTTAAACTCCACTCTTGTCGGGGAGTAGCTTCACAGCTGTGACGGAGCAGAGTAGAGTGCGATACATTGTGAGCATTCAGCAGTCTAGGGTATAAGTATACACTCTCATCTGATGGACCTTGCACGAGGGGATAGGCCATTGATCCTAAACTCCTGAAGTGACTGCTCATTGGTGGAACTTTAGCAGCCTTTATCAAGACTCGACAGACAAAAAACAATTCGTTGTTGCTAAGTCTTGGCATCACGGCCAGGTGCACGCCGTCGGGCTGTGCACCTCTCGTTGTAAATATCGCACCCATTTACATTGCCTGTTCATGTTGAGCTACGCCCCTCATCGAGCTGAGCCTTTCTAGCGTCAGAAACAGCCACTAGCCAGGCGGTGATGGCAGCGTGACAGGACGTAGTATATCCCACTTCCAGTCAACAACACTGGTGGCACCCTGTTTTGCAGTAGCATGCTGTGTATGCTGTTGCTGCTGCTTTTCTTGTGTGCTAATCTCAGGTGGCGGATTGTCTGTGATGAACTCCTGTGCTGCTTGCTGCTCAGTGACAAGGCTAGAAAGCTGCTGCTGCAGCACTCTGGCATCAGCCTCGTGTCCTACGTTTCAAAGCATAACTAAGCACATCACTAGCGTTTGAAATAGAAGGGCCAGCTGCATAAAGCTTATGAACATGATTATGAACAGGATTGCCGGGCAGAATGGCAATATGGCAAGAGCGTTTGCTGCAGCCAGGTTGCCTTTGTTGCATGGGTCATCATGCTAGTACTGCATTTCAAGGGAGCAGCTGCTGTCTCAATGCAGAATGGCACGTATTTGAATTAGTGAAAAGCTCACCAAGCAAGGTGAGGAGCTCTGCCAGCTGGCCAGCTTCTGTCAGCTGTTTGGGTGAAGGGGCCAGGGCTGCAATGTGCTGCCCTAGGGCTCGCTCCTCCTCAGGACTGCCCTGCCTGATGCGCCCGCTTTTGTCCTGTCATCATGAAAGCTCTTAGCATAGCATTCACAGGTCATATGAGACACTTGCACATTTGCAAAACTGTCTTAACAGGAATTGATGACTGAAAACAAATGTTTCAAATGCATCCCATTATGCATTTGCAATAGGTTGGCTTATGCACTCAGAAGTCAGGTCAGCAATATCATGGACAAACAGCCAGACGGGAGCAACAGTGCCAAATCACCTTTCTCTGTTTTCGCTTGTGAGGCCTCTTGCCGCCAACAGTAGAGGCAGGGCGGCTGCTGCTGCCTGTCACTGAGCTAGTGCCTGTTGTGGTGGAGCCCTGATACGCACTCATGCCGCTCACAGCACTGGAGGCTTCTGAGGCTGTGTCGTCAAAGTCACGCCCAGATGGCTGAGCCTCCTCATCATCCGCCGCCAATGCAGCCTATGTGCAAACACACACACACATAGGGACTTTGTTGAAGTTGGCATGCATGGCAATTATTACTCGTTCTGATCACTGTCTGTTGAGTGATCGGAGACGGGCATGTATATGTTTGCCACTAGTAACATCATAGAGGCGCAGTGAGTACAGAGGCAACATTTCAAGGAGCCTGTCTGTGAAGCTGACAGACGCCCTGCAGTGAAGATACAGAGGTGCTGCAATGAATCAAGGCAGCATCAAAGCGCCAACACAAGTTTATGAGATACCTGCATGGTGCTTCGCTTGTGGCGCACTTCCTTCAGCCTTGTCAGGTACTTGCTCACACGCTCCCGCTCTTCTCTGACATCACTCACTGTGCTGGCAGCTGCCTCTGCACTGGCTGGCGCAATCACTGTGTCCACTAAATCATCTCTGCCATGCCTGCATACGTGTTATGGCTTGGCCACAGAATGTGTTGTAACAAGATCAATTTGCACGCAAAACCATTGTCAGGTATTTCTGAGGTTGGTCACGTGGTTTTGAACTTGATTGTGTGCTGCTTGCAGGCAAGCCTCACAACAGATCAACGTCCCATCAGCCTTCCAACATAGTGACTAACATAATGTACTACAGCAGACTTGACTTGAGCAGCAGTGGACAAGAAAGATGCAAATGATGCTCCTGATGCTGCATTGCACAGCGATATTCAACCTGCAGGAAAGATGTTCTGCTTAAGCCATTTATCAAGGGGAAATTGCCAGCCGGCAGCGACAGGCAATGGCAAGTACTGTGAGCGCTACTTCTTCCACAAAGCAGGTGTTGTGTTTGACAGCAAGCTTACTTGTATGCTAGTCGCAGCGCTTCCCGCCATTCCCTAGCTTGTGTGAGCAGGGTGACACCATTGTCCAGGTCAGCCAGGTAGTGGACAGCCACTGCAGCAGCCCCTGCCAGGTTGCCCAGGCTGGACAGCCCATCCACCAGCTCTGCTGCCAGCCGCTTCACCTGTGCCTCTTGCCACCCTAACCGCCCTGTATCCCATCACTTCTGTGCTCACAAGGTAATCATCAAGCAAACGCATGACACTTGTTGTTGAGCAGTTTCCATGTTGGGCGGTATACTAGCATGAGTGAATCGAGCTATTGTGGATATGTAGAAAATAGGTACACAAACTTAAGCAGGAATGATGGACATGTGCTGCATGCTGGTGTGAGCAGGTCATAAGGCTGAGGGCCAAAAGAGCCTTTTTTGAACACTTTGCACAAGACACAGCAGTGGGCAAGCGTTCAGCAGGTGCATGGTCTGACCTGCAAGGGTGAGGGCCATCTGCCAGTGGCCAGCAACCTTGTAGGCTTGCAGGGCTCGGGGCAGGTCCTGGGCAGCAGTGAAGGCCAGGGCTGAATCCTCCTGCATGTTGCGCTGAGACAGCACCTCCCCATACACCCCCAGCACAGCCTTCCTGGCCTCTGCCCTGTCCCCAACCAACTGCAGTAGCTCCCTCAACAGACCCTGCACACTGGTGTCTCGCGTCAACAAAGCAGTTCTGCCAAAATCAGCCGCTGGAGTGGACCTTGGCTTTTGCTGATGCCACTTGTTGCTGCTGTCAAGGGGACTTGTGACTGCTGACCAAGCTGAAAGATCACAGCCTTGGTAGTTGTGTGTGTTTTCCTCCTGAAAGATGAAATTCACCCGAAAGATGAGGTTCAAGCAACCTGATGCACACGCTGAAAGTTAGCCTCAACTACAGCAGATGATAAGTATGTTACCCAGGAATCATGGAGGTCACTGACCCTCTGAGCGTGTTCCATGCCTGCTGCGACTGCAGTGGCAGAACCAACACAGCAGGGCTGCAACAGATGCTGACTGACCTTGGCTCTGGCAAGTTGCAGGGCCTTGGGGAAGTGGTCCTGGCCTGCATGGACCAAGTGGTGGAGGGCCCTGTCAAAGCGGCCCAGGTGCATGTCCATGGCATGGCGGCGCAGGCCCTCTGTGGGAGGCTTCACCAGGTGCTGCAGCTCCATGAGGTACTCCCCCGGGTCCCTCTGGCTGTGAGCCACCACCATGTAGGCCAGCTGTACATCATACATGCCCAGCGCTGTCCTGCATTGCAATTTAGCTGGACTGACTGATCACAATGGACAGGGAGATGAAGTCTTGGCCTCACACAGCACGCTGTCAGGTGGAGCATTGCCCTCTGTTGTTGCTGTGCATGTCATGAGAGGCTTGACGCTGCAGATTTGTGACATGATCACCTTTACTCAACAAGCCACAGACTCAGCTGTCACACACGTTTCCAGTGTCTCTGCTCAATAGATCAATACCTGTAAGTCAGCTTGACAGCTTTACTTGCATTTCATGAGATTGGCAATAAGCAGTCAACAGGCAGCAGATATGATCATCAGGTGAGCGTCAGCTTAATGCTGATCAATCTCAACAGGGTATCATGCACTTAGTGGCTGCTTTCAAATGCACACCAGTGTGACATGCCTGAGTTAGGATTGGCAGTACAGTAAGAATAGTGAGCAAGCATGAGGCAGACACTTGCCTGTACAGCCGCTCCACATCCACAGTCAGCAGCAAATGCTTCAGGCCCTGCTCAGCAGTCAGGCTGGCTTGGCCACGCTGCACGTCATCATCCTCATCAGAGCCCTCACCTTTCCCTTTGCCTCCCGGCGTCGTACCTTCTACACTCAACGCACACGTGTCAGGCACTTGCCTGACCCGTTAACACTCTGGAGCACTAAGAAATCCAAAACCAAATTGGGTCAAGACCTGCTGCCTGATCAACTGCAAGGTGAGTTTGAAGCATGAGCAGGATGATGAATGCAATCACAATAAAAAGCTGCTGCACTTGTCATGGCCTGCTCGTTGCTGCAGTTCAGTCCCTGTGAGAAATGAGGCAAGCATGTTCACGAGGGTGAGGTGATCCTCACCATCTGCTGCCAGCTGTCTTTCCTTCACTTCCGTGACTATCCCCAGAGCCCCTTCCAGGTCCCCAACCACTGCAAAGGTTGCCAGGATGGGCTTCAGAAAGCGCCCCTGTCCACCAGGGCTTGCTAGCAAAGCTGCCCTCAGGGCTTTTGCAACAAGCTCAATCTTATTGGCTTGCGACACATCCTGCTGCACAGCCTGCATCACACACACACCACTTGTACAACGTATTGTAGTACGTCGGTGCAACAACAGGTTGTGTCCATGTCCGCAGTCAAAGCCAGTGTCAGGCCTAGGTATAGTCTGATGGCTGTCAATGCAGAGTGTGTCTGGATATATATGTAAAACACATGCCGGAAAATATGTCATGTGGTTTTACTAATTCTCAGCACAGGAACCCAAAACTATTATGTAAATGCGCACACCTCTTGATCGTTTGCAGAAACATCTGTAAGGTTGGGCAAGGAGCCATTAACTTCTGGTGTGGGTGGTGGGGGTGGCATGGCAGCTGCATACATGCCGCCTTCACTGGTCACACTCTCTTTCTTCAGACTGGTCAGTAGGTCCACAATGTCTTGATCATACTGCACGCATAAAACGCAAAAGCTGTCACAGCCTATTGCTGCAACCAGGTGCACAGGAGACTTGAGTCAACATTGCTTGATAGAACAGACAGTATGTAGACAAGGGCAGAGGTTGTGGCCGGGATGTGGTACGCCTCACCTCAACCTCTCTCACAAAGTCCTCAGCATGCGTCAGGAACTGGGGCCACGCATAGTCCACAATGACATTCAGGTCTACACGATTGTTGGATGTCAGCTCAAAAGCTTCCCCATACTCATGCACCTGCATTACACCCTCAGAACATCAGTACTAACTTAACAAGGGTAAGGAGCAAGCAGCTGAGAGTGTACCCAATATGCACTTCAGCAATCAGGCAGCCCGAGAGCAGATTTCAGATCATTGAGACAAATGAGTGCTGAACTTCTGGCTGGTTCGCGCCCAAACTGCACATACCCCACAACCCAATGACTTATACTTTGTTGTAAAAAACTTTCTACCAGAATGTTGCTATTGATACCAGAACATTGCTGGTACAGTGATACAGCCTCTTGCCTGGAGGTGTGCAGCAATGCCTGCTAGGACCAGAACTCTGGGGCAAATACCCTCCAGATTGCCCCGGGGCATTTGCAGAACAACCCTGACCCCGTGAGGGGGCGCAGCCAGGAGGCGGGCTCCCTGCTCAACAGCCCTGATGGTGACGTCCCTGGCCCCCTGAGCCCCCTGGGGCCTCATGGCCGCATGCATGGCTGTGTACAGGTTGTCATACTTGCCAGCGCCCAGACCCTTGTTGGCTGCCATCCTGCACAGCCAACACATGTCTTACCCTGCATACACCCAGCATGGACTCACAGAATACTCAGATAAATCTTCACATTATGAATGGGCGGGAACGGCACATGCAGAGCTGGAGAAAACTGCACACCGCATGGCCTGAAATTGCAGGGTGGTATATTGCCATTGAAAAAGTGTAACAATGCTATCGTGAGACACCCAACTTGTAGGTGAAGGCATGTCATGTGCTGCACATAGAAGCTTGGAATGGTCAAAGGGACACCTACCCTGGCTTCGGTGCAAGCTGTGCAGGCTTGGCAGTCTGCAAACCCAGGAGAGCAAAAGGCAAGGTGTGCAACATGTTGTCCCTGGTAGTGTACAGCAGGAAGGGCCCTCCTGGGCCTTGCCCCCTGACTGCTACTGAGGTGCAAGCGCCCTGGATAGGGGCACTGCCCCAGTATAGCTGACCCCCCTCTGACAGGCCCACTGTTGGAGCTATGTCTCCCCCTGTACCCACCAAGCTTGCCCCATCTTTGCCAGAAGACCACAATATGAATACATTTTAGCTGCTCACAGGGCAATAGACCAAGCCAGCTGTCACGAACAAGTCGCAAATTGCATAGCTTGCACAATGCAATGCAGTGTGAAAGACAGGTAGTTGTACATGCTAGGAGCAGGCAGTGCCTGGCAGGGCAGGGCAAGCAAGGGCAAACAGGATGACAAGGCAGGGCAGCACTGACCTAGGTGGTCCAGTGCAACCGGGGGGGTGGGCACCATGAAGGGGCAGGGCACTGGGAAGTTTGCGCCAGGCCCACAGGGACTCAAGCCTTCATGATCACGGCTTGCATAGGTCCACATACTCCCATCTTGCATCTGCAGCAATGCGCCTTCATGGGCAGCGGCTTCTGCAATCCTGATGCACCCTGACGCATGCTCCCTTTCTGCATACACAGCAGCTCAGGTTTACTGTGTTGTGCAAGGTAGTCATGCACTTGTGTGTGCTGCTCCCTGGTCCACAGTCTATGGTCGATATGACTTGATTAAGAAGTGCAGAGCCTAGGCACGCACATGATGCATTGCTTGATCAGCTTTGCTTGTCAGCTGAGCCTGCCTTTCAGCATTGGCTATGATACAAGCATCACATACGTTCTGCTTATGGTCCAGTATTGATGCATAAGGTGCGTGGCTATGCACAAGACTCACTCATTGCTGTTGCCGTTGGCTGCTGTGTGCCATCTCCCCAACTAATACTCAGTTGTTGAAGAATGTCTCTGTGCTCCTGCTCCCCCCCTGGTAAGGGCGTTCCAATGATGAGCAATGAAGAAGAGCCATTCAGCCACACTATAGACCTGCATCATAACAAACTCTAGTTATTGATGTGGATATTGTGAGCTGAACAGCCATCACTACATATTTTAGGAGAACATGTGAATGAGCACCGAAGCAGATGCCTGGAGGTCTGCACAAGTGTTTTGCTGTGGTGGCTGATGGTGTGTGCTGCCCTATCATCACCTGATGATGGCTCCATCAGCAAGAGGCTCAGCCAGGGCAACTGTATGGGGCTGAATGACAGCTTGCTGAATGCCCTCAGCCTCCATGTGATCCAGCTCTGCTTCTGTGGTGGGTTCCCACAGGTCCCCCTCCTTTGCTTGTGCCACAACCAGCTCATTGCTGGATGTCACCCCAGCCACCACCTGCTCAACAGCCAGGCATCTATGACACAGCTTGTGAGGTCAGGGCCAGAACAACAACTTTGGAAGAAAGACATGAGAAGGCATAGGCGTTGTATACTTGGCGCATCTCAGAGGGAGACCAAGTGATGTGTCACACGCAGCCACAGATAAATATGCTCCACAGACCTGCACATCAGATTTGGCAAATCATTGCCTGACATGGGAGACATTGTGTACCAGCCACACAGCATCAAGCTACATTACTGCTGCATATGCTGCAAACAGATCTGTGCCCGTAATATGCAGCCATGAAGGGGCGGCACACATGCAGCAGCCAACAGGCAAGTAGAAAGGGTTTGACCTCATGGCCCTGGTGGGTGCCCAAGGCGAGGCATTGCACAGGGTGAGGAAAGACGGCGGCCACAGCACACATGGGGGGCGGCACCAGAGCCCTCTGCAAGGGAGTCAGCAGAAGTGTGGCACCATCCACGACTGCTGCTGTACCACTGCTGCTGACGGTCCGCTCCATAGCAAGATCAACCTTCACACAATCACTCAAGTCTTGAGTATTGACTGTAAATGCAGCAGTCATGGTGCAACACAGGCATCTGAATCAGGCTTTCTGAGTTGAATGCCTTTGCCACCAGATTGTGCAATTTACGGCCGGTCACAGAAGCTCTGAATGCCTAGCAAAGCAACTTGTGGCTATCAAGCAGCATATGGTTGACAATGCTGCATATTCACGTGCCAGACATGGCATACACAGGAGAAACAGAAGCATGAGTTTCAGGATATGGTGACTCTTACCCTGTGATGAAGGGTTCAATCAAGGTCGACCTATATGTAACTTCCGCAGGCATGGCAGCATGGGGATCATACCTGGCGGTACCAGCCCGCCCCTGAGGCCACGTGCAGTCTCAGGGCAGCCACCTCATCCCAGCTCACTCTCACACCCTGCCCGCCGGTGTACACCTGCTCTTGCTTCAAGTACCAATGCCAATTGCTGCGGTGCCAGATCTGTACTACATCTTCATTGCCTTGTTCATCTCCAGCTGCTGCATTGGTCAGCACTACTGCCAGCAACTCTGAATTGGTGCTCCAGCTGAGCTGAGTGAGTCTGCCTGCACCGTGATAAGCACATGGGAGATTGTGCAGAGTACATGCAAGAAAGGACCCCGGCATGACCAAGGCAAAGTTGCAGACCAAGTCGCAAAAGCAGGATTGTCAAGGATTTGTTATGCATGCAAAGTGCTTGCATATTAGAAATAGGCGTGTTACCAAGATACAACGTGTTGAGCAAAGACAGACCTGATCTTGGCACGTCAAAACCTCCATGCTCCAAGCCGTTAGTTTCATAAAGCACAACACGGTGGTGGCTGCCTTGGGCATGGGCTGCATACAGGTGGCGCCCGTTGGGCTGCCAGGCCAGCACACTGTACAGCCCCATTGCTGGGGCTTTGCCCACCGCATGCAGTGCACATCCCTCTGTCTGCCACACCCTCAGGCTGCTAGCCACATCACTGCCTGCATTCCGAATGTTTTGTACCATGCTTCATTGCCCTGGAATGTTGAAAGCGTGAGCAGTCTGGAAAGCATTTATGGCATGGTGCATGGCTCGTGTTTGCCACTGTTTCTGCTTCTGCAGCAAGCTGAATGCAGACCAGGTGTACCAGTGAGTCAGACACAGGAAAGCTATGTATTTCTTGAGATGCAGATGTGCTATGACAACACCTGGTGCTGCATGCAGACATGCAGCTAGCTGTGTCAGCTTGACAGGACTAGAGACCTTACTACATAGAGCGCAAGTCAGGGCAGCTTCAGATCAGTGCAAAAGCGCCTGCATAAGTAAGTGGTGTCAATGAGGATACGTGCTTGTGTTCCTCAGGCTGAGACAGTAGTGGCTTGCCTTCAGGTGCACTGACTGTTGCAAAATATTTTCCATCCCCTCTCCATGTTACGCTTGCACCGCTTGGCACACCTAATTCACTTGGAGTCTCATCTTCTGGTTCAAGGACAGCATTCAATGAGTCTTCTGCTAGCACCTCCCACTCCTGTGTATTTTTAATGCCGCTGATTTTTGGAACTTAGGCCACAGTAAAAGCAGGACCTCCACTTATGGAAGCAGCACCAATGATCATGGCAATGCATCAATGGTGATGGCACGAAGCAAGACGCATACAGGCACCACCTTGTTCATGAGCACTAGTTGGCGGGTCCCAGTGCAGATAGCCAGGAACTCCTGGTCAGGACTCCAAGCACTGCAGATGATGCCCTCTTGCAGCTTGCCAACCTGCAAAATGGACCATGTTTGATGGACTGTAGCATTGCGAATAACATTTCTGCTGCCATCGTCAAAACCATTTGTTTGCAATTGAGTGACAGGAAGTATGCACCTCTTGAACTTCTTTGGGTCCTTGAACAAGCAAGATTTCTCCACCAGTAGCAGTGATGCACAGAGCTTCAAGCTCTTGCAGATAGGCAACCCCGGCAACATGGCTGTGGGGGCCCAACCCATCGTCAGAAGTGTTCTCCAAGCTTTCTCTCAAATTCCGAGTCCACAACACCTGTGCATACCCGTTGGTAGAACGGCTCAACAATGTTTCCGCTGAGCTGAGCGACGCTAGGCCATGTCTCAGCATCGCAAGAATATGGAGAGTGATGCCGCAGGAACGGCCGTGATCGTACCTGGTTGAGGCCCGATAGACAGCAGACTGTACTGTGCGTTACGTCTGCGGCATAGACGTGGCTAGTGTCGCTGTCGGTACACAGTTGGACATCATGATCTCCATTTCCGACGGGGAAATTGCATATGCTGTCGCGCAGTATCGACAAGTTGCGCATGACCTGCGTTAGCTACTTTCACGGCAATCCGGATCCGGTGCCACAAACCGACGCTGGCGAGGCGGCCGTGCCGTCGATAACTTGCTGAAAGCCTCGTAGATGCTGATTAGGTTGCTATTGTGAGTTCCGCGCCTTAGTCCTTTGCGCGTTGTGGGCGACCAAACTCTCCGTGCCGGAGACGAGGTATGCGAGCTTCTTCTTCTGCTTTGATACACGAAATTATGAAAGAAGACACAACTTTCGACAGTATCTTGTCACAAGGCAGCGCTCGGTACTCGAGCGGGCGGAAAACTGGGACTCCAAGGGGCAATTTCCTTGTGACCGTTGTGTGAATCTGCTTCAACGAGGGCGCGGTTTCGGTGGACGTCATCTGTTTGACCATTCTGTTACTTGTCGTGGCTTTGTGCAGCAGCAATGGGCTGCGGTGCATCAAGACCAGCAACCAAAGACGCACCCATCGAGGAACGGCACACCAATGGGACGGCGATAGGAATTTCGGACAGCGGACCTGCAGCAACCAACACAGCTGAGCACCAGCCTGAGCACACATCCGTAAAGCCAGCAGCCCCCAGCACCAGCAGCCTTGTGCCCATTGAGTTTGGTTTAGTGAAGGGCTTGGAGTATGGTGACAAGACTGCACCAGCACTGCTGGTTGTGCAGGTTAGTGGAACAAGTTCAGAATTGCAGCTTTTCACCTCAAATTCACCTCATAACCCACAGTCAAACCTGGTGCAGGAGTGGTGGGGTATCAACGATGACATCAAGGAGAAAGCCATGATGCTGCACGCGAAAGGAGGCTGCAGAGTCTTCATTCCAGATATCTACAAGGGCAAGTCAACTGTAGAGGTTGCTGAAGCAAAGCATGTAAGCCCTGCTCCCCAGCATTGCTGCGATAGATGCACAAAGTGGTCTTTGATCCTTGTGCATACTGTATATTCATTGGAGCCTTGAGTGCTGTAGTGCTGCTTCTACCAATGGCTGGTCCACTTCTGACTTAAGCAACTTGCAATGTTGAGCAAGAGCTTCAAGGCTTTATGCATGCAGATGTATGACAACCTGGACTGGCCTGTTGCTGTACAAGAGTTGATTCAGGCAGCGGAGTACCTCACTGGGACTGGCAGTCCAAAGGTATGCTTTGGACTAAGCAGCGTTCAAGATATGCCTCTAGCTCCTTGCAGACCACACTTTGTAAGTGGTGACTTACATGACGCACTGTTCCTTACATGTTGACAAGAGGATCCTGTGGGATGTGGTGCACATGACACATGCTGGTTGTGCATCTATGTTAATGCAGTCGTCACAACTGACACATGTTGGTTGACATACATTGTACAGCTCCAGAATGATATTCATTGCCTACAGGTGGCTGCCATTGGCTTCTGCATGGGTGGTGCACTTGCAGTTGCAGCTTCCCAGTATGGCAAGATCCATGCTGCTGTGGCATGCTATGGCATACCCCAGTTCGAAATCTGCCCCGTGAGTTCGTCGCCTTACAACGCTCGTCGTGCCACACCTAGATTTGCTGGCACCACTGCAAGTCACAGCGCAATTTATGTGTTCTGCCTCTCATATGTGCTGTGTGGCAGTTGACGGATCATTATTGCAGCCTGCACCTTAACATTGTGTATTTCTGTTGCCAGGCAGCAGTTTTTGCACACTGGTCTTGTATGTGGCTACAGTCACCACTGTCTGTCGGACGGGTTTGCATCAACACATCCTGCAAGTATGTATCAACCAGGGGCGCATGGCACTGATTGATGGTGTTGCTGCAGCCATCCAAGGTCAACTCTCCCATCCAGCTGCACGTAGGCAGCAAGGACGACTATGTGTCGGTATGTACCTAAGCCTTCAGCTCTGTAACTTGTCCTGGTGCGCACATATGCGTTGCTCATAAGGCATTTGACTGCATGCTTGGAGATGCCTACCACCTGCAAGGGTAGCTGCTGGCATTGCTTGAGGTGCTGCATGCTGACTGACATGTGCCAGACTTGTTCTTGTGCTCAGAGCTTACCAGTGTACAGGAACCAATGCCCCCTTCAAGGCAAAGTAGCCTCGGCAATGTAATGCTGGCAACCATTGGACCATGCCATATGCATTCAGCCAATCACAACTAACTAGATCAGAGCTTCAGGCTGCAACAGAATGGTTGCTCTTGTTATGCAGGTTGCATCAGCAGAAGAATTTGCTGCAAATGTGAAGGGTGCTGGAGGCAGCTGTGAGCTGCACATCTATGAGGGAGCTGGCCATGCCTTCCTCAACAATCCAGACAGTAAGTGCCATTCTATGTCATAGAGTCACTGCATTGTGAGCATGAGCCAGAGGCACTAAGTGCTGCATCGCCAGGTGAGTAGCACAATGTCAGTGCACAGAGCCGAGTTGACTCTAGCTGGGGATGTCTCTCAGCTTCTTGCAATGTGCCATTACTCTATGCACAAAGACAACAGGCAGCTAAGCTGTTCTGTGCTCAGCTACATCATTGCAAGTTGGGTTGAAGAGAAATGGTGGACATTGCAGAGGTGGGTCAAGCTAAGGCATCAGAGAAGGACATTGGCCTTGCATGGGAGCGCATTGAGACCTTCTTATGGAAGCATGTGGGCCCTCGTGCGTCTGCCTACTCCGATGGTCAGACAGCGTTGCATAGCCAGCACAATGGACAGATGCAAGATAATGATGTGGCCAGCAGCCAGATTCCAAGCACAGATGGCATTGTAAGTGCTTGATGAGGAAATGATCATGCATTCAGAACATGTACTGACATGCACAGAAGCATTGGATATTGAAGTATCAAGCAGCACTGACTGCAGTCAATAAGTTGTGTTTGTTGCACTCACATGGTGGTTGCTGCATGTGAGAGCCACTTTGTCTCTTGCTAGCCTGCTTGGGTGCACCCATATAAGAATTGTCAATAAGCATGCTGCATGCCATGATGTGCATGCGTATGTAATATGGATGCAGCATTCTGACTGAAGTGTTTGAGCTGTGCTACTCCGTGGAGCAAGTGCTTCATTTTAGCGCCGTTCAGTGCACCCGCGTGACAATTCTCAATAAGCATGCTGCATGTCCATGCGTATGTAACATGGATGCAGAATTCCTGTCTGAGTCGCAATTGCTTCAGCAAATGAATTTGAGCGCCGGTTGGCTGCGGGTTCGTACATCTTCTTCCTTTAGGCAGATTCGGCCGAGGGTAAGTTCAAGATAGACAAGAGGTGTAGTGGTGCTTTCATGCCTTGCGCGGGTATGCACACGTATTACTGTGCCTGACAATCGTTCTGGACCAACATCAGCTCGAATTGTTCGCACATGCGATGCCTGTGGCGTGTTGTTGGCCAGCTTCGTAGCAGCAGACTATGTCCGATGTGATATGTACAAGGCAAACTTTTCTTTCCGCCTTGACAGACATGATGTGACGTCGGAAACTCTTTTAGCGTCGTTTATATCATGCCCGATCACCCAGGAGAGTCTGACGCCCTCGAGCGTGCTGACAGTGATCACTGCGACGATAGCTGCTCGGAAGGCTCATCGGATGTGCTAGTTGACACCGGTGCACACGAGTCAGAACGGCCTGGACTATACTTAGCACCAGGGGACGAACTATCCTGTGGCACACATTTGACTTTGCCATCAGCGTCCTCGGCAGGTCCGCTGAGCAAGAGGCTGTGTTCCCACCTGCAGGAGGCTTTTAGTGATATATGCTGTTTGGGGCTTTCTGCAGGCTATCAAGAAGTTTATGAGCCCCAAAATCCGTGCCAGCAACCAAATGGAAGTGTCATGTCTAGCCATGAGTATTATTATCCTCAGGTAATTGACCATGTCGCGGCATCCTGGCATAGTAAAAGGCAGGTAAACCTGAACTAGACAAATGTATTGCAGGCTTTCGGTTACGAGGCATACTATGCTGCCAGCATGATGTATGGCCAACAAATGGTATGCTTTGCTTCTTGGTTGTCCTGCTAATGGTGCTGCTTCCCTTGCTGCTAAGCTACACCACTTGCTGACAGGCTTGCAGTCACCTTTCATCATATAATGCGCAACAACGCATTCAACTGCCCTCTGGTCTTGTGGAGGAAGAGCCTGTTTATGTCAATGCAAAACAATACAAGTGCATATTGCGGCGAAGGCAACAGCGTGCAAGGGCTGAAGCTGAAAACAAGCTAGTCAAGATACGCAAGGTAGCCTGCTATATCTCATGACTCCTTCTGATGATATTTTGGTGTGATTGACACTTGTGACATGCCATGTGACATGCTGATGTACTTTGCAATCTTTTGCAACTGCGTGAAATGCCATGCCAATTGCTAACCATATAAGGATCTATGTCCTTTATACAGCATAGCATCATGCAGTAAGCACCAAGGCCTTTGCATAGCCCACACAAAGCTGCCTTGGCACACCTTGTGATGAGGCAGCAATAGAACGTCTTGAGTGCGCTGCAGCCCTATCTCCATGAGTCCCGACATAACCATGCTGCCAGACGAGTGAGGGGTCCTGGTGGCAGATTTTTGAATGCTGATGAGGCAAGAGCGCTTGCTGCTGTCCAAGAGACGCAGCAGCAACCTCAGTCAAGCACAGCAGCACAGGCCTCATACTATTGTGAGCAGCAAAGGCGGCATGAGATGCCAAGTGGCAGGCTGTCCTCTCCTAGAGCTGTATCTCATGAGATGCAACATCAGTCACCTCAGCGGTCGAGAACGACTGGATTGCGCAGGTTGTCCAGTGCTCAGCCTCGTACAGAAAATCTGAGGCAACCAGATGGCGCATCAGCTGTGGTGTCAATGCCACGCCTTCACACAGCTGCTGTCCGTGCCAGCTGACCCCTGACATCCTATTATTTGATTTGTTTCTAGCCTTAGCATGCATCAGGTACAGGGTAGACCCAAACAAATGCTACAAGGTGTTGTGGTCAGTCAGGCATTGCCTGCTTCTTTTTGAAACTTGTGCTGCAACAGAATGATGTGTTTTGGTTATGCAGGTTGTGTCATGATTCATCCATTCCAGTGTGCAAAATGCACAATTTTGACCTTTATGCCCATGCTCTACATATGCAGCAGCCTATAGACCTCAGCTTTTATACCTTTGTTTGCATGACTGGCAAACCTTGCAACTACGTCAAGTATCTAATATTTTCATGACATCTTGCTTATCATTGTGGTGCTTAGCATGGGCAAACCAAACAGCTGAGACAGCTTTGTTAACACAGATGATGACAGTGGCAACACCCCTAAGAGTTTCGAATACTGATCATCAGAATCATACCACTAAAGCAACACGGCTGAGATAATGTGTGCAAGCCACACACGATACTGCAGTCCTGTCTGCACTGAGCTGGACTTTCTGCATGCAGGTGTTGCTTTCATAGTGCTAGTGTTTCGATGTGCACATTGATGCGCAAATAGTTTTGATCTGCCATTGGGGAAATGAATGGGAGGACATATGCCAACACCAAACAGGTTTCTTTGTGACCAGCTAACACTCACGTAAATATTACAGATGCGGAACTTTGACTGATGGCTGAATTGGCAGACAGGTGCAAATGATGACGCCAAATATCAGGGCCAGCATTTGCTCCCTTGTTTCTGGACATGCCTTGCTGAACCTTCAGCATGCTAACATACATTCTAAAATCGTCGCATGAAAGCTTTGAAGTGGTGCCAACAGAAGCAGTAAAGGCTTGTGGGTCCAGACAGAGCATGACGCTGATGTCCAGCATAGCGTGCTATAGGGCTGTAGCTTTCAGTATCCGGACTTCAGTTGTTGGCCTGTCGTGAGCATCTGTTTGAACATTCCCCAGCCTCTTGATGACTCCCATGCCAGAGGACACACGGCCAAAGATGGTATGCTTTCCGTCAAGCCATGGTGTAGGAGCTAACGTTATGAAAAACTGCAGTGACACCAGACAACAAATTGTTTGCTTGCCACGATGAACAGCAGTGCAAAGCGACACCAGCAGTGATGTGCAAGGTGCGTATGAAAAGTCAAGAGCCTTGCACAACATTGTGGACTGCTGCATGTATCCTCAGCTTGAGGCTCTACCTGGCTGCCATTTGTGTTGGCACCAGCATTGGCCATACTGAGAATGCCAGCTCCTGTATGATGTAATGTGCGGTCGATCTCATCCTCAAACTTCCCACCATATATACTTTCCCCACCCTTTCCAGTCCCTGCAATGCAATGCACAACTGTCAATGCTTACACCTGTATCTGCACCTCAACAAATGTCCCTGACATTGGTTTGCCAAGCCTCACATAACACACATTGGACATGCATAGCGACTCCTGCTTGCGGGTTACAAATGTAGTGTGTGAGTGCGCGTCGACGCTGTTGCCACTCACAATGCTTGTCTCCAAACTGGCAGGGTTCTATGTATACCTTTTGGCACGCAACAAGATTAACGCCTTGACAGTGTGCAGCTCAAGAGGTCTACCTGTGGGATCTCCAGCTTGTATCATGAAGTCCTTGATGATTCTATGACACTGCATGGACAATGCATGTTGTCTATGAAGTCTCACAACTTTCTCCACTCTCCTTTGATGTTGCAAGAAAGCAAATGATTGACTCCTTACCACTGTGTTGTTGTAGTACCCACGTCTTGCAAGCTCTCTGAAGTTTTTACAAGTTTTAGGAGCGTGTTTCACATACAGCTCAACTACGACTGTCCCAATGGATGTCTGCAGCTCCACCTGTGGAGCTGAACTAAAGGCCATTCCTCTACCACCTGTATATTAGTGTTGTCCTGCACTGTGATCACTTGTACTGACGGCTGCGGTCGACTTGCCGAAAAGCCGGTGGAGACAAGTTGGCAATGCGTCGGAGGTCACCAAGGATGATGCTAATCACAAACGAGGGCTATCGCAGGTGGCTGTCGCTACCGCACGTTATGTCACGGGCTGAAAAAAGGCAGGTCTGGAATCGAGAACAGTTGGCAATTGCCACTGTGATCTTGTCCGGCACTCTGTAGTACTGAAGTGCCCGGAGATGCTAAGCGATGCACAAGACAGCAGATCCTGCAAATCACAGTGCTCAATCGAGAACTCAGCTGCAGCTGCAAAACGCCCCGCAGCATGTGGGCGCCATCGAGACTGCATCAGGGCGCTTGCAAAAGTGTGAGCACTTTCCTCTTGCCTCAACCTTGATGTACTGACTTCCCTATCGGACGTGCAACACAGAGCCTCCTCTCATCGACGGGTTGTATCTCTCACAAAAAGTAAGGATAGCATACTCTCACTGGGCATTGGCGCGTTGCGTCCTGGGTCTTCGTATCACAAAATTTGCTACCTGAACTCCGAAACCAGAGTCCGACAGCTTGCAAGCAGAGCACGCTCGGCCTGTGCGCTTGAGCGCGGAGCTGCAACTTCTGACAAGCTCCAAGTGTGCCTGCCTTACTGGTCCGAGGACCCGGGAACGCCTCAGCACTCATGCAGCACGACCAGGACTTGGCTGTGGCGGCAGCATACGCTTCTGGCAACTCACACACACAGCAGAGGCACATGCCGTACGCTGACACAGCACACCTACACGACTTTGGTGAGCTTCAAGCGGTGTCAACCTGGGCTCGTTTCTGAGCCTACTTAACGCTGCCAGACTTGCTTGAGAGCAAATGCTTGCGTCTTCTGCTTTCTGATACAGTCTAAGCGTTTGCGCCGTGCATATGCATGGCAAGCATCGCCCTGCAAGCATCGACTTGCAAGCAGCTGATGTCATGCCAGATGCAGGCTTTCAACAATATGAGCAGGACTCATATGAGGGCGGATATGGAGATTTCCCATCTGTTGACGACCTTGAAGTTGCAGCAGCAGCTGCAGCAGCAGCCATGGATGAAGCTGACATGGGTGGCGGTCTAAGCAGTAGTAGCAATGAAGACGACGAGGTGCAGACACTGGCAGTTCCTTGATGTGGCACACTGGCAAACTTTGTTTGCATATGACATCACAGCAGTCATAGCTTGTGGTGTGGTGTCCTATGGAATCCTTCTTGGGTCAAGATTCACAACACTGGTCATGCCTGCATGGGGATTGTTGTCTGCACTGCCAGAAATAACAGCCTGGAGATACGTGCAATTGCAGGATGAGAGCAGCAGCGCAGAGACCTCAGGCAGCGATGATGGTTCATCAGAAGATGAGTCAGTTGCAGAAGGGCTAGCCAGCAATGCAGTAGTCAAAACTGACCTGTTTGTCACAGGTAAGTTAGAAACAACAGCATGACAGTATGATACATTGCACCATCATCCACAGGTCATTCTTGCAACTTGTTTCTCTCACGTGAAGTAACTGTGGAAACAAAGCCCTTGGTGTGCATGCACACAGCTTGCCAGGATCTGCTGACTACTGCTCTGTTGCTCTGTTGCGATACCACAGGCTGGCCATGACAAAAAGTAGGTTTTTATACGCACTTATGTGTACAGCAAAGTGCTGTCCTGCTTTTATGCACCTTGTTTGGCACCATCTCAACATCTTGCTGTATCTGTTGCAGCAAACGGTGAAGTCAAAGTGCTCATCAGGCCGCTGATAGTAGAGCAGTCAGATGGATTGCGCTTGCAAGAGCCCTCTGATTCAGACACATCATCAGAGTCAGATATTGAAGAAATCACTGACATTCGTGAGATGCGGGAAATCATTACCCGCATGGACGATGATGATGATGGTGACCATGACAAGTATGATTCTGGGATGCATTCATTTGCACTGAAATGTGGGTTGCAATTTGTTGCGCACTGTCATTCTGGGTCAGCTGGTCTTGCTGGGAGTCTTGCACTGCAGTGCCAACACATTGCTACTGCATCATTTATTCACCATCTCACAGGCGCATCACCAGCTATGGTTCTGCAAGCATATGTGAGTCACAAATAGAGGCAAGCTCATGGACACTTAGCTGATGCTACAGGGATGAGGCTGCTGCCCAGCTGGCCCCGGTGGAGCCTCTTCATGTGGAAATTGGGGAATCTGAACCTCTTTTGCCAGCTGGAACCATAAGCAGCATTCTGGAAGGAACCATTGTTGTGCAGGTCTTGCTGAAGCACTGACTGTATCTTTGTCTGCTGCATCAGCATTTTTAGAGTGTCTCTGGTCGGGAGCACAGCTGTTTCACAAGCATTTCTGGCCGCTGCCCAATACTTCGTCCATGTTGTGTCGTATTTGCAAGATACATGCACTTGCACACTTTGCATGGAGGTTACCAGCAAGTCTGCCAGCATCACTTTAACTTGCCAGATCTGCCCTGCATCCAACTTCTGCCACATCAGGCAGACACCGGTCAGAAGCATGACTTGCATCATGAGCAGATGACCAAATCAAATTTCATGCCTTGCTCAGGAGGCTGAAAATGGGCGAGCGCTGTGTGAAGGTACAGTGTTGTGTTCAGAAGGCCGCATTGCCATTGGCCGCATCGAGGACACATTTGGGCCGGTGATGTGCCCCCTGTACACTCTGCGCTGGGCAGGGCAAGGGGACATGCCCTCTTCCCTTGCAGTTGATGCCCCTGTCTTCACCACACAGAAACTGGCTGAGTACCTGCTGGCTGAACAGCTCTACACAAATGTGAGTCATCTGCCCAAGATTGATGCTGTCTGTGTCAAGCATAAACAGGCATTGCTTTGTGTTATTCGTCATGATTTGTGTATGTGCAATTCTCCAGTGGCCATCATGCAGGTAGCAGTGCTCAAAATAGTCCAACCTGGTGGGGAGCATGAGCTGTAGTGCTATCATCTGCTTGCACCTGGGTTGGCTTGTCAGCCCTCTTTAAGCTGCAACTACCAATTTGCCCCATTCCGGTTTGTCTTTGCTAAATGCAGATTCCAGATGTTGTCTTGTGATACAGGGAGCTGCTGCCGAGGATGATCTTGAAGAAGAAGAAATTGAGTTCTCTGACGACGAGAAGGTGAGTTGAAGCTCAATTTGCTGAGTTGCATGCTATTCCTTTCACACGAATCATGGATCTCAGCTTCCTGAGCCGTGCCCTCACATATGACCATGTGCCATCCTTATGCTGTGTTCCCAAGGTGCATAGCATTAGGCAATGGAGCTGCCTTGGCAGTATGCATGACATGCAACAATGGCTCACTCAGCTTTTGACCTGTGTAGGAGGCTGAACACAAGCGAAAGCTGAAAGCCAAGCGAAAGCAGCGAGATGGGTTGGAAGCAGATCTGGGGGGTGCCAGGGGGTCAGGCAGAGGCGGCCGAGGAGGAGCCAGAAGAGGCCGTATGGAGTCGCCAGGTATCATGTCATACACCACAGTGTGCATAACATGAAGTAGTCATGTGCTGTTGTGTGTAATGCCTGTAATTAACATCAGATCACAGTCAGAGTGAGCAAGACACACATGATGCAATGGTACAGGGCCTGTGCGGGGCTGGTCAGGAGGGCGTGGCAATGGCAGAAGTTCACATGGCGGCGCATTCAACTCCATGCAAGCCAATGTCACTGCTGGTCAGATGGCTGGCATGCAACTTAACAGCCCAGGTCAGCCATACCCAAAGCAAGCCTCACAACAAGCTTGTGTGCATCTACTGCCATGCTTGTGTTGACGCTTTGGCGTTGCACATACACTCTGTTCAATGTATGTCAGCTCTGGTAGCTGGCCAGCATTGCTCATGTAGGTACGATTGCATTACTGCAGCTGACTCAGAGTCTCCTTGCAATTTGTGCAGGGCCCCTGCCCCAGTCAGCAGCAGCCACCCCATCCTATAATGGTGGGTATGCTCCTCCCCCCTCAGACCCCTCTTTTCAGCAAGGCTATGCCGAGGGGCTGCGCATGGCCCAGCAGCAGCTTGCGCAGCAGCACTTACAGCAGATGCCATTTCAGCAGCAGAGCTACCAGCAGTACTGGCATCCACAGCAAATGCCTGCACCTGGATTTATGGGCGGGCCACCACCTCCCTACAACCCTTCCATCATGCCTGCTAGCCCAGCAATGGGGCCACCCACTGGGTGGCAACCCTATGGACAGCCACCTCAGCAAGTCACTGGGCAAGCTGCAAATTTCTTCAGAGGACGTGGTAGAGGCCGCAGAGGAGGACGGTCATGATGACGACCAACTTCAGCCTGTTCTATGTTTGTCTGCTATTTATTCAGTTTCTATCCAATTCCTGTTCTGACAAATGCAGTTCTGCTTTAAAGTGGCATCAGTTCTGGTGCAACAGTCAACCCCTCAGCATATACATATTGGTCACAATGCAAAAAGTACAAACATAGCAATGTATACATGTCTGAGAAGATACACACATGCTGACATTCAGACCTCGCCTTGTTAAATGCTCAAGTCAATTAAACGCATTTCCAACATTGTACTAATTTGTAAGTATGGATTCCTGAGCAGCTTCTCATCGTTTGCCTGCTGTGCTTGTTGCGTGAGCTGACGTAGTGCTCTTCTATACTGATCAGCTTTTGAGGCCACAAGCCGCTGCTGCACAAACATGCTAGCATGGTAGCGCACGCGAGCGTCATCATCTCTCAGCAGTTGTGCAAACAGAGCTTCCCCTCCAGCTTGTTGCAGCGCCGTCTGCTGCATGTTGCATCTAGCAATGAGCAGTAGCACCAGGGCAGCACGTGTGTCCTGGACACTCTGGCGCCCTCGACCCTGCAACAGATCACTCTGTCAAGTGTGGACAACATTCTAAGATTGGCTCTGATCAACATGTCCTACCGCAATCAACACCAAGACCTGTACACCAACAGAAAAGAACAGAAAAGTTTGTGCTTCTCAGCGATCATAATGGGAGCCTCCTAAAACGGCAGGCCAGAGCTTGACCTGTTTTTGCTGCCACTCATGCTGACCCCAACTGTTGTATGTATTACAATCACACATCAGCTGGAGACCTGATCTGAGGCATGCTTTTTGTCAGCAAGCAGCCACCTCTGACAGCACAAGCTTGCAAACATGAGCTGGCATGTAGGGCTGCAAAAGTGAGACAAGACAGCTCTCATTGAAAGAACTGGAATGAATCGCAGTCACCTGTGGTATGGGCTGACTAAGGCTGCCAGTGTTGGCCTGTTCAGCGGTGGCAGGGGGGGTGGGGTGTGGGTTGAGGTGGTGCAGCAGGCGCACCAGCAAGACAGGGGGCACTTGGCTGAGCACCTCTGCAGGCACTGCCACCAGGCCTGCCAGGAAGCACCAAGCCAGGGAGCTAGCTGCTGCTAGCCCTGCCTGCAAAGGACAGGGGGGCAATGTTTGTGCAGGAAAGGGACCTCATACTGCCAATGCATACATGCCACTGCTTGTCTGCCATCACTTCGACATGAGCACCAGAGACTTCAGGTCAAAGTACAGTGAGCAGCGTCATATGGGTTGTGGCAGGGGGTCTCAGACCATGACTGCATCTACTTCTCATGCCTTCTTGATTGCTGCTGTTGTGATGCAACTGCCAACAATCTTTGTGGCATGCGCTGCAGCATCAACAGTCATTTTTCCTGTCAATGCTGCAGCTGATACAATAGAGTCTGTTGTCAGCTGTGTCACAATAACGTTTTAACACAAGAAAGAGCATCTGAGTGACCATGCTGAGCAGCGAGGCTGATGCAGTCTGGGTGCAGCATATTGCAAAATGAGCAATCAACACTTACCAGTCTCTCCTGTTGATTGTCAGCAGCAGTGCGGGGGGTACTGGCTGGGGTAGGGGAGGCCGTCCCCTGAGGGCTGGGCATTCTGATGGTCACATGAGCTGGGTCATTGGCAGGGATGTCGATCATGACATGAGAGGGTGCAGGCTGGCGGGGGGTCAGTGGGGGGCTGGCGGGGTGGGTCGTGTCTGCAGGTGCTGCTGGTGTACACATGAACATGAGCAGTAGCTGTGCTATCTCTTGTAGAGCTGTCTGCCTGCACCATACCACATGTTGGAATTTCAGCATAGGATGCTTCTCCATATGGAGATCATTCTGAATAGCTCTCCTTCAGAGATGATCTGCACAAACTGCCTTTTTGACAGCAGGTGGGGCGCGCCTCAGTGTTATTCAGCATGCCAGGTAACTACATGCTTCACAACCATGCTGACAGTCTCAAACCTATGCTTTGGACAACGTGCAA
>JAABUP010003316.1_pt1 | contig 28650 bp, 28 predicted proteins | sample 5559201 | NCBI WGS metagenome assembly JAABUP01 (sample SAMN10711887, study PRJNA513373) | rock metagenome | isolation source: Antarctica rocks | place: Antarctica | reverse complement strand
TAGTAATAGCCATTATTTCATGCATTAAATGCTCAATTTCAGCAAGGGTAAGGGTCTGAGCATGAGTGCAAAGGTCTGTATGCTTGTTGACCATGATTATTGCTAACTATGCTATAAAGTAGAAGTATACAAAGGTATACATGTACAACAGTGATGACAGCGAGGTCAATTGACCCCTTTTCGACACTTCGGCAATATCCGCTACCCCTACTAGCCTTTCTGTGGCCCAGCAAGCTACTTCTTGGCAGTCCCATTACTAAAGGCCTGTAGCTTCGTACGTAGTATATAATAGATGAGTTTCAAGTTTCGGGTGTTGCCTTGCACTAGGCAACCATCATGCTGGGATATGAGTCACACATGGAGGTCTATCTATGGGAATCTTCGTTCGAGACTAGGCTAAATAGGGATGGTCTCGTGGGCAACAACTTACTTAGCCTAGCTTCTACATCAACTTCTCATCTACTCATGATCATGTTTTTGGCTCGCTCTCTCACCGTCAATCGGACCTATCTCCGCAGACCGGCAATCTTTTCATACGTCCTTCATCAACGCCGAGCTGCTTTAACATTGGTCCGCAAGCTTGCGAATATGGAGGCACCAAAAGATTGTGCTTCCTCTGGTGACATCTACGAATCATTCTTTCGGCCTACTTCTCGGAGATGGATGTAAGTGTGTGGTGCAAGACTTCGTCATGGACACATCTTAAACAAGATCGACCAGTTTCAACGAAAAAGAGCGGATGGCCGAGCGATACGTTCGCTTCAACGTACCCGAGTTGATGCGCATAGCGGCGATGGCCGTAGGACGAGACAGATGTGTGGACATGGTGAAGGTCACTGAAGGAGGTTTCAACAAGATATTTCTTCTTACGATGGACGATGGATGCGAAGTGATTGCGCGAATCCCTACACCTATAGCCGGACCGCCTCATTACACGACCGCGAGCGAGGTTGCAACCATGGACTTTCTCCGTACTCAACTGGATATACCTGTACCAAAGGTGTTTGCGTGGGCCTCCCGGGTTAGTGGCGATAACCCTGTCGGTGCAGAGTATATAATAATGGAGAAGGCGCAAGGAGAGAGTCTCGGGTCTCGCTGGTTGTCGCTTTCCACAAAAGACCTCGCCGAAGTCATCAAACAAATTGTTGAGGTTGAGAACCGGCTCTTCTCAGCCCGCTTTGCGAAGTACGGAAGCTTGTACTACAAGGAGGACTTGGAAGAAATATTTCGTGACGATGAGTCACAGGATCAAAACGACGTGGACCTTCTGTCGGACAGATTTTGTATTGGGCCAATCGTGACCAGGTCATTCTGGACGGAGGAGCGGGGCCAATTGCCGTTGGACCGCGGACCGTGTTTGTTTCCCCTTATGCATTAGGTAGAATTTAATTGACGAGACGATTACAGGGGTTCGCCCAGAGGATTATTTGACATCGATTGGCAAACGAGAAGCCGCGTGGACGGCCAAGTTTGGAGAACCGCGCCTTAGGCAATTCTTCTTCTCTTTCTCCGAGCAAAAAGTTCAACCAAGGGACCACATCTCTTTACTCTCGCAATATGGTATCGTGGCCCCATATATGGTACCCAACGAAGAAGATCTTAGCTGTCCAACTCTCCGGCATCCTGATCTCCACCAAAGCAATATCTTCTTGTGCCCGCAATCGACGCAAATATGTGGTATCATTGACTGGCAAGGTGCTTCAACCATTCCGTTGTTCCTACAATCAGGATTCCCCGTTCTATGTGATCATCATCCAGGACGTCCACAAACTCTGGAGAAACCGAAACTGAGTGATGATTTCAATAAGATGGATCCCGAAGAACAGAAAAAAGCTATGATGAAGCTCAAGCATGAGCAAGCCAATCTCTATTACACAGCGGCTACGGGACTAAAGAGTGAACGTCATATGCGGGCACTCCGGTTACCATACGTCGACATGCGACAATACCTGATCAAGCAGGCTGGCATGCCTTGGGATGGTGACTTGGTCAATCTTCGAGCCGCCCTGATCGGAGTCCGTTCGAAATGGAAGGACCTTGTTGGGGAAGACCCTTGCCCAATTTCGTTCACGGATGAGGATGTGCAAGTTGCTATGAAAGAGAGCAAGGAATGGAATGAGGCTGCCGAAATCCTTGCCACGATGAGAAATACCCTGGGCATCGACGGAGAGGGTGGAACGGACCCTCAGAATTACAATCGTGCTTGCGCCCTCAACAGGGAATGGAGGATACGAATGCTCATGGAAGCTAACGCGGAAGAGAAGGAGCGTTGTTGGCAGATATGGCCATTCAAGGACAACGATGATGACTCCATCGCACCATCAGAAGCTTCGAATGATTAGTTACAACAACACCGGCCGAAAACACTCCCTCTGGTGAACATGTACACCTCCACCACCTCCACCACACCTACCTCCAGAAACATCCGTCATCGCGTCCTATAGCGATGTGGTTATCAGCGAAAGTTCGTGTACACTACTTGACTACGATTTGATCGAATGTCTGGACTTGACTGGCCTTCAGTCCAAGGATCTTCTCGATCTACTCGATATTACGGGCAGCCACGGTCGCGGCGGTAGCGGAAAAGACGATAGCCTCCCATCCGTCGAGGAGCTGCTGTCCGGTGCCGGAGGAGCACAAGGGTCGCAACAAACGGGCTCGAGACGAGGTGGAGACAAGAGCGGGAACACCGACAGCAGCAGCGGCGTCTCCACTAGCGACGGCTCGTATCTCCTCTTGTAAGAAGATGAGGACAGGTGGGAAGTGTGGGGGAAGGGGTTTTGGCGGCGGTCTGAGTTGCGGGGTTCAGGAAGTCCATATACTTGAAGGCGGGTTGGTAGGGTGATGAGGGCTTAGAGCATGGGATGATCACGAAGGACTTGGATCCCAGGTGATGCAGATCTTCTGAAATACTGGGTACTGCAGTTTGGCGCTTCTGCCTGTCTGCTGCAGAATCGTACAATAATTGTGTGCTATGCTGCTTCTATTATACAGGTCTGAGTGAGAGAATGCCCGGTCCTGTATTGGGCTCTCGTTCTGTAGGCTCACGCATAATTTCGTAGCCCCAAATAAAACAGTATCCCTAGATCTTTTGTAGGCCTCCATAGCCTGTGCCAGACCCTCTGTCGACTCGAACCGGCTTCTTCTTCAGACGTCGATTTGATGAGATCTTCGGTGAAGGATTCATCCGAGCTCCAACTGGCGTTCTGTGAGTAGGGCGAATGTAAGTTCCGTTATCCAGAGCAAGCTCGTCAGCCAACGTCTCAGATTCTAGATGAGCAGCTTCGGTTGTTGACTGTGACAGAAAGCTTTGCGTAGATGAGCCAAATTCTGACTTTCCTTCATTCAGTGCTTTCGCGTTTACTGCAGTAATGAGCTTTTTCCGTTCTTCTTCTGCCAAGCCTCGACCATTCCTCAAAAAAGTAGCTCCTTGTCGGAAGGTTTCTGGGTCGCTGGTCATGGCAAAAGCCTTTAGCTGGGTCATGTGGTATTCAGTAGAAAGTCTATGATCTCTAGATCGAGTGGGATGGGTAGTATACATGGTGAGAAGGCCATTAGGATGATAGGTTGATGTAATGGTATACGCTTTGTTGTCATAAGCTGTCTCTGAATCAATGTACAATTGAGTCTTGAGTGTCCCACGGGCACCTATAGTACCGTCATATAAAGCTTGCAGCTTGCCTACATCTGTAAACCCTTTTGGACCTTTGGCCTCCATGAAGAAGTTGGCCAAGCACGGTGCTGATTTATTCGTCAATGGCACAATGTAAGGCCCTAGTTCTTCTCGGACTTGTTTATTCAACTCTTCTGAGCAGACTCCATTGTAGAAGTCCGGCTGGGCCTTGGTGATGGAGCCATCGGTCAGGTCTTTGAGGTTTTCAAATTGGAGGTTCTCTTGCGAGAGAATATCAGCTGTGCCGGCAATGATTGGGAACACCTTGCTCATCACTTTATTTTCAGTCAATGCCTGCATATTTGTTTTTTCAAACTTCCGAAACTCTTCACGAGGAAAGCGTGATGGCGAAAGAGACGGCCGCGGTTGAGCTAATCTTCCATTGATTTTCTCCCAATTGTCTGGATACACAGATCCATCGTCATTGTTGTAGTTGTACTCATGAGGATAGACACCATGATCAATGAGATGCTGCTTGAAGGCAGGGTCGTAGGCAGAGGATTTCTTCGTCCTCAAGGATGTATTTGATTCTTTTTCTGACTTGGCTCTTTTCCTGAAGCTTGATTGGCTTGAGGCCATGTTTCACTGAGAGGGCTCTGCCTTCTCTGGCTCAGGGTACTAGCATACAATTAGTAGAGCTCTTTGAAAGGGGTTGAGCCTCTCTTACAGCTCTCAGGTCACTGAGACTTGGTTCACTGTGCCTTGCAAAATGCTTGAGCTGTGTAAGGTGAATGCTTTCCTTGTCAAACTGATGAGGTGGTAAAGAAGCAGCAGGCCACACTGTTCTTCAATTAAACTCTTAAAGAGCACAACAAGTGAGCCACTGTTGTGAGAGGTTGTCTCAGAAGAAACTGAGTGTTCAATGTTGTTGCTGATTCAATTGCTTTTGTCATTTAGTGAGATGTGAAGACAACAAGACTGTTGTACACTCTGCTTCAACAGACAGCTGTTGCTTTTGATTGAGAGGCATTGAAATTTCTCTGAAGCATTGAAGCCTCAGTCTTATGAGATGATCAATTTCAATGAATAACAGAGAACAATAATGTGCAAAGGTACAGATAGTGCGCGTCTTTGACAACCACACTAGTGTTTGTGAGTCATTTCAGATTGTGGGGTTGATAGTCAATCAACAGAAAGGTGTTACGGCCAAACCATAACCGGCTAGTATGTTCTAGAAAATACGCAAGGAACGGGTATACCTAGACATAGGCTCACACAGCTCTATATGCTCACAGCAAGCCCGGTGGGGTGATAGATCCTTAGTAGGTCTATCAGCTCTATTGCTCTATAGCAAGCAATGTGAGCACAACGATTCTATAGTATATAGTAGGACCATTTCCCCTATGGAAATGGGTTGTGTTCAACTCAATACAAGTTACCAACTACTGGTTTACCCTACACCGCGCACTGAGACTCTTATATCAACAAGCACAAATCTCTAGCCCTAATATCTGAGGCATCTCAGATCAGAATGTAACACTTTGAACACCCTTACAATACAAGAATGACAACCAGTGCGCAAAAGTCAGCTTCAACAAGTCAAGTCAACCTTCAAGGCCTTCAGCAAATGATCAATGTACCTAAGGTACTGGCACTCAATGTGTTCACAGATGAGAGAGGGAAGCTGTGAGCCTTCTTGGTCAAGCTCAAGTTATATATTGAATTCAATCAGGCAAAGTTTAGGTCTAAGATGAACAAAGGCCTGTTTACTGTATCATACCTCAAGAATGCAGCATTCAATTAAGTTGACCTCAAACTGCATAAGTTTCTCAACAAGACACTGAAGAAACAAATGAACAATAAGAAATTCATATTTGACAACTATAAGAAGTTCAAGGATGAGCTTCAAAGAGCCTTCAGAGTAGTTGATGAAAAACAAGCAGCAGAAAGATGACTTCACATTCTAAAGATGAATAAGTCAGCAGTCAAGTATGCAGCAGAGTTTCAGTGAATTGCGGCCCTAACAGATTGGGATGACGACACTTTAGTATCACAATACTATTGAGAACTCAATGAGACTATCAAAGATGAAATAGTCAGAATGAATTGACCTGAAGAGCTTCAGAATATGATCAATATCTTCATCAACATCAACAGTTGTCAATGAGAATGACGAATGAAGCGTACAGAACACTACACACCAAAGGTGTGAAAAAGACATTATACCCTCAGAAGAGATGACCCTATGAACCTCAACGCAATTGAGAAGCACTGTGAGCAGCAATCATGAGTGAAGCAAGAACAGTGCATGAGCAAGCTCTATAAGCCTCAATCTCAATGAGCAGAGACTCACAAATGTTACAACTGTGAAAAGCTCAGACACCTTGTAAGAACCTGCAAGAAACCTCAAAAAGAGAGAAAAGAAGTTGCAGTGATGAATACATGCGTAGTGCACAACGCTCTGAGCTGAACAGTTTGCTACAACAACATGTGCTGAACACATATGAGCAGCAAAGATGAAGCTGAATGATACTCACAGAAACTCAAGAAGAAATGAAACAGTTATGACATGACAGGTTGATTGAAGAAATTAGCTATCCTAAAAAAAGCTGAGATCAAAGAAACTGATACTCACGGAACTCAGGTAGAAGAAGACTACAGTGATAGCGCCTGAATAGCTCTGAATTCAGATGCAGACTCAGAGAATGTTGACAACTGAGAAGTCAACATGAGACTCAAAATGAGATATGAGCACTCAGAGAATCAGTGCTGAAAGATGCGTCAACAACTGTTAAAGAGACAGCAGAAAGAGCTCAAGAAGAAAGTTGATGACCTTAAGAAGCAACAAGAAGAAACAGAAGAAGCAAAAGCATGCTTAAAACTTGACAAGTTAATGAGAGATGTACAGACAGCAATCAACTCAGTATCAAAACAACTTGTGTGAAAAACTAAGAGCCACAAAATTGAGACCCATTTACCCACAGGGTACTTGACATCAGGCGGTGGTCAATGAATCTTTTCAGAAGGCTACATGCCACCTGAGTTTCTGGGTAAAGTGAAAGCACTTCAGAACCAGATTCAGTGAGAATATAATCAGTATGAACTGTACCTACACCCAGAACAGTATATTGAGAAAGGCAGTGAAGAATACATACAACTAATCATACAAGGGGTAGAGCCTAAATGGTTTCAGAACCTCTGAAGAAGAGCAAGTGACACAGTACAGTCAAAAAACTGCAAGCTTCCTCAAAGAGACTAGAGAACAAGAAGCTTTTAATGTCTCAGAAGAACAGCAAGAACCATAAGATATGAGTTGATGTTCAGGTTGAGCAGAATAGACTTCTTCAAGCAATGATAGACTCAGAAGCAACTGACAACTATATTTTGCAGCAAGTGATAGAAACGCTAGAACTAACACTGCAGTGAGTGCTGAAGCCTATGCAGGTATATATGATCAACAGAGAATCTGAGTGAATAACAGACCAGGTTCACATTGAAGTCATAATACTAGAAGATTCACAAGAGTTGACGTTTGATGTCCTCAATTTGATCAAGTATGACATCATACTAGAGATGCCCTGATTACGCAAAAAGAACCCAAGAATCAATTGAATCAGCAAAGAATTATATGTCACAATAGATGCGTATGAGATTCTCAAACAACCAGAAATGAGCTTATCAGAGCATAAGTCATGAGATCACAAAATACCGCTATTGAATGACAAGCAACCAAAGTGAATGCCACTGTACTCAATGAGCAAAGACCAACTCAAGAAAGTCAGAACTTACCTTGATGAGAATCTCAAAAGAGAATTCATCAGACCATCAAAGTCACTGACAGGATACCTGATCCTGTTTGTATCAAAGAAGAATGACACAAAGTGACTATGTGTTGACTACAGACAACTTAATGAGATAACTAGATGAGACAGTTATTCCCTACCATTGATCAGAGAGTTGCAAGATCGATTAGGCAGAGCCAAGTGGTTCACAAGTCTAGACTTGAAAGAAGCCTACTATCAAGTACAAATGAAGGAAGGCAAAGAATGAAAAACAATGTTCTGAACAAGATATGAACACTATGAATACACTGTTATGCCATTTGGGCTCAAGAACACCCCCGTCACCTTTCAAAGGTTAATCAACAACATGTTGAGAGAATATCTCAATGATTTTGCAATCACATACCTCAATGACATTCTGATATATTCAGATGACCTTGAGATGCACCGCAGCCATGTGCACAAGGTACTAGAAAAGCTCAATGAAAGGGCTTTGTATGTGAAAAAGTCAAAGAGCAGGTTTGAAACAAAGGAAATTAAGTTCCTTGATTATGTTATTCAATCTGAGCAAATTGAGAAGGACTCAAAAAAGACAGATGCAGTCAGAAACTGGCCTTCACCAAAATGAGTCAAGAAAGTACAAGTCTTTCTAGGGTTGATGAACTATTATTGAAAGTTTGTACCTAATTATGCAAAGATTGCAGAACCCCTCATGCAACTAATGTGCAAGAATGAGAGATGACATTGAGATAGAGAACAGGAGAATGCGTTTCACGCACTAAAGAAAAGCCTTAACAGAACGGCACACCTGAGGATACTCAATTCAACATGCAAAAAGGTACTGAAAACCAATGCATCGAATTTTGCAGTAGGTGCATGCTTATACCAGATCAAGGATGAGCAGCAGAGACCCATAGCCTATTGATCTAAAAAACTATCAGAACTCAAGAAAAGGTATGAGGTTCATGACAAAGAACTTCTTGCAATAGTGAAAGCACTGCAAGATTGAAGACCTTATCTTGCAGGTATCAAGAAGCCTATTCAGATCTACACAGATCACAAGAATTTGAGGAACTTTGCAATGACAAAACAGTTGAATTGATGACAGGTTTGCTGGGCTGAACAGTTAGCCAATTACAAATTTCAAATCCATTACAAGAAGGGTAATGAGAATGGTGAAGCAGACACTTTAAGTAGACGGCCTGACCACAAAGAAGTGAAAAAGATTCACGTCAAAATTCTGAGTGAAGACAACAAGGAAATCCTCACAAAAGGCTTAACAGCAACATACAAGGTGAAGCAAACTTCCTTGACAGATGAAGAACTGATATGAGTATGTCACAACAGCAGGGTCAGTAAACACCTTGAAGTCAAGAGAACTGAGAACCTCATATGAAGAAGGCGCAATGTCAGCAACCTTAAAGATTGAATCACTGAATACATCATCAGGTGCAATTCATGTCACAGGAACAAGATTCAGAGAGATGAAAGATATGACAGAGTAACATGACTGAACACATTGAATGCGCCATGGGAATCAGTTACCATGAACTTCATAACAAAGTTACTGACATTGAAGGATCTGGCATGAGGAGTGAAATTCAACAGTATATTGACTATAGTTGATAGACTGACCAAGTACACCATGTTCATTTCATTCAAGAAAACTGCAACAGCACCAGTATTGATGTACATCATACTGCAAGAATTGGTTAACAATCATGAGCTATCAAAGGAATTTATCACCGACAGAGACAAGCTGTTTACAAGCAAGTTTTGAGAAACGCTCACAGCAGAACTCAGGATAAATCATAAGATGTTGACAGCATACCACCCACAGATGAATGGGCAGAGCAAATGAATGAATCAGATGGTCAAAACGTACTTGAGACACTATGTCAATAGAAACCAGAACTACTGAGTACAACTGTTGCTGACAGCACAGTTTGCATACAATAATGCACAAAACAAAACCACAGAAGAAACACCATTTTGAGCGAATTATGAATATAACCTGAAGGTATGACAAGAACTGCGAGCGCACGAATCACAAAGTCAGAAAGTGATACTAGACATTGCAGAGATCAAGAAGTTGCATAAGGATCTGGTGAACAGAATTCAACAGCAAACAGAACAGACAACAGAGGTAAAACCTTTTGTGGTTGAAGAAAGAGTTTATCTAAGAACAAACAATATTTGTGTAAAGCAAAGAAGCAAGAAGTTGAACAACAAGAGCATAAAACCGTTCAAAATTAAAAGAAACATCAAGGGAATAAGCTATGAGCTAGACTTACTCAAGAAAATGTGAATACACTCAGTATTTCATGCATCAATGCTTCAGTGTTGCAACCAGTTCATACCGCTTCAAACCATTAAAACACCTGTCAAACCTGATGAGAAGTATCAAGTTGAGAACATTCTAGAACAACAGATGATTAGTGGAAAAGCTCACTATCTTGTCAAGTGAAAAGGATACAATATCTCAGAAAACACATGAGAACTCAAAGAGAACCTACTCAACTGTGTGAGAACACTACAACAGTTTGAGAAGAGGGCTCAGAGTCAATGAAGAAGCTAGAACTCATTGACTTCAGTAAGAAATCAAGATTAGAAGGATCAGAGGAGTTTTCCTCATCCTCAGTTTCATTGTTATTATTGCTCAGTTCAGAAGCAACACAGTGAACTTTGATGACTGCATGAGACTTGTTCTGTTTCAGAGTCTTGAAAAGGTGAAGGACCTTTGCATTCAGCTTGAAAAGGCGCTCAGCCTGTTTCACACACTCATTCATAGCCATCTTGAGTTTAAATTTCAACTGAAGGTGAGCATGATTTAGGAAATCTAATGATACTGACACACACAGATGACCATGACAGGTGCACTCAGAACACTTTGCGTGACCTGTCATAATAATACAGAAAGAAAGAACAGCTGAACAATGATCACAGGCAATGAGAGAAGTGAAGCCAAAGGTTGCAATGGTTTTTGCAAGGTGAAGACAATTGTGCTGCTTATGAGAAGGCATGACAGTGGAAAAACTATCTGTCTTTATACTCTCACTTATATAGACACTAGAGAACTAGTGCCTAGAAGAGAAGGGATCGTGTTATGGTCAAACCATAACCAGCTAGTATGTTCTAGAGAATACACAAGAAACGGGTATACCTAGACATAGGCTCGCACAGCTCTATATGCTCACAACAAGCCCGGTGAGGCAATAGACCCTTAGTAGGTCTATTGGCTCTATTGCTCTATAGCAAGCAATGTGAGCATGACAATCCTATAGTATATAGTAGAACCATTTCCCCTATGGAAATGGGTCATGTTCAACTCAATACAAGTTACCAACTACTGGTTTACCCTACACTGCACACTGAGACCCTTATATCAACAAGCACAAACCTTTAGCCCTAATATCTGAGGCATCTCAGATCAGAATGTAACAAAAGGCTTCTATCTAAAAGGTGCTAAATATATCTGTGCAGCAGATATCATCTACAGCACTTGTTTCATTAAAATAATAATGATGTGAGCACTTTTACACACTTCAGCTACAAGATATCAAACTTACAAATGAAAACCTGATGAGTGAATTTTGCTTTGTACCTTGTCTCTTTTCTTATCAACAAGGTCTTGTCATGATGTACTGACACCTCATCTATGTTAGGATTTACATGTGACTGATCAGTATCAGCTGCAAAGAAGAATCAGTGATAATAGCTTCAGCACTGTGTACCTCAGTAACAAAGATGCAGACATTTTAACTGCTTCTTAAGACTCACAGTACACAAGAAACTGACATTAATACTAACAACAAAGTTGTCATCAAACTTAAGCATGTGTTAATCAATCTCTTTCTTCTAGAATGAGAAGCTGACATCTACTGATTTCTCTTTGATGATATCAGTATTTTATGAGTTCACACCTTTAAGATTAAATGCAAATTCAACATTATGATGTTTAATCTTTTAAGCTTAAGTCTGAAAGATCTCTTCAACTTTTGCAGTCATAAGTTCTCTTAAAACAGTGTTGATGCTCACTGATTAGCTCATTTGTCATCTTGACTATATTCACTTCAATAATGTCATTCATCAAGACATCAAGTCAAAGAACTGTTTGATGAGTGTGAAGAAGCATGAGAATCAGGTTTATGTAACTGACTTAAGTCTTGTTACAGAGCACTGTGCAGCTCAGATGAAGATAAACCTTAATTGTATTCTGAATTTAAAGTTGATGAGCACAGCACATTTTGTCAGCATCAACAGTCATTTAAGTGTGAGTCAGTGCAACATTCTCAACTTTTGCTTCTTGAAGGCTAACAGATACTCAAGTGCAGCACTGTTGTGATGACTTGAAGTCTTTAAAATACATGCTTCTTTACTTTCTTTAAGGTTGTCTTTCATGACAAGATCTCACAGTCACAAATCAGAAGTGAAAGAAAAAGCTTATCTTGATGAAGAAGCAGATAATCAGTATGAAAGATCTGTGTGAGGGTCTTTCACAGAAATTTGCAGTTTATTTTGATCATGTCTATTTGTGTGACTTTGACAATAAACCTCAATATGCCTACCTGTACAAAATCTTCTGTGCTCTCTTTGTACATCAGGGTTTCAATTATGATTATGTGTTCAATTGAACAATTCTCAAATATCTGATGACTATTCAATAACTATTCAATGACTATTCAATGAAGAAAGATTTTACAAAGTGTGAGTATCTTGTTAAAAAGAGCTGCATAAGGTTGCTGTTTGAGAGAAGATTAAGGCAATATGAATTAACACCAAATCAATATAAAAGTTGAGAAGAAAAGACCTTAAGATCTTAATGATTAAGAAAGACTACATTGAGCAGTGAAATGCAGTCTTTTAACTTTGCCTGTTGAATTCTTTTCTTTATGCTGCTGTTTACTGATGTTCACTCAAGTCACAAGTCATCTTACTTGAACAATTTGAAACTGAAGAGAAGCACATGAGATACATAATAGCTTTCATCTCTGAGAGTCACAGAATAACACCTGATCATCAGATGTATATAACTATACAGTCAGTATTCTATCTACATAGCTGTATAAGGTGGTTGGGTCAGAGGCTGAGTTCAGCCAATACTAGCTACTGCTCTTTCTAGTGCAGCCCATTCTGTGTAAAATGAGTCATCTTGGCATTTCTGCACATAATTTGGGGAGTTTCGGCCTGCACCGATATCTAGTCACCAGAGAAGTTTCTAGAATCGCTGGCCACTGCTTCACACCTGAGTTGATTCCTCTCAGCTGTGCATCTCTCTATCCGGAAACGGAATCATAGATGCTGAAGTCCCGCCCGTTCTTAACCACTCAGCGCTGATTGCTCTACCTGGGGGATTTGGATGTCCTGGTTGCACAAATGAACAACTTTGTAGAAGAATGAAAGCCATTTGTTTGACTTCTCTGAACAACAAAATCAACGGTCATCGCGCCTTTTTTGCGGAGGTTCTTTGCCCTGTTTCCGTCCACCCTGCGCTCAACTTTGTGAGTTGAAGTTCCGCAGCACGTCCTGTGCGTTTCCCAATTCGCAGCTGGAGAGCCACGTATCCTTTCAGCGCACCTTGTACTCATATCCCCTCCCGCCCGTCTCTTACCAACAATTCTTCTGACCACTCATTCCACCTCTTCAAGTGCTGAAATTCGGGCCTCAGATTGCCCGGCAAGCTCGTCCTTTGGGGAAATAGCGATTCGTCGCGCGGCGTCATACCCTACGGCGAAGTCCTGTTCAAACCAGAGAGCCCTCACGGTAATTACTAGGCAGTGAGGAGCCCAAATCGTGATTTGGCCAATCGTATCTCCAATAGTCTGATGTTAAGCGCTTTGGAATGAGCCGCCTCCCCCGGCCAAATCCGCCTTCGCAGGTGCGCTCTCCGGTACCCTTGTAGCAGAGTTGTGCATTCTATTCTTACGCTTCAGGATACTAGAATGACGCTTTCATCGTGACGCTCTCCAGCGTACCTTGAGTCCCGCAGGTAGCCCCTTATTCGATCTTCTTCTCGACCTCAAACTCTGAATGCTGTGGCACCTCAGTCCTGGATACCATCCAAGACTTGCTGTTCTACGTCGTACTCATACATCGTTCCATGCTATCATCCCAAAAGCCGCTGTCCGCTGCCAGACGATTTTAATGTGACAAAGATGAGGATACTGGTAGCAAGACATGTAAGAAAACGGTGCTGGTGTAGAATAGCATCCAGAAGTGACGGAGCAATCAAATCGGAGGCAGCCAGTGATGTTTTCCCCAACATTGCGGTCATCGAAAGACCTCCATAAGAGGATAAACGAGAAAGTCAGCAGGAAAAGAGGGTGTCAAGAATTGTGGTAGCTTGTTTCAGGAAAAGCATCACGTCAAAATCAGCAGTCCTTCGCATTGCCCGCTGGCTGCGCATTGAGGCGGGGTCGACAGATAGCTTATCCCATATCTCCATCGACCGATGCTCTTTCTCAAGCAATAGATTCTCAGTTTACTGCTGCGAAAAGTCTGATCATCACAGGAACAGGCCCTTGGGGTTGGGATCTTGTCGAGAGTCTGCGTCTCTGGCGGCTGCTCTCTCAAGGGCGAACCACATAGCGATTGGGTCACGTGTGCTGACCAAGTAGAATTGCTGACTAAGGAAGTTCTGTCCTAACGTAGTCTACCCTCAAACAAGACACACCCTCAAACAAGACAGCGCCCCACCCCGATGTGTCTTTTCAACAAAACACAAAAATGCCCCTCAATCACAAAGACAATCAAGAAGCTAGAATCTCTCAAGTCATTGAAGCTATTTATAGCAATAATTTCTCAAGTATATGTGTCACTGTTTGCATTTACAACATTTCTCATTCAACTTTAACTAAGTATCTTTATGAACAGTTAACATATTAACAATTCTGAATGACAAATTGAAAGCTTCTTCTTACAGAAGAAGAAGCTCTTTTTTAATGAGTTATATTCATGAACAAACAGAGATTTTCACCCTGAATCTCTGCTGTACACAAAATGACTGATATTTTTCTTTCAATGCAGACTGAATTCTCTGTCAATGTATCACTTACTGTGAGCAAAAATTAGATCTGCAAATTTGTCAATCATCATGAGCAGCTTCAATTAAAATACACACAGAAGTATAACTATCAACAGGTCTTATGTGAGAACCTCAAGGTCATGAGTAACTGGTTTCAGCTTGTGAAGAACACACAGATGAAATATGACATCTCAGATGAAGACATCTACAATTTTAATGAAACAGAGTTTTAAATGAGGATCATAAACACTGTCAAAGTGATAACAGGGTCACAAAGAGCTGAAAAAGCATTAGTCACACAGCTGAGAAATTGAGAATGAGTGACAGCTGTGAAAGCTATTAACATCAGTGACTGAGCCTTATTCTCTATGATCATCTTTGCAGACAAGATGCATCAGACCATATGATATGAGACTATATCACTACAGTGAACAATTGCTGTTAGTGAAAATGAGTGAACCACTGACAAGATTGACCTGATTTGACTTAAGACTGTGTTTAATGAACACACAAAGGTGTGTACAGCTGAGCAGTATTGACTGCTAATCTTCAACAGTCATGAAGCTCACACAACCTCTGAATTTGATCAATTCTGTCTGAACAACACAATTATAACCTTATGTATGTCACTACATTTGTCACATTTGCTGTAATCATTAAATGTTAGCTGCTTTTTGTCACTGAAACACACATATGAACATCAGGTAAAAATCTGTATGCAGCTTGAACATAATCACATTAACAAGCTTGACTTTTTAAAGACTTTTAAACCTGTCTGTGCAGCAGCTTTAAGTTCATTGAACATTCACAGTGAATTTGCTGCAGCTGAACTAGTGTCATATGATTTTGAGTGAATTCTTTCACATCTTCAGCTCAAGCTATGAATGCTCACCTCTTCTGCATTAAAGATGACTATAGCAGTCTGTTAAACACCTGTCATGAGTTAAACTCATACTAAGGTCTTATAATCTAGTTGCTTACTAAGACTCTAAGACTAAAGCACATTATCTTTTTGCTTCTGTATGAAGCTCTTCTTTTTCTCTTCATAGTATTCTTCTTATATTTAGAAATTATCAATTGAGCATCAGTCTCATTGTGAACTCATAACATTAAAATACTATTCTCATTTAAATTTAATCTACAATAAAGGTCTTGCTGTATGATTGTTAAAATCAGTGCAGAATGAGTGCAAAAATCTTTATGACAGATGAAGTGAAGACTGTTGCTGACAAGATTTCTTCTTGAGCTCAAATACTTATAATAAAACTATGCAGCATGAAGAGTTGTACAAAAGAGAACATGCAGAACATGAAGACTTATATGAATCTTCTTTACATCTTTATGACAGATTGAGCTGATTCTACATCAGTTACATCAGCAGATACAGCTGTTTTAACATCAGCTGTTGCAACATCATCTTTTTCTCAAAAATCAGTCAATTGTATAAACAGTCTCATTCTAAAGCAGCTCATTGTAGCAATGAGTGTAAATCAGCACTTGAAGCAGTGTTTCTTTGACTCACTCAGGTTTAGAGAAAAAAGAGTGAAATTCAGATCTTAACTACAACAAATTGTCACTAAATTGAATGTGAACAGGTCAGATAACAATGTCAGTATGCAGTTCTGATACTTACACAGTCAGCTGAAAGAGTTGACTTTAAGTCAAGTCACACCTTAAATTGCAGCTCATATTAAGTCAAACAAAGTTCTAGACTGTATGATCATTGAGAAGTTGATCAATCAGCTTCAGTATGTGTATGATGACTCAGAATCAAGAAAGAGAGCAACTTATATCTTAAAAGCATTAAAACAGAAAGAAAAGCCATTTGTGAGACATCTGATCATCTTTGAATAAACATTGCTGAAAGTGAAAGACTTAAAATGAGATGATGCTGTTAAGAAAACATTTCTCAGTAACAGTCTAAATGTAATGCTTATGCAAGCTCTGATTGCAACATTAATCTCTGTGTCATATAATGAGTACATTACTCTACTGCGGTGAGTCAGTTACAATTTAGACTCAATTCAGAAGACTGTTACTTAAGAGTGTTGTATAATAACATCTATCATCACACAACAGTCTTACACAGACAACATGAACTGAGAACTCACTGAGCACATCATTGTCACAGTTATGAAAACTGAAGAGAGACACAGAGCATAATGAGTGTCAGAGAAGAAAGTGGCAGAATGTCATATAAAATGACTATGCATGCACTGCAGAGACAACAGTTACTTCATTAAGAAATGCAAACTTCTGTCTGCTGTACAATCTCACATCATTAATGTTGTCTCTGCTGAGACAGTGAAGAAGACAGTAAAAGAAGATGAGAACTCAGAAAAAGAGTAGCTTTTAGCAGAAGTTGCAGCTGAAAGCATATGAGATGTAATAAGAGCTGAATGTTACAATCATACTCAGTTAAAACTAACAGAATGAGTCAAACATAAGAACTGTGTAGTCTCTGACATGAGATGATGAGTCAGGCATTGACTCAATCATGAGAGTGTTGAGTTAACCTTTAGCAGATTGAGTTAATTCTTTGAAGGTTGACCCTTGCTCTATATAGAAAGAATCATTTTTCTTATGAAAACAATCGTGTTCAACTCAATACAAGTTATTAACTACTGATTTACCCTACATTGCGCACTGAGAGTCTTATATCAACAAGCACAAATCTTTAGCCTTAATATCTGAGGCATCTCAGATCAGAACGTAACACTTTGAACATTCTTACAATATAAGAATGACAATCAGTGCGCAGAAGTCAGCTTCAACAAGTTAAGTCAACCTTCAAGACCTTCAGCAAATGATCAATGTACTCAAGGTATCAGCACTCAATGCATTCACAAATGAAAGAGAGAAGCTGTGAGCCTTCTTGATCAAGCTTGAGTTATATATTGAATTCAATCAGGCGAAGTTCAGGTTTGAAATGAACAAAGATCTGTTTACCATATCATATCTCAAGAATGCAGCATTTGATTGAGTTGATCTCAAACTGCATAAGTTTCTCAACAAGACACTGAAGAAACAAATAAACAATAAGAAATTCATATTCAACAACTATAAGAAGTTCAAGAATAAGCTTCAGAGAGCCTTCAAGATAGTCAACAAGAAATGAGCAGTGAAAAGATGACTTCACATTCTAAAGATGAATAAGTTGACAGTCAAGTATGCAGCGGAGTTTCAGTGAATTGCAGCCCTAATGAATTGAGACGATGACGCTTTAGTATCACAATACTATTGAGGACTCAACAAGACTATCAAAGATGAAATAATCAAAATGAATTGACCTGAAGAACTTCAGAATATGATTGATATCTTCATCAACATCAACAGTCATCAATGAAAACAATGAATGAAGCGTACAAGACACTACACATCAAAGATGTGAAAAAGACATTATACTCTTAAAAGAGGTGACCCTATAAATCTCAACACAATTGAGAAGCACTGTGAGCAGCAACCACAAGTGAAGCAAGAATGATGCATGAGCAAGCTCTATAAGCCTCAATCTTGATGAGCAGAGACTCACAAATGTTATAACTGTGAAAAGCTCAAACATTTTGTAAGAACCTGCAAGAAACCTTAAAGAGAGAGAAAAGAAGTTGCAGCAACAGATACATGCATAGTGCACAACACTCTGAGCTGAACAGTTTGCTATGACAACATGTGCTGAACACATATGAGCAGCAAAGATAAAGCCAAATGATACTCACAGAAATCAAAGAAAGAACAAAACAGTTATGACATGACAGGTCAATCAAAGAGATTAGCTATTTTAAAGAAAGTCAAGATCAAAGAAACTGATACTTACAAAACTCAGATAAAAGAAGACTACAGTGATAGCATCTGAACAGTTCTGAATTTGAACACAAATTCAAAAGATGTCAACAACTGAGAAATTGACATGAGACTCAAAATGAGATATGAGCACTCTGAGAATCAGCACTGAGAGATGTGTCAATAATTGCTAAAAACACAGCAGAAAGAGCTCAAGAAAAGAGTCAATAACCTTAAAAAGCAACAAAAAGAAATGAAAGAAGCAAGAGCATGCTTGAAACTTGACAAGTTGATGAAAGATGTATGAATGACAATCAACTCAGTATCAAAACAACTTGTGTGAAAAACTAAGAGCCACAAAATCAAGATCTGTTTATTTACAGAGTACTCAACATCAGGTGATGATTGTTAAACCTTTACAGAAGACTACATGTCACCTGAGTTTCTGAATAGAGTGAAAGCACTTTGAAACCAGATTCAGTGAGAATATGATCAGTACAAACCACGCCTACACTCAAAACAGTATATTGAGAAAGGCCATGAGAAATACATACAACTGATCATACAAGAAGTAGAGTTTAAATGATTTCAGAACCTCTGAAGAAGAGCAAGCAACGCAGTACAGTCAAAAAACTGCAAGCTCTCTCAAAGAGACTAAAGAACAAGAAGCTTCTAATGTCTCAGAAGAATGACAAGAATCATAAGATATGAGTTGACATTCAGATTGAACAGAATAAACTCCTTCAAGCAATGATAGACTCAAAAGCAATCAACAACTATATTTTGCAGCAAGTGATAAGAATGCTAGAACTAACACTGCAGCAAGCGCTGAAGCCTATGCAGATATATATAATTAACGGAGAATTCAAGTGAATAACAGACCAGGTTCACATCAAAGCCATAATACTAGAAGATTCACAGAAGTTGATGTTTGATGTTCTCAATTCAATCAAGTATGACATTATATTAAAGATGTTTTGATTATGCAAAAAGAACTCAAGAATCAATTGAATCAGCAAAGAATTATACATCACAGTAAATGTGTATGAGATTCTCAAACAATCAAAAATGAGCTTATCAGAGCATAAGTCATGAGATCATGAAATATCGCTATTGAATGACAAGCAGTCAAAGTAAATGCCGCTATACTCAATGAGCAAAGATCAACTCAAGAAAGTCAGAACTTACCTTGATGAGAATCTCAAAAGAGAATTCATCAGATCATCAAAGTCATTGACAGAATACTCAATTCTGTTTGTATTAAAGAAGAATGACACACAGCAACTATGTGTCAACTACAGACAACTCAACAAGATAACTAAACAAGACAGTTATTTCTTATTGTTGATCAGAGAGTTGCAAGACCGATTAAGTGAAGTTAAGTGATTCACAAGTCTGAACTTGAAAGAAGCCTATTATTGAGTACAAATGAAGAAAGGTGAAGAATGAAAAACAACATTTCAAACAAGATACAGACACTACAAATACACTGTTATGTCATTTGAGCTAAAGAATGCCTCTGTCATCTTTCAAAGATTAATCAATGACACATTAAGAGAATACCTCAATGATTTTACAATCACATATCTTGATGACATTCTGATATACTCAGATGACCTTGAGATGCATCACAGTCACATGCACAAGGTACTGAGAAAGCTCAATGAGAGAGCTTTATATGTGAAAAAGTCAAAGAGCAGGTTTAAAACAAAGAAAATTAAGTTTCTTGATTATGTTATTCAATTTGAGCAAATTGAGAAGAACTCAGAAAAGACAGACACAGTCAGGAACTGGGCTCTGTCAAAACAAGTCAAGAAAGTACAAGCCTTTTTAAAGTTGATGAACTATTACTGAAAGTTTCTATTTAATTATGCAAAGATTGCAGAACCTCTCACGCAATTAACACATAAGAATAAAAGATGACATTGAGATAAAGAGCAGAAGAATGCGTTTCACACATTAAAGAAAAGTCTTAGTAAAACGGCACACCTGAGAATACTCAATCTGACATGCAAGAAGATACTGAAAATTGACGCACCAAATTTCACAGTAGATGCACACTTATATCAGATTGAAGATAAGCAGCAGAGACTCATAGCCTATTGATTTAAAAAACTGTCAGAATCTGAGAAAAGATATGAGATTCATGACAAAGAACTTCTTACAATAGTGAAAGCACTGCAAGATTGAAGACCTTATCTTACAGATACTGAGAAGTCTATTCAGATCTACACAGATCACAAGAATTTGAGAAACTTTGCAACAACAAAATAGTTGAATCAACAACAGATTTGCTGAGTCAAACAGTTAGTCAATTATGAATTTCAAATTCATTACAAGAAGAGTAATGAGAATGATGAAGCAAACGCTTTAAGTAGACAGCCTGATCACAAAGAAATGAAAAAGATTCATGCAGAAATTTTAAGTGAAGACAAAAAGAGAATCCTCACAAAGAGCTTAACAGCAATGTACAAAGTGAAGCAAGCTCTCTTGACAGATGAAGAACTTATACAAGTATGTCATGATGACAGAGTCAGTAAACACCTTGAAGTCAAAAGAACTGAGAACCTCATATAAAGAAGACACAATATCAGCAACCTTAGAAATCAAATCACTGAATACATCATCAAATGCAATTCATGTCACAGAAACAAGATTCAGAGAGATAAAAGATATGATGAGATAACATGACTAAACACATCAGATGCGCCATGAGAGTCAGTTACTATGAACTTCATAACAAAGTTATCAACATCAAAGAATCTGACATGAGAAGTAAAATTTGATAGTATATTGACTATAGTCAACAGATTGACCAAGTACACCATGTTCATTTCATTCAAGAAAACCACAACAGCATTGATATTGATGTACACTATACTGCAAGAATTGATTAACAATCACAGACTATCAAAGAAGTTTATCACTGACAGAGACAAGCTGTTTACAAGCAAGTTTTGAGAAATGCTCACAGCAGAACTTGAGATAAATCATAAGATGTCAACAACATATCATTCATAGACAGATGGGCAGAGCAAACAAATGAACCAGACAGTTGAGATGTACTTGAGACACTACATCAATAAGAATCAAAACAACTGAGTACAACTGTTGTTGATGACACAGTTTGTGTACAATAACACACAAAACAAAACCACAAGAGAAACACCATTTTGAGCAAATTATGAATATAACCTGAAGGTATGACAAGAACCGCGAGCGCACAAATCACAAAGTCAGAAAGTAATACTAAACATCATAAAGATCAAGAAGTTGCACAGGGATCTGACAAACAGAATTCAACAGCAATCAAGACAAACAACAAAGATAAAACCTTTTGTAATTGAAGAAAGAGTTTATTTAAGAACAAACAACATTCATGTAAAGCAAAGAAGCAAGAAGTTGAACAACAAAAGCATAAAACCATTTGAAATCAAGAGAAACATCAAAGAATTAAGCTATAAGCTAGACTTACCTGAGGAAATGCAGATACACTCAATATTTCATGTGTTCATGCTTCAGTGTTGCAACTAGTTCATGTCACTTCAAATCACTGAAACATTTGTTGAATCTGACAAAGAGTATCAAGTTGAGAACATTCAAGAAAAATGAATGATTAGTGAAAAAGCTCACTATCTCATCAAGTGAAAGAGATACAACATCTCTGAGAACACATGAGAACTTATAGAAAACCTCAACAGTTGTGCAAGAACACTTCAGCACTTTGAGAGAGGGAGGCAACAAGATTAAACTGTCAAAAGTCATTTGACATGTTATCAAAAAGCTGAAACAAGGTCTCAGGCTGAGGAGTTTTCTCATCACCATCATTATTGTTGCTCATTTTCTTTAACAGACAAAGAGTCTTCTGTTTAGCACAATCTTGAGTTTGACACAATGTTTTGTGTAATCAAGAAAGCTTCACAAAGAGACAGGCTTGTTCTTTCTCAGTTTGAAGAATCTTTGACTTCAGCTTATTGCAAACACAATTTAGTGATTTCTATGTCACACTCACACATGAATGACCTTGATGAGTACACTCAGCACATTTGAAATGTAACTTCATTATCACACAGAGAATAGAGTAATTGAAGCAGTAAACACAGACAATGTTCAGAGAACTGCCAGATACAGTGATCTCTTTTGCAGTGCAAAGATGATTGTCATACTCACAGATGAGAGAAGGTTTCTGAGGCATGGCTGATGTTGAGAGATTTCATTTATACCCTCACTTAAATAGAATCTTGAGAACAGAGATCACAAAAAGAGAAGATAGTGTTATGATCATACTCAGTTAAAATTAACAGAATGAGTCAAACATAAGAACTGCGTAGTCTCTGACATGAGATGACGAGTCAGATGTCAACTCAACCATGAGAGTGTTGAGTTGACCCTTAGCAGATCAAGTCAATTCTTTGAAGGTTGACCCTTGTTCTATATAGAAAGGATTGTTTCCCTTATGAAAACAATTGTGTTCAACTCAATACAAGTTATCAACTACTGATTTACCCTACATTGCGCACTGAGACTCTTATATCAACAAGCACAAACCTTTAGCCTTAATATTCAAGGCATCTCAGATCAGAACGTAATACTGAAAGGTGTTTGAGAAACAGATAAACAGTGCTCTCTTCACTATGTTAACATTAGTCAATAAGAAGTCATATGCACATATCTTGTACAACACAGAGTGTTTGTTTTATGAAATGATCACTTTTCACTTTGTTAAAAATCACAATCTACAGTGTATGAAGATAAGATCTTGTATGATTACAGAGTTTAATGAACCTTCAAATTCATCAGTAAATGAAGTAGCTGTTGTATAAATTGATATTAACAGATATCAGAAGTCAAGAGCATTCTTTTATATTGTTTTTAAAATAGTGTTCTATGATCTTATACTAGATCTATCATGAATGAAGCAGAATAAGATCATATTGAATGTAAGCAGAGCCTCTCTTATGATTGAATTCACAGAAACTATCATACAGAACAGAGAAGCTTCTGTTGAGAGTGAGTTTAATCATGTTATGATGTCAGCTATGTTCTTTATGAACCTTGTACAGAAGAAAGAAAAGAAACAGAAAAAGATTGAGGTGTTCTCAGTCAGCATGATCAATATTAAAAAAGCCTTAACCTCACAAAAGAAAACTGATCTGAAAACTATACTTTCTGATCATTATCATGAGTTTTTAAATGTGTTCAATCATATGATGACTGAGAAGTTGCCTCTCTTAAAAGAAGAAGATACAGATCATCAGATTGAACTAAAAGAGATGAATGAAAAAGAATTCAAAGTACTCTGAGGTTCTCTATACAACATGATGAGAAAGAAGTTACTAGTGTTGTGCAAGACATTAACAGAACTTTTGAATAAACAATTCATATGAGTTAGTAACTCATCTGCTACAGTGTTTGTTTTATTCATATAAAAGTCAGAGATGAACTTCAGTTCTGTGTGAACTACTGTGACTTGAACTGAATCACTCAGAAGAATCATTACTTTCTGTTATTGATATATGAGACTCTGCAGAACATCAGATGAGCTTCATGATACATTAAGTTAAATGTCATAGTGACATTTCACAAGATTTGAATTGCTGCAGAAGATGAATGAAAGACAGTATTCTGTATAAGATATGAGTTATAGAAATAAATGATGACTTCTTTTAAGCTAGTCAATGTCTCAAGCACATTTTAGAGATATATTAACTGAGTCTTATGAGACTTTCTAAATGAGTTTTGTTCAGTTTATGTGAATAATATTCTTATCTTCACTGATAGATCTCTGCATCAGCATCAAGATTACATATGAAGAATACTACTATGACTTTGAGAAGTTAACTTACAGATTGACATTGATAAATGTGAGTTTGAAGTTAAGTCAATCAAGTATGTAGAGTTTATTCTGAAAGTTAAAAAGAACATATGAATAAATTCTCAGAAGATGAAGACAATCATGAACTGACAAGTCTTTAAGTCAGTAAAGAAAGTACAAAGTTTCATAAACTTTACAAACTTCTATTAAAAGTTCATTAAGAACTTTTCTAACCTGATTATGTCAATGATGACTCTCATACAAAAAAACACACTCTTTAAGTGAACTGAGAAAGCTGATGAAGATTTTAAGAAGCTAAAGATTATGTTCATTTCAGCATCAATTTTAGTTTTGTTTGATCATACTTGTACAACTGTGATGAAAACAGATTTCTCAGATTGATGCATAGATAAAACTCTGTTACAGTTGATGAACAATGTGTAAAGGCTCTGTGTCTACTATTTAAAGAAGAATGCATCTGCAGAGTGCAATTATGAGATTTATGATAAAGAGATGCTGATCATCATACAATGCTTAAAAAAGTGAGATGCAGAATTGAGAAGTGTGTCAAGTTTTCAGATTTATACAGATCACAAAAATCTGAAATATTTTATAACAGTTAAAAAGCTTACAGAGTGACAAATGAGGTGGTCTTTAATACTGTTGCAATACAACTTCTTCATACTATACTTGCTGAGCAAGCAGAATGAGAGAACAGATGCTTTATCAAGATGAAAGCAGAATGTGTCAATGAATCTCTCAGATGACAGAGTACAACATTGTATGACACAGATGATACATTTTGAGATAATGAGCAAGTCTTTACAGACTATCTTAATGACAGTAGCAGACATATCAGTCTCTGTGCTCATACAAGATCAAAACTTATTTAGTGAGATTACAGACCTTGAGCAGATGTGAGTGAATGCAGAAGCAAAAGATGAGTTATATGATGAGCTTTGTCAGATGATTCATAAACAACAAAGATCATTTCTCACTGTTTTAAAAGTGAGAATATTCATAATGAAATGCTTCTTGAGCAATGAAGAAAAGCTACTCTTTTGCAAAAGACACTGAGTGTCTTTTTCAGAACCTCTTTATACAAAACTGATTCAGTATACACATGACTCAACAATGACTAAACACTCAGAAAGAGATGTAACTGATACTGTCTTATTATGACAGTTCTTTTGATCTGAGATGCTACAGAATGTCTGTACATTCTGTTAAAATTGTGACAAATGCTGTATAAACAACAGCTGAAAAGACTGCTGACAAGACTTCTTAAAGCCTCTACCTGTATCAGAGCACATTTAACAAAAGATATTCATTAACTTTGTAGTAGATCTACTGTCAAGTAAGGGTTGTACAAACCTTTTGATAATTACAGATTGTTTTAGCAAAAGAGTAATACTGAAACTGTGCAAGAATATGACTGCAGAATGAGTGACTCAGACATTTATACAACACTTTTATTAGACTTATGAGCTTTTTACTGTAATAGTCTTAGATTAAGGCACTCAGTTTGTGAACAGTTTATGAAAGAGAGTCTGTCAAATTTTGAAGATTGTATGAAGAGTGTTCACTACATACCACTCAGAAACTGATGAGGTAACTGAGTGAATGAATTAAAATGTTAAGCTATACATTTGTATGTTCTTCAATTATAGTCAAAACAATTGAGCAAGTCTGCTTCTCATGATTGAGCTAGTCATAAACAATCATGACTTCATCTTAACAAAGGTGAGTCTTTTCTTCTTGTTTCATGAGTATTACATGAAGCCTCTACAACTACTTGAGAAGTTGAAGCCTGTATGATTTGCAAAAAGTTCAGTACAAAAAGCTGATCAAATCATATAAAAGATAAAAGAAGTCACAGAGTAAGCACAGATGACTATGACTGTCACTCAGCAGATACAGAAAAAAACAGCAAATTAAAAGAAACAGCAGTCTTATGACTTTAAGAAAGAAGACAAGATTTGACTAAATCTTAAGAACATACATACAGACTGTTTGTGTAAAAAGTTTGAGATAAAGAATGTTAAGTACATCATTATTAAAAAGATCAACTCACATTTCTTTTGTCTGAACACATCATCAAGTATTTATAATGTGTTTTACTCAGTCATGCTTCAGTCAGCAGTCATGAACACTCTTTCTTCTCACCATATGACAGACTCACAATCTCTGTCACAAATTGTAAGTAATAAAGAAGAGTTTGAGATAAAGAAGATTCTGAAGAAGAGGTTTATATGATGTAGAAAAGAATTTAAGAAGAAGTACTTAATGAAATGAGTCAGTTATAACTGACTCACATAAGAATCAATGTTCACTTTGAAAGACACAGTGATGTTAAATTGATAAAAGTTAGTGCAACCTGAGGTGACTAAATCTTAACTGTACACAAGAAGATTTTTAAAGATCTTGTGAGATCATACAGAGTTCAAAATTTAATGTTGAATTTATTTAATTTATTTCTATGCTAATTACTAATGATGCCTTCTTGATTTTGCTGAAGCTACTTGTTTTGAGCATGACATAAAGGTGAGACATACAGCTCAGATGTCATACACAGTCTGTATGACTAGATTTATACTAGAAGCAACACAAGAAAAGAAAGAAAAGTTGTACATACTTAAACCTTGAGGTTAATAATGACTGTCTTTGTTAACAATGAGAACAGTGCAATTCACCTCAGTTTAGCAACACACTCACTCTCATTAGTGCTGTTGTCATTCTTATTGTCTGAGATGACAATGAGTACATTATTGTTGTGTACAGAGCAGTGAGCAGCATGGTCAGATCACTTGCAGTTGTCACAACACTCACTGAAATGTTTTGATGTATGACAACATTTCAGAAAGAGTGTCATATCATGTCTCTGACAGTCAATACAACTGTCAGAAATCAACATACTCTGACTCTGAATCAGAATTGTGTTGATGTATAATGACTGATGAGTTCTCATCTGCAGCAGTGTGATACAGATCTGTATGAACAAAATGTTGTCACTGAGCAGAGTGAAGATGATCATTGTCTGATGAAAGTGAGTGTAGAAAGCAAGCTGCTGTTAATTAATCTTAAAACCAGAATTGACATTGACATTAATAAGAATGAGAGCAGCAACATAAGTGTCATACAAAATGAGAGCTCTATAAGTTGTCAGCTCAGAGACACATATTTGTACAACACTTACATGATGATGATTGTTGTTGTTGTTACTGTTGTTGTTGTTAAACTTGTTGTACAAGAGTCAGTGCTGAAATATTCAATCAAGAAAGATTTCACATATGAAAGATAACAGTGAAGAAGTTGAAGAAGAAAGAAAAAGAAAAGTTGTACATGAGGTGAGAGGATTTATAACTCACTTCACTGACAGATAAGCTCAAGTGATTGTCAGAGAAAATCACACAAGCAATAAAAAAATTTTCATCTGCAAACCTTATCTGTATAAAGTGAGCAAACACATGTTAACAGACATTAACAACTGTACAACAATCTTTTCAGAAGATTAGAGCACAACCTTAAAGAGAAAGAAAGAGATGATGTCATAAATTAAACTCATACTAAGATCTTATAATCTAGTTGCTTACTAAGACTTTAAGACTAAAGCACATTATCTTTTCACTTCTGTATGAAGCTTTTCTTTTTCTCTTCATAGTATTCTTCTTATATTTAGAAATTATCAATTGAGCATCAGTCTCATTGTGAATCTGTGACAACATTAAAGACACCCTACACTGTAACTCAATTGACTCAAAAATATATTATGATCAAGAAGTTACTGAAACAGCATTTGAAAAGCCCTTTAAGTTCAATGAATCAGACACTAAAGCAGATGATTAAGAGATATCAAATGACAATGTATAACACAGCACTTATGGCTAGTGAAATTAAGAATTTACAGGTTATGAGCATGTGTCAAAAGTGCAAGTGAGAAGCACCTCACTCATATATAGCTAGTGAGAGGGTTCTGACAGCAAAGAAAGGTTAGAAGCAGGTTAAAAGAGTTTGAATAGCTGATGAAGCTGTTTTAAACAAGGTCAGTGCACAAGCTTTTGACTGCACTTCATCAAGATGTAGTATGTGTAGCTCACTGAAACATAATGCCCAGGTATGCCTGACATGTGTAATTTAGCTCCTAGTGTAAATAGCTTGATTCTATGAAAATTTGTTGATATTTTGTACTTGAGTTGCATTTTGGGGTGGGGCGCTGTCTCGTTTGAGGGTGTGTCTCGTTTGGGGGTAGACTATGTTACCGAAGGACAGAACTTCCTTACATAATCAGATTCCCTTCCACCAGTTCTGTACTTACTTCATACGATGCTAGGGGCGAGACTCAGCGAAGCGGCCGGTCAGGCAGACTTGTAGGGTGACAGAGCTTTCACGAGGAGGGGGAAGTTTTTCCGCCACTGATCGTGTGGCAGCCGTGCATTGATCCGGTGTTTGCTTTGCCCCTGTGATCATTACCAGCTGAGGGTCAAATGCCGCCGCAACATTCAAGTCCCGCTGAATGGTAGTGAAACGGTAGCTGGCAAATCTGGAAGACTCTACCGAAGTTTGAAGGTTTGAAGAATTGTAATTTTTGAGAGTTGATCAAACATCCGTAGTGCTTGCAGGTGAAAGGGAGTCTAGC
>JAABUP010003315.1_pt1 | contig 28666 bp, 35 predicted proteins | sample 5559201 | NCBI WGS metagenome assembly JAABUP01 (sample SAMN10711887, study PRJNA513373) | rock metagenome | isolation source: Antarctica rocks | place: Antarctica | reverse complement strand
CATTGTTCAGCAGCTGTAACTAACAATGTCTGGGAAGGTGGCGACTGCAAAGGCTTGCAGCTGTTTGGCTGTCTGGTTGCCTGCATGCACAGATGCCATCATGTGTCTGTGAGTGACTTGTGATATGTGGAAAGCATGCAGTGTTCAGCAGCTGTAAGTAACAATGTCTGGAAAGGTGGCGACTGCAAAGGCTCGAAGCTCTCTGGCTATCTGGTAGTCTGTATGCACAGAAACCATGACGTGCCTGCGAGTAGCTTGTGATATATGTGGAGCATGCAGTGTTGAGCTGCTGTAATTAACAATGTCTAGGAAGGTGGCGACTGCAAAGGCTTGCAGCTCTTTGGCTGTCTGGTTGCCTGCATGCATAGATGCCATGACGTGTCTGTGAGTAAGTTGTGATAGATGTGAAGCCTGCAGTGTTCAGCTGATGTAACTAAAGATGTCTGGGGAAGGTGGCGACTGCAAAGGCTTGCAGCTCTTTGGCTGTCTGGTTGCCTGCATGCATAGATGCCACGACGTGTCTGTGAGTAACTCGTGATAGATGTGAAGCCTGCAATGTGCAGCTGATGTAATCAATAATGTCTGTGAAGGTGGCGACTGCAAAGGCCTGCAGCTCTTTGGCTGTCTGGTTGGCTGCATGCATAGAACACATCATGAGCCTGTGAGTGATTTGTGATAGAGGACGGGTGCAGAGTGTAGCTGATGTAATTAACAATGTCTGGGAAGGTGGCGACTGCAAAGGCCTGCAGCTCTTTGGCTGTCTGGTTGCCTGCATGCACAGAAACCATGACGTGTCTGCGAGTAGCTTGTGATATGTGTGGAGCATGCAGTGTTGAGCTGCTGTAATTAACAATGTCTAGGAAGGTGGCAACATCATAAGTGTGAAGCTCTCTGGCTGTCTGGTTGCCTGCATGAACAGACAATGTCATATCAATGTGGGTCTGAGGTAACACTGATAGGGACGATTACCGCACTTAAAATGAAATGCGGCTTCCGGCGTCTAAAGAAGTGGCTGCTGCAGATTTGTGCTGCTGCTGGACTGTTCTGATGACTGTGAATGCAGCCTTGGTCAGCCAATGGCTCAAGGTGGTTTGTGAGTGACTTGAGAAAGTTGATGTCAGCAGTGTACAGCTGATGTGATTGACGTAGTTTGAAGTGTGCAGCTCTTTCAAAGCCAAATTGGATGGGTGCTGCAGAAAGGCTGTGGTATATGTGCAGTTGCAGACAACATCAGCTTACTTGGTTGCAAGCTGCAAACGCTTCATTGATGTATAATCCTCCAGAGAGTTCACGTCATGATGCAACCTTTTTTTACCAGATTCTTCGGAAGAAGCATCACTTCGATCATTGGAAAGTGTAACTTCTGCCCTTTCAATAGCAATGGGGTGGACAAAGAAAGGATCAGGGGGACATGCAAGCAAGGGCAGAAGCATTGGCAGGGGCAAAGGCCCCTGGCCACATGATTCAAAGAGCCCTTGTGCCCAGGGGTCAACTTGGTGAGTCATTCAGCATACACTTCAAACGCTCCTTTCAGTGATCACCTTTGAACAGCAGAGGCTCATCTTTCTCTCCAAAGGGCAGCAGCACAACCTGCAAGGAGCAGGGCTGCTTCTGAAGAGCCCCCACATCCACACCAACCTCTTGCAGCTGTCTCAGCTCTCCTGCTGAGGCATTGCTGATGTTGACTTGGCCGGCCAAGGTGATCGCGCTAAGCTGGAAGTTGACTTTGTTCCATTCCTTGAGTTCTTGGCTGCAGCTGCTGCCCATACCACCATCTGCAAAGCAGGTTTGTTTATGTTTTTGTTATCTCTGATACAAACTTTCACAGGTCGACCTAATGAGAACAACAATTTCTATGTTGACATAGCAGATGATGGCAGATGTACACATAATATACATGCCGGTGAATAACAGAGCAAAAGAAAATCACAGTGCATAACAAACATCAATGTTATACATATACACCACATGACCTGTTCATGCGATGACATGGCAAATGGTGGTGCATGCCAAGAAACAAGACTCGAATTTTCTTGAGATTGGTTGATGGTGCATGGTGGATGATCAGTTGTTGAAAGATTATGTCGGTGTGCAGAGCGCGTTGTGCAACTGTTGTAGACGCAGTGCAACGTGGTGGCTTGCCAAGATGCTAGCCAAGCAGGTGCAAACAGAGCTAGCCCAGGCCAACGCTGTGGCAGATGAGGTGCTGGCCACCATGACCACTGTCAGAGCCCATGCAGCTGATGACAGCACCAAAGCTGCCTATGCTGTCAAAGTGGCCAAGTTCTATGTTCTACAGGTATACCTGAAATACTCAGCAAACTTGGCATAATTGTGCCTTGCGCGTCCTGTCAATTGCCATACTTGCATATGTGAGTCAAAGAAAGCAGGACAGACCCACAGCCAAGACATAAGCCTAGTGCCTGCAATGTCTGCTCTGCCTGTTTCATTTCCAACACGGCTACTGAAGCTGATACTGCTCAAAACACCCCTCTACAGATGTTCCTGGATCTCTAAAACCTCAGTGGCCTCAAAGAACCCAGCGGGCATCAACTGCTTGATTTCAAATGCTACATGCTGGTAACTCTGCAAATGAAGCTACTATTTACTGTTTACTGTGTCCCCATTTTCTTCCCCGCTTTCCAGCTCATGATGAGCTAGGTACAGAGTTTATACACCTGCATGGTGTCGTGGCTTGCTTGCTGTTGACCATGGTGCACCAAAGCAGCTTCATTTCTGTCAGAGTTCTGGGCACAAGGGAGGGAATGTCACAGACCTGAGTAGAAGGCCACCAACCATGCATCCTCTTCATCAGTGAGGCCCTCATACTGAGTCAGGTTCAAGTCTCGCACAATCTGGGGATCCTGTTTCTCTTCCTTTCTCTCCTGCTGACTGTTGCTGCCTTCAGACTCCTCTGAATCGTTGCCTTTGTCAGTGGCTGTTGACCCTGCTTGCTCACTTAGGAAGGCGATGAGGTCTGGTGCTTTGAACTTGCCTGCAGAACGGCACATGATGGTGGTTATTCTGATGGAGTGACAATAGCATATGGTTGAGTGAGGTGATGCAATAGCAAAGGTGGACACATTTACAATGCAAAGACTCTATTGCATTACTGCATGCAAATAACCTTCTGTTTGTGCTTATCGCAACAGAACTCAGCTATCAACACAATGCAACAGATGCAGTCGTCAAGGCACATGTGAACTCATCCAGAGGTTGTTCGCTCATGCAGCTAAACAGGAACAAGACCACTAAACATTGATAAACATGATTTGGTATGGACAAAAAATGGCTTTGATCATATCGAATAAAAGGATTGTGACCAGAAATTTCAAGCCAGGCATTTCAAGCCAGGCATAACACTGTTGAAGGCGATGACAACTACCTGAGTACTCTTGCGTCTTGTCACCATCAAGCACAACCAGCTTCGGAAACTTCTCCACAGCCTGTTGCTCAATGACATCAGATGCCCCGCTAGTAACCTCAGCAAAGGCCAAGCGGCCTTTGAACCTCAGGGACAGGCTTTTGAAGAGGGCAGAGGTTTTGGGCTTGTCTGTGAACAGGACCACCTTGGGCAGTGATGAGGCTGTGGTGAAGTTGCTGTAGCTTGGAGCATCTTTGAGCTTGCTGATGTGTGTTGAGGGTAGCGCAGCAGTCAATGCATCTGCAATCCCCTTGGCGGTGCGAGGACCTACAGCAGAACAACACAAGCTTGATGCTTGTGACGCTTGTCTGCTGCAGCAGAGCAACACAAAGTTGATGCCTGTGACTCTTGTCTGCTACATCAGAGCACCACAAAATTGGTGCCTGTGGCGCTTGTGTGCTGCAGCAGAGCAACACAAAGCTGATGGCTGTGACGCTTGTATTTGCGGCAGAACCACACATGTTCATGGCTGTGACACTAGTTTAGGCAAGCGTGGGTAAGACGGGCATTCCGTCTGATGTGGCCACATCTACCATATTTGCAGTACACATTCTGCGCCTGCAATGGCTTTCATGTGTGGATAGTTCATGCGTAACGGTGCATTTCTCATGATTGTAAATCTTCAGGTGAGGTATTACTTAGGTTTGCTCATGTACAAGAATTTCATGACAGGGTGCTGTTCTGGCGCATTCTGGACTGTATGCAGGTGGAAGCATGCAAACGCAAAACCAAACAGATGGATGCAGAAGCTGCATGTAGGCTGAGCAATGATCCTGCTGGTAGCCTGAGGAGTCTGATGCTAGAAGCTGCAAGTTTTGTTATGCAGCAAGACAGCTAGGCTCACCATTGTAGTCGCTAGGTAGCTTGCGCTTGCTCTTTGAGCCTGCTTTAGGCTTGCTTGCAGGGAAGATCTGCAGACAATGAGCTGGTTTGTGACTTTTGTCATACCAGCCACTCTTGTTTACTGGTGTGCCTGACAATCAGACTTGCTGCAGATCGTTTCATGCATGCGCGTGCAACATGTAGGCAGCTGGATGACACTAGCAGCTGTGCACGGACCTTCAAGGTAGGAAAGCCCTGTACATTGTACTCTCCACAGAGTGGCTGGTTGCTCTGGTCATCGCAGTCAACTGCCGCTACTGTAGCAATGCCCTGCAGGGCACCCATGCATTAGTCTGGCTAAGCCAGGTCAAGCAGCTGGCAGCATTCAGACAGCGCCTCAATGTGTGCTACTGTGTGCAGCCTCATGAACACTTGTTGGTGTCCAAGGAAGGCACTAGGTGCAACAGTCAATGCCATCAAGAATTATTCGTATGACTTTGCAAGGTGCTGAAGTTGCTTGCAATACTTTATGTGTGCACGCAGTGAATACTGGTACTTAAGCTGAAGTCACCTGCAGATTCTCTGCGACTTTTTGGAACTGTGGAGCCAAGGCTTTGCAGTGTCCACACCTGCATGCAGTGTGCGGCTAGCGGTCGTGACTCTCTGGCTTGAGCTGGCTTAAGCTGTTAACCTGATTACTGGTCACATTGAGATATGCGTTTGACGTGCTTACCAGGGCGCGTAAAACTCCACCACCGCTGGCAAGTCGCTTTCCAAAATCAGTTTGCCGAAGGTCTTAGTTGTCAGCTGTGACACGGGTCCTTTCCGCGAATAGAGGGCTTCGCTCGGTGTCAACAAAAGCACCGCGTAACACACAAAGACCGCCCATAATCTTGCGCGGCTTTGATGTGAAAACGACGCCATGTCAGCCATGAACAAGGACAGATTGGTAAATGCGTTCAGAAGGGCTTGCGCCCCAGATCACAGTAGCACTCAGCCACTGAACTCTTCGGTTGGGTGTTGTGGCAACTGCAGCGCGATTGGCGAGCGACTTTAATGACGCACAATGCGCAGAGTCACATTGACACAGTGAGCTTCGTCGCGATGGGTCTTCGACGCGGCAGATGCACTGCCAAACGCTCGACCTCTTTGATACGCGCAACGCGCAGTTACGCACCCCGTGGTTTTCCGCCTACTCAAGAGGCATCAACCTTGTAACGGAGTATTACGGGAGCGGAAACTGACCCTATTACATGTAATTTGAACCTCAGCAGCTGAATTTCTCCGTAATTTGGAGATTGTATTATCTGCCTCAACATTCCCATTGTGCTGAGTGTCAGACAATCTTAAAATTGATATGATCGATCACATAAAGCAACAAAAAGTCTTTACAAGCAAGAATTAGCGTTGCAAGCATGGTATGAGCAGGGATGCACTATCACTGTGCACAGCCACGCAAGAAGCTCGAGCTTTAGTTTGCTGCACTGATTTATTTAGCTTTATAAAGAGCGCTTTGTTGATGATATATATCATTTCACATAAAATCATCCTCGTAGTCAGCCGCTGACTTGTACTTTTGAGCCATGTCTTTGTTTGAAGACATGCTGTCAGCCTGCAGCACAGGAGGCAATTTGTGACGACAACATATTTTGCCAGAAATGGCACGCTTTTGTCTGCTTGCAACAATGCTTGTCAAAGAAGGCAGCACACAACTGCATCAGATATTTCTTGTTCAGCACACTAGACATACCGTCATAACATTCTTGTAAGATCTAAGATCAGCCTGCCGCTGCTCTTCATCCTTTGCAGCTTTTTCAGCCTTCCTGGTATCCTGTGCAGCAGTACAAAAGAAGCTGGCATTTTCTTTCTTGCAATGTGGTGCTGGTTGTCTACAGCGTTGATTCCAGGTGCCAATGAGTTGGCTGACATGGCTGGCAAGACACTGACCCGCACAGCAAGCGCTGCTCAGGCAACGCATGACAACACACACAGTACCCTGCATTAGCCCGCCAGCACTGCCCACCTGACATGCATCCAGCAGAACACGAGGTCTGCTCATTGACAAACAGCCAATAAACACAAGAGTCATTGTATTTAGAGTCTTAAGCATGATGGCTGCTTGTCAATGAACAGAGCTTGTGATCTCTTTGATGCATGTCAAGGGGCCAGTGCTGGGCTACAAAGCATCATTTGTTGATCGTGGGCTGAGTCTGCTAACATACCTGCACTTCGGCTTTGCGCACTGCTCTGATGCCTCTGTCGTAAGTTTCTCGCTCAGCTGCTAGATCAGGATACAGCTCCTGCTTTGTTTTGTTGAGACGGTTGACTATGTCATTAATGCGCTTCTCTACTCTGACCTTTTTGACCAACTTGTTGCTGTGAAAGCCAACCTGCAGTGCATGTCAAGCATGGCATTGAAACGCAGGAAAGAGGGAGTGCGCCAAAACTGGACTAGAAGATGCCACAGATCAGGAGACGGTGACAAACATCTATACAACAATTGCATGCATGTATGCATCCCTGGTTATAGCTCATTTGACCAAGGCTGCTAAGTTGAAAGATGACTTGATGCATTGCTCTACACAATGAGCAAGCTGCATGCTAAACACAGATGTCTGACACGGATGTGCGACAGGGGCCTACCTCACCTGTCCAACTTCCATAGAGGCTGTCTTTTTCAGATTGCTCCACGGAGTGTACACTACATCTATGTTGTTTGTTTTGTTGCCAGTGATGGAATTGGCCTTGACAAGCTGTATACAGTCATCCAGGGTTTCTGGGGAAATGTCACTCATAGTTTGTCCCTGAGGAAGGCGCAGGTACACGTGCGCTGACGAAAGGTCTGATACATGAAACCTGTACGCAGCACAGCACTGAGTGGCAAAGAACGGAATGGATGCATGCATTGCCATCAGGAGACACGACGATACTGCCGTGCTCAACTTTCAGGTCAAGCATGATAGTGTTCTTACCAGATGTCTTGGGGTAAGCCATACTTGATTAGGTCTTCGTTCTCGTGCTTGTCCTTGCCGACGTATATCAGATTATCGTCCTTGCCAGGCCCGTAGCCGATAGGATGAAAATATAGGACCATAAAGCGCTGCTGACTACAGCTTGACCAGGTCTTTCAGGACAGCGTTGCGCAGGGTGTGAGCAAGAGCGGAAGGCGGCGGCCAACACAGGCTTGCGTCGCCGCTGACGAGACAGAGGCTGTTGTTGGCTGAGGATCAGGACAACGGGAAACACACTTGCGCACGAACACAGCACTTGTGCAGTCTGTCTGCCTGAATACGAAACGGCACCTCCCGAGGCCCCTGATCCCTAGGCTGGCAGACTGGTAGGCCCGACGGATTAGAGCTCTTCCAGGTGCTCTTCCGATACGTTGTGCGAACAAAATCGCACAGAAATCTCGCCGCCAGCATCGTGAATGTTTGGCATCAGGGCAGTCTCGCTGATTTTCGTTCACCTACGGAGTTGCAGCTGATCACTGCCTTGTATCCCCAGATCTGTCACCTAGCACCGTGCTCAAGCTCATTGCACGCTTGCGTCTTGCTTGCGAAATGTGAGGCCAAGCAGCATAAGCTGAGGCATTTCAGTGGGGCCCGGGTCGGCACAACGCTGCGCAGGTTCATTGCACACAAGTAGATGCACGCACAAACGGCGCAGCGTTTGAACTGTATTTGACGAAAGCTGTATGCCGAATTTTTCAAGCAGCTGCTTGCTGGCGGGGTTGAGAACTTCTTCCAAACTCTAAGTCAGCTGATAATTCGTCCAGTTTCTGAGTCAGCTGCAAGCCCTACACTATTTTGCATACCTAAGGGTCAGCCTACCGTCGGTGATAGATGGGAAAGTCCAAAAAGAGGAAGTCTTCACAAAGCCGAAGCAATAGGAAACGTGATCCACACACAAGTCAGCTTCCTCGTGCAGTCCCAAAGGTGGACTTCAGTCAAGTTTCACAGCATGACTGACAATACTGTTTTGCACAAGTGTGCGTACTGAGCTGCTCATGCAATGTCATCTCCAACAACACGGTCTTGGTGATCCAGAATGCTGACAATTCACACGTATCACACTTGTCACCGAGCCTGCCAAAGGAAGAAAGACTTGTGGAGGCAAAACAGACTTGGCAGAGGCTTTCAGAGACAGAGCGTGACAAGGTGTTTACTCTCCCTCTTAAGGAGCTGTTTGAGTCTGCGGCATCATTAACTTCAGGTACGCGAAGGCAAAGCATGATGCTGAATCATTGCTTGCCAGCATCATGCTGTGCTGTTGCCATTGGTAAACAGAGCAATGTGAAGCAAGATCTTGACATGTTGTCCTCCCTCCAAGATGTCAGCCTGTACAGTAACTAGTAAGGGTCAGCAGCGTGCCTTTAAAGCACTGTACCATGCACACATGAATCTGTCATCACCATGTTGTTACAGCTCACTGTGCTGTGCCAGGTGCCTTGCCTGACTATTTGGAAGAGCAAGGTGATCTAGTCGAAGGCACAGACTACCAGACTCTGCTGACAAGTGCTATTCAACAGCTCCACAGACTTGGTGAACACAAAACCTGGCAGTGGTGTTCTGGTCAAGACGCAATGTGCCTGACCCAAGCTGAATTTAGGCTGGTCCATGAGTGCTGTGTACCTGTCTAAGTGATGCAGCATGCAGCACAGCGTTACCCCTGCTCCTGTGCTAGTGCTAATTATGAGGTGTCCAGGCATGCTGGATATGAAAATAATGTCTCTCACTGGATTCAGGGCGCACACAAGAAATCTTCTTCAACAACGCCACGGTGATACGGCCCTGACACAGTACCTGCCAGAGCACAAGCCAGCAGAGACAGGATATCATACTGCTTTCAGACATCGCATGTAAGGCATAGACACCCATGCAACCACTCAAGTTCTTGCATTCCAATCCTTTTCAAGTGTTTTTGCGTGCATCAACCAGTTGGCATGTCTTGCAGGATGGCCTTGCTGCACAAGCTGTTCCATGCAGAGGAGCAGTCTGATATGCAGCATGTCAAACTCATCTTTGCTGCTTTCGCTATCGAACACAAGTTCGTGTAGGTCTCTACAAACACCCTGTTTTGATTGCTTTGCGGCTATCACTCACAATCAGTGAACCTTGGTATGGTGAGACTAGCTGTCTTGCAGTACACATGTATTGTGTCTCTTTTGTCTGTATTTTGGTAGAAAAATTCTGCCTTGATGCAATAGCATCATTTACCATGTGGTGCGCTTCCTTGGGCTGCTGTCCCTTGCAACGCCAAGTCCTGGCTCCTCAATGCCTCAAAACATGATCTGATTCAAGGATGATCTCTACTTTGAAAGACTCCACGACTCTGTAACGAGTCATAGTGGTAGACAGCTGTGCTTTTGACACTGTAGGTACAGCCAGATTTATTGTCCAGTCCAACAGTACTTGATAGAGCAGCTGCCAGATTCTGTTCGCAAGACATCCTCCAAATCTGTTGCTTTCAGCGACTTGACATTTTTGACCACACAGCAGCTTGGTGACGTCTGCAAGTGGCTGCTGTCACGGGTGGTCATGTTCTCTAGCAATGTATATGATTGCGTCAGAATCAATTTGAGCAAAAAGGTTGATCTAGTGGGAACAGCAGGTGGCTATGCTTTGACGGTTCACAAAGACTGGCGGCAATTTCTGAAGGTGACATGCATGACCCATTGTCATCTGGTTTGTGTTGAGCTGTCATATCTGCCTGACAGAGGCATTGCACACTCGTGCAGCTCCAGCGCATGCTTCTACCAGCAGAGCTATAATGTTGCTAGCATGTCAGGGTTGTTGGCGACTCTTGTTAGTCAGACTGTGGTCATCATGACCATGATCACTCTACATCTTTCTACACTCATTGTTGATCTCTCATTTTAGCTCCTGTTGGGCACAGACTGTTGTTGCCTATGTTTCGCATGCAAAAAATTGTGCATAGCATATGCAGTGCCACATTGCTTTCTGGCACAAGACGCTGAGGGGCCTCTTTCAAAACCACATCACAGCCCTTGACTGGACCTGTACAAGCAATTCATTTTGGGTGTGCTTTACATTGATTGGCGCTGATCTTGCAGCCTGTTGTTGCATCACCATGTATTACAGGTTGGGAACGATCTGTACATGCAAATATTGGTAGCTTGACTATGTTGTCTTGCTGCAGGATCACCACTTTGCAGAAGAAGATTCAATATGCAGGATGTGCACAGGTCCAGACCCAGAAGGGGTAGGCCTGTTGTTGGATTGGGTGTATGACTGTCACGGTTTTGGCGATTCCAAATACAGTCTAGGTAAGATGTCATGCTTCTGAGCAGCACTGGTCCAGACTGATGGATCATTACCTGGACGCAATTGCAGGCACATAAGTTTCTCCAACTTCTAGTTTTTGCTGGTAAGCATACTAGAGGGTTGCAGTTTCCTGCTTATTGCTCCATTGCTTTATTCATCAAAACAGGTCTTCCTCTGGGATTGGGTCAGGTACTTTTGGTCTGCAGCGCTGACATGTTCACTTGAGTGTTGTCTGGCACGAGTGTTGTTTGGCAGGCCAATTCTACTGCACATATTTGTCTGCACCAAGCTGTGTTTTGATAGGAGACAAGGCATCAAGTGTAGAGGTCGCCCTGCTGTTCCTTGACGCAGCGCTGGCAGATATGAGGATTTGGGATGCGCAAGCACAGGAAGGCAAGCAGTTGCTGAATGACATCCTGAGAAGTAGGCATGCAGCTGCAGAGAATCACACCCTTCTCAGGTGTGCCTGCATTGGCCAGACCCTACTGTGTCATGCAAGTTTCCTGTAGTATGATCATGAACACAAACATCATTTGAAATGCAGCAGTTCCATGAGTGCATCCTTCAAATGACAATTTGCAGATGAAGCATACAGTCTGCAGGTGAACTAGCATGGCGTCAGGGCAAGCAAACAAAAGCATCATCCATTCCTTGCCTTGACTTGTGATACAGGGCTACTGGCGCTACCGTTGGCAGCCTCAAGTCAAAAGCAGACAGGACAGTCAATGCTGCGATCATTGCAGTCCTGCAGCATGAACTTCTGCTCACCAGAGCTTGCGTTTATCTTACGCACAGAGAACAGGATGACAGGGCGCACCAGATCCACATCCTTTCCAGTGAGTTCGATGAGGTGAGGATGCGCTATATTTTAAGTGGTGCATTGGACACACAACTCATGCACACACAAGGTGTACTATGCATCAGTGGGAGTTTGCAAAATGCTCAGCGCTTTGCTTGTTGCCTGATGCATTGCAAAACACCATCTATGGACTAGATGTTCTCTAGCAAACTTTTATTTCAAACGTGTGATTTACTATGGTTCACTTTTGCTGGATATGTTTGACTTTAACACAGTGTTCTGTTTAGCTTTGACCACAGTGACAGTGTAAAAATCGATGTTGTGAATTGGTCAATGTGTGTACAAACGCTGGATGCAACAGACACCGCGTGCAACAGACGCCTGACGCATTGCTTCCCTGCAGATGTCATGCAAGAAGTTTCCCTCTTGGGCAGCTGCCTCCCAGAATTTGGGCATAAAGCTGGAGCTGCAGCAGCTGCAGTCATGGGAAGCTGACATCAACACCATGCTCAAGCTTCTCCAAGATACACAGCACGGCTTTGGTTGTCTACCCAGCCAAACAACAGATGAGCCCATGCTGCAGGCTGCAAAAATCCAACTTGACATACCGCTAGATGATCCGTCCAGTGCTCAAAAGGACAATGTCTGTAACAGATTGGCCATTCTGGTGACATTAGCCAAGTCAACCATGACAGGGCTGGAAAACATGCAGATGTCAAAAGCTAACAGCATGGAGATTCGGCGTGAGCTAGAGGCAGTCCACACAGTGCTCATGCATGCCTTTTGGGAGGTAAGGACTTTCTCATTCAACTTTCTCATTCCCATCAATGTGCTGTGTTGCAACATGCTGCATGTACAGGTTCCATGATTAATGCATAGAGGTTCAGACACATGACAATGCCGTTTTGTGTCATTATGTATGCGTGCTGCGATGCTAGATGACATTGTTTGCCACATTTTTGTTTGGCTATGACTGTCGCAGCACAGTCTGGAGCATGACGCATCCTTACAGAAAATGTCTGGACCATATTTGCACCATGACTGTAACCCATCACTGCAGCTCAAAGCACTTCATGGAGTATCCTAGTGACATTGAATGGCTGATGCTTACAGGAGATAGAGCCCAACCTGTACAGCGCTGAGGATGACCACCTCTTCTGCTCGAAGCTGCCAGCTGCTCTGAAGCTAGTAGAAGACTTCATGCAGGAAGGCAAGGCTATCCTTCCTGATATGGAAGCCATGGTCATCAGTTTAGCATGTGATGACAGCATGGAGGTGCTTGGACCTCACCTCATTCTGCCTCTCATCCAACAAAGGTTGGATGGCATGCAAGCTTACCAGGTATGTCTGTAATGGCAGCACCATTCAGCTTCATTTGAGCTGTTCTGACAGACGGCAACAGACCTAGCTGCGTTCGGATGACTTGCTTCAGACTTGCAAGACATCAAGTCAATGAAAGCTTTGTTTGCATGGAAGTGGTTATTCCCCCGCAAGAGCAATCTTTCCCAGCAAGGGCAATGTTGTGACAGGGATGGGCAACAGGCGCATTGACATGCACTACATTGAAATGAACTATGCTGTGATTTCACACTTGGGCCCTCCAATAACATAGGTGCAAGCAACAAAGGTCAATGTCTGCAAATGAAGTGCCACTGTGCTGCAGAAGCCTGACAGCAGTGACCTCGGGGACTCATCAGCTGCTCAGAAAGCAGATGAGGCAGCTGCAATGCTGCTGGCTGAAGAAGAGACTGCAGCCCGTCAAGCAGCTGCAAACCAGATCAAGAAACAGAAGCAGAAGCTAAAGAAGCAGCTGAAGCAGCAGCTAACCCAGCAGCCGCCCACACAGCATCATCAGCACCAATTAGAAGCTGAAAGTGCTCATGTTGAAGCTCCACAAGTGGGTCCAGACATCAAAAGTGATGTACACAGCAGGCTAGCAGGCCCAGCAGAGCCTAATCAAGCCGCACCCACAGCTGCCCCTCAGCCTGCCTGTGCTGGTCAGTGTGCCTATTGGTCAGACACCTTACAGACATGCACCTCTTCCTGCCAAGATCAGGACCAAGAAGCTGACAGCTTAGTGGACAACCCATTGCTCAGTGAGCAAGGAACCCAAGAGCACTCAGCCACACAGACCTCCAGCACATGTATTGAACCCCTTGCACAGCCACATGACCCAGGGTGCAGTGTGCACTCACATGTGCCATGTAGAGATCCGCATGCACACCATACTCTGGCAAGCTGTATGCAGCACTATGCCCCAAATACAGATCTCAGCATAGCAGAGCCAGCAAGCCTCCCTGCTGGCTCATTGCAAGCATGGGAGGCCAGTGTTGAAGGCGCAGAGGGCAGTGAGCCAGGACAAAGCGGCAACACCGGGATTAAGGGGATTCATCTGCACAGCTTGCTGGTGTGTCCATTGACTCAGGTAGGTACTGGTACTGTCAGTTCAGATGATGCTGCCTCCAGGCATGCATACATGCTGCTGCATTGAATCAAACTTGGTAACATGCAAAGGAGACTTCAGGGCAATCAGGCAGTACAATGAGAGCATCACATGGATCATGTACAGCAATGCAATGTGCAGTGATGTGTCATCTGAGACTTGTGAAGGCAGCTTCAGTTTGGCCATGCAAGCATGCTGCAGGTTGCAAACTGTAGCATTGCTTATCCTGGCAGCACAATTACCACGATGTGCATGTATGTGCAACATATGCATGCTTCTGCAGGAGGGTCTAAGGCAGCCTGTTATTGCTGCTGATGGACATACATATGAAAGGACTGCAATAGAAGAGTGGCTGCTGCAGCATGATGAGTCCCCTGTGACAGGACTAGCTTTTGCTCATTTCTGCCTTATTCCCAATTTGAGCATCAGAAGCCTGATTTTAGGCAGCCTCGAGTCTGCATAGACCTCTTTTCAATCCCGAAACGTGTATTTTAATTCAGAAACGTCATCCTTACACTGATAATCTCTCCTCTCTTAGGTATAGCACAGTGCGTATTTGTCTCACCAGCAACTGGACCTTTGGTTTGACAAGCTCTGCTCAGCTGTTGAAAGATTGTGACACTTAAGTCATCAAAACTGCGGGGCTCCAGGTACCTAGGTGTGGCACCTATGCTGTGACCAAAGCCGGCATGCTTCGCCGGTGATCTGGACAGAAGTACTGAATCTGGGTACATGGAATCTGCCTGAATACGAAACGGTACTTGCCCTGATCATGATACCATCGGTTTAGGGCCAAGCGCGACTCCACGTACAACGGCCGCAGCACTAGCTGACTGTGCTAACAATTTGTACAAGTTGGTACATCGAGTCAAAACCGCTTATCGGCCAAGTGCGGACAAGTCCGTGTTTTATCTTTCTGATTCTTTCTGATCACTGCGCTCACGCGCAGCGCACGGTTGGTCAATAAGTCGTGTTTGCAAAAGGGTAAAACGCTTGAGTCACAGTGGCTCAGCATGACTCTGCACAAGTCCAGCACAAACCAAAAAGGTTGAACGCAATCAAAAGGCGCAGCGTTAACTTCGGAGCTGACGAAACCTGCTTGCTCAGCCTGATCAGCCGTTGCTTGATGGCAGGCTTGCAAGATCGACCAATCTTCGAGACAGCACGTATGACCTGCTCTGTTTTGCATACTCGAGGGTCAGAATAGTTTTGAGTTCTGATGGGAAAGGCCAGCAGGAGCAATTCTACACAAAGCAGAGGCAGCAGAAAACCCAAGGCTGACAAAACTCATCTTCCACACACACTCTCAAAGGTGGACTGAGTGCACACAACATTGTAACATGCAGCATAAGATTGTTTGCAGACCTGCACCATGAGCTCCTTCTCATGCTATACCATCTCTGACAAAGCATGTGGTCTCGGTGATTCAGGACACTGACAATGCACACATGCCATCAAGGCTGTCAAGGCAACGAAGACTTATGGAAGCAAAAAAGACTTGGCGAGCGCTTTCAGTGGAGGAACGCGACAACGTATTTGTTGTTCCTTTGCAGGACCTGTTTGAGTCTGCGGCATCATTGGCTTCAAGTAAGAACAGGCAAAGCGCTGTGCTGAGTTGACGCTTGGCACCATCTCAGTACTGACGCTGCCAGTTGTGACAAGCACATATGAAAGGGCTACCGCACTGTTGTTATTCCTCAGGAACTAGCTTCCATAGCAAACGCTGCCCCTTGTGAGCCGCATGCTCCTGGTGCCTTTGGACCACCGAAACCTGCATAAATTGGATCAATACACCAGCACCGCAGTCTGCTTCTGCAGGGCCTTGCCTGACTATTTGGATGACCCTGTGGACTTGGACAATGGCACAGATCACCAAGCTGTGCTAGCCCTTGCCGTTGGCCGTCTCCGCAACTTTGGTGTACACACAGTATGGCGATGGCTTCCTGATCAAGACATCATGTGCCTGACCCCAGCTGAGTTCAGGTTGGTCTGTGACTGCTGTCTACCTTGATCATTCATGCAGCATGGAGCCTGCGGCTGTGCTGATGCTAGTGCCAATATGTCGAGGAATGCCAGAACCTATTCTTTGGAAATGCAGTGTACGTGCTAGGGTCAGCAATTCTCTTGCTATGCACGCAGAGTCAGCAGCTTGGTCATGTGATTGGCACTGGACATGCATGCTTTGCCATGCTGTTGGTCTGTAATCTGGTGCATTTGCTCCGGGCTGCCGCCTTAGGAGGCTCCCATTATGCTCGCTGAATGGCACAAACTCTTCATTCTGATGCAGATCGTGCATGAATGATTTTATTGGAGAGTCCCTGAGTCAGCACCTACCTGAGGATGAGCCAACAGAGATGGCATCTCAGATTGCCTTGAGACATCGCATGTAGCCCATAGCCACCCATTGTTATCTGGCGTATTGCAAAAGGCATAACTGATGGTTGCCAGCATACGTATACAATCCTGCTGAGACTAAAGTGCCAGCGCCAAGTCTAGGCTTTCTTAATGATTAAACATAATTTCTGATTGGAAAATGCGCTCTAGTTCCAAAGACGTCACGACCTCATGACAGCCGCTGCGCTGCACGTGCATGCATCTGACCTGTTCTTTTGACTCTGCAGATACGACAGCATCCTGATTCCTGTCAAAGCTTACATGCAAAAGCAGCTGCCAGAGTCTGTCTGTGCATCATCGTCCACCTGCATTGTTTCCTGCGATTTTCAAAAGCTGACCACGCAGCAGCTTGAGGAAGTCTGCACGTGGCTGACGTCAAGGGTGGTCATGTTCTCTGGCAACATAGATGGGTGCATCAGGAGTGACACGCACCAGTTTCAGCTCACAGCAGATGGAACTGCCTTAACAGTCCACTCAAGCTGGCTGCAATCCCTAAAGGTGACATGCAGCATCTGTTGGGATGATTCTACCTGAGGTGTGATGTCTGCTTGACATCAACATTGCACCTACATCCATAGCTCTCATGCATGCTCAAAGTGTTGTTCTGGCCAGCAGGGTTGTGATGGTGCTAGCAAGCCGTTTCTATAACTCCTGCTGCGCATGCTGTGTTGTAGACGTTGTTCCCAATGCTGAGTGTCTGCACTGTAGAATAGCTTCCATGATGAAGATGGGTACACCTGGAGGGGGGTCAAGGGATCAAACCCAGCAAGGGTAGGCCTGGCACTGGATTGGGTGTATGGCTGTTATGGTGTTGCCAGTGACAAAATTTATGGGCACTCCAAATGCAGTTTAGGTAAGTTGTGGCGACTCTACTTGTGTCATCGTGACAAAACAGAAACAAAATGGAAAAACAAAAAACCCCAAGAAAAACAAAAGTGATGACAGCAGCAACAACAATGATAATGACAACAATCACAATCATATTAATAATAATGATGATGATGATGATAACAATAGTAAGCACAGTGACAATTATGACCATGGCACAACTAGTATCAGCCATCACAATGTTCGTGCTTTCTGGCTCATGATGAGCTACTAGCCTAGCACCTAGCAGGTACATGCTGCACACCTCTGTACGCCTCAAGCTGCATGGTTTTCACAGGAGCTAAGGCGGCAAGTATGCAAACTACCCTGCAGCACCTCACTGTGGCACTGGCAGACATGAAGGCCTGGCATGAAAAAGGACAGCAGGGCAAGCAGCTGCTGAACGATCTGCTGAGGACTAGGCATGCAGCTGCAGAGACTCGTGCCAGGCTCAGGTACATTTGCATTGGAGGATTCCCAGCCCTGATAGTGTGCAAAGTTATGGCAACATGAGCGCAGATGTGTTTCCAGCAATGGCAAGAGCAATGGTAAGAGCATTGCAGTGCAGTCACCAACTGAAATTGTGTGATCGCTGTCCTGGACCATAAGCCTATATGTGAGCTGGAAGATTCTCATTTTGAGGTACAGACACCATCATCTTTTGGACTGCAAATCAGGCTCACAGTCTTGCTCAACCAAAGTTGGCCATGTTGTACAGGGCTATCATTGAAGACCTTGACAGCCACAGTCCTCAAATAGAGCTGGATAGAACAGCCTATGATGATGTGGTCATTGCAGCTCTACAGCATGAGGTTCTGCTCACCAGGGCGAGCATGTACATTGGGCACAAAGACCAGGACGACAGGCAGCGCCAAATGAGCATTCTTTCAAAGGATGTCCACGAGGTGAGGATGCATTATGCATTTCCTCATATGCCACACGTTGAATGTTATATTTGTGTGCATGAGTCATGTCTTATACCCTGTCCTGAAAGTTGATCACAATGATGGTCTTGTACGCTGACAGTCCCAACAGCGATCTCATTTGCTGGTCATTGTTTGTATAGACGCCTGATGCAATATTATCATTGTTATTAATATTACTACAATTATTATTACTATAGTTATCATTTATTTTCATTATCATTATTATCATTATCATTATCATTATCATTATCATTATCATTATCATCATCATCATCATTGTTATCAGTACTATTATTACTATCAATATCATCATTGTTATTTGCTTGTGTATTTATTTATTTATTCATTCGTTTACTTATTCATTCATTTGTTGATTATTGATTATGCATTGCATTCTTCACTGCAGGTCTCACACAAAAGTTTGCTCTCATTAGCAGCTGTCTCCCAGGAGTGTTCAAAAAGGCTAGAACTGCTGAAGCAATGGGAAGCTGACATCCTCAGCATGATCCAGCTTCTCACAGACACACAGCGTCGCTTAGAGGCACCAGGCCTGACAAGGGCCGAAATGCAGCAGGCATCAATTGATGCAGCATTGGATCACGCCTTCAGCTCACGCAACAGCTGTGTCTATGACAGATTGGCCGTACTGGTGAACACAGCAAAGTCGCTCATAACAAAGCGTGAGAATATGGCAGTGTCACGTCGTGATGGCCCAGAGGTCGAGCTTTCGATGGCTCACGCCTTACTCATGCGAGCCTTTTTGAAGGTGTGGGCTGTCCCATTTTACTCATCCCATCCTTCCATGTTGCAACCAGCGCCATGCATGAGCCACATCATGTATGCACAGAACTTCAGACCACACGGCATCACGATGCTGTGTCTTTGATCACTGATGCAGCAGTGCTAGGTAAAAGCCAATGCTAAACCCCTGCTTAGCTGTGGCTGTTGCGGCACCGTCTTGAGCATGATGCCTTCGTCCTGCACCCATTCAGACCCATACTCGCAACAGCTTCACACCTTGGCTATAGCCCAGTCACAGCAGCTCAACAGCAGTGCTTCAACATGCTCTTGACTAGATGATCACTTACAGGAGGTAGAGCCCAACATGTATAATCTTGAGGATGAACTTCTCTTCTGCTCAAAGCTGCCGGCTGCTCTGAAGCTAGTAGAAGACATCATGCAACAAGGGAAGGCTGCCCTTGCTCATTTGGAAGCCTTGGTCATCAATCTAGCACGTGATGACAGCCTGGAGGTGCTTGGATCTCACCTCATCCTGCCTCTCATCCAACAGAGGTTGGATGGCATGCAAGCTGATGCGGTATGTCTGTCATGGCAGCTCTCTTGTGCTTTGTTTTAGCTCTTCTGCCTATGCAAGACATGCTGCAAAAGACCTAGCTGCAGGTTGATGAGTTCTTGCACACTTAGAACCATGAAGCAAGTGAAAGGCTTTGTTTCACACGTTTCTTGGCAAAAACAATCGCATGGCAGAGACAAAACACATTGACAATGATCTCACCCTGTTGTGACTACGCTTGGTTTTTCAAAAGTTTTTCTGCTTGCAAGTGGCACAGATCAGCAACTGCAAACGTACTGTCGTTGTGCTGTCATCACAAAAATGGGCTATGCAAATGTACATGTGCTTGCACAAGACAAAGAGCAGTGATCACAAAGGCATTGCCACTGTGCTGCAGAAGCCTGACAGCGATGACCTGAAAGACTCGTCAGCTGCTCACAAAGCAGATGAGGCAGCTTCAACGCTGTTGGCTGAAGAAGAGACTGCAGCCTGCCAAGCAGCTGCAAAGCAGACCAAGAAACAGAAGCAGAAGCTAAGGAAGCAGCTGACACGGCAGCTGACCCAGCAGCAGCCCCCACAGCATCAGCAGCAGCAACCAGAAGCCGAAAGTCTTCATGTTGAAGCTTCACAAGCTGGTCATGACAAGGATGCTGAGCCATCCAGCAGGCTACCTGGCCCAGCAGAGCCTATTCAGGCCATGTCCACTGCTGCTTCTCAGCCTGAGCATAGTGACCAGCATGCCTGTTGCAAAGAGTCAGACACATCACACACATGCACAGCTTCCTCCCAGGATCAAGTTAGGGAAGTTGACAGCTTGGTTGAGCACCCAATGCTGAGTGAGCAAGGATCCCAACAGCGTTCTGCTACACAGGGCTCCAGCAGATGCAAGGCATTCTCTGCACAGCCACCTGAACCAGACAGCAGTGCACACTTGCATGCCCCATTCAAGCAACGCCACGTACTGACACAGCAAGAGGACTTGCGTCAGTCTGCGCCACATACGAACGCGAGCATAGCAGAGCCAGCAAGCCTCCCTGCTGGCTCAGTGCAAGCATGGGAGGCCAGTGTTCAGGCTGTTGCAGACAGCAGTGATGTAAAACAGATCAGCAGCAATAAGGATGTGGGTGTCCCTCTTCACAGATTGTTGGTGTGTCCATTGACTCAGGTTGGAATTGTTGCTGCCAGAGCAATGTGTAACTTGTGGCATGCATACCTGCTGATGCATGCCAACAGATTTAGTAAAACATGTGCACAGGAGATGTTAAGGCGTACAGGTAGCACCTTGTGAGGTTCTTGCTTGACATTGGCTGACACAGCATTGCAGTCTGGAGTGATGTTTATGTGAGGCCTGTATGAAGGCGGGATCAGCTGGGCCATGTGAGCACGCTGCAGCTTGCCAGTCCCTATGTGGTTGTCAGCCAACATATGTGCACATGTGCGTAACATATGCATGCTTTTGCAGGAGGTGCTGAGGCAGCCTGTCATAGCTGCTGATGGACATACATACGAGAAGACTGCGATAGAAGAGTGGCTGCTGCAACACAATGCCTCCCCTGTGACCAGACTGGCTTTGGCTCACTTCTGCCTGGTTCCAAATTTGAGCATCAGAGGCCTGATCTTGAGCAATCTGGAGTCTGCCTGAATTTTCGTCACATTGTGTGTTTTGTTGCTATAGTTGCACCCGCAGGCTATCATAGCACCCGCGAGCATGATTTAAGTTATGGCACGCCATGATTATCTGCTGTTTCACGACTAGCTCCACATCCCAGACTAGGTATGAAGTCTGCAATGACAGAAAGGAAGTTGGGGATGACACAGTCCCACAAGCAGCATGTCATGTGTTCAGATTCCCTCTGGTGTTTCCTTTGCGTGTGCTAGGCTGAACTACGATGGGCAATTCTTTCCGCGTTTAAATCTCTGTGAAAGAACGTGCATTGACTCATCGACTCTCGAATACAGCATGCAAACGGAGAACCGCCTTAAAACTGCAGGCCCACTGCGTGAGGGCTGCACCTTGCAAGGACTCGTATACAGACAGAAGCCGTGGAGCAGTCTTGCTATGGCCCGACGAAACAGCTCCGAGTCCACAGAGGAGCTGTATGGTCGGGCCATGGTAAAGCAGGGTTTGCGTCAGACACTGCAGGTGAGAGGACCATTCCAGTCGAACCTTTGTGTTTACATCAGTGGTGCCTAGGTGTACTCGCTGGTGCTGAAGGCCGCACGTGACGCAGTCTGGACCAATGATCAAAAGCTGAATGCAGGATCTGCATCAAAGCACTGCCCAAACGAGGTTGCAGATTGAGGCACTTCCCTTGGGAGCTGGCAGAGCTGACATCCGGCGCTTGCCAAAGCTACTGAGCGCAACCTCACCTACATTTGGGGAAGGCTCATCTCTCAGGCCTGTCAGTCAGGTACGGCTTGGAGGCATTTGTGCACTGACACTTCCAGGCGTCCTTCTAGTTATGTCTTCAGCTCAGTCCACTGACTGTGCAACACATACGACAAACAAACAACACATGTGTGCTCACACAAATCAAAGCGTCCTGCAGTTGGTGCGCCCTGCTGTAAGGCTCTGCTGCAGGCTAGGACCTTGCTGCAGTTATCATGGCAGCTCAAGTCCCGATAGCTTTGTGGATGTTTGCAGCACGAAGAAGTCACTGCAGAAGCTGCAAGACAACTGCTTACACATCTGTGTGAGAAGCTGGTGCTGGAGACTGAGCGCAGACAACGTGCAGAGCACGTTTCGTCTCAAGCAGTTGCAGCTGCAGAGCTGAGCAGGACGGAGCTATCAGACCTGTCTGCTCAACAGGTGAGTTTCCAAGGACAGTCATGCTTGATGTTGCATCACATGCTGATTCTACGTGAGACATTGGTGCACGCCAGGATGTGGCTCTTGAGTCTCAGTTGCCTTGCTGCGCACACACACCCCAGCCACCCAACCCAGTGAAAACATTGCTGTCAAACAAAGACGTCAAAGCTATAGGTACTGTCAAATGTATGTACAGCTCAGCAGTATGTGACTCAGACTGCGTGCATCAGGCCTATTGCGTTGCAGCTGGCAAAGGTCCAAACAAAAGTGTTGTCCCTCATGTGAGTACATGCACCCCTTCTGTGATTAGGCAGTCCAGCTCACTCAAGTATATTCTGATGCCATCCAAAGCTGCTGATCAGCAAATTCTTCAGCGTTTGAACGTTGTGATGCAGCAACGGATAAGGGAAGGCCTGCAGAACGATGCTGAGGCCCTGAGGCAAGAGCTGAAGGAAAGTCAGGCAGAGAATGCCAAGCTGTTGCAGGCAATAGCACTGAGGTGGACATCGCAGATGGCTTGAGGTCAGAAAAGATCAGGCTGGAGCTGCTCAGCAAGCAGTGGTTCAAGCGCTACTCTGACACCATGATTGCTGGTAAGGTGGATCTTACACTTCGACTTGCATCCACATACCATGGGAACTTCCCATTCAGCACCCGCAAAGAAGTGCATCGTCTCAGGTCACTTCTGAAGCCAGAAAAGCTTCTGAAGTCCAATGTTATGTTGTGTCGTCTATTATGCTACTTCTGTTAATGGCTCTGATAAATCAGTGCTCAGCAAGGCAGGTCTTGGCAGGTCAAAGTAAGTCTGACAAATGCATGCGGGAGCAGACTGATGTCATCAGAAGATCAGGCACGAAAGGACTGTCGCACCATGGCTTGTTTTGACGCTGTGCCCACTCAGCATTCACTGCAGTGCACTCAATGCTCTTTGTGTCTGACCTGTGCATGCTTACAGGATGACCAGGAGACCATTGATTCCTTGCGCCTCGAGGTGAAAAGCTTGGAAGGTGACAAGAAAGAGTTGGCCTTTGAGAAGGAGCTCCTCGAGGAGGAGCTCCTGGGCTACCTCACATCCCTGCGAAAGGCCAAGGTAATGCAGTGCTCTCAGTCACAAGCTACCTAGGCTCTGCAAGTCTATGATGCTTTGAAAGTGTGAAATTTGACTTTTTCTGCAAGTATACTCACATGACCTCTTGTCAGCTTTGCACTTACTGTCTACAGATTGCATTTTCTCCCACACTCTTGATAACATTGTTACCATTCATGGTGAGATGCATCTGGCAATGTCCAATTTCTTGCTGTGATCATTGGAATCTGGTCTGAGGATCTGTCATGCTGCAGAGTGTTTGACTGTTACATAAACGTAGATACACTTTGTTATGCTGGCAGCAGCATCAGATGCACATTCTGCCACAAGATATGGTTTTGTAGTTCTTAAACAGGTAGCGTGTGTGCGCAGGATGAGATGGCAACCTTGCGTGACGATCTGACGTCAAGGAAAAAAGCGCTGGCACGATTGTCTAACCAGTTCACAGCAAAAGATGCAGCGCTGGCACAAATGTCCAGCCAGCTGGCAGCGAAAGAAGCAGCACTGGTACAATTGTCTGAATTGTTGGCAGCAGAAGAAGCAGCGCTGGCACGAGCCAAGACACCTATGGGAATGAAAAGGTCTGTTTTGGTTGACATCAGCGAGCTGACACAGGGCGACACTCTGGGCACAAGTGATCGAGCATCTCAGCTGCACAAGCTCCTCCTGAGCTGGCAGGGAGGTACGCAAACCAGCTTTTGCATAAAGCTTTGCATTGATGTTGGAATGGACATGGACCAAAGTGTGTCTATCCTGAGAGTAGATATTCGTTGTTGTAGATTTTGATGCTCCTGTGAGGTCCTAATTACAACTTACAGTGTTTGAAATACAACTTCTTCTGCAATCTCTGGCTGCAACATGAAGTGATGCATGTCCTGCCTCATACTACGCATCACGCTGACCAGTGTCCTGTGGAGGCGGGTGCAAGCATACTGCATTGTGTATCAACAGGTGTTGCAAACATCAAGATACTGTTGTGTACCCAGTAGTACGAATTGTGAGTGCACATGTACTGCTGCAGATGAAGACAACAAATGTCTCAGGCATGTATGCAAGTCAGTCAGGCAAGTCCTGACAGATGAGCTGGAGAAGGAGGAAAAGCAGAAGAAGGTGTGCAGAAATTAGGCACGAGTTGCAGCAGGTGCAAGGCCACCCTGTCAAACCAGACCTTGTCTCAAGCATTCCTAGGGAGCAACGCCAATGCTATTCTCTGCAACTATGGTTCAGCAGAAGATGAACACCGTCTGGTTCATGATCATGATTGCCCTGCAGATTGCGCTTTCAGAAACAGCTTCACGAACATTTCTGATGCTCATGAGCACTTAGCAGTGTTGCAGAGCAGGAGCTAAATTTTAATGCCAACAAGTCCCAGTGCTTCTGATTCATCCTGTTGCACCCAATCTCTACAATGTCTTCCTGTTTATCCTGCCAAATAGGGGACCCAATTGTTGGGCTGCACTGCTGTCAGGGTTTTGCACCTGCCCAAAAGTGACTTGTGAGGATTTCCCAACCTCAAATTCCAGGGGGTAGCAAGTACTGTACAGTGAGCGTTGTTGCGTTTCTGCATTTGCGACAATTGTCCCTCAAGAAATTGCCATTAAAACGAATTGTTAGAGCGATATAGCAACATTAGCAGCACATACGCTGTAACAAGAAAATTGACTGTAACTCAGGTGACATTATCAAATGATTCAGAGTGGCTGCGGTGAGCTTGTTTTGATGTGTGCCACACAACTAATATGCAGTTTGCAAGCAGCTCAAGCTTGGCTGGAAGCGTCCGAGCGTTCTCCACCACCAGTTTGTCACTGAGTCGTGCACCTTTGATTCACACCTGACCAGACCATTCCATGAGATCTTCTTAAAACTCTTACGTTCAGCTGCCCTAAGAATCTTGTGCCATGCCATGCTTGCTGCACTATTTTTATTGCTGAGCCATTTGCAGACCTTTAAGGACTCTGTTGACGTCTATAGGACGCTTTAGTATTGTTTTCCCAAGCTTTGTGGTAGTAAGAGCTGCCGGTTTGTCCTGTAGCAGTCCCTCTTCACGTTGTGCGACTCACAGATCTGGCAAGGATCAGAGTCAGATAGCTGCGTTCTCGGGCCGTTTCCCGTGAGAACAGCGCGCTCATACACAGCTTTAGTGAAATGCGGCCAACTGGACATTGTGAAGTGTGAAAACAGCTCGCTGCGCCAAAGTTGGCTCGCTGCGCAGGCACGCCGGGCCGGGCCACGTCGACGCAAGCCGTATAGTTTCGCATTGCGAAAGTTTCGCATTCCGCACGACACTGCCTCCAGACTCGAGCGACTATTCAAAAATTACCTCCCGCATTTGGCAAAGGTTTTGCCCTCGGCAACTCGCATACAGATGACGAGTTCTGTCGTAGACATTCTCAACAGCGAGCTGCCAGTTTATCTGCAAGTGCCAGGCCTGCCCGAGCGGTTTGTACTGCTGGCAGACACCTTGTTGATGGTGGAGAACACCGCACTGCCGGTGCACAGCCAAATCCTGGCTGGTAGCTCGCCAGTGTTTTTCGACATGTTTTTGACAAACTTGACCTCCAGCAAGAACGAAGACTCGAAGCTGATTGTGCCTTTGGCCAATGACACTCTCGGAAATGTTTGCATAGCTTTGGAGTATCTCTACTCCAGATTTGCAAACACGAAAAGACCAGCAACCTTTGGCGACTCCTTGGATGAAACAGAAGCAGTCCTGGCTTTCGCACATAAATATGGCATGCAAAACATCCTGCAGGAGTGTGAATGCTGTTTAGTGCAAGCAGCAATAACAGGCACACTTGAGCTGGACGTGTCAGAAGCAGCTATTACTTGGCTTGCACTGGCAGAAGACTGTGGTCTAAGCACTCTGCTGGCGCACATTGAACTGCATATAATCAAATTTTCCGACTCAAACTTTTGGACCCTGTCAGCATACACCAGAGAAACCATCCCAAAGGACAGCCTGCTGAGGATCACACGTGGAATGTCTTATTACATAGATCAGCAAGCATTTGGAGCGCCAATCTGCGAGTCACATGTCAACCTCCCCACTCTAATTCTATGGCAGACAAACTTTGGTGCATCAGCCTGTGAGGATGATGGTGGCAACATAGATGACTCATGAGATGAGGAAGAAGACTGACCATGAAATGATTAGAAGACTGCATACTAGGATGGATTCAAACATGTGTGCATGTTGATCTTCAACATGCTTGCTGGAAGCATCATAGTCGCAAGTGAGCTTGGGACCAGCCAGCCACTACACGTACAGCCTTCTCATGACAGCAAGCCATCCACGACCCTTCCACATATGATGGGCCAGCTGTAACAGTTGGACAATTTCTTTGCACCGCACAGATTGTGCCGTTGGTGTATGGAAACTTGCACAGGCATTCGCACGTGGTAGTTTTGATCTTTGCCACGCAATTGAGTCAGTCATAATATTAATGCATTAATGCAAGCACCCGTAAACCACATCAAGATGAGAAGTGCTTGCGTCAGAGAGGTCAGTATCTACCCTGTGGCATAAAAGTTGTGTGAAAAGTCCCACTATGAAGACAGCAGTCCCACTATGGATCCATGTTTTGCTGTTCACCCAAAGTTGTCATAGGGGCTGCTGTTTTGGTCGGCCATTATCAGACGTATGCTTTGCTGACATGCATCCTACGATGCAGCCATAGCTGCATTCCCACGACATTGTTGGTCAATTTCGTCCGAAGCATCATTGCAGCTGATGAACCAGCTGTTGCAAAACTTGGGCCAGTTGTCTGCTTTACCACCATGTACACATTTGACCTACTAGGCGTTGTTAGCCACAATGGCTCTGTCCCTGTTGTCCTAGCACAATTATGCATGTTGCCTCACAACTGTGTGCCACACGCTGCATTGTCCATCAGAATGCAAATTGTGCATGCATGCGTCTGTGATAATCTTATGCAGGCATATAGCCACAGCCGCCCTGTCTCATATGACAAGGTCCATTAGTGTTGTTCCAAATAAATGACAACCACAGGTCCAATATCAGTTGCTAAAAGGCTGGGGGGCTATGATATCGACACACTGAAGACCTTCACTCTGATGTTTGGAACTTAATCCAAGGCCATGCATGTATTTTATGTCTGTGACGTCCTTCTTGATACTCGCAACGTCTTGCTTGATGTCAGCCAGATACTGCTTCCTGCCCACATCACTAGCTAGGGCAGGTACAACATCTACACAAGCAAGTCTTCTTTGCCATATACCCCAGAAAACAGTAAATGTGCCCTAACAGTAAAGAGCTACACTAGCCATTGTGCTTAGTTGACCAAGACAGACACGCATGTCCAACTTGTGCAAATGTATGCTGAGTCATCTTGCAATCTGAGAACGCCATCTACAACTCCCAACAGAATAATACATTGCTGCCCATCTATCGGTTCTCCTGCATGTGGCGTCAGCTTGGACAATGAGCAGAGGTGTGTCATAGGTTTTCTTATTTGAAGCATCCTCTGCCATATCTTCAGACTCAGAAGCCTGACGTTTTGATGTATGTTGCCTTGTGTGTTTGCTTGAAGGGCTTTGTCAGGCGCAGAATGTGGAGAGTTTGTGGAGGTTTTGGCAACACAACAAGGACATCAGTCCCAAGGCCCACTTGAACAACGGCACCATGTCTATGCTTTCAAGAAGATTGTATGGGAGGATGAGGCTGCCTGTGTCAGAAAAAAATTGCAAGCACAACATTATGCAGAATGCAATGGGAACTTGCATGAGTGAACAACTGCAGAATGCAAATGACACAAGACAGCAAGCATATAACACTGCAAACATCACACAGCTAGATTGGAAAATGCAGCAGGTCATCTGTTGAAGGAACCAAACATTGCCGATCCTCACCACAGCACAAGTTGATCCACAACATGAACTGCAAGAGGCCAGATTACCCAACAACTCAGCTTGAGGCAATGTTGGGAAGTCTAGCTGCTGCTGCTGCTGCTGCTATTACTGAAGCTGCTGGCAGTGCTAAGGTGCCAACTGAGCTGCTAGCCCCTTCTTATTCACAAAGTGGGATAAGGGAAAGTGCAATTGCAACAGTATGCATCACCGATCAACATACATGCTGTGCCGCTAGTGGCCGGGCGTAAACGCAGTTGCCCACTTATACGGTATTGGCCAGGGCATTCTGCAGTTCACCGTCACAGACTCGTGCTTCAGCGTAACTTATTTCTTCTAGTTGCAGCAGCGGCTCGCTCTTCTAGCCTCCAAGGGACTTGCGCCTGCCATTCGATACTGCCATACTGGGGGACTGGGCTTTGCAGCAGGGCAGTTGAGGGCTTGAGCCGCTATCAGGGCGCTTTCATCGAGTTTTGTCTGATCCTGGATTTCAAAATCAGTGATTTGATCTCTCCCTTTTGGTTGTTTTACCGGCTACGGCACCGTCCCCGGCGTTATTTCTCATCGGTTCTCGGGCTAGTATCCCCGTCACCGCCGATGGCCGAAGCCGTCGCCGATGGAATCAACTCAGAGCTCAACGACCGGGTTACG
>JAABUP010003314.1_pt1 | contig 28667 bp, 31 predicted proteins | sample 5559201 | NCBI WGS metagenome assembly JAABUP01 (sample SAMN10711887, study PRJNA513373) | rock metagenome | isolation source: Antarctica rocks | place: Antarctica | reverse complement strand
CCCCAATGTTGACTGCACTTACAACCGCAGTAAGAAAGTACTTACAAAGCTGCCATGCAGCTGTCTCAAATGCACAACTGGCAGGTTGTTCATTTTGACAAAGTTGTAATGAATCACTGATGGGTCACTCAGCACATGCTGCGCGTGTAGTGTCAACATCGGCTCCTGTCGTATAGAAGTGGCACTGTGCTAATGCGCCTCAATGCGAATGTTGATACAAATGCTGAGGTTTGTGCTGTGTGTCATTTGTGAACATCACCATATTTGGTGTGCAGGCTCGTCACAGCTGGGTCTTCACGATGGTTGATCAAGACCCTGACAGCAATGACTACCAGCTGTCCCATATTTTTCAAGGGCTGGACAAGGATTCTGCCCTGAAGAAGATGAAAGACGCCAAGGGCTGGTTGCAGTCCCTGCCCCTCTTCAAGCGGCCCCTAGTGAAGACAAGTGCACAGGTACAGTCTTGCATTGCAATCTCCATGCGAGTCACGACTTGATCTGCATCCCCAGCTATAAGCTTGACATCCCATACATGCAATGTGGTGTGCACAAGCACAAGAACCTCACTGCTTTTAGCATCATTTCGCATTTAACTGCACTGCATTTGCTGCAACACTGATGTGCTGGAAATGCTGGTACGTCGTTAGTCATTTGCGTAACATCCAATTTTGGAAAAATGGATAATTTGCCTATACAGGTGGCAGCAGAGGATGCCATTAGGGCGCTTCAGGCTGCCCTGCCCCCAGGCCTAACAAAGCCCCTGGCACCTGTGGAGCTGGAGAATGTGAAGCCCACCCTGCTGTTACCCCCCACTGAGAAAGGGGGCGTGGCCTCTGAGCTTGCTGGGGGTGCCTTTGACCTTGGGGACCGAGTCGCCTGTCTCAAAAGCACAGGTCAGCAAGCAAGCACTCTGGTGTATGACTTGCTGCAATCTGAGTTCTGTTGGCTGCACCACTGCCCTAGTCATTGGCGCCATTCATCCTCTTCCACAACACATAGATACAGAGCATCCTCATGCCCCCATAGAACCCCCCATGAGCACATACAGCATATATTCACGTGTGTACATATCTAGGTGGTACAAATGACATAGCCTATGCATCAGCAGGCATCTTGACAGCACAGATCACCAGTTTGAAATCTGGTCTGTCAGATCTGCTGTTGTGTTAGTTGCGTATGGGAAAGTCCCAAATTGATATGTAGCTCGGTGCTCGACACACCTTTGAGTACAGACAAGCCTGCTGAATGGCATTTAGACTCAGAGACATAACCAATACTTACCTAGCTTTGGTTGACACAGGTCAACACCAAACTTGCATTGATATGCCTCAATGCTAGCCTGTTACAGTGCATCATCAGCACAGTTTGTTTGGCATGATGACATGGTCAGTTTGTTGTTCTGTTGTTGTTCCTTCTTGTTTCAAAAAGCAATGTTATAAGGGTTGCCGAACACAGCTTCAGTATATGAGAGCACCTGTGGAACACACTTTGTCAGCAAGGGTGGGGTTGTTGCATAACTGAGGGGACTGGCACCAGTATTCTGTTCATGATAGGGGTGGAAAGCACGAAGGAATTTTTGCGCACAGTCTGCTCGCAAAAGCCTGCGATTTACATCTCACAGCCACATGTGGACCAATTGTTGGCTGAGCTGCCATTGCAAGCTATCAAGCCACCACAATTGGACGCCGGCCTCTCCTTTGTCATAAGGCGTTGACTTTGTGCTGCAGGTAGTCCGCCCCTGGGTAGCCGAGGGACAGTGGTCGGGGTGCATGAGGGGGCGGTGGAGGTGCTGTTTGACGCTGACTTCATAGGGGGTGGGGACCTGCAGGGCCGCTGCCAGGGGCGCTGTGGGATCATGCTGCCACCTGCTGATCTGCTCAACTTGGCCAAGCCTCATTTCAGCAACATTACAGGTCTGGTTATGGCTTATGAGTGCAACTCATACACTTTGTAAAGTCAATGTGTAAAGTCAATGTGTAAAGTCAATATGTAAAGTCAATAGTGCATAGGCGGTTGTACATGCGCAGACTTTGACAGCATGTGAGATTCACACCTGTGAACATCGTTCAGGATCACAGCCTTGTGTGCATGCTGACAACCTTGGATACTGGGTGCAGTGCAGACAGCAAGCAGACCAAGTATATGCATAGGTTTGTGTATATGCATATCATACCATGCGTCCTCAGTATCATCCTGCATCTGATGATACTGAGGACAGCCCTGCGGGCTCTGATTTTGATGGCCAAAGCCCAAAGTTTGACCAAATACAATGTAAACAAGCACATGCATGTGATACTACTTCTGGGTTGCATCGTATGTATGTGATGTGCCAGAACTCGGCGAGATAGCGTCCAATACTGGTTTTTCAGGGCTGCGTGATGACATTGAGCACACACAGAATGACAGTAGGCATTTTTACACCGACGCACGTGAACATCATTCCAGATCATAGGCTTGTGTGGATGGTGCCAACTGCATGGCTTGATAGTCCAAGCTCTATTTGGTTGATGTTGCTGAGCTTGCTGATGGGCAAAGCTTGCTAGCTGATGGGCACAGCTTGCTAAGGGTAAGCAGTGCTGTGTTGCAGGTGCAGACGCACCGAGACAGATAGGCAAATCCAGTGCGTCCAATGCCTGGTCCACTGCTGTTGATGCAGCCAGGCAGCCCAGTAGAGATCTGCCTGTAGAGGCAGCAGCTAATGGCAATACCAGAGGTCATACTGCATTCCAGCACTCTGCATCCTGAGACAATGCCATGTTTTTGCTTGAACGCATCGCCATGCTGAGTGGTGCCCTGCCGAGCTGTTTGGTCTAAAAAGCTACCTTGCTGCTGTGTTACTGGTTACCTATACATGGGCCTGGATAAAACACCTAAACATGAGCCTGGTGTTGCAGTTTTGCCTGCACTACGTGCCTTGCTTTGCACGCCTGTCTCATCATGATGCTAAGTACACAAAATTTTGGTGTTGCAACTAGCAACCTTTGATTGTTTTCTGTGTAGGGCTGGCCAACAGTGCTGTGTCATCCAATGGCTCTGAGCAGGGACAGCCCAGGGCATCCCCAAGGCCGAAGGCCCCTCAGCCCCAGGGACCCCCTGACAAGGATGCCAGGGGCTTCACCATGGGCAGGGGCAGGTCCATGCCATTGCCTCCTGGGGCAGGGCACTCTGCTGCAAAGCCCGCTGCCCCTGCCCCTGGGGCATCCCCACCCACTGACAGTGTCGCCACGTCCTCTACCGTGTCATCTGGCCAGCTAGGAGGTTCTTCAGCAGCTGCTCACTTAGGTCAGCAGCTGCTGGCACAGCTTCAGGGTGACTCAGCATTGGGAACCAGGCCAGACCCAGAAGTGGATCTGGGCCGAGGCCTGCTTCAACAGCTGCAACAAGGCTTGACACCATCCTCTGCATTCCCTCAGCAGACCTCAGCTCATGCTTCAGTCACACAGACAGACGCTGGCCGAGCCCTGCTGGCTCAACTGCAGAAGTCTCCTGCAAAGCAAAAGGCAGGCTCACTGGCAGACCCTCCAGCACAGTCTGCTGCTTCCATTGTGTCACCGGCACAACTTCAGCAGGGTGTCGGCAGCAATGCATCCGCAGTGTCCTTTGAAGCACTGCTCAGGGGTGCTGCTGCCAGTCAGCAAACCCAGGCACAACCTGTGGCGCAACCTGAGCCGCCTGCTGCTAATTCCTCTGGAGCCAATTCCTTTGATCAGTTACTGCGAGCAGCTGCCTCCAACCACATGAGCTCCCAGAGCATTGCAGCAGCGCCGCCGCCAGGGTTTGGTAACAGGCAGCAACCCATTGAAGCTGCTGACGTAGCTGTTGCAGAAGCCTATTCTGATAGTGACCCTGGCAGGCTGCTTCTCCAGCAGCTGCAGCAAGGAGGGCTGCAAGCACCAGTCCTGGGGCCGCAGCAACAGCGGCCCCCCGGGTTGCCTGGCACTCAATCTCAGCAGAGCTCTGCGCAGTCCCATACTCGCCATGATGATGCCCAAGCCGGCAAGCAATTGTTACAACAGCTGCAAAGGGTGACTGTGTCTGATGGATCAGGGGCCGTGTCCAGAAGCCCTGTTGGGGCCGTTGCGGGGGCCTCACAGCCAATGCCCTCTGCCCCTCCTGCGCCTGCCTCAGTGCTGCTGCAAAATGCCAGCAATGCAACCGCAGGCCGTATTGGTGCCAAGCACAACCAATTGGGTCCTGGTGCGTCAGGTGTGTCTCTGTCTCATCTCAGCAATGCTGCATCAATATGTCTCTAATACCACTCACTTTGCCTGTCAAGCTCACTCAAGTGAAATGCGTCTGCACTGTATGCCCAGTGGTGACCATTCATGCCCGTCTACCACCTTGCACACCAGCTGGCAGACCTCCGTCTTGCTTGCCAAGTGACAATTAACTCAGAGCTACTGCATTGGCATGGACTTGTCCATTGTGACACAGGCTATCATGCTTTTCCTGCATTACTGCCAGGGGCTCCCAGAGGTTCGGGCCAGCCCCCACCACCCCCAGGCTTCACAGGTCTTAGGGCTTCTGCTCCGGGCGGAAGGGGCAGGGCAGGGCGTAACGGTCCACAGAACAATCAGGGCAGAGGGCGTTCTTCAGTGACAAGGCAAATCAGGCAGGGGCAGCAGCCTGATGGAACAAGAGGTGATATCAATGCTCAAATGCCGCCATTGCAAACAGATTCAGCCGGCGACCGACTACAGCAGTACCATCAGCAGCCACGCAGTACAGGAGGACAAGCACAGCAGCATGCAGTGAAGCTGCTGCAGCGTAATGCTGGCGATGCAAAGAATGTTGTGGCGCCAGGCGCACTGCAGGCAGGCCAGAGTCAATCAGGATCGCTGCAGAGTGGCAGCGGCTCTGCCCGCCCCCAACAGGCGTTTGCTACAGGTGAGACAAACTGTCATCAACACCAACGCACCAAAACCTTTTGCTCTACATACTGTTGCCCTCCACAATAGTTGCATCCCCAATCCTCATTGATTTTCTCATCAACCCTGTCACCTGCCACATGGTGTGCAGTGCAGCTTCCTGACAAACATTGCTGACTGATACCAGCATGATGCTGAGCGTGCACTCAAAGAGACTTTGCTGGCAATCACTCCGGGACTGTTTTGTTGAGCCACTTGACATATGCAGCTCTGTCAGACAGAGATCACGTGATGACTGCAGGCATCGCTGATGCCCCTGCTGCATCCTCTCTGGATGCTCTCTGGGCCAAACTGCAGCAGCAGCATAGCCTAGAAGCTGAAGCAGCCAGAATGACCAGGCGAGCTAATTCAGGCAGCATTGCTCAGGCAACAGACAGTAAAGACAATGCCAGCTCCTCAAGTATTGAACCTGTACAACAGCTGCTCAGTGTCCCTGCGTTCACCAGCAAGCCTTTTAGCAGCACGAATATTGATATAAGTCCAGTTGGCATCACAGACAGGCAGTCAGCACCAGCTGTGTTTGCTGCACCACAGCAGCAGTTGTCTGAAGCCGATTTCTGGAAGTCAATGCAGAAGTAGACAGTGCATGCAATTGGTCCCTGTCAGCTTTCAAGTCCTGATCAGTGTTGAAGTATGCCATTGCCCAACATACTGAGCCAAGTGTCAGTTGCCCTGCCTCTGACCTACAAAGATTATGCTTGAATGAATGTGTACTATCAGTCGCGGGCACGGACAGTCTTTGTTTTGCGTGTCAGGCACAGGCAACAGATGTTTTTGCTCAACTTTTGGATTTGTCAGCTTGTCTCTTGTCTGCACCTATAATGTTGGGGTCGAATGAACAGCAAATGCACTATGCAGACTCAACTATGCACACGTTATGAGGATGTGTGCATGTCAATACTACCGAACATCCATGCTGCTAGCAGTCCCAATTTGCAATGCCCATGTTCATGCTCTGCTAGTCACAGACAAGTGGTTGGCAGTGGCACATCAGCCAATAGACATAAGTTTGGTGACAAAGAGTTGAAAGCAGTCTAAACATGTTCTGTGGCTTTCACAGCTTAACTTGATCTGACTGTGCAGCACTTGAGAAACCACTGCACAGCACTTTCAAAAACACCATGGCATCTTTCAAAATTTACTCTATGATGCTGCAATACAAACCACCAAAAACTCGTGATGCACATTTAAGTCTACGGAATCAGAATTGTACATTGATCAAGTTTCTCATCATCATCATACAATACACTATCAGCCACATTGTACACCACACATTGCTCAGTTCATGTTTTGCTCAAAATTGAAGAAGGGGGATTGACAAAGCCGGTGGCAAGCAGAAGGGTCAGTGAAATATTGTCTGCCTCTGTGCTCTTGAAAATGGCTTTTTACGTGTACAAGGGACCTTTGGTTGGGTATCAGTTCATGAATGGACGGTAATACTTCAGGTCTTCCAGCAAGCCCATCTTCCACCATCCTCTTGGCACCATCTGCATATTCGCATCCCAGATCAAAATGTAGACACATCATCACTCAGCAGGTACTTGGCAGACAAACACTCAGCAAACACTGTGCGCTTGCGCTGGGAAACTTACTGTGTCATCAGGATGGTACCAAGATAGGCGTGCTTTGGGGCGTGTCTTGTTATCATCAGCTACAAGGGTTTTCTGAACTGTTTCATTCTGAGCTGCCCTGCAAGACCCACAAATGGGTCAGAGAAAACAATTGGGAGCCAGCAGAATAGCACCTCTATGCTACAAAATTACCATCTTGTTATGGGGAACAAATGAGGTACTTGGGGAACAGCCAGGGGCTGGTTCAATCTCTGCATCTTGGCTGACGCCAGATTGGAGCGACGCTGTTCTTCTTGGACCGCTTGAAAAGCTGGCGCTACTCTCTCGCCAAGCCTGTCAGCCCAGGCTTTCAATGGTAGACCGGCGAACGGGTCAGAAGCTGCTGCCTTCTCCGTGCTGCTGAGCCGAGGCTGAGCTTCAGCAACGTGTGTCTTCCGCTTGTCCACCGTGGGTATCTTCAGGTCTGCCCCGATATGCAAACTGAAAGTCTGCAACAGAAGCTGACTGTTGAACCTAGCTTAAGCAAATCTTCATTCTAAAAGCAGGCTCGAAGAGGGGCACTGGATAAGATCTACCTTTATAATTGTCTGCGAACGGGGCGCTTCCTCAGCAAAAGGCTTCACAGCTGCGCCGGCCTGTGTAATCTTTGTATCCTCTTGGTGCTTGTCGTACAAGATCTCAGCGGTAGAGCGGACCTACAAGGGTCTTACAAGGTAAGGTCACCAGCTGATCACAGCCAAAGACAGAACGCCTCCAGCAAACGCAACCGTACCTGGCTGGAAGTGAGGCTTGCCACAAAGGGCATGCGCTTCAAGACCGGAGCAGCCGCCCTCAGCATCTGCTGAGACATGGTAGCTGGCGCTTCTCGGCTGAGCTGCACGGTTCTACTGACTTCGCTCACAACAAAAGCGCGATATTAAGGTCCGAGGCACTGGCCTTAAGTACTCGAGCACACGGGAAAACGAAATGAGATCTGTGACGGGGACTGACGGGGCAACCCACGCTGCCCTTGATTCGCCCTTCCTCCAGCATGCAATGTGTCAGACTGCTTGCGCATGCCGCATGCAGTGGTCGCCAAAGGCATGCGCTTTCAGGCCTTTCAGGCAGTCAACGTTGCTTTGCTTCCTAGCCGTGAACATGATAGCCTTTAATTTCAAACTCAGAAATTTCTCATCATAGAGTTGTGATGCTGGTCCCTTGATGTGAGCTTCTTCAACCAGCAATGCTGGTCCAGCATGACTCTCCCGTTCACTAAAAGCTAAGGACCACCATACTTTACTGTCGGGTTTTTACGCTGTACCAGGTTAACACCAGGGTGGTATCACCAGCTGCACATGCATGTGTTGTACAACAGCAGTGCTGTTACAGCACTACTGCGAGCGTCAGGACTGACGTATCAGATGGCCGTGACATTTTGACGGTACACATACCAGCAGATTGCATGTGCAGCTGCAAACCGTCACGCCGTGTGCGTTGTAGTTGTCTCGTGCAGAAACGAAGCCATCAGCAGAATCGATGACTAATCTTGCAGTTCTGATGAGTGCACAGTCTTGCAACAAGACAGCTTGAATTCCATGTCTCAGAATTAGCTTCTGCTGCTACACTCGTCTTTGCAGCGCGAACCTGGTGTTAGCCCGCAGTCAGCATGCGTGTCGCAAATAACTTCAGCGTTCCTGCGCTCCAAAACTCCGCCAAGGTGCAAGTGTGCGATCTGAGAAGCAAGCATCGGGGCACTACTTGTCGGAATTTCAGTGCTCATAGCAGGTCACGATGCGTGCGCATTCAACTGCAAGCACAGCTAAGGTCGCAATCGAACATTTCACGCAGACAGCTCACCGGCCACTTGATCTACAATCCCACAGCGCGAAGGTGTTTAGCCTCTACCGGTCCCAACATCGCTGCATCATTTCAATCCCACTCTCCGATAGAGCAATCTCAGCAACTCCAGGCCCCTGTGTCTGGTCCGAAGTTCCAGCCTTTCACGCCTCAGGTTTAGTGTCTGCGCTGTTGTGGTACAGCAGCACAAGTGCAAGCGCACCCTTCTCAATAGCAGTCCTGCCAAACTTGCAGAATGGGGTGAGACAAGATCTGCTCAACTACAGGCATAAGGCAAGTGTGACAAGCAGCTGCTGTTGCTGTAAATCCTTATGACTGATATACAATACCTTGCAGGTCAAGGTTGCCAATGGTTCAGTCTTAGTCAGGCCTTTGACACATGCATGGGTTCATGACTGCGGTGGCCTGCTAACAGGTGCTTTTGCAGATGCTATGGGTTACGTGCCGATGTACAGGTGAAGAATGACAACCACAAAGTCAGACTTGATGCAGCTACCTGATTGTCCTCTTCCAATCATCAGTTGTGTGTTGTGACCATGCATGCGCTCAAACAGACATGCGTAATGCAGGACATACTTGCGGCATCAAATCAGACAGTACCTGTATAGACATGCAGACATGCCTCCCAAGGCTATTGTGCTGGTTGCATTATTGATACCAGAAATGGCTTCAGACAGCCAAGACAGCTGCAGTTCCCAGGAAATATCAAACAGGCAAGATTATATAGAGCTGTGCTGAGTAAAGCAACTGCCGGCACATTGCTCAATGCAGTCTCCAGGCATGCTGGCACATTTGTGTTAGCTTGCATGAAAAAGAACTGTGCGTGGTCTGGGCACATACACCTATCTTCACATACAGCTCAGACGTGTGCCATGGAAATGCATACATGAGCTCTGCTTGTAAGGCCGCGGGAACATTGGTTGTATTGAACACACAGTGATGCTGAGCCAGAAGCAAGCATAAGTAGGCAAGACCCAGAAGCAAGCACAAGCGGGCAAGAGCAGGAGCAAGGCGCTATCCTTGTTGGCACTGTGGAGTTATCATTTGCAGCATCGACTAGGGCAAGATACCTCACGCTCAACGCCCCAGTGGTACGCCCAACCTTGCACAACCCATGCAGTCACGCAGCCACTGCAATACCCCCCACTGTCAATCATTGTGAGACCGAAACAAGGGCTTATCTGATCTATCAGAACTTTCTGTGTCACTCCAAGGCGTGTAAAGGTTGTGCATGTGGTGCCTTGAGCTGGTGCCCTGATGATCCTTGTCTTGTGTGTATGACCTCAGGCTTTGCATCTGCAAGATGTGTGGCTTCTCTGTGCAATGGCCTGAGGCTGAGCATTGTTACTGACACGAAATCTATCACATCTATCAAGCTTGATCCTGCTTTGCAGAACTGTGCGTACCTCTGCAACATGGCAGTTGATGCTAACTACAGACGAAGAGGTTATGGCAACATACTTTTGGATGCAGCTGATGATGTTGCCAAACTGGCCGGTGAGACGCAAATATATCTGCATCTCAGGTAGGCCCCGGGCTTCATACTCTTGTAGCGATTGCACACAGCGTCATGGTGCACCTGCTTGGCTGTCAACTGTAAGCTATTATGTGGCCCATGTCAGTTTCTGGCCCTCTAGCCGAGCGTGCTTGCCTCGTGACACCCATCGTGTAAGGTAGCGTTGTGGAGTACTTACTGTGAAACAAGGTACTGAATGTCACTGATTGCACTTACGCTTGTAGCCTGAGGTGGACAGACTGACTGAATGGGCACTGCAAACTCTCAGCTTGTGGTTGCAGGTTCCAAGATGCAGCTCCTGCCAGCTTGTACAAGCAGGCTGGGTATGTTTCAGACAAGGCAGACTCATTTTTGGTCAGGCTCCTTGGGCTAGACAGACGATACCTGATGAAGAAGCAACATCAATGACAAATTCACCTGTCGAAGTAGTCTCTGGCCTGTTTCTCCCTGTATGTCTTAGTAGCAGCACAAGGGATTTCAAGCGACACTCTGTGAGTAGATGAACGAATGAGCCCACAGGTTCAAACAGTTGATGAGCGTTGTATGCATTGCTTTGCCTAGAGGCTAAGCAGGCCATTGAAAGCCAAAGTAATTATAACACAAGATACCACCGCAGTTGATCGAGCACATGTTGGTTTCCGTGTGAGAGCTAAGCTGCATCACTCAGCAATGTTGCATGAGGCATCATTGCGCATGCGTCAAAGACACTGTAAGGAAACCACGTCGAACGTGAAACCACTGTGACGCACCTACACTCCACCAGTAATTACTGCTGTAGCATCTGAATCAGCTATTCAAATGAGTTTGCTGATGTTGCTGTTCTGATGCTGTAATGCGCACCTGTACATGTGTGGCAACATTGCACCAGGAAATTGTTTTTCTTAGGTATGAATCCGAGGACAGGAAATAGTTCCCACAACAGCTTCAGGTGGCAAGGTGGTGTGAACCTCCAGTGATTTCAAAGGGTGACACTGCACAGCCATATTCAATGTGAGCTAACAATCAGTAACACAGGCATCAGCAGCCCCATGGCACTCAACATCTGGCCAAGTAGGCAAACAAGAACCTTCCAGTGACTATAAAGTGTGGGCAGATGGATGAAGGAATGGATGGATGGTTGGATGGAGAGACAGTTTTGTGGATGGTTGGATGGACAGACAGTTTTGTGGATGGATGGATGGATGGATGGATGAATGGGTGGGTGGGTGAGTGGGTGAGTGAGTGAGTGAGTGAGTGAGTGAGTGAGTGAGTGAGTGAGTGAGTGAGTGAGTGAGTGAGTGAGTGAGTGAGTGAGCGTCTAGCAAGCAGACTACCTGAAGAGCCATAACCAGGTTGGCAGATGCTGCACAGACGGCCCTGGTACCCGGGGCTGCACTGCAAATCCAGATAGGAGGATGCACTCATGCTGCTGCTGCTGCCTCCTGCGTACAGCTGACAAGGGAGCAGCGCCTGCAGGTGAGGATCAATTGTGCTGTACCAGGCTGCCGCACACTCCTGCAGTGCTGCCCTGCTTCCCCTGCACATGTATTGTGATGTTGTCATCGCAAGCTTGATGTGACAGCTGCAAGGCAAGCTGTGCTGCAGCGGAACCTTCTGCATGTTTGGTGACAATTTGGACAGTTTGGAGACTCGAGAGGGAAAGCTGCGGTTGTGCTTTTGGTCAATTAGAGTGCTCAGGCAGTAACATTGTCTGACCATGCAAGCCTTCATTGACACACTTGGGGCAACAGCTCTCTCCACAGCCCGCGTCAAGTCTTCTCACCAGCGGATGTTGGCACAACATGGTAGCGCATATATAGACAGCAGACATGGCCCTCCTCTGGTGGTGCACAGACCAGTGGCCAAGCAACGCCTCCAGGGCACCATTCTAACACTCACAGGCGAAGCATCAGTGCAGCGCCTCAGACCAACGGGTTTTCATGACCAAGGTTCAGAAACAAATTCATTCACTCTGAAATTACTTTCTTTTTTCCTAGACCCATGCATGTCATATGACTGTTTAGTTCAGTGCCTCAGACCAAAGGGCTCTTGCATTGCTCAGCTCAGGATCACTTACTGACATGCAGCCTGGTTGGGGCATGGATGCATGATAGTAGCATTGGCAGCTGAGTGCCAGTAGCCCTCATTGGGCAACACCATGGCACCCGAGCACTCAGCACTGTCTGGGCAGGTCATGTCACAGGTGGGGCTTGTGGTGTTGAAGCTGTATTGGCCGGGCAAGCAAGGGTCACATACATTGCCTTCTGCACCCACTACCTCTCCAAGCTGACAGCCTCGCACTTGTACTGAGACGCAAGATGGCTTGACTTCTTGCTGCAGCACAACATCGGCTTGCAATGTTAATATTGTATGTAGCTATATTTGACTTTCTTAAACAATTTGTGTCACTGAATAACATAACAATCATGATTCATTATTTCGAATTTCTTTTTGCGCTATGAACAGTAAGGGTTGTTAGATTAACATAGGGTATGACTCACCAGGCTCCATGACAAATACACCATACAGCCTTGCTTGCAAATATCAATATTGCATGCACAGAGCATCTGAACTGTACTGCATTTGAAACTAGAATGCAGCTGGGGCCTGAAATGCCTTGCAATGCACATGATCAGTCATGGTGCCATGAAGGAACACATGCTGCATGCTGGTGACATCATCTGCATTTGACCTTGTTGACTCATTTGCAGCTTTCTGCACTGGCATCAAATTGATATACTGTGTGGAGCAAACGAGCTGGTGAGGTGTGTGCGTGACCATCCATTGGCACATGGCTCACCAATGAAGATATTGCTGCAAAGCAGATGTTGTACAGCCCTTCAGGGGCTCGCAGCAGGAGGTCTTGGAACTGCACCAGTCCTGTAGTGTCAACCTGAGCGTTGGTCTGACCGTAAATGATGGTGGGGTCATCAGCAGGACCCTGGGCTTGCAGTTGGGGTGGACTGCTTGTTGGCCAATCTGCAGACAGTCATCATCAAACTTTGGCATTGAGTAGTGATTGGCCTAGAGTACATAGCATACCCCGGTGGTTGCCGGCATAAATTTACATTCCTGCCAGGGCTGAGGCCCTGCCCCATGAGGGGCCATTGGCTCTTGTGAATCAAACTTTGGCATCAACATCAATGCAGATGTTACAATCTGCAAAACTCAATCCATGGTAGCTTTTTAGGCCATGATTAAAGCAAGATGAAAAAAGCAGGGAAAAACAAGCCATGCTATTACCATGCCTGTAGGCACTCAGCGGCTTCTCTTGTGTAACCTTGGCAACAGCAAGCAGGTCTTGTGCAGTTGTAATTGCATAGCGCATGTACAGACCTGCAGTGACAACTTGACCAAGACCATCTTGCACGCCAGCTTGCAGCAGCAGTCTTGATGCTGCAGATCCAGATTCCGTATCCAAGGTGTTTGTACTCCAGAAGTTTGTGACGGCTGTGGTGTTCACTTCCAGGCTGCTTTGGCATATGTCATTGTCACTGCTGCTGGTAGCATTGCTGCAGGTGGTGTAAACCTGCTGGGCGGGCAGAGCCATGACATTGCCATAGCCTGGCGAGGAGTTCTGCCCCTCAATCCAAGAAGCGCACATTTGTGAGGCCGCGGCTGGGACCAGGCTTGATGATGTGTTGAGTTGGATCTGGAGCTGCTGAGCTGCACATGAAATTCACTCATCGTTCAATGCAGCATTGAGTGAGAAATCCTGATGTCATAATGGTCAGTAAGGTGGACTATGGTCATAGTGTGACATTGAGGGACGTTCTGTATACTGTACATGACACAAGGCAAATGGATGACTGCATGAAACACCTTACTGACCATTATGAAACACATTTTGTATACTGTACATGACACAAGGCAAATGGATGACCGCATGGAAACATCATTGTTACGATCAAAGGTGGCGAAACATGCTACCATGCATATCACAAATGGCAGTTACACCTCATGAGGAAAGGCTGATGCACAGGAAGAGGGGCAATGGGGGTGGGGTGGGGGGGGGTGTGGACAAGCAGCACAGGGAGTGTGTCAGCTGAGGATAAATTGCCTGAGGGCAAACTGTCTGCCTGCAAGATGACCAAAGGAATTAGGTGCAAGTCACGAGCTAAGCAAAGCTTTTGCTGCAAACAGATCAACAGTCCACAGTGGTATGCCAGTGTGACATGTTCTGAGCTGCCATTGTGGTGTGTAACTTACGTTGATCAGCATTTCACTTCATGGTTATGCCAGTCGTGCCATGCTGCAGTTTTGAACAACATTGCAGCTGTAGCAATACATGTGATCAGTCAAATCAGCACACCAAATGCGACAACGCTCTGACCAACAAAAGGATGAAAAGAGTCATAAGCCTGCTCATTTGGGCTATACAACTCACCGGTAACGCAGTTGCAATGTATAAGACTGCTCCACCAACCGTGGCGGCTGCATTGCCCACAAAGCTGGAGTTATGTATCCACAGCAGAGGTGCATTTGTCCAGATGGCTCCGCCACTGCCTTGCAGTTCATCAAAACTGGCTCCTGGCTGTGTGGATGTTGCTGAGTTGTTCTGAAAGGTGCAGTCAAGGATGGCCACATAGCAGGATATCCAGCCAGCTGCTACATGGGCAGCCATAAAACCTCCTGTTGGTGCGCTGCAGCATTTTGCAAGTCAGCTGTTAGCGACACAAACCCCGCCCAGGGCCAAGCCAAGCAGGGTCAAAGAGGCCATTTCTGTCAGTGATGCAAAGATGCTTGGAGACAGCAGATAGGCAGACAGGCAAGCAGAGACAGAGAGACAGACAGACAGACAGACAGACAGACAGACAGGCAGGCAGGCAGGCAGGCAGGCAGGCAGGCAGACAGACAGACAGACAGGCTGGCAGACAGGCAAGCAGACAGCGACTGCACCTGTTATTGTATGCAGTGACTCCCTGCAAAACGATTCCTGCAGGATCCTGGCTTGACGTCTGTATTGCACCTCCAGAATCCAGGCTGGTGTTGTTCACAAACTCACAGTCGTTCAGAAGCAGCCTGGACAAGCTCTCAATGTAGATTGCCCCAGCGCCCGTAGCACCTGCTGAGTTGTTCACAAAGCGGCTGCTGTTGATCTCCATGTATGAGTTATCCCCAACCAGAGCGGTGCCGATGTTGTCTGTGAAGTTGCTGTCTGTAACGGCCAGCGAGACCACCCCAAGAGGCTGGCTGAAATGGTAAACCACTCCTTTGGCGGAGGGTGCTTGATTGGCCACAAAGCTTGTGCCGGCTACTGTGACAAGAGCGTTGCTGAAGATGGTGATTGCTCCCCCAACATCTGGAGAGGTGTTGCTGAGAAAGGTGCAGTTGACAATGGCAGCAGCATTGATGACAGACCCCAAAGCCATGGCACCTCCTGTTGTGCCTGTGGCTGAGTTGTTGAGGAAATGACTTCCTCTGATGTCTAGGATAACAGGACTGAACGGCTCTGTTGCTGCCTCAGGCTCTGAGGAATTTTCCGAAGCAGCTTCTGGAGCAGGTCCTGGGCTCAGAGGGTCAAAAAGCGCTGGCGCATCTAGGAGGGGTCTGGGAATAGTTTGCAGGGCGAGGGCTTGGTTGAAACAGTTGCTTTCGTCGCTATTGACTTGTGTGGTGAAGATTGCGCCTCCTGTGGAAGCTGTGTTGCTGTCAAAGATGCAGCTCTGGATTGCTATGCACTTGCTGAACACTGAGGCACCCAAGCGCGTCTGAAGCCACATTGCCTGTGAAGTTGGACTGGGACATGACAAGCAGTGTGCTGAGACCACCACCAGTGATCAAGGGAGTCATACTGAATGCTGCGCCGGCACCACCTGCTGCTGTGATCTGATTGCCAGCAAAGGTGCTCTGACTGATGGCCACAGCATATCCATCAAGTCGGGACGCAAAGGCACCACCGTTCAGTGGCGCTGTGTTGTTGCTGAAGCTGCTGTTGGTGATGGCGAGAGAGCAAACAAAGGGTGCAGCGCTGTAGATTGATTGTGCGTTCACTGACGCTGCGCATGAAGCTGTGATCCAGAACGCTCCTGCTGCCGCTGCACCTTCAGTGCCGTTGCTGATGAAGTTCTGTGTAAATGATGAGCTGACAATCTGAAGCGTGCTGACCTGCTGATACCAGAAACCTCCACCCAGCTGACCAGCTGAGTTGTTGAAGGCTGATACGTCTGTCAAGGTGCAAATGAATGCTCGTAGATTTGCCTGGTTTGAGATTAGCACTGCACCACCCTGCTTGCCCGCTGTGTTGCCACTGAATGTTGACGCGGTCAGGGTGGCCTTCAGAGGCTTTGATATGTTGGTGTTGTTGGATTGGAGGCTCCCTAGGACAATAGCACCTCCCTGATCCGCGGCTGAGTTGCCAATGAACGTGCTACGCTGGAGGTCAAAGTCGAAGCCATCTGTGACCAGATAGACAGCAGTGTTCATGTTGTTGGCAAAGGTTGAGTTGTGAATGGTTAAGGAACAGTTTCCAGTGCCCCTGCTGCAGGCATCTGTTGAGCCATTGACCAGCACAGCTCCAGCCTGACTTCCTGCTTGCAGCAATCGCAACTCAAGCTGCAGGAATTGCTTATGCATGTAAAGGTAGGGACAAGCTTCACAGCGAGAATAAGCTGAGCTGTGATGAGGAGCTGCTATGTCATGCCTCAGTGCAGACACCAGCAGATCATCTGACTCACCATAGTTGTTGTTAAACGTGCAGTTGGACAGAGTCAAGTTATTCATCACAGAGGAGGCTATGCCTCCACTGAGAGGGGCTGTGTTGTTCAAGAATTCTGTGTTCAATATTGTAATAGCGCTGCGGTCCAGTGCAACAGGAGCTTGCACCTCCGCCAAGTTGAGGTTTGTGAAAGAGGAGTCGTGAATTGTCAAGTTGACATCATGAATAGCAAACAACGCTGAATATTGACTGTTGGAGTCTGAGATATATGTATCTTTGGCAGTGACTACTGTGACGTTTACACCTACAAAAGCATGCAAGTGGCACTCGTACGTTATGGCAGATATGCCCATTGCCTACCCAACAGGACGTGATACGTGGCAGCGACGCAGTACAAGCAATCAACGGTGACACAAATCAGGGCGAGCTCTGCGCTAGCTGACCTGTAAAGTTGTTGATGTATGGGATCAGGAACTGAGCCACCTGCAGCTGCACGACTTCACGCCCAGTGCAGGCAGCGCTTGCCGACAAAATGTTGCCTGACCCTCGCCGATTCCCATGAATTGAAAAGATACAGGAAGCATCACTGGCCGCGAGGCTACAGCTACAACACGTGCACAGAAGCATAAGCTGAAAGCAGGCGCGTGGACAGTATGCAAACTTGTGAAAGCAGATTGTCCTGTCCGACGCGCAAAGCATTTCAGCGTTGCTACTACACGATGCCCATGAGAAGCATCACCATCAGACCAAAAGAAATCTCGGCTGAAACCAGAACAGAAGCTGCTGATGCAGCTGCATTCCTGCACAAGACAAATACATAATCTTACTGCTTGGAGCAATGCACCTGTTGCAACGGTCAGCGTGAGAGTTAGACAAGAGCGTTCCAGATGGCGTCAAGCCGGCCACTCTTGGATGTGCAGTTCAAGAGTAAGCAATCCCATCAATATTGCTGCAAGCGGTAAGTTTATGCATGACATGTGTGTAACAGAACGAACACCAGCAGCAATTCAGCATGAGACGCGAGCCACACAACATGCAAACGCTTAAGTATTAGAGTGACATGTTCTTTTCATCGACCAACACTCCAACATATACAGTCATTGGTCACAGCCCCTCTGAACTGATAGTTGCTGCTGCTTCCTGCCCAAACGGAAAGCCACTGTGCTCCAAGCTATACACAAAGGGACAGCCGCAGCAGCCAGTCCTGCCGGACCAAACCCAAGCAGGCTGTCAAGCAGTTTGAAAACTGCCGCACCAATGCTGTCCCCCATGCGTAAGATGATTGTGTCAATGCACACCTTGGCTTTGTACTTCTCCTCAGTTGAGATGACAGTGTACAGAATCTCTCTTGCAGGTCTTGCTAAGCTGTAATTGATCACCTGCTTGCAGTACAGCAAAGGTCAGTCTAAAAATAAATGCATGCCAAGTAACATTGGCTCAAGAGAAGAAGGTTGCTGAGACAAGGCACAACCCTCTTGACATGGTCAACTGGTGCTGTTCTGTTGGTGTCCAGTGGTCAGTGGGTGGTAATGGTAGTGGCCAATGTAATTGACCCATACATGGACCCCATGTACCAGCTCGTATGAACCGTGAACCATTCTACACGGGTCACAAGACATATAGCGGTGCAGGGGCACCTCCTCTGCGTCCTCAAGTGCCACTTTGGCACAATCCACACACTAACTGCAGGCGTGCGCATGCTAGTACCATTTCATCTACCAACACTCTATGCATATGTAAACGCGTGTCACCTTCCGCAAAATCTCCCCAAGACCAATCGTGACAATGTTGGGATAAAGTGCTGTGGCTGCCATGAGGCAGACTGAAAGCAGTGGTGCAGCTGTGAGTGACCAGGCCACACCCAACTTGCTCAGCATGTGTCCCTGTGACAGGCAGCATGACGCCTTACACTGTCATCAATGTCAGAGATATGGAGTCTCAACAGCCAGCTGTCACATGCAGCTTTGTACACCATTGTGAGCAACTGTATGCTACCAGCACGCTGCCCAACATGTCTTCATGGGTCAGCTCAATGTCAAGGTGAGCAGTGCAACTGCAATGTTCAGTCCTAACAGCAGCAGCTCACAATGGCAGCAAAGCCACCTTACCGTGGCAGTGAGTTGGATGAGGGCCACCGCTCCTGCTGACATGCTGTTCAGGGTGGCAAAGGTGGCCACCCGTTGTGATGCAGTGCCGCCACCGCCAGCCACCACCAGAGTCTTCTCAAAGTAGAAGAAGGTTGACACAATGTATTGCAGCACAAAGTGCAGGCACATGTGACATAGGTAGCCTGATCTGGCAATCAGCCTGAACCCCTCAAGCAGCTGAGCCAAGCCTCGTCTGACTGTACTCAGATCCCATGTGACCCACATGGACCCATGAGTACCCTGTGATGGAACTCTTGTGGCAGAGCCAGGGCGGGAGAAATCACTCTGACTCTGACTTGGCAGGGGTGTTGAGTTTGATCGCCTGCTTATTGCTAGTGCGTAGTCGTTCTCTGGTTCAGTCTTCTTGCTGAGACCTTCAAAGGTATGAGTAGGTTGCATGCTGGCCGCCATGCGGCCTGCTGTCTCCAGCAGAATAGCAGACAGCAGCAGGGGTGCAAGGGGGGGTCCATCAGGGTGAGATGACGGACCCCCAGCAAGGCTGAAGCTGGGGATGGAAGCCCAGGCTGCTGCTATTAGCGACCCTGCTAACTGACCTGCATCAGCACCATGGTTGAGCGCATGCTAGACCTGTGTGACTGGCAGGACCCTCAACAGCTTCAATTTCAAAATGCCATATGGTTCTGGCTGACAGAGCGTCACATATGATCTGAAATCTGAGGGCATAGCTTGGTGGATGCAGATATGGTCGTTCCTCAATGTTGCATCTTCGAAAAGCATATTTGATGCATGCAACATCAGAATTGACACTGTGCTGTATATCACAACAGAGGCTGGGGCAGGTTGAATGCAGAGCCCGTGACTCAAAACAAATCCATGCATAGTTGATGCAACAAACATATTGTGATGATGACGACGACAAGCTGTACAATCAGCTTTGACTCAGGTTGTGTGCAGAAGCCATTGTTGAGCTGTGTCACTCAGGTGCGTTGCAGATGGCAGATAAACTCAAGCCTTGCAATCCAGATGTGATGCAGAGTGTATGCAATACCATACCTATGGTAGCACCCGCACCCAGAAACCCAAATAGCCTTGAAGCAGCGCTGCTGTCAAAGACATCTGCTGCTCTTGCCCACAGTGTGGAGGTTGCCAATAGATTCAATAGGCTCAACCAGAGATAGAAGGCAACACGCACTGCCTTTTGACCCCTGGTCAGGTTGGGGTCTCCGGTCTTGGCTTGACTGGCTGTGTCTGTGTAAGTGGCTGACTTTGATGTAAGGCTTGGTGCAGTGTGTTGCTGCAGCTGACGATGAATGTCCTCAGCTGCTTTGACGGGTGTTGGGTGCCATAATGCAGCGTGGTATAGAACAAAAAATGCTGCAAGACATTGCATGTTCAAGACTGGTGAAATTTTGTACGCTTGCCTTGACTTTCATGTTGTCAGCAAGTCCAGTCTGAAATCTCAGCAGCAGCAACAGCAGCAGCAATTGCAGCAGCAGCTGCAGCCTATGGCACTGCAGCAATGCCTTCAGGCAGAATCAAGCATTTGATGCAGACAGTGACAGTGCATAGCGCACCTAGTATGGAGAAAGCAAATAAGGTGAACAGCTGCCGGACAGAACATGACCTGCAGTGCCCACTTTTGTTGTTTGCCACACATGTATGCTACAGATTAGGTCATAATTATAGGTGCGTATTTTTTAAGTTGGGGACGGAAAAAGGTTCATTTGTCAGACCTTGACAATGACTGTGACATGCGAGATGCATGTAGACCAAGATACGCATGCATGTCCAATGTATGCGCATATGCTGAGTCTCATATTTGACATTATGCAGGTGGGCATGGGCCTTCAAATATATGGATCCCCACAGAGTTAGGCCAGAATGCACAGATAGGAAGTGTGACATATTACTAGAAGCCTGTACATGGGTCGACATGATGCTGGTGCAGTGCATGCAGGTGTTGAGTCACCTCCTGACAGCAGGTCGTGAGAGAAAGGCTGATGCAACGGGGGTTGCTATAATGGTAAGAATCAAGGAGCAGTTGAACAGTGTTGGGAATAGGTCAGTGCCTGCAGCATGCAGCCAAAGCACCTGATGTACCTAGGTACACAGCAAAAGTGAAGACAACACTAATCAAAGCATCGTTTGCACAGGTCGAAGCCTGCAGCATGCAATCAATGCACTTGATAAATAACATGCGAATGTGCGTCTGACATAGCTAAGTCTTTCTTGTGCAAGCATGGTTTGGACACACCACAGATGCTTGATTGTTGCTGCAGTCAGCTTGGTGCACTTGATCCGTTTCTCATGATCCCCTGGCGGACTGTGTTGTGACGGTTGGTTGCTTACCTAGAGTCAAGCCTGCTTCGTCGCGTAATGGCAGCAACAAGAAATACGTTCCAAGAGTCTGCGACAGGTTGGATTTTTCTCAACTGGAGTGGCGTGACATTTCACATGCAGTCAATGCCGCATGCACAGTAAGCTCACTTACACAAAAGAGTGCCCCAAATCCTGACAGCAGACTGGTAGCCTGCAACACCGCCGACTTGAGCATAACATTCCATAGTTGTCATGAGGCAAGCTCAAGAAGACGTCTTCACCTCGCTGTCTTTGACGTCGACCACCTTCTGCAGACTTCTCCGCAGACGGGATGTCCGCATGTACAGATCAGAGACACGCAAAGTGGTTCAGCCAGGTTTGGCGTGTCTAGCACTGCTCGATGCCCACCACAAGATGGAATAGGATGTTTATGCTTCCACATCCCCAGTTGCTCTGGCCTGCTCAAAATGCGACACTTTCCTCTTGTGAGCGCTGTTGCTATGGCGGAACGTGCGGGAGATCAAGCGGCGGGGATGTTGCATGCTAATGCCGTGAGGCCGCATCCTCGCAAAGAGCGCATTAGTGTTCCGATCAACCCTTGGACGCACGACGCGTTCGTATGTCTGAGCCTCTAGCAGTGTGGCAATATCATAGTGCACTCTGAGCACAGCGACAGCTTGAACTGGACGGCATGCATTCTCTGTAGTACAACGTTGCGTTCACATTCTATTGGTACTTGAGTATTGTGTGTCGCAGCGTTGTATTGGAAGGTTTGACAAACAGTAATACGTGCTTCACATAAATGCAGTCATACTAAAGCCGAACACAGGCAGCATGCTGCAACAGTCCTTGAGTCAAAGTGTGCACAGCAACTCCTTCACATATTGTTGCCGTTTGCGACAAGGGCCAACTTCTTCTAGGGCGTCCACGTCTTCTGGCGTGCAATGGCCACAAGCCCGTGGCAAGTGCTTGCCCAGCAAACGACCTGTGCTACTGCAAGCCAGCACCTTAGGTGCTCCACCTCCTATTGAAACTGTCGAGGCCGAAAGGCCAGTGGGGCTTGGCCAGGTGACACAGCACGCCAGTGGTGCAGCATAGTATCTTGAATGCAATTTGTATTATTGAGGGCAGTGGCATCATCTGATGCATGGTGCCGCTATGCTGAGAAGTTCTTATTACGTCTGTAATACAAAACAAGCTCTGATATGCAAACACACTGCAAATCTGTGTTGTGCTGAGGCGTTAGACATCTGACATGCATGGTGTCTACAGGAACATGAAGAAGTGTCTACATCTGGCATGGACAGCATTCCTTTGGAAACAAAGCTCGGCATCTCTGTCAGGGTGAGACACCATATCCAAATCTTGCCAATCAATTTGGCAAAAAGTTGCGCACATAACTTTTGATGCAACGTTGTCACCAAAATTGTCGAGTGACTTGACACAGGTGCAGAATCTGTACAAGAACTATTACGTAAAGGACACAGTGTTCAAGGCTGTTCAGGACGTTACGTTAGACTTCCCTGCCAACCAGATCATTGCCCTGCTGGGACCTTCTGGGTCTGGCAAAACTACTCTGCTGCGCTTGATAGCCGGCCTGGAGTCTGTCACAGATGGCCAAATCTTTTTTGGAGGTGACGTTCTTGGTGCCACTGCTGTTTGACAGATGATGCCGCCTTGCATCTGCCCCTGTTTGTGCATACTGATAGCTCGCCGTGCAGGGTCTTGGGCATCTGCTTGCTGTAAGTTGCCTTGCTATCTTGACCGGCTACTAACAAGCCCCAGTGCTTGCGGGTTATGATACAGCATGGGCCAGTATTGCAGCATTTACTTTAGCATGTTCAGTGAGATGTTGGCGTGCTGTAAGCCTTCGTTTCAAGAGCAAGCATCAGGATGCGAATGCCAACTCTACATACGCCTTGTGTACAACAAACACTCTGCAGTCCCTTGCCTTGCTGTCCTGCAGACCAGGATGCAACGCATATTCCAGTCCAGCATAGGCAGATCGGCATGGTGTTCCAGAGCTATGCGCTGTTCAGACATATGACAGTGGCTGACAACATCAGTTTTGGACCTCGAATACAGGACTTGGACATAGATGAAGAAGCAAGGTAAAGCCTGAATGTATGCACGTATACGCATACTACACCTCATGCCAAGGCATATCGCAACCCTCCTTGTGAAAGGAAAGCAGGTTTTGACGATCTATGTACAGACACTGCGCTCACTGTATCATGTGCATATACAGTGTACAGCATACAACCTGCATCTGTATACCATGCAGCCAGCCATTGCTTGTTTTCATTAAAAAAAAAGTCTGCAAGAGCGTCAGCACCTACCAAGGATCTAGAAATACGCTCTGATCCCCAATAGGTCAACTTCACTGCCACAACCTTGCAAAGTTTGGCAAGTGTGACAGAAAAATCCAACAAGGAATTTTGCTTGTAGAGTGGAAGCATTACTGAGGATGGTGGAGCTGCCAGGCTATGGTGAACACAAGCCGCCACAGCTGTCAGGAGGGCAGAGGCAGAGAGTGGCCCTGGCAAGAGCCCTAGCTTGCAATCCCCAGCTGCTTCTTCTTGATGAGCCTTTTGGCGCCCTTGATCCCGAGGTGAGTCATCAGGATGGCGCTGCATTGACAAAAATATTGAGGTGGAACGTGAGTTAGCTTGACTGAAGGATGTAGGTGTGCATGTGATGTGCAGTGAGCCAGCACCAACAGAATATGTGATGCATATTGTGATGCAAATGCCTGTATGACATGGTATGTTGCACAGCTCTCATACTAACGGCTGACAAGACCAATGCTAGTCACAGGCTCAGTGCTGACATAGGGTATCAGCTGCAAAATGTGTCTTGTCACAGCCACACACTCCTTCGCGTAGACAGCATGCTCCTACAGATGTGTTGCTGCTTTCAAGTGCAAAACTGTCCCGCAAGTCTGCAAGTCAGCGCTATTGCAAATCATTCTTACTTTACCTCATTTCACCTCTCTTGTTTTGTTTTGTTTGGTGTTGTTCAGTTTCACTTGGTTTTACTCCACTGTTTTTTTGTTTTTTGTCTTTGTTTTTCATCGAGATTTCTTGTCACTTTTATGCACGCCACAAGGGCTCCTGTGAGGCACTCAATGAGGCCATGATGTGCAAAAGAACACGTAATACATTTGGTTCGACCCATGCCATGTGATGGTTTGACCTGTGCCATTTGCTGTTGCCCAGGTGCGCAAGTCCTTGCGTGACTCTGTCAAGGACATCATCCACAAAGTGGGTGTGACAAGTATCCTGGTAACACACGACCAGGAGGAAGCCTTTGACATAGCAGACAAGGTGGTCATCTTCAACAGGTCAGCTACCACTGCAATCTTATCCGAGCATCGTCATCATCAGGTGTCAAGATGACTCATTGCGACCTTGTCATCGCGTCACCATCCGGTGTCAAGATGACTCATTGCAATCTCATTGCTGCGTCATCATCAACATCAGGTGTTGACACGATCCCTGGCAACGGCCAGTCATGTTGACAACATGCTCATCATCTCATAATACCAGTAGAAGTTGGCATGGGCAAAAGCAAGACTGCAAGCGTCAACTGTGACGTCAATGATGGCCTTGAGTTGGCCCCATGGCTTACCTCAAATCAGACTAAAGTCTTTCATAACGGCCTTTGCCATCTCATCACACAAGACCTTTTGCTGACCCCATGAGCTTAGTCATCAAGTACATTGCCAACAGTTGATGCATTGATTGCAATCACGCAGCAAAACAGCAGGAGGATGTCTTGTTGACCAGCCTAGGAGTTTTCCAGTTAGCTGCAGCGACAATATAGCCTGCAGCTGACAGGCACAATCAAGGGCAGTGCACATCTTTTTTCGGCTGTTTCAATGAAAATAAACACATTTATAATCAACTCTGTCTATTGACATAGCTAACCCAAGTGATGTGGCGACTTTGGATGAAATGTTTGACATTATGACCTTCTGGCAGTACGCAATGTAACCATATGTTTACCCTGTATACTCAAGTGGTAGACTCAAGACTGGGTTTATGTCCATGCTGCAGGGGGCGCATTGAGCAGGTGGGTACCCCAAAGGAGATCTTGGAGCGGCCTGCTACCCCCTTTGTCATGAATTTCATTGCTGATGTCAACCAGTTGCCTTCCACTAGCCAGGTCAGCCCTTCCCTTCCCTTCCGACAGAGGGCACATTTATTGCATCACCCCCTGTCCTCAACAGCCCTTGTCCTCCTGGATGTCTGAGGCAGCGCGCACATCAGCTTGTTGAGGTCCTGAATTTACCAGGAAGCACCCGTTATGCCATAGCTTGTTCCGTTGTTGTTTGCTAGATCGGGTTGTCTGTCAGTGCCAGGAACTGGGGTGAATATATGCATGCAGTATTCAGCATGCATTGGCAGGGGCCTGGTAGTAGCTGCCCTTAATGTCTATATAATATAACAAAAACTGGATTATCGTTACAGTTCCATACATACCCTTGACAATGCACCTGATGCACCCATCACATCACATGGCTTTTGACACATGCATCTGCATGACTTATAGTTTGTGAAGAGGATGGGCATGAAGACAGAGAAGTCCCATGTGATGGTCCAGCCCACAGTTTTGATCATGAGAGAGGTTCCTGAGACCAAGTCCACATGCCCTGCAACCATCGTGGACAAGCTGAATGTGGGCTGGCTTGTCAAGTACTTCTTGGTGTTTGATGATGATGTGGTATTGCTCTCTGCAATTGGTCGCTTTGAAAACAGACACTTTGTCACAGAGCAATAGTGCATACATGCATGATTGACACCTGCCTTATGCACATGTCCTTGACATAAGAGCTGCCAGCAAGTAGACAACTGCATGCAAGCATCATGGAGTTGTCTGCTGCATCATAAGACTAGCTTACAGTTGCTAGTTGGCTTCACCTTGCCTGCAGGTTGTTGATTGCCACAGCAACGATGCATTTGTCTGTAGTCTGTTGGCTTGTGTCATGCATTGTCCTGTGACCTCATTTGCGTGAGTTGCAGAAAGTGGAGGTGCATGTGAGGCGAGAAGATGACGCCAACTACTACTCTGACTTTGATGTCAGGCAGCGTGTACATGTTCAAGTGGATGCCTCAGAAATGATGGCTTTCAACAGAGACGAGATTGACTCTAGCCCACTCGGCTAGGTTTTTGCAGATAGTGCATTCACAAGTCTCAGGTGTGCTTCGCCAGTATGTACTGTGCATGTTGTGCAGTGCTTCAAAATAAGAGTTTTCTCGTTTTCTAGTTGGATCATTTGATATAAGTTCAACTTGCGGGTCTCAAGATGTGTGAACTTCGGATCAGCTGCATTGCTCCATAGTGAGAAAGCATGAAGGCACTTGAGTCTGCAGTGATTGCTGCTACAAACTGCGACGGTCTAGGCAAGCTTGCACCACACATGCAGCGCCCATGTGGTCACGGAAACGTTGAAGCCATGGTCAGTTGATGGTATCCTGGCCAACTGTTCTTTGATAGATTTGTAGCACAGATGACGTTTTAAATGTCAAGCTGTCACTGTGACACCTTTGGTCTGCTGCATCTTCAATGCAATGCCCCACAGTCTGCAGTAGCCCTCAGGCCGACACTGTGGGCTATTGACTCGTGTATGCGCAATGTTTGGTGGTCATTGCTAGCAGATATGGCATGCTTCATGCGCAAGAGCATTGCCACAAAACGTTGTCACCAGACACTCATTAGGACGTTTGCTGCCTTTGGACTGCCTGATTTTGCAGTGTCTAACACATGGCTAGCTGTGACACATGCAGCTTGTGCATGTCTATGCCTTCCACTTTAAGTTGAGCTGACCAATTATACTCAAGACATGCCTGTACCAGTAGGTGCGCTGCAGTGGACATACAAGCTCAGCCTGCAGCACCTTTGGTGCATGCTCGCTCAATTAGCCAGAGCACTCTGCGGGCTTACACAGGTGTACAAGCGTCAATTTGCACTTTCGAACTTTAACAATAAGAACTAGCTTGCAAACAGTGATCACGCAAGAACGCAAGGTTTGCAGACGTGGAGAGCTGACTGACCTTCAGTACAGAGCGGATCGTTATAACATGTTCTGACACTGCAAGATCTGACACGCAGGACCTCTGAGTTGCAGCAGCTTGCAGTCGTCAAACTTTCAGCTGATCTAGTAATTCGATTGTTGCACCTCCAGGCTAATGTCCTCCTTGCAGTTCACAAATGTCGTTGGTTGGACTAGCCTGTATCACTGATTTTCTGAGCTGTACTATGGACTTGGGACACTTGCTGTGACGGACAGTAGCGCAATAGGACAAAGCCTGAGGTGTGTCTCGGCGACTTTGCCTGTTTAATATGTCCCATACCCGCAACTACACGCAAAAGTTCGAGTATATTATGACAACAGAAGCCATGACATACTGGCAGTGCTGAAGAAGCGGAGTACTCAGGGCTGCCAAGACTTCCATGACACATTGCAAGACTGAGCGGGTTGTCAGTTGAACAAAACGGTACCGGGGATCACTGGGCGGGCTGCCAGTAAAAAAGGGGTAATGACTGGGCGGGTTGCCAGTCACAACGGGAAAAGCTGGGCGGGCTGTCAGCTAAATAAGGCGTCACTGGGCGGGTTGCCAGTCAAGCAGGACAATGGGAAGTGGCGTGATTGACCGGGCGGGCCTGCCGGTCAGGACCACTTAGTATTTTGGTATGGTCCATGACATTTACAGAAAAATACCTTTTGGCAAGTCTTGCTCCGTCACTCCAGACCTGAGACATCTGCAAACGTTGAGACAAGACCTGAATAGGCTCAGGTAATATTCGTACTAAGCAGCATTCAATCATCTCGTTTCTTCATACATGACTATATAGTAATTCAGTCAGTTCAGTCCTGTCAGCAGTAAAACAAAGGTCAAAATGGCAAAAGCTGTCGAGTCTTTCACACAAATGCAAAGCACAAAACTGGAACCGTGACGTTTGACTCAGGTTTGAGCCAATAAGCTTTCTTCTTCTTGCAGCTGATGAATGTATTCAGCAATGCGGGGACCCACAAGCCCATACAGCTCTGGCTTTTCTCGCATGCGACATGGCAGGACTTTGTCTGGACTGCTGAACTCTGACTTCAACACCTTCTGAATTGTGCCAAAGATGAAAGGCGACATGACTTTCAGAACAAAATTGAGCAGCATTGCAGGCACATGCTTGATGTGGGGGTCCATGTGGGTGATGACTGATGCTCTCACACGTCCTTGGCCACCTGTACAGCAAGCATGGTTTGGTGTGAGCTCATCTTCACACCCAACAGGCACCCAACCCTTCTGCTCATGTCTATAGCATTCACTGTGACTTCTAGTCAGCAGCAACTAGCACCATAGCATATACAGCTAACCTGACCCCACACATGGTCATAGTGTAATAATATCAATAATAATTTAACGCTTTCAAGCTCATGATGAGCTAGGTATGTGCAGGACAAGTCTTGTCTCTCCAGAGCAGCCTGTCTTGTGCATCCCTGTAAGGCCTACTAATACGACAATTTTGACAATCACGCAATGTAACATCATTGGAACTAGACCTAGGGCGGCCACGTGGACGAAGCCCCTTGACTTCACCTAACAAGAGCCTCTTAGGCAATCTATCGTTAGGCATCTTGAAAACATGACCTAGCCACCTGAGACTCCACAGATAAGGTGTTGCACCTATTCAGTATGACAGCATTTGGCACATGATCGCGCAAGGATATGCCACAGATGCGTCGCAAGCAGT
>JAABUP010003313.1_pt1 | contig 28667 bp, 24 predicted proteins | sample 5559201 | NCBI WGS metagenome assembly JAABUP01 (sample SAMN10711887, study PRJNA513373) | rock metagenome | isolation source: Antarctica rocks | place: Antarctica | reverse complement strand
AAAGGTCAAAAGATACCGAGCCCACAGCCACCACATCAAACGACCGACCGACCGCAACCAAGTCCACGACGGACCCGCCAAGATCCACATCTTCAGGAAGCTGACCGCCTAACTTACCGGCATTGAGGCCTGCCCAGCCCAGGGGGTGCCCTGCCATCGGGGGTCGACGGCGTCCGAGACATCGATGACATCGATGACATCGGAGCCGTCGAGGACGCCGACCCCGCCATCGCCGAACGTGACGAGTCTCCAAGCCGCCGCCCTTCGGGACGCGAACGAGCACAGGTACGCGGCGGCGGCTTCGCGGTCATCGCCGAATCCCCGCGCGCAAGGCGGCCCAATTGTCCGAGGCGATGAGGGAACGTTCCGTCTCGCTCAGGTCGGCCTCCTCCAGGAAGCGCCGGGCTGCGCCGCTGGAGTGGGACACGAAGGGGTAATCGGACGCGAAGAGCACCCGTTCGATGCCGACCATCTCGATCGACCACCGCAGGTATCGCTGGTCGAGGAGCCCGCCCGCCGTGACGATGACGTTGCTGCGCGCGTACTCCGATGGGCGCTTCGCCACACCGGCCGTTCGCCATAGTTCGTCGACGCGGTCGAGGTAGAACAGCGCGACCTCGCCCCAGTGCCCGAGGATGATCTGAAGGTCGGGGAAACGGTCGAACACGCCTGCGAGCATCATGCGCACGACCTGGACGCCGGTCTCGTAGTGCCAGCCGATGCCGGCCGTCGCCAGGCCGGCTGCAAGCGCGGGATCGAAGCCCGAGTAGTAGGCCTCTCGCACGGCGAGCGGAGGGCTCTGGGCGTGGAGGTACAGCGGAGCGCGGAGCGCGGAGGCCGCCTCGAAGATCGGCCAAAAGTCAGGATGGTCGAAGTTGCGCTCCCGCGTGCGCCCGTACACCATCGCGCCCTCGAGACCGAGCGTTCGGACCGCTCGCTCCAGCTCATCCGCCGCCTTCTCCGGCGCCGGGGTGGCCAGCGCCGCGAAACCCTCGTAGCGGTCCGAGCCGCGGACGACCTCCGCGAGGTGGTCGTTCGTCTCGCTCTGCAACGCCACGGCCGTGTCGGGCTCGAGGTTCTGCAGGCCGGGCGGGCCGAGGGAGAGCACCTGCGTGTCCACTCCGACGTCGTCCATGAGGCCCAGTCGTTCGGGCCCGATCTCCCGGAGCCGTCGACCCCGCACATCCTCCGTCGACGGGCCGAGGGCCAGGTCCTGCCACGCCGGGTCGAGGGAGCGCCAAGCGTCCATCACGGACGTGGTGACGAAATGCTCCTCGGTCGCGACCACTCTCATCTCAGACCTCCGTGGCTCCGGGAATTGATTCCGACGATATCGTTCAGTCGATACTGGCTGATGGGTGCGGAGTGGCCGCCAGGGTGCGGGTTGCCATCGTTCCACAACACGGTCAGCGTGACCGAGCAGATGGCCCATCCGTCGGTCTGGCGCAGCAGCCCGAACTCGTAGCAGCTGCCAGTGAGGTACTGCGTACCGCCGCCCGCATTGGCCAGCCGCGCGACCACTTGGGCGTGCACCGCACACGTCGCGCGGTCGCCCTCGACCGTGACGCGGCAGGGAGAACAGGTGCTGCGACGCGTCGGTCCACGCGATGCCGGCCCGCCAGCGCTCACCGAACTCCTCGGCGGTCATCACGGTCGGCGGGGCACCGGTCAGGGACTCGTAGTCCCATGTGACCCGCTCCGCGAAGCACCCCACCGCACCGTCGATGTCCCGGCTGTCGAGGGCGATCGCAAACCCGGCGACGACATCTTCGATCACGGCTCGGTCGGCCGCGTACGAGACCGCCGCTCGGCCCTGCTCGCTCATGTCGCCTCCCCAACGACGGCCTCGGGCGCCTCGAGCGGTAGCAGGTGCCCCGCGTCGGGTACGAGGCTGAGCTGCCCACACCAGCGTCACGTTCGCCGTAGCCAACGCGTCGCCGCCGCCACTCAGGACGCGGCAGGCAGCCCGCCGACGAACGCGGATCGCTGCGATCGGTTGCTCGTCGGCAGGAGCGAGGTCCACGGCGCGGCGCCGCAACTGCGCCGGGTGAGGTGCAGGCGCGGACGACATCCTCCCTGGCGGACCGGGCCCACCTCAGGTGGCATGTCCAGTGCCGGGGGTCAACCTCGTCGTTCATGTGTCGAGAAGGTGGGGGACGAAGATGTCGTCGCTGGTCAACCGGTGCTGCGAGAGACCCTGCTCGTGGTGGTACCGCAAGAAGGTGTCTATGGCGTGTCGGTTGGCGCGGAGCCCGTACGGCCACCAGTCGTCGCCGAGCAGACGTCGGTTGCGGGCGACCAGGGAGCTCAACCAGGGGTTCACCGCACCCATGTGTTGCTTGGTCGCGTCGTCGCGGTAGCGCTGCATCACCAGCTCCTTGGCCTGACAGAATGCCTGGTAGGTCGCCTCCACCAGCCCGGGCTCGTCCGCGAGCTCGGCGCGCACGGCGACGACGTGCATCGGTGGGAAGATGCCGGTCCGCGCGTAGTACGACCGCTCCTCGGCCTCGAAGTCGGGGAACAGGCGGGCGACCCTCGGTGATCCGTCCAGCACCGCCTGCGGCACGTCAACGGAGATCAGCGCGTCGATCTCGCCGTCCTCGAGCATCGCGCCGAGGGCCTGGCCGTCGGGGGCGTGCCGGACGTCGACGCCGCCGGGCACGGGCTGGGGGATCCAGGTGAGCTCGGGAAAGGCGTTGTTGGTCCCGCCGATCACCCACCGGCACTGGTCGGGGGTGACGCCGTAGTCGTCGGCGAGAATGCCCTTGGGCCAGACCCCGGCGTCGTGCCCGTAGAGCGCGAACTCGCCGATCGTCTTCCCGGCGAGATCCTCAGGCTTCTCGATACCGCTGTCGGTGTTGACGAAGATGGCCGAGTGCCGGAAGTTGCGGTTCGGGAAGATGGGCAGGGCGACGAACGGCGCCCCGTCGTCGACCGCGCGCAGGAAGTAGGTCAGTCCGAGCTCGGACAGGTCGAGCTCGCCCTGGACCACCTTCTGGAAGATCGTGGTCACGATGGATGCGGTCTCCATTCGGACGTCGAACCCGTCGACGGCGACGGTTCCGTCGAACAGCGCGCCGGTGTGCTCGTAGCGGTAGCACCCCATCGTCAGCGTGCGATCAATCATTGTCGTCGCTCCTTTTTGTTGATTCTCGGCGTTCGGCGGTCTCCAGGTCGAAGGCCGCGCAGTAGACCGCGATCTGTTCCGCGAGGTCGGCGACGTCGAGAGCGACGTGACGGAGCCGAGCAGGTCCCGCTCTCCCGCGTCATCGGGCGTGTTCCAGCAGGCGACCGATCTCGGTGCGTACCCCGGACTCGTCCGCGGGACCCTGTCCCACCCACGCCAGGTAGGCGTCCGGTCGCACCAGCAAGGTCGACACGGACCGCAACGAGTCGGGTAGGCACACCGGACACGACGTCGACGGGGGCGGAGGCGTACTGCAGTCCGCGCAGGCGGTCGTCACCGCTGAGGTCGATGGCGAGGAAACGCTGGGTACGGAGCAGCTCGCCCACGGCGACGATGCGGTCCGGCAGCTGCAGTTCGAGGTCGGGCAGCCGCTGCCCGGTCATGGGGTGCGAGCCCGGTGGTGCCGGATAGGCCTCGGTCAGCCCGTTGAGCTCCAGCGCCATACGCCGGTTGACCTCAGGCATCGGCAGGATCGTCGATTCGAACCAGCGCTTGAACGTCACTGCCTCGGGCGAGAACGAGAACTGCACGGCGCACTGCGCGGCGACGTTGCGCAGGAGGGCCTCGGCCACCGGGCGCCGCTCGGCCTCGAAGGTGTCCAGCAGCGCGGGGTCGGCGTGCCCGTTGACGACCGCGGCCAGCTTCCACCCGGGTCGCGATCCGACAGATCGACGGTGACGGGCTCGGTCGGGTCCGCGTACATCCGCTCGGAGCGGCTCGCGGATCCACAGCAGCGCCTGCTCGTGCAAGCCGAGGGCACGCGGGTCGACGTCGACGTCGATGCGTAGGGCCCCGCTGGCGCGCAGCCGCGTTAGGCGCCGGCGGGATGTAGGGCTTGGGGTCGCGCAGCATCGCGTAGAGGACGTCGGTGCGCCGTCGGGCCAGGCAGATGATGGCGGCGTTGTGGCGCTTGCCTTGAGCTCTCTTGCGGTCGTAGTAGGCACGACTGACCGGGTCGGACAGACTGGCGAAAGCCGACAAGAACAGCGCGGATTTGAGGGCGTGGTTGCCGCGTGAGCGGGTTTCGCCCTTGATCGAGGTCCCGGAGCGGCGGGTGACCGGGGCGAGGCCGGCGTAGGCGGCCAGGTGCGCGGCGGTGGGGAACGCGCTGCCGTCGCCGACGATGGTGAGGATCTTGATGGCGGTCCTGACCCCGAGTCCGGGCATCGAGGTCAGGACCGGTCCAAGAGGGTGGGCCTCCAGGTGGGCCTCGAGCTCGGTGACCAGCTCGGCCCGTTCTCGACCGACATCGCGAAGTTGGGTGGCGACCCCGGAAGGGGCCGAAGATGTGGCGGGTGAACTCGCCGATCGCGCCGGCCTGCCGTTTCACCGAGGCCAGGGCGGCGACCTGGTCCTGGGTCATCAGCTCCGCCGCGGCCTGCGAGGCGACGATCTCCACGCCGCGCTAACCCCGCCTCGTCGTCGGCGGCGGTGGACCTGATCGCCGTCTTCGGCGTCTCGGGGGTCTTCATGGTCGTCGAGGGCCGCCGGGTCGGGATGAGGTGTCACCTATGTGAACCAGCCTCCCGGCGACGGATCGATTCCGGATGCGGAGATCAGCGCCCGCTTCACCTGGCAGTTCGAGACAAAGACGACGCGGGGCGTTACGAGAAAGAGTGCCGCCCATGACCAGGTCCGCAGGCACGCGGTACAGCCCAGCGGTATGCCCGGTGCGGTTCTCTTCGTCCTCACCCCCGATCCGGTGCGGCCTGCGTGGTTCGGCCTCCTCGATGGATTCGCCGAAGATGTCACGGTGCTGTGGGCCGGGTTCCGGGACCTCTCCGATGCGATTCGGGGGGTCATCGCTGACCCGAGCGAGTGCTCGCCGAGCAGACGCGCTTCCTGCTCAGCGAGCTCGACGCGCTCCACGAATCGGACGGTCTGTTGACCAACGACGACATGGTCGTGGTCGCGGCACGCGATGCGTGGCCGGAGTACCAGCACATCAGTGCCTACGTCTGCCAACCGACCGTTCCTTCCGGCCGGGAGCGCCGCAGAGGACACCTCCGACGAGAATCGCCTGCGCGCGACCGGGGCCCACCTCACGGGCGGCGGTGCTCGCCGGTGGGCCGGGCGAGTAGTCCACCCCCCTCGTCTCCCTTCCTGGCTCGTCGACCGTTCACCAACCACGCTCGCGCCACTCCGGCAGGTGCGGGCGCTCGGCTCCGAGCGTGGTGTCGTCGCCGTGTCCGGGGTAGACCCAGGTGTCGTCGTCGAGGTGCCCGAAGACCTTGCCCTCGAGGTTGTCCATCAACGAGGTGAAGTCCTCCGGGCTTGTTGTCCGGCCAGGACCGCCGGGGAACAGGCTGTCACCGGTGAAGAGGTGCCCCGTGCCCCGCGGGTCGCGGTAGAGCAGCGCGATCGAACCGGGGGTGTGGCCGTCGAGGTGGATGACCTGCACGTGTGTGTTCCCGAACGGCACCGTGTCGTCGTCGGTGACGGTGACGTCGGGGGCCACCGGGAGCTCCGGCGCGTCGCGCTCGTGGGCGTAGGTCCGCGGTGCCGTCGCCCTCGCGACGTCCTCGAGCGACTGGATGTGGTCCCAGTGCTTGTGGGTGGTCGCCAGCGCGGTGAGCTTGCCGCGGTCGGCCACGGTGTCGATGGTGTCGAGGAGGCGTTCGGTCTCGTTCGCCGCGTCGATGAGCAGCGCCTCGCCGGTCCCGCGGTCCACCACCACGTAGGCGTTGTTGTCCATCGGGCCGACTGAGACCTTGGTGATCGACACCTCGTCGAGGTCGCGTCGGGCGGCGGGCCCGGCGGGGTCGACGTGGCCGGTGTACTCGTCGCGAAGCTCCACGCGGGCCACCGTATCCGCCGAGCGTGTGGAGTTCCTGTCGTCGCCAGGAAAGCCGCACTCCTGACACGCGCCGCGCGTCGCGTCGCCCGTGGACCGCTCACCGCGCCGTCCACCGAGTGCGACCACCGTCGCGGCGACGCTGTCGGGGGTCGCTCCTACCATGGGAGGTGTCCGGGGGAGCGCACTCCCACCATGCACCCGCCGCCGTGTGTCGTGGGGTGCCGCCCGCGCCCCGGCGCCGTTCCCAGCCCTGGAGGCTCCTGAAGTGGCCGACCGCCTCGTCGTCAAAGGCGCCCGCGAGCACAACCTCACCGGCGTCGACCTCGACCTGCCGCGCGACGCCCTCGTCGTGTTCACCGGGCTCTCCGGGTCGGGCAAGTCGAGCCTGGCCTTCGACACGATCTTCGCCGAGGGGCAGCGGCGTTACGTGGAGTCCCTCTCGGCCTACGCGCGCCAGTTCCTCGGGCAGATGGACAAGCCCGACGTCGACTTCATCGAGGGCCTTTCGCCCGCGGTGTCGATCGACCAGAAGTCGACGAGCCGCAACCCGCGGTCGACGGTCGGCACCATCACCGAGGTCTACGACTACCTACGGCTGCTGTACGCCCGCGCGGGCACGCCGCACTGCCCCACCTGCGGGGAGATCATCTCCCGGCAGACGCCGCAACAGATCGTCGACCAGGTGCTCGCCATGGAGACCGGGCGCCGCTTCCAGGTGCTCGCCCCGGTCATCCGCGGGCGCAAGGGCGAGTACGTCGACCTGTTCTCCCAACTGCAGGGCCAGGGCTACTCCCGCGTCCTCGTCGACGGCACGGTGTATCCGCTCACCGAGGCGCCCACGCTGAAGAAGCAGGAGAAGCACGACATCGCCGTCGTGGTCGACCGGTTGTCGGTCAAGGCGAGCGCCAAGCAGCGCCTCACCGACTCGGTGGAGACCGCGCTGCGTCTCGCCGAGGGCGTCATCGTGCTCGAGTTCGTCGACCTCGCCGAGGACGACCCGGACCGCGAGCGCCGTTTCTCCGAGAAAATGGCCTGCCCCAACGGCCACCAGCTGACCGTGGACGACCTCGAGCCCCGCGCGTTCTCCTTCAACTCGCCGTACGGGGCGTGCCCGATGTGCACCGGCCTCGGGGTCAAGAAGGAGGTCGACCCCGAGCTCCTCGTCCCCGACGACGAGCTCACCCTCGCCGAGGGCGCGATCGCGCCCTGGGCGGCGGGCCAGTCGGCCGACTACTTCCTGCGTCTGCTGACCGCGCTGTCGGAGTCGGTCGGGTTCCGGATGGACACGTCCTGGCGCAAGCTCCCGGCCCGGGTGCAGAAGGCCGTGCTGCACGGCTCGAATGACCAGGTGCACGTGCGCTACCGCAACCGCTACGGCCGCGAGCGCTCCTACTACGCCGCGTTCGAGGGCGTCGTGCCGTTCCTCGAGCGCCGGCTCGGCCAGGCCGAGTCCGACGGCGCCCGCGAGCGCTACGAGGGCTACATGCGCGACGTGCCGTGCCCCGCGTGCGGAGGAACGCGGCTCAAGCCCGAGATCCTCGCCGTGACGCTGCGCCACGAATCGCTCGGTGACCTCTCGATCGCCGACGTCTGCGCCCGCTCCGTGGCCGACTGCGCGTCGTTCCTCGAGGGGCTCGCGCTCGGAGCGCGCGAGCAGGTGATCGCGGGGGCCGTGCTCAAGGAGATCCAGGCTCGGCTCGGCTTCCTGCTCGACGTCGGGCTCGACTACCTGTCGCTCTCCCGCGCGGCCGCGACGCTGTCGGGCGGCGAGGCGCAGCGCATCCGGTTGGCGACGCAGATCGGGTCCGGTCTCGTCGGCGTGCTCTACGTCCTCGACGAGCCCTCGATCGGCCTGCACCAGCGCGACAACCGGCGCCTCATCGATACGCTGACGCGCCTGCGCGACCTCGGCAACACCCTCATCGTCGTCGAGCACGACGAGGACACCGTCCGCGCGGCGGACTGGGTGGTCGACATCGGGCCCGGCGCTGGCGAGCACGGCGGGCAGATCGTCTACTCCGGACCCGTCGCCGGCCTCGAGACCCACGACGAGTCGCTCACCGGCGCCTACCTCTCGGAGCGCACGTCGATCCCCGTCCCCGACGTGCGCCGCCGGGTCGACCCGAAGCGCCGCCTCACGGTGGTCGGCGCGCGCGAGCACAACCTGCACGACGTCGACGTCTCGTTCCCGCTCGGCTGCCTGGTGTCGATCACCGGGGTGTCCGGGTCCGGGAAGTCGACGCTGGTGAACGACATCCTCGCGACGGTCCTGGCCAACAAGCTCAACGGCGCCCGCCAGGTCCCCGGCCGGCACACCCGCGTCACGGGCCTGGAACACCTGGACAAGCTGGTGCGCGTCGACCAGTCGCCCATCGGACGCACACCGCGGTCCAACCCGGCGACCTACACGGGCGTGTGGGACAACGTGCGCAAGCTCTTCGCCTCGACGAACGAGGCGAAGGTCCGCGGCTACCAGCCGGGCCGGTTCTCCTTTAACGTCAAGGGCGGGCGCTGCGAGGCCTGCGCCGGCGACGGCACGATCAAGATCGAGATGAATTTCTTGCCCGACGTCTACGTGCCGTGCGAGATCTGCAGGGGCGCCCGCTACAACCGCGAGACCCTCGAGGTGCACTACAAGGGCAAGACCGTCGCCGAGGTCCTGGACATGCCGATCGAGGAGGCAGCCGAGTTCTTCGCGCCCATCACCTCGATCCACCGCCACCTGCAGACGCTCACCGAGGTGGGTCTGGGCTACGTCCGGCTCGGCCAGCCGGCGCCGACCCTGTCCGGGGGTGAGGCCCAGCGCGTCAAGCTCGCCGCCGAGCTGCAGAAGCGCTCGATGGGCCGGACGGTCTACATCCTCGACGAGCCGACCACCGGCCTGCACTTCGAGGACATCCGCAAGCTGCTCGGCGTCATCAACGGGCTCGTCGAGAAGGGCAACACCGTCCTCGTCATCGAGCACAATCTCGACGTCATCAAGGTGTCCGACTGGGTGATCGACATGGGGCCGGAGGGTGGCAACGCCGGCGGAACGATCCTTGCGGAGGGCACGCCGGAGCAGGTGGCCGCGGTCGAGGCGAGCTACACCGGCCGCTTCCTCGCCGACCGCGTGGTCCCGGAGGCGCACCCGGTCCGGCGCGCCCGCTCCCGCGCGGCCGGCTGAGGACGCCCGGCGTGTCCGGGTTGTCGGGCGCGTCACCACGAGCGACACCCCAGTGGTAGTGTCGAGGGCAAGCGACCAGCTCGGTGGGTGTTCCGCGCCCGACGAGCGGCAAGTGGAGCCCCGCTCCCACCCGGTTCACCGTCGCGGTGGACGGGTCCGGTCCCACCGTCCCCGTGATGGTGCGCAGCGCGTCGAGCTCGACGCGTCGGATCGGTCGATCGTGGGTCTCGCCACCGGTATCCCGGTGGGGGGACTTCGTCGTGGGAGTGGCACCGCTCGCCGGGTCGTGATCGATGATCGCCGGACCCGAGGAGAACCCATCAGCGCAGAGACGCGCATCAACGACCGCATCCGCGTTCCTGAGGTCCGCCTGGTCGGCCCGAACGGGGAGCAGGTCGGGATCGTCCGCATCGAGGACGCCCTGCGCCTGGCCCGCGAGGCCGATCTCGACCTCGTCGAGGTGGCCGCGCAGGCCCGTCCGCCCGTGTGCAAGCTCATGGACTACGGCAAGTTCAAGTACGAGAGCGCGCAGAAGGCCCGCGAGTCCCGCCGCAACCAGCAGCAGACCGTGATCAAGGAGCAGAAGCTCCGGCCGAAGATCGACCCGCACGACTACGAGACGAAGAAGGGTCACGTCACCCGCTTCCTCGGGCAGGGTCACAAGGTGAAGGTCACGATCATGTTCCGGGGGCGCGAGCAGTCGCGGCCGGAGCTCGGCTTCCGGCTGCTGCAGCGACTGGCCGAGGACGTCGGCGAGCTCGGGTTCGTCGAGGCCTCACCCAAGCAGGACGGCCGCAACATGACCATGGTGCTCGCCCCCAACCGCAAGCCGCAGAAGGCCGCCAGGCCCCAGGCCACAGCCGAGCCCGAGCCCGCCTCCTAGGCTCGGCTCGACCCTCGGGCCCGTCGTCCGGGGGCACCTCCCCCGGACCCGTGACGCAGGACAGGACCCATGCCCAAGAACAAGACCCACAGCGGCACCAAGAAGCGCATCAAGGTGTCGGGCACCGGCAAGCTCATCCGGGAGAAGGCCGGCAAGCGCCACCTGCTGGAGAAGAAGTCCAGTGAGCGCACGCGCCGTCTCGCCGGCCACACGACGATCGCGCCGCAGGACTCGAAGCGCATCCGCTCGATGCTCGGCCTCTGACCGAGCCGAGCACCGCGACACCCGCACGGGGCGGCCACCGCCGCCCCTCCGACGAGAAGGCAGGCCGACGTGGCACGCGTCAAGCGCGCAGTCAACGCCCACAAGAAGCGCCGCACGATCCTCGAGGCGGCGAGTGGCTACCGCGGGCAGCGCTCCCGGCTCTACCGCAAGGCCAAGGAGCAGCAGCTCCACTCGCTGACCTACGCCTACCGCGACCGCAAGCAGCGCAAGGGCGACTTCCGGCAGTTGTGGATCACCCGGATCAACGCGGCGGCCCGGTCCAACGACATGACCTACAACCGGTTCATGCAAGGGCTCAAGCTCGCCGGCGTCGAGATCGACCGCAAGAACCTCGCCGAGATCGCCGTCCGCGACCCGACGGCGTTCACCGCGCTCGTCGAGGTCGCGCGCGCGGCGGTCCCGGCCGAGAAGGGCGCGACGCGCACCGAGGACGCCGCCTGAGCGAGACGCTCACCGAACGCACGCCGCGCGTCGTAGCAGCCCGCAAGCTGCTGCGGCGCGCCGCGCGCGTCGAGGCCGGGCGGTTCCTCGTCGAGGGCGTGCGGCCGGTGCGTGACGCGCTCGTCTGGGCCGCCGCGGCGCCCGGGCGCGTGGACGACCTGTTCGTCACCGACGCCGTCGCCGCGCGGCACCCCGACCTCGTCGACGACGCCGGGCGGGCCGGCGTCGGGGTCGCCCGCGTGACCGAGGAGGCCGCGGCCGCCCTGTCCGACACCGTGACGCCGCAGGGCGTCGCGGCGGTCTGTCGCCTGGTCGTCGGCACGCTCGACGAGGTGCTGGCCACGAACTCGCGCCTGGTCACCGTGCTCGTCGGGGTGGCCGATCCCGGTAACGCCGGCACCGTCGTCCGCACGAGCGACGCGGCGGGCGCCGACGCCGTTGTCCTGGCCGGGGACGCCGTCGACCCGCACAACCCCAAGTGCGTGCGGGCGAGCATGGGCAGCCTCTTCCACGTCCCGCTCGCGCAGACCCGGGACGTCGGCGAGGTCGTCGCCGCGCTCCGGGAGCGGGGGTTGACCCTGCTCGCGGCGGACGGGCACGGCGAGATCCTGCTCGGCGCCGCCGCGGACCCGCTGCTGAGCGCGCCCACCGCGTGGCTGTTCGGCAACGAGGCGCACGGGCTCGACCCCGACACCGCGGCGCGCGCCGACCACCGGGTGCGCGTCCCCATCTACGGCCGCGCGGAGAGCCTCAATCTGGCCACCGCCGCCGCGGTCTGCCTCTACGCCTCGGCGCGCGCCCAGCACGCCCCCGCCTGACCGCCGCGGGAATCCGCGTGGCCGTGTCGCCTGCGATCGGTCACGACCTCGAAGAACGCGTCAGGAGCTCGAGCGCCGCGATGTCCGGAACCAACGACTCGCCGACCCCAAGCAGGTCGCCGCCCTCGACCCGGAGACCCTCGACGCCGCGCGCGCCGACGCCACGTCGGCCTTCGCCGGCGCCAGCACGCTCGAGGCGCTCCCCGCGCTCAAGCCGGCCCACCTGGGTGGGCGACCGCTCGCCGGTGCTCGTCGCGCGCCGCGAGATCGGGGCGCTGCCCCACAGGCGAAGTCCGACGCCGGGAAGCGCGTCAACGAGGCCCGCCAGAGGATCCAGGCCGCCTACTACGAGCGCCACGCGGTGCTGTCCACGGAGCGCGACGAGCGGGTCCTCGCGGAGGAGGCTCGACGTCACGCTGCCCGCCGACCGGCACCCGCGCGGCAGCCGCCACCCGCTGACGCAGCTCTCCGAGCGGATCGCCGACATCTTCGTGGGCATGGGCTACGAGGTCGCCGAGGGCCCCGAGGTCGAGTCGGAGTCGCCGGTGCGGGTGCGCACGCTGCTCGACGCCACCCACCGGTGTGGACCTCGGGGTCGATGTCGCACGACCGCAGGACGTTCGGGTCGACCATCCCGGGGTCGGGGCGGTGTACGGCGTCGAGCTCGCCGACCGCCACACCCCCTGGCACCCCGGTCGCTGTGCGGCCCTGCGTCTGCCCGAGAGCCTCAGTGGCACCCTCGTCGGGCACGCGGGCGAGCTGCCCCCGAAGGACCTCGAGACCCTCAGCCTGCCCCGCGGACGAGCGCGATGGAGCTGGAGCTCGACGCATCCCGCTGACCGAACCACGTCCGGCGCCGGTCGTCTCGCCGTTCCCTCCGGTGCTGCTCGACGTCGCGCTCGCCCTCGACGAGGCCGTGCCCGCGGCCGAGGTCGCCGCCGCGCTGCGCGAGGGTGGCGGCGAACTCGTCGAGGACGTGCGCCTGTTCGACGTCTACGCCGGGCCGCAGGTGGGGGAGGGGCGCCGGTCGCTGGCCTTCGCCCTGCGCCTGCGCGCCCCCGTCCGGACGCTGACCCTCGAGGAGGCCTCCGCGGTCCGGGACGCCGCCGTCGCGCTCGCGGGCGAGCGCCACGGGGCCCGCCTGCGCTGAGGCTGAGGGCGGGAGCCGTGGCGTGGTCCTACCGTCGGGCTCGAGAACGGGCCACCATGAGGTCGTGAGCTGCGGTGCGCCACCGGTGGGCCGGTCGGGCTGATGGACACCCGGGCCGCCGGGCTGGCCGCGCACCGGGCACGCCGCTGGCGGCAGGCCGCCGACGCTCTCCAGGCCGCGGACGCTGGTGACCGTCTCGGCCCCGAGGAGCTGATTGCCCTCGCGGAAGCGGCGTTCCTCTGCGGTGACGCGACGGGCTGCGTACAGGCGTACGAGCGGGCCTTCTCGGCGTTCGTGGCCGCCGGATCGGCCCGGGCCGCCGCGCGCGCCGCCCTGTTGACCGCCGAGACGTTGGCGACGCGGGGTGCGCTGGCCGGCGCCGGCGGGTGGCGTGCTCGCGCGGTCCGGGTGCTCGACGAGCACGAGGAGTCCGACTGTGTGGAGCGTGGCTACCTCCTCATGCCCCGGGCACGCGGGCACTTCGCCGCCGGGGAGTACGAGGACGCGCTGCGCCTGGCGCGGGCCGCGGAGACGATCGGGCGCCGGCACGGCGACGAGGACCTCGTCGCCTTCGCCCGACACAGCCAGGGCCGGGGGCTCCTGCGCCTCCAGCGCCTGGACGAGGGTCTCGGCGTGCTCGACGAGGTCTTCGTCGCGGTCTTCCCGGAGGGGCTCGCGGCGCCGATCCTGACCGGTCTCGTCGCCTGCAGTGTCGTGCAGGGATGCCAGCAGGTGGGGGCCTTCGACCGCGCCGCGGAGTGGACGGCGGCGCTGTCCGTCTGGTGCGACGCCCAGCCGGAACTGGTGCAGTACAGCGCCGAATGCCTGGTCCACCGCTCCGAGGTGCTCCTGCGTCGCGGCTTCTGGCGCGACGCGCTGACCGAGGCCCAGGCTGCCTCGCGCTGCGCCGACCTCGCCGGGGGCGGCAACGTATCGGCCGCCGCGGACTACGCCCGGGGCGAGGCGTGGCGACTGCTGGGCCGGATCGACGAGGCCGAGCGCTCCTACCGCGCGGCCGAGCGCGCGGGCCATGATCCGATGCCCGGGCTCGCGCGGTTGCGCCTGGACCAGGATCGCGCCGGCGAGGCCGCGGCGGCGATGACGCGTGCCGTGGCGATGGCCGACGATCCCCTCACCGAGCCACGGCTCCTCCCCACGGCGGTGGAGGCGTTCCTGACGGCGGACGAGCCCGACAGCGCCGCCGCCACCGACGCCGCGGTCGGGCAGCTCGAGGAGCTCTCCCGTGGCTGGCCCACGACGGGGTTCGTCGCGGCCGCGAGGCAGGCGTGCGGTGAGGTCGCGCTCGCTCGCGGTGACGCCGCCGCCGCGGCGAGCGCCCTGGAGGAGGCCCGGCGGTGCTGGCTGTCGCAGGAGGCGCCCTACGAGGCCGCCCGGGTCCGGCTCCTGCTCGGGCGCGCCTGCGCGGTGCTCGGCGACCGCGACGCCGCGGCGGTCCACCGGAGCGCCGCCGAGTCCGACCTCGCGGCTTTGCGGACCCGGGCGTCGGCACCGTCGCTCGCGGCCGGCGGGGAGCTCGGTCTGAGCCCCCGCGAGACACAGGTCCTCCGTCTCGTCGCCTCCGGGCTCACCAACCGCGACGTGGCCGGACGTCTCGTGCTCAGTGAGCGCACCGTCGACCGCCACGTCAGCAACATCCTCACCAAGCTCGGGGTGTCCAGCCGCACCGGCGCGGCCGCCCGGGCCCACCGGCACGGCCTGACCTGATCGAGCGCGGAGGCAGGCCTGTCGGCGGCCGATGGGTGATTCTGCGGAAGCGCCGGCCGACGTGCGCTTCCTAGGCTCACGGGACGATCCGAACCCGTCGAGGAGGACCTCCCATGGGCACCGAGCAGTTCACCGATACCCGGACCGGCCCGCGGCCGTCCGGTCGGAGCCCCGAGAGCGACGACCCGCTGCGGGCCACCCTGCGAGGCATGTGGTCCGCGGTGTCGGGCTCCTGGGCCGAGCACGCCGACTACGTCGACCGGCGCCAGGCGGGGGTCGCGGAGCGCATGCTCCACCTGACGGCGCCGGGACCGGGCATGCGCGTGCTGGAGCTGGCGTGCGGGCCGGGTGGGCTGGGTCTGGCCGCCGCTCCACGGGTCCTCCCGGGCGGCGACGTCGTCCTCTCCGACGTGGTCGCCGAGATGACCGCCATCGCAGCGTGTCGAGCCGCGGAGCTCGGCCTGGCCCACGTCGCCACCACGGAGCTGGACCTCGAACACATCACCGAGCCCGACCGGTCCTACGACGTCGTCCTGTGCCGCGAAGGGCTCATGTTCACCCCCGATCCCTCGCGCCGCGCGGGAGATCGGACGGGTGCTCCGGCCCGGTGGTCGGGTGGCCCTCACCGTGTGGGGACCGCGCGACCGCAATCCCTGGCTCGGCCTCGTCTTCGACGGCGTCGGCGCGACGCTCGCCCGACCCGTGCCACCGCCGGGGTACCCGGCCCCTTCGCCCTGTCCGACGCCGACCACCTCGCCTCGCTGTTCACCGACGCGGGGCTCGTCGACGTCGAGGTCGAGGAGGTCGCCGTGCCGGTGCGGGCCCTTGTAGGACTCGTTCTCGCCGAGCAGGTCGAGCTCGGTGACCTCGGGCTGCGCGAACGCGTAGTCGATCAGGTGCTTGGTGATCATCATCCCGGGACCGAGCTTCGCGTGCTCGTCGTTCATGCCCAGCTTGAGGAAATGCAGCAACCGGCCCTGCTGCAGGCAGTAGCCGAACGCGATGGCGCGCCCGTCGAGGCGCAGGAACGCCAAGCGGAGAACCCCCGCCTCGGCGGCCCACCGGGCCCCGGCGGTGTAGAACGCGACCCGCGCTGGGCTGGAGAGGATCGCCGAGCCGGCGGAGAGCTTCCACTCGCGGGCCTCCAGGCGCAGCCCCTCCCGCAGCCGCCCGGCCAGGTCCCCGTCCCGGCCGTCCGCCACCTCGAACACGACCTCGCCGGCCTCGGCGAGCCGCTTCTGCAGGCGCTTGAGCCCGTGCCGGCGGTTCTTGGACAGCCGCTTCGGGAAGTCGGCGGCGTCGCCCCCGGTCTCGACGTAGGGCGAGGAGCACCGCGTCGCCTCGAGCACCGGAACCCCGTCGCGGCCGGCGGCGGCGCGGACCGCCGCCGTCACCGGGTCCTCGGCGAGCACCGCGTCGAGGTCGACGTGACCGGTGCGGCGGGCCAGCAGACGCTCGGCGAGCTCCCCGGCGGCCTCCTCGTCGGCCGCCACCGGGGCGATCATCGCCGTCTCGGAGTTTACCGGTGTGTGCAGCGCCAGGGGGCCGGTCGTCACCGGCAGCACCCCGACCAGCGCGCCGCCTCGGTGGACGGTGAGCGCGCGGAGGGCGGCGGTGCGTCCGAACGCTCCCCCCCACGCCGTCAGCCAACCGGGGCGCGCAAAGACCGGGGCTCCGACGGCGAGGGCGAGCGCGTCCCAGGCCTCGATCAGGTCGGGGTCGAGGGGCTGCAGGCCGTGGCGGCTCACGACGTCGCTCCCGGCGTCGCCGGGACCGTGCCGTGGATCCGGCGGGTGCGCAGGTGGTAGACGTGGCGGGCCTCGGTGAACACCGTCGCCACGATCAGCGGGTGCTCGCCCGCGAGCCCCGCCATCAGCCCCCCGCACGACAGCACGGCGTCGTCGCGATGGGCCGACAGGAACAGCACCTTCTCCCCCGGCGCGACGTCCTCCGGGAACGGTGGCGTCGGACCCGTCACGGCACCTCCTCCCGGGTTGTGTACGCATCGTAACCACCATCGACCGCCCGCAGGTCATGGCCGAGAGGCCACTCCGAGACCCGCGGGGATTGACGCCGAGCTCAGACCGCGACCCTCGCGCGCGGGGCGGTCCGTCCGGGGCCGGCGAGCAGGTCGTGGCGGGCGGCCAACCGCAGCGAGTCCGGGGTGACCCCGAGGCGGGTCAGCACCGCCGTGGCGTCAACCTCGTCGCAGCCGGTGAGCAACACGGTGACGTCACCACCCTCGGTGACGATCTCGTCGGTGGTGCGCAGCGCGGCCCGCAGGTCGAGGCCGGCGGGCGCCCGGAAGCGGGCCAGGGTCCCCAGGTCCGACCGGGCACCGCGACGGTCGCGCGGACGGCCGGGCCGCGACGCACGCATCTCGGCGAGCAGCACCCCGGCCAACAGCTCCGCGCTGCGGTCCCAGGTGAAGCACGCGGCCCAGGCCCGGCAGGCGACCTCGACCTCGGCCGCCCGGGTGTCGTCGGCGAGCTCGCGCAGGGTGGCGACCAGGGCGTCGCCGAACTCCTCCGCGGAGCGCACGAGCCGGCCGGTGTGGCCGTCGACGACCGAGTCCCGGATGCCGGCCGCGTCGAGGGCGACACACGGCAGCCCGCGGGCCGCGGACTCGATGACCGAGCAGCCCCAGCCCTCGGCGTCCGATGTCGAGGTGGTCAGCCACGCCCGTGCGAGCAGGTCGTCCCGGACCGCGTCGGGCTGGTAACCGTGGAGGGTGACTGTCTCCTGCAGGCCGAGCTCGCAGACGAGGGCCTCGAGGCGTGGGCGCTCCGGCCCGTCACCGACGATGTCGACCCGCAGCCGGGGCACCGAGGCGGCGGCCACGGCGACCTGCCGCAGCAGGACGTCGATGCGCTTGTGGGGCACCAGCCGGCTGACCACGGCGATCGTCGGGTCGGGGTCGCGGGGCATCGGGGTCTCGGTGACCGGGGCGGTGCCGTTGGGCACGACCGAGATCGGGCCGCGGAAGCCGAGCCGGCGACGCAGCTCCTGTCGCGTCGACGGGGAGACCGCCGCGATCATCCGCGGGCCGTAGACCCGACGGGCGACCCGGCCCTCGAGGGTCCGTCCCAGCGCCGCGAGCGGCGCGGAGAAGCGGGTGGCGAACTGGTCCTGGTGGACGTGGTGGACGACCTGGATGACCGGGAGGGCGCCGGCGACGGCCGGGGAGAAGAAGGGGATGCCGTTCTGGCAGTCGACGATGGCGTCGTAGCGACCGCGGGTGCGGGCCAGACGCGCCGCGGCGCGGGCGTAGAGGGAGAGCTCGCCGCCGAAGCGGACGATCTCGATGCCGTCGATGGTCTCCTGCGCGGCGAGGGTCGTGGGGCGGGCGCAGAACCACGTCACGCGGACCCCGGCCTCGACCCACCGGCGCGCGATCTGGTGCATGTACTGCTCGGCCCCGCCGGCCTGCGGGTGGCGCACGTCGCGCCAGTTCAGGACCAGCACGTGGGAGCCCGCGAGGCGGGAGGCCAGGGGCTGGGCGGCCCGGACCGCGACGCCGGCATCCGGTCCCGCTAGGTTCTGGGTGGGCTCCGACGTGGTCACGGGAGGCTCCTCGGGTGCGGCCGCCCGGGGCGGCTGTGGGGTTCTGACCTGCTGGAATCGAGGATGGCGCCGCACGGAGACCGATCCGATGGTGTGCGCCCTCCAGCCCGCCGGGGCCGCCCCACGATCGAGGTAGGGCTTGCCCCTCCCCTCCCCTCCCCGGCACAGCACGACGCCGCCGCCCAGGTCATGGGCGACGGCGTCGGGTCAGGGGGGTCAGCTCGCTCGCAGTGAGAGCACCGCGACGAAGCTCGGGATGCCGTCGCGGACCGGGTGGAAGGTGGACCGCGCGTCGTCGGTCCAGGTCACAGGGACCTCGACGATCGTGTCGCCAGCCTGTTGGACACGGCGCAGGAGCTCGACTGTCGAAGGCGAAACCGGTGAGGTGGCAGTTCTCGATCGCGCGCCGCGCGACGCCCCGCTCGAAGAACTTGAACCCGCACTGCGAGTCGTGCACGCCCGGCACCACCGACCGGCTCAGAGCACGGAACGCCGCTCCGCCCAGACGGCGGCCCAGCGGCTGCGGCTGGGAGAAGCTCGCCCCCGGCGCGTGCCGGGAGGCGATCACCGCACCGGCGCCGGTCTGGAGGTGGAACATCGCCGCGGTCAGCGTCTCCACGGGTGTGGAGAGGTCGGCGTCGAAGAACCCGACGTAGCGCGCATTGCTGGTGGCCAGGCCGCGACGGACGGCCGCGCCCTTCCCGGGCCTGCTGCACCCGATGACGTCGACCGGCACCAACCCGCCGGTCCGGGCCGCGACGTCCCGGACCACGCCGGCGGTGTCGTCCACGCTGCCGTTGTCGACCACGACGACCCGCGCGTCCCACGGCTGGGCGGCGAGGAAGGCGACCGTGCGCTCCAGCGTGCGCGGCAGGCGGTCGGCCTCGTTGTAGGCCGGGATGATGATCTCGAGGTCGGCGGAGGGACGGCGGGTCGCGTCGGTCGGCGACCCCTGGACGTGCTCGGTGCGGTCCGACGTGATCACGGCTGGCTCCTGGGGTAGGCCGCCCGGTGGGGCGGCTCCTGACTGGCAGGAACCAGAGTCGCGTCGCGCCGTGATCGATCCGATGGTGTGCGCCCTCGGATCCGCGGGGTGGTCCCGCGTCCTCGGGTAGGGCTGACCCCCGCTGGCCGTTAGGCGAAGGCGCGGTCGGTGGGCTCGATGGGCCGCGGAAGGACGTCGCGGCCGGTGAGGTGGGCGTCCACCCCCGCCGCGGCGGACCGGCCCTCGGCGATCGCCCACACGACGAGCGACTGCCCGCGGCCGGCGTCGCCGGCGACGAACACCCCCGGGACCGTGGTCTGGTAGTCGGACCCGCGGCGGACGTTGCCCCGCTCGTCGTAGTCCACACCCAGGGCGTCGAGCAGGCCCTCCCGCTGCGGGCCGAGGAAGCCCATGGCCAGGAAGACGACGTCCGCCGGGATCTCCCGCTCGGACCCCTCGACGGGCGTGAACCGGCCGTCGACCCGCTCGACGTCGACGATCTCGAGCGCCCGGACGTTCCCGGACCCGTCGTCGAGGAAGCGCTGCGTGTTCACCGAGAACAGACGCTCGCCGCCCTCCTCGTGCGCCGAGGACACCCGGAAGATCATCGGGTAGGTCGGCCACGGGTTCGTGGCGGGCCGCTCGGGCGGCGGGAGCGGCATGATCTCCAGCTGGGTGACCGACGCGGCGCCCTGCCGGTGGGCGGTGCCGACGCAGTCCGCGCCGGTGTCGCCGCCGCCGATGACCACCACGTGCCGGCCCTCGGCGTCGATGTCCGAGCGGGAGTAGTCGCCCTGCTGGACCTTGTTCGACGGCGGCAGGTACTCCATGGCCTGGTGGATCCCGGCCAGCGCGCGCCCGTCGATCGAGAGGTCCCGCCACGCTGTCGCACCGACGGCGAGGACGACCGCGTCGTACCGCGAGCGCAGGGCGCCGACGCTGATGTCGTGCTCGGCGGGCCCACCGACCTCCATGCCCGCGACGAAGCGCGTCCCCTCGGCGACCATCTGCTCGAGGCGGCGGTCGAGGCGCCGCTTCTCCATCTTGAACTCGGGGATGCCGTAGCGCAGGAGCCCGCCGATCCGGTCGGCGCGCTCGTAGACGGTGACGGTGTGGCCCGCGCGGGTGAGCTGCTGGGCGGTGGCGAGACCCGACGGGCCCGAGCCGATGACCGCGACCGCGAGCCCGGTGAGCGTCTCCGCGGGCTGGGGGCGCACCCAGCCTTCCTCCCAGGCCCGGTCGATGATCTCGATCTCGACCTGCTTGATCGTCACCGGGTCGGCGTTGATGCCGAGGACGCAGGCCGACTCGCAGGGCGCCGGGCACAGCGTCCCGGTGAACTCCGGGAAGTTGTTGGTCGCGTGGAGGCGCTCGATCGCCTCGGACCAGTCGTCGCGCCACACCAGGTCGTTCCACTCGGGGATCATGTTCCCGAGCGGGCAGCCCTGGTGGCAGAACGGGATGCCGCAGTCCATGCAGCGCCCGGCCTGGGACTTGAGCGTCGTCTCGGTGAACTCCTCGTAGACCTCGTGCCAGTCGCGCAGGCGCAGGTCCACCGGGCGGCGACGGGGGAGCTCGCGGCCGGTGGTGAGGAATCCACGGGGGTCAGCCACGAGCGGCCTCCATGATGGCGTCGTTGACGTCGCGGCCGTCGCGCTCGGCGACGGCGGTGGCTTCCAGGACCCGGCGGTAGTCGGTGGGCATCACCTTGGTGAACCGGCCGGCCGCGGTCTCCCAGTCGGTGAGCAGCGCGTGCGCGACCGCCGAGTCGGTCGTGGCGTAGTGCCGCTCGACGAACGTGCGCAGCTCCTCGAGGTCCACGGCGTCGGGCATCTCGAGGGCCACCATCTGGTGGTTGACGCGGTGGGCGGGCAGGTCGAGCACGTAGGCCACCCCGCCGGACATACCGGCGGCGAAGTTGCGCCCGATCGGGCCGAGGACGACCGCGCGGCCGCCGGTCATGTACTCGCAGCCGTGGTCGCCGACGCCCTCGACGACGGCCAGCGCCCCCGAGTTGCGCACGCAGAACCGCTCCCCGACCTTGCCGCGCAGGAACACCTCCCCGGCCGTGGCGCCGTAGAGGATGACGTTGCCGGCGACAATGTTGTCCTCGGCCACCAGTGGTGCGTCCAGGTGCGGGCGGACCGTGATCCGCCCGCCGGACAGGCCCTTGCCCAGGTAGTCGTTCGAGTCGCCGACGAGGCGCAGCGTCACCCCGCGCGGCAGGAACGCGCCGAACGACTGCCCGCCGGAGCCGGTCATCGTCACGTCGACGGTGTCGTCGGGCAGGCCGAGCCCGCCCCACCGCTCGGTGACCGCCGAGCCGAGCATGGTGCCGACGGTGCGGTTGACGTTGCGCACCGGCAGCTCGAGGCGCACCGGGGTGCCCTCGGTGAGCGCCCCCTCGGCGAGCTGGATGAGCGTGTGGTCCAGCGCGGCCTCCAGGCCGTGCTGCTGCGCGACCGTCTGGTGACGGCTCTGCCCCGGTGCGAGCTCGGGGCTGTGCAGGATCGGCGAGAGGTCGAGCCCCTCGGCCTTCCAGTGCGCCTCGGCCGCGCGGGTGTCGAGCACCTCGGTGTGCCCGATCGCCTCCTCCAGCGACCGGAACCCGAGAGCCGCGAGGTGCTCGCGCACCTCCTCGGCGACGAACTCCATGAACGACACGACGTACTCGGCCTTGCCGTCGAAGCGTGCGCGCAGCACGGGGTTCTGGGTGGCGACGCCGACGGGACAGGTGTCGAGGTGGCACACCCGCATCATGATGCATCCGCTCACCACGAGCGGCGCCGTCGCGAAGCCGTACTCCTCGGCGCCGAGCAGGGCGGCGATCATGACGTCGCGGCCCGTCTTGAGCTGGCCGTCGGTCTGCACGACGATCCGGTCGCGCAGTCCGTTGAGCAGCAGCGTCTGCTGTGTCTCGGCGAGGCCGAGCTCCCACGGACCGCCCGCGTGCTTGATCGAGCTCAGCGGCGACGCGCCGGTCCCGCCGTCGTGCCCGGAGATGAGGACGACGTCGGCGTGCGCCTTCGACACCCCCGCCGCCACCGTCCCCACCCCGACCTGCGAGACCAGCTTGACGTGGATGCGCGCCCGCGGGTTCGCGTTCTTGAGGTCGTGGATGAGCTGGGCGATGTCCTCGATGGAATAGATGTCGTGGTGCGGCGGCGGGGAGATGAGCCCGACCCCCGGCGTCGAGAACCGGGTCTTCGCGATCCACGGGTAGACCTTGTGGCCGGGCAGCTGACCGCCCTCGCCGGGCTTGGCGCCCTGCGCGATCTTGATCTGGATGTCGTCGGCGTTGACCAGGTACTCGCTGGTGACGCCGAAGCGCCCCGACGCGACCTGCTTGACCTTCGAGCGTCGCGAGTCGCCGTTGGCGTCGGCCGTGAACCGCGCCGGGTCCTCGCCGCCCTCGCCGGTGTTGGACCGGCCGCCGAGGCGGTTCATGGCGATGGCCAGGACCTCGTGCATCTCCTGCGAGATCGATCCGTAGGAGATGGCGCCGGTGTTGAACCGCGTCACGATCTCCGCGACCGACTCGACCTCGTCGATCCCCACCGCGGGGCGCGTGCCGTCGCGGAAGGCGAACAGCCCGCGCAGCGTCATCAGCCGCGAGCTCTGCTCGTCGACCGCGCGGGTGTACTCCTTGAACGTGTCGTAGTTCTTGGTCCGCGTGGAGTGCTGGAGCTTGAACACGGTGTGCGGGTTGAACACGTGCAGCTCGCCCTCGCGGCGCCACTGGTACTCCCCACCGGTGGGCAGCTCGCGGTGCGGCGCCCGCACGCCGTCGGCGGGCCACGCGACGCGGTGGCGCTGCGCCACCTCCTCGGCAAGGACGTCGTAGCCGATCCCGCCCAGACGCGAGGTGGTCCCGGTGAAGCAGTCGGCGACGACGTCGGTGCCCAACCCGATCGCCTCGAAGACCTGCGCGCCGATGTAGGAGGCGACGGTGGAGACGCCCATCTTCGACATCGTCTTGCGGACACCCTTGGCGAGCGCCTCGACGATGTTGCGGGTCGCCGTGGCCGCCCCGACGCCGGTGATGACGCCGCGGTCGACGAGGTCGGCCGCGGTGTCGAGCGCGAGGTAGGGGTTGACCGCGCTCGCCCCGTAGCCCAGCAGCAGCGAGAGGTGGTGCGTCTCGCGGACGTCGCCGGCCTCGACCACGAGGTCCATCCGGGTGCGGGTCTTCTCCCGGACGAGGTGGTGGTGGACGGCGCCGACGAGCAGCAGCGACGGGATCGGCGCGTACTCGGCGTCGGAGTCGCGGTCGGACAGCACGATGATGCGCGCGCCGTCGGCGACCGCCGCCGACACCTCCGCCCGGATCTCGTGAAGACGGTCCCGCAGGGCGGCGCCGTTCGAGGCCTGCTCTCGGCCGACGCGGTAGAGCCCGGAGACGAGGTGCGGCGCGAAACCGGGCATGTCGCCGTCGTCGTTGATGCCGACCAGCTGGGCCAACTCGTCGTCGTCGATCACCGGCAGCGGGAGCACGACACGCCGGCAGGTGGCCGGGGAGACCTCGAGCAGGTTGGTCTCCGAGCCCAGCGTCACCTGCAGGGAGGTGACGAGCTCCTCGCGGTAGGCATCCAGCGGCGGGTTGGTGACCTGGGCGAAGAGCTGGATGAAGTAGTCGAAGAGGGTGCGGCTGCGCGCGGAGAACGCCGCGAGCGGGGCGTCGTTGCCCATGGAGCCGATGGCCTCGGCGCCGGCGGTGGCCATCGGGCGCAGCAGCAGCGTCAGCTCCTCGAGGGTGTAGCCGAACGTCTGCTGCCTGCGCAGGAGCACGTCGCGCTCGAACGGGACCCGCCGGCGGGACGGGAGGTCGGCCAGGTCGACCATCCCGGCGTGCAGCCACTCGTCGTAGGGGTGCTCGGCCGCGAGGGAGCCCTTGATCTCGTCGTCGTCGACGATGCGGCGGCCGACGGTGTCGACGAGGAACATCCGGCCGGGCTCGAGACGGCCCTTGCGCACGACGGTCGTCGGGTCGATGTCGAGGACCCCGACCTCGCTGCCCAGCACGACCAGGCCGTCCTCGGTGACCCAGTAGCGCGCGGGGCGCAGGCCGTTGCGGTCGAGGACGGCGCCGATGAGCGAGCCGTCGGTGAAGGCCGCGAGGGCCGGACCGTCCCACGCCTCCATGACGGTGGAGTGGTAGCGGTAGAACGCGCGCCGGTCGGCGTCCATCTCCGCGTGGTTCTCCCACGCCTCCGGGATCATCATGAGCACCGCGTGCGGCAGCGGGCGGCCGCCCAGGTGCAGCAACTCGAGCACCTCGTCGAAGGTCGCCGAGTCGCTCGCGTCGGGGGTGACGATCGGGAAGATCCGCTCGAGGTCCTGCTTCCCGAAGGCGTCGCTGGCCAGCATGCTCTCGCGGGCGGCCATCCAGTTGCGGTTGCCGCGCAGGGTGTTGATCTCGCCGTTGTGGGCCAGGTAGCGGTACGGGTGCGCGAGGCTCCACGTCGGGAACGTGTTGGTGGAGAACCGGCTGTGCACCAGGGCGATCGAGCTGGTGGTGCGCTCGTCGGAGAGGTCGGCGAAGAACGGCTCGAGCTGTTCCTCGACGAGCATCCCCTTATAGACGATCGTCCGTGCGGACAGGCTCGGGAAGTAGGTGTCGACGCCGTCGGCCCGCGTCTCGTGCTCGACCCGCTTGCGCAGGCAGAACGCGCGGCGCTCGACCTCCAGCCCGTCGGCGTCGTCGACCCCGGCGGGGAGACCGACGAAGAGCTGGCGGAAGCGCGGCATCACGGCGCGGGCGGTCGGCCCGATGCCGGCACCGTCGGGGTCGGTGGGCAGCTCGCGCCAGGCGAGGACCTCCAGGTCCTCCTCGGCGGCGATCCGCTCGACCGCGCCCCTCGCGCGGTCGGCGTCGGCGTCGGGAAGCGGCAGGAAGGCGGTCCCCGCCGCGTACCGACCGAGGGCGGGGAGCTCCACACCGGCCTCGGCGAGCAGCGGGCGGAAGAGGCCGTCGGGCAGCTGCAGGAGGATGCCCGCGCCGTCGCCGGTCTCGGGCTCGGCGCCGCGGGCGCCCCGGTGCTCCAGGTTGATCAGCGCGGTGAGGCCCTGCGCGACGATGCGGTGGTCGCGGCGGCCGGCGATGTCGGCCACGAAGGCGACGCCGCACGCGTCGTGTTCGTGGGCACCGTCGTACAGCCCTTGGGCAGCCGGACGATGGCCGGTGCCCGGAATGCCGGCCCGATGGCGGGTGCCGGCGTGATCCGACCCGGCGGCGTGCGCAGTGGGCGTCACGTGGCCCTCCCGTCGTCGATGGCGGAGTCGTGCGTGGATCGCATGGGGGTCGAGCGGGGCAGTGGGGTCGAGCGGTGGTGTGGAGCGGGTGATGTGTGTCGGGGTGCCCGGGCACCCGAGAACTCCGGGCTCTCGGCGTGCCGGGGGTCCGGTCCGCCCGCGCGCTCGGCGCGGTCTCCTGGGTGATCCCGGCCGCCGTGACGGCCCGGAGTCGTCCGACGTTAGCCTCAGCGGCTCGTCTGCGCACCAGTTGGCGGCGCGGCGGGCGAGTGCTCATCGCCACTCCGACGCAACCCGCCCCGCGCCGGACGACGGGAGGGAGTCCTGCGGTACGGACCGGACCGTCGGGGTATCCGGCTAGTGTCTCGAACGCATGTTCGATTCGCGCCACGGTCGAGTCCTGGCCGCGCGCGACGCACCCACGGCACGCATGGAACCGGGAGAGGCCATGACGGAGAACAGCACAGCCGAGAGCCGTACCGACGAGGACACACAGCACAGTGTGCCGGGCGGATCGTCGTCCGACCAGGGGTTCCGCGCCCGGGTGACGCCGCAGGGCGCCGGGCCCTCGGCCGAGAAGGACAGTTCGCGGTGGGTCACCGGCGACGAGCCGATGACCGGACCGCAGGCCTCCTACCTCGAGACCCTCGCGCACCAGGCCGGCGAGGAGGTGCCCACAGAGCTGTCCAAGGCCCAGGCCCACGACGAGATCGAGCGCCTGCAGGGCGACGGGTCGGACCCCGCGGGAGACCCGGCACGCCAGGAGCGACCCACCACCGAGTGGATCACCGGCGACGAGCCGATGACCGGGCCCCAGGCCTCCTACCTCGAGACCCTCGCCCAGAAGGCCGGCGAGGAGCCACCGAAGGACCTCACCAAGTCCCAGGCCTCGCGCGCCATCGACGAGCTGCAGACCCGGAACCACGGGTGAGGCACGTCTGGCCGGTGGGTGGGCCGGGCCGCGAGCTCGGCCGGGAGGCGCTGGCCGTCGCCTACGCCTACCCCGCACCCCCGGCCGGACTCGTGGAGCCGTTCGTCCGGCTCAACTTCGTGGCCAGCGCCGACGGGGCGGTCACCGTCGACGGTGTCTCCGGGGGCCTCGGCGCCCCGGGGGACTCCACCCTCTTCGGTGTCCTGCGTGAGGTCGCCGACGTGGTGGTCGCCGGCTCCGGCACGGTGCGCGCCGAGGGCTACCGCGGTGCCCGCACCTCCCCCGGGCTGCGCTCGCGCCGCCGGGCCCGCGGGCAGGCGGAGGTGCCGCCGATCGCCGTCGTCACCGCCTCCTGCGACCTCGACCCGTCGTCTGCGCTCTTCACCGACACCGCGGTCCCCCCACTGGTCCTCACCGCCGGGACGGCGGAGCCGACCGACCGCGAGCGCCTGCGGGCCGCGGGCGCTGAGGTCGTGGTGGTCGGCGACGCGTCGGTGCAGGCCGGGGACGTGCTGGCGGCGTTGGCCGAGCGCGGGCTGAGGCGGGTGCTCTGCGAGGGCGGACCCGCGCTGGCGGGGACGTTCGCGGCCGCGGACCGGGTGGACGAGCTCTGCCTGAGCCTGGCGCCGCAGCTGGCAGGGCCGGGCGCGCGCCGGATCCTCGACGGTCCCGCGTGGGCGGGGGCCCGGACGCTGCGCCTGGCCGGCGTCGTCGCGCACGAGGACGGGCTCATGCTCCGGTACCGGACGCCGCGCGGGGATGCCGTGGCGGCGGAGTAGGCCGTTCGAGTGAACACGCAGGAGCGTGGACGTGGCCACGGGTCGTAGGGGTACCGGATTCTGATGACCTGATGCTCCTGTGGTTGCGTGCCCGCGTCAGATGAGAGGAGAGGGGTTCCGATGACCAGCCCGCACCGGAACTCTGCCGACCAGAATTCGGCCGACCAGAATTCTGCCGACCAGGACTCGGCCGACCAGGACTCGGCCGACCAGGACTCGGCCGAGCGGGCCGCGTTCCGCGCCTTCGTGCGCCGCCACCACCCCGACGTCGGCGGCGACCCGGAGACCTTCCGGCGCGGCCTCGACGATTTCCGGTGCGCCGACCCACCGCCGGCGCCGACCCGGCCCGTCCTGGCCGACGACGACCCACGTCTCAACGCCCCGATCACCGCGGTGTCGGGCGACGCGCTGCACCGGCTCGGCCGGGCCGGGCAGCGCTTCTGGCGCCGCCATCCCCTCCGGCGCGGCAGCAGCCGCGTCCTCTGAGGGTCTCCCCCGGAGGTCTACGGTGACTGCCGACCGGACCGGTCCCGCTCTCGGGCGCGACCGGTGAGCGAGAACGAGTCTGCGGGCTCCGTCGAGGACGGGCGGCGGGCGGGAGACGCGGGCGAGCGGGGGCGCACGAACGTCGCGCTGGTGGTCGTCCGGCGGATCGCCGAGCACACCGCCGACCTCGTCGAGGGCACCTCGCGGGCGCGACGCTTCCGGGCGGGCCTCGGCGCGGAGTCCGGCGCCACGGCGCGGGTGAGCGGGTCCGCCGATCAGGTCGACGTGCGCCTGGACGTCCCGCTCGTCTACCCGACCCCGATCGGGCCGACCGTGGACGCGGTGCGCGAGACCGTCCGTGAGCGTGTGCACGCGCTCACGGGGTACACGGTGCGCGCGCTCGACGTCCGCGTGACCGCGCTGACCCCGCCCGTGCGGACCGGAGCGCCGGCCGGACCGACCCCGAGGGTGGTGTGAGCGTGCGCGTGCTCCTGCGGATCCTCTCGCCGCTGCTCGGCCTGCTCGTCGCGGCCATCGGTGTGCTCGTCGCCCTCGAGGTGGCCACGGCGTGGCTCGCGCGGGGTTCCTCGCCCCTGGTGGTCCCGTGGCCCGCCTGGCGCGCGTCGATCGAGGCGCTGACATGGGCGTCGTCCCCGGTCCGCGCGGTCGCGGTCGGCGTCGGCGTCGTGGGGCTGCTCGTGCTGCTGGTCGGGCTGCGGGCGCGCCGGCACGACGTCCTGCTCAACGACCCCGTCCCCGAGGTCACCGTCACGACGTCACCCCGGTCGCTCGCCCGGGCCGTCGGTCACGAGGTGCGCGGGCACGCCGACGTGGTGTCCGCCTCCGTCGTGGCGACGGACCGGAACGTCACGGTCCGGGCCTCGGGCGGCTCCCCCTCGCGCGCCGGCCCCGCGTCCGCGTCTCGGTCACCACGACGAGGGGTGTGCGGTGAGTCGTCGATCCCGGGCGGCCGTGGCCCGGCCCGCGGGGCCCGACCGCACCCGGGGATGCCGTGGCGGCGGAGTAGGCCGTTCGAGTGAACACGCAGGAGCGTGGACGTGGCCACGGGTCGTAGGGGTACCGGATTCTGGTGACCTGATGCTCCTGTGGTTGCGTGCCCGCGTCAGATGAGAGGAGAGGGGTTCCGATGACCAGCCCGCACCGGAACTCTGCCGACCAGAATTCGGCCGACCAGAATTCTGCCGACCAGGACTCGGC
>JAABUP010003312.1_pt1 | contig 28687 bp, 21 predicted proteins | sample 5559201 | NCBI WGS metagenome assembly JAABUP01 (sample SAMN10711887, study PRJNA513373) | rock metagenome | isolation source: Antarctica rocks | place: Antarctica | reverse complement strand
GAGCAGAAGAACAAGAATCTAAAGCTTTGTGTACAGATAAAGCATGATCATTCAGAATCTGCAGATCTCAAGATTGATTGTGAACTCAATTGAGCTCAATCTGTTAAAATACTTTTGAGTGCTGACCTCTATACAAGCACAAACTACAGTCACTATTGCAACTTCTGTCATCAGATAGACACAGAAACAAAGAGCATGATCAGAAGAACTCAGTATTTGAAGATGATTCATCATCTACACTACTCTGTCATGAAGAAAAAGAGCTTGTGAAAGCATGAAAGCTCTTGAAGAAATTCTTGAATGACTTGCTAGAAGATAAGACAAATCAAACTCATAACATCTGAATGAAGTGACTGTGAGCAAGTAAGAGAAATGAAGAGTCAGATAAGAAGTATCTTTATCATTATAATGAACTTCAATTTCACATAGAAAGTGAAGTCAATAAGATGAACAAGATTCATGTCATGCTCTTTTACTGTGAACTGAATAAATTAATGTGCAGAAAGATTTGCAAACAATCTCAGCTGTTAACTATCACTGAGAATATGATGACTCTCACAAAGAAGTTGTGTCTCAATCTGTCTCACTGTGAACATAAGATGACATTACTTTACTGAGAGAAATTGAAACTCTACAACAAGAAAAATGATAGATCTGTGATCAAGCTGAATGAAAAATCCTCACACAGTGAGTGAAACTGACTCATAAAGTGTTTTAACTGTGACAAGATTGATTATCTGATGAAGAACTGCTACACATTTAAGAGAGAGAGAACTTTCACAGACACTGTTAATAAAAGAGACTTACAGAGCTCTCACAAGATGTATGACTTCTCTGAGAAGAATGAGTCTATTGATAAGAAAGTCAAGAAGAAGTCTGTGAAGAATAATTCTTTCAAGAAGAAAATCTTATAAATCACATTACACCTTGTGAAGTGAGAGCTGTGAGCTCTGATGAACAGTGAAAGTGATATTAACTTTCTGTGACAGAATCTGATTTAAGATCTGAATCTTACACTGATATTCTCAGCATGAGATGTCATTGACATTAATCAACAACTGATGATTACATTTAATATGTATCACAAACTGATTTCTATTCACAATGACAAGAAAGTGCTTCATGAATTACATGAATCTCTGATGTCTGCAGAGATAGAACTTAACATGATACTTAAAATTATTTGATTGACTCACAGAGACCTGATAATCAACTTCTTTCAAGAAACATTAATCTGAAGAGAGAAGCCTGAAGACTCTGTGAAGAATGAAAACAGTGAGGAGCTGAATTCTGAAGTTCTCAGAAAGAAGCTTGACACTGAGTGCTTCAATCAGATATATTAGGTTCACATAGAACATGTGAAAGATCATGAAGGTCTGAGAAAAATCTTAGAGCAATATTGCAATCTTGTTACAGTGTTCTCAGAAAGCAATGCAAATAGCTTATTCTCACACTGTAAGCAGAATCACCCTATTGATCTCATGAAGAAAAAGATCTCATCATTTAAGTCAATCTATAATCTCTCAGAGAAGAAGCTTGCAGAGCTCTGAAGATGCTTAAATAAAAATCTGAAAAAAGATTTCATTCATCTCTCATGTGTCTTCACAGAAACACCAGTGTTGTTTGCACTTAAGTTGAATGACAAGCTGCAATTGTGTGTTGATTATCACAGACTTAACACTGTCACTGTGAAGAATCACTACTCATTATTCTTTATAGATGAGATCACAAATTGCTTAAATGAGGCTAAGATCTTCACAAAGATTATCATAAAGAATATCTATTACTGAATTTGCATTCACAAGATTGACAAATGAAAGACTGTCTTTTAAACTCAGTATGAACTGTATGAGTATCTGATGATGCCCTTTAAATTAATCAATACACTGACAATCTTTCAGTCATACATACATGAAGTTATTTGTGAGCACTTGAATATCTTTCTGATAGTGTTTCTGAATGACATCTTGATATATTTCATGAATGAAGCCAATCATGAGCAGCATGTTCACACAGTTTTAAAGGTTTTCTTAAAGACTGAAATGTTCATGAAGCTTGTAAAGTGTCAGTTTTCTGTGAGAAAGATATTCTTTGTGGGTTTTGTGATCACAGATAAAGATGTGAAGATGAAGAAGAAATGCATCATCACAGTAACTAACTGGTCAGAGTCTGAGAGCATCTTTGAAATTTAAAGCTTTATAGGTTTTGTGAACTTCTATAGAAGATTTATAGATGAATTCTTCTGCATTGTCATAGAGCTCACAAGCATGATAAGGGGCAGTGAAGATGTTCTTAAGAAGAAGCAAATCTTGTAAATATCAGAATTTCTGATCTTAAAGACCCTACACTTCTTCTGTGAACTGATTTGAGTCTTTATAACAGCATTTTTTTTGTGGCACTTTGATTCAAAAAAGAAGATTTAAGTAGAAATGAACACCTCAGAATTCACAATATTTGGCATTTTCACTCAAGAACAAGAGGCTGACTGAAGATCTGTTGTATTCTACTTGTGAAAGATGATATTTGCAAAGAGAAACTATGAAACTGATGATGAAGAGCTGCTTGTCATAGTTGAGAGCATTCATCACTGACAACATTATCTCAAAGGGGTAAGGCACACAGTTGAGATCCTTATGGATCATGACAATCTGCATTAAATGGTGAAATCATTTCATAGACTGTCACAAAGACATGTTAGATGAACTCTGACACTATCAGCATATGATTTTTGTATGACATACTGCAAGAGAACAATGAGCCCCATGAATGGCTCATCTAAAAGGGCAGACTATTAATGAGAAGTCAAAAGAGAAAATGTTATCATGAAGCATCACTCTACACTAGAGAAGATTCTGTTTTCAACAGCAATGACTGTCACAGAGAAAGAACAGAACATCAGTGTAAGTCATGAAGTGCACATTTGAACTTGTACATAAGTTAAACAGCTGCTAAGTGCAGACTGCATTGATCAAAAGAACAAAGATCACAAAAGACAAGCTTGCATGAAAAATTATTGTACAGTGAGAAATAGAAATGACTGTTGAATGAATGGTAGCTAGAAGTGATGTGTATTGAATATTTGTCTTGAGTTGTAATGGTACAATTTCTAGTCATGAAGTTGACTTGTTGTTCTTGATCAACTGACTGATTAGTCAAATTCACCATATATATCATACCATATATTCTTAAGATCCTTGAGTGATTGAATTAACCCAGTGACAGTGAAGTCATCAGTTGATCTTGAAACAGAAAGAGACAAAACATCATTCATATGTTCATAAGTCAAATGAACTTAAACCTCATCAATAGTGACTATGCTGAAGTTCTTTTCATGCAGCACTATGACCTGTACATAGTCTGCTGAATTACATCAGTTTCTAACATCTTGAACTGTATATTTGATGGTCTTCAGTATGACTAATGCTCTACTGAGTGAGTTGTGAAATCTAGTCTTCAAAATCTTGCATCACTTCTCAACATCATTCTCATCACTTCAAAGGCCTATACACAATAGATGCATCAATTCTTCAGTGTATCAATGGTTGACTTTGCCTAGAAGGCAGCTTTCTAAGATCTTTCTGATGAGAGCAGCATTCATGGTTGAGGCTTTAATGTGAACTCAGTTGGTGAAGCTAAAGACATTATGGTATATCTGTTTATCATCTTTGACCTCAATGACAATAACATTGAGATTAGGGTCAAAAAATCCAATATCTCTTGACCACAACACACAAGCATCATTTTCATCTTGAAATGGTATTGCTTGACTCTCTGAGCCTTCTGAGCTCAGGGAACCTGGAGGTCCTGATCAACACCGCCCGTATGCGCGCCAAATACTATGGTGCCAAATATCTCATCCATTGGCCGTTCTCACAACATGCCCTACATTCAGATTGTGCGGCCACCAATTCAGAGTACTGTTGTGTTTGACTGTGTGGACAAATGGCTGATTGTCACCAACATATTTGACACAGCTCATGCGTATGTTCCTCTCCGACGTCCATCTTCCTTGTCACCGGTACTGACGGGTTATAGACAATTCGGCAACATGCTCATTTTGGCTGTGACCTACAATGCCGGCTTCACGCAACTAATCTCACAGGAGGAGCTTCCAAGCTGCTCAACCAAACTCTACAATTTCTTAGCCCCTTGCAGGCCATCTCTGGTCAAGGATGCCGAGATTCTTCAGAGTGTTCAGAGACTTCTCTTCCTGGGCAATGTCAATGAGTTGTTCTCATCTGCGGATAATTAGCTTGGCCTCTCGATTCGGCAAACCAAAGCGGTAGGTAGCCATTCTGGTGTCATGTTGGATTACATCATGACTTGCTAATACACATTCACAAATGAGGCGGTACAGAAACGTTCGCCAGATATGGGTACTTTGAACTCGGACGTTTGACATCGGATCCCCTTCCATAGTCCGTACTTGGAGAAAGCGACATTGCACGAAAATCCGCTATTGGTGTGTTGTAAGGTGATTCGGGCAAGGTGCCACCTCCAAACAACTGCTGTCAGGTCTGCCTCTAGGTCGTGAGACGAGAGCCCTTGCCGTCGTGACTGCAGCCTCTTTGACCGTGCCAGGGTGGTGTCTTTGATGCTGTGTCAGAGTGGCCTTCTGTGCGAAAGCTTTTTGACAATCTGCGTATGTTCAGAAAACCTGTTTATTAGTACTTAAAAATCAGTTTCTCAAGTTATTACAGTGTGGTGCTCAACCTCATGTTCAGAAAACCAGTTTATTTATTTAAAAACCCATTTGTCAGTACTTGAAAACCAGTTTCTCAAGTCATTACAGGGTGACAGCCAACCACTTGTTCAGAAAACCTGTTTGTTAGTACTTAAAAACCAGTTTCTTAAGTCATTACAGTGTGGCACTCAACCACATGTTTCACTAACCAGTTTGTCTATTTGAAAACCAGTTTATTAACACTCAAAAATCAGTTTTGCAAGTCATTACAGAGTGAGGATCAGTCACATCTTCAGAAAACCTGTTTGTTAGTACTTAAGAATCAGTTTTCAAGTCACTACAGAGTGATGATCAATCACATGTTCAGAAGATCAGTTTATTAGTGTAGAATAGCGCTTATTAGTTTACAAAAACTTGTTTTTCAGTGTTTTAACACCCTGTTTTTCAGGTGTATAACCTGTTTTTAAGTTAATTCTCTCATTTCTTCAAGCAATTATGGTGTCATCACTTAATCATTGATGTCATAGCTGACATGTATGTTTTGTTGTTTAATATCTTCAGATCATCTATAAGTACAGACTCATATCTCTCTTATTTTTCTTCTTCATCTCAACATCAAGCAACTTCTGTTACAACAATTAACTTAGTACTACACTTTTAAACCATATACCTTCAACTCTCTATAACATCTATATTCTATTCTCACTTAAATTCATCATCATCATCAATCTACAAGCCTTAAATCAACCCTTAAATTTCACTATATCTCTAGAATCAATTTTCAGTCAAAGGTATGTTTTTTTTCATCTTTGTTATCTGTGTAGTAGTGTTAGTATGTGTGTACTCACATTTTTGTATATTACAGCAATCTTTCAGATCATCTATACCTCAATCATCATGATCAATTCCCTTAACCAAGACCTAGCTCCCTATATGTGATAAGTTTTAATCAAAATCTTTTTTTTCTTTTTTTCTTTTTTTCTTTAGTTATTGATATTATTATAGCTATGACAACATACTGGCAAGCCTCATCTTTAACATAACTATTAACAATCTTGAATATGGGATTTGATCAGAAATGTGAGTAATAACTGTTAATTTTCAAAGTTCTTTCTTGTTTTTCAATTTGCTTTACAACTAACAATTTTTCAGTAAACTCATGAAGTGTAATGATGTTCTTATGTTATCTATCAATTTCTTCAGTGATTTAAGCTATGAAGATTCTCTTAACATGATAAGAAGTTACTTTTCTGAAAAGAATAGGTTTTATTTTCAGCTGTACATGTTTTATTTACATTATAAGGTAAAAATTAGAAATAAACTTCATGTAAGGTGAGATTTTGACACTGAGCTTGTGGCAGTTAAGAAAGAAAATAGTAGAAAGAAGATATGTTTAATTATCACTGAGGTGAATGTCTTTTCTTGTTATCATTAGGGTTTTTTGTCTAGTGTTGTGAAGTCATCTGATTGATGACTAAATTGATGATTGTTTCATTTGATTTGACAATGTTATTAGATGATAGATGAGAGACAACCTTGAAGTGAGTTCTTTTCTTCTAGACAGAGGATTTACATTCAGATACTTCATATATGTCAGGGCAGTCAATACATGTCAGGATTCAGCAGATAATTCAGTTCATACATGTCAGAAGCATACACATCAGAAACATTGAACATTTAGTGATCAAGCATACAGTTCTGCAGAGGTGTCTTATTCACATATAATTGAATCCTCATCTCATCTTCTATGTGTTTTGCCGCCTAATCTAGAAACACAATGAAAAGTCATTTCCTCAACACTAGCTAGATAGATATTTTCTTTGTGAATTTTTGTTTTTCATTTTTGTTTATAGATTTCATATTATTGTTATTGCATGTTTGCATTGATTTATAGTTATATGTAAATTAAAAAATATCAAAAAAATGCTTTTTAAAAAGGTTCATCAGTGATAAAGAAAGCTTAAAAGACACATGTGTATGTAGAGTTATCAGATAAAACATTAGATATTTGATAACTTGACTGTTCATTGATATTTTTCAATTATTTCCGCTTCATAATATGAATAATGTATGATATTCTTATATCTGAAAGTCTCATCATCACAAGATTTTATATACACATACAGAAACAGATGTTTTTACAAAGCTATTGAATGAGATGTTAGATATTGAATAACTTAACTGTTTATTGACATATCTTTATCATTTCTGCATCATTATGTGTGTAACTCTTTCTGTTTTTATATTTCAAAGTCTTATTGTCACATGATATCATATATACATACAGTAACAGATGTGTGTGTAAAGTTATTAAATAAAACATTGAATATTTAATCACTTTACTGTCTGTCAATATTTTTTCAATATTTCTGTAACTCTGTATTATAAACATCACAAGTTTTTGCATATAAAACTCTCAGACTTATATCATTTTATTTATATAATGAATACTCTGTCAATCAGTAAAAACATATGACTTAAAGTCAGAATATTTCAGTTATAAAATAGCTTAACTGTCTGTAAGTTTTCTTTACAGATTTTAACATTAATATATAACATATTAGTAATATTTAGACATTATATAAAATTAATTTTATTACATCAGCTTATTTACACATAGTGTTGAGAAAATGACTGTTCATCTTGTTTCTAGATAATGGCAATAGACTCATGACACAGATGATTGTGAGAGTTATATGCATGATGATATGCTTACTGAATTAATAAAGAAGGCAAAGTGTTATTCTAGGCAAGAAGGGCCTAGCTAGAACTGTTCAAAATAAGTGCTGTCTGAAGAAACTAAAAACCTCCGTGTAAAATTCTGAGATGTGTCCCCCATGAGGCTGAGCTTTTAATTTAGCCCTTATTCGCTTTCTTTCATTACTCATTCATTCCGTTTCCACAACAATAGAGCATTTTACCTGTCAGTTTATTTGAAAAACATTTCATTAAAATCTCAAAAATTCATTATCTCAGCTGTCTGTTCATATTTTTAGAGGATTTTTGCATTACAGTGTGACAGATTGATGCTGTTTTTACATGTAAAAGTATCATCATCACATCTTCTCATTCACACAAAGAACACTCAGTCTATCAGTTTTTACTCACAGCTACATGATGAAAATCAGAAACAATTATTGAAGAAAATTGACAACTTAGCTGTCTGTCAATAGTTTCAGAAGATTTTTGCATTATAATGTGACAAATTGTTCATATTTTCAGACAGAAATTAAAACATCTGCAAAAGTGTCATCACAGTCAGAAGAGACTCAGCCTATTAGTTTTTACACAGATTTACTACACAGCTAAAACTTTCAAAAAATAGACAACTTAGCTGTCTGTTCACATTTTTAGATGATTTCTTCATCACAATGTTACAAACTATGCAATCTTTTAGATAAAAATCAAAATGTCTGCAAAAGTCTCAAAACAGTCAGAAAAGATGCAGCCTACCAGTTTTTACACAGAGTTACTACACAGCTAAAATTTTCAAAAAATTGACAACTTAGCTGTCTGCTAACATTTTCAGATGATTTTTACATCACAATGTCACAAATTATGCAGTTCTTTACATCAAAATCAAAATGTCTGCAAAAGTTTTACAACAGTCAGAAAAGACTCAGCCTATCAGTTTTTATGTACAGGTACACAGTTAAAATGTAAGAGGAAAATTGATCACTCAGCTGTCTGTTGACATTTTCAGATGATTTCTGCATCACAGTGTGACAAATCATGCATTCTTTCAGACAAAAATCAAAATGTCTGTCAGAGTGTCACAACTGTCAGAACAGACCCAGCCTACCGGTTTTTCACCCAAAGTTACACACTCAAAATTTTCAAATGTTCAAGAAAATTGACAACTTCACTGTCTGCTGACATTTTCAGGTGATTTTTGAGTTACAGAGTTGCCATCCACTCACACCATCAGGCAAAAATCAAAACTTCTGCAAAAGTGTCAAGATTCCCTCAACAGACCCAGGCTACCGGTGGTATTTTAAAAAGCGGTAGGCTGGGTCCAATCCGGTAATCTATTTTTGTTTACCCATACAAAAAAGCGGTAGGCTGAGGCAGACTATCAGAAGGAATGGTGTTAGGTTTCTGCACTGCCTTCTTTATCACTGTCTGTTGTTGTGACATTATCTTTATTGACAGCTAAATAACCTGTATTCAGTTTTCTCATTGCAGAAGCTTTTCAGCAGCTTAATATATGACTTTTATGTCTCTTTGATCTGACTGTTACTTGATGACAACCTTATTGTATTGCTATGACTAATCACTACATTACAACACAGAGTTCAGCATTCTCTACAGAGTCTCTGTCATGCTCTTATCATGTGGCTCACAGAACACTTACTTGCACTTATCATTTAATCTCACACTTAAGACTCAGACTCAGAATCAAAACCCTTATCTACACTTCAGTTGCAGTTTACTTCTTAAGCTCATACTCTTCACTGATGTGACACTACTGCAGCACACTCTTTCAACATATGAACTGACATGCATCTCTGTTCTCTCAGACTACATAGACAGTCTTGTTACAGCTCACACTCACTTTCATCACTGTCATTATGTATCACACTTAACAGCTGTTAACTGCTTCACATTATTTCTACAGGTCTTTCAACAGAGGCTGATCATGTCTCACAGATCTTGCTCAGACTGCACATCTAGTCAGCACATGCAGTTGAGTGTTTCTCACTCACTAATCAAAGTACTGCTTAATTTTCCCACTTCACTGTCATCTGTGTGTTTTCTTCATACACCTGTGTACTCTCTTCATTTTCACCTGTTGACAAACCTCAGTTCATAGTGGGCACAGGCTTTATACAAGGTGAATGAGTGAAGTCTCAGATAAACTGTTCAGTCATATCAGTCTTCATTCAACCCTTACAGACATTGTTACAGCACTGCATTCTTTAAGCTCTTCATCTACTTCTGCTATTTTTCTTCTTTAACAAGCATATTCAGTTTAACTTAACAAGTATACTTCAGTTCAATTAACAAATTGTGATGATGGTCTGACTCACTCAGACAGTCAGTGAAAACTCTGCATCTATCTCAGAGGTGCTCTTAACATCACATAGACTTCACATCTGTTATATATAGATGTTAACTTCAGTCTGTATTGTACATGATACACAATGATTAAGTGATTTTCATACTCACTTTGATCACAGTTCTCTGTTCTGTTAAGGTCACACTGCAAGGTGCATCAGCAATGCCTGTACAACATCATTGTGACACCTTGCACTGCAACAATCACAGCTTAACTGATGACTCTATTAGCTCTGAAAGACAAGCCTTTCAGATTCTCAGCCTGCACTGTGTGAAGAAAGAGTCTTTGCAGACTGTGTGTCTGATCTTAGAGGTTTTCTATTTCAACACAATTGAGCTCAAAATTGAACACTCATGTATCATTGTCTAAAGTTAACAAATTTAACATAACAGAATCACTGATTAATGATGAGTATAATTTAGTTCATCACAGTAAGTGAGTAAAGAAATCTAAGTGAAGAGTGAACAGAGTAAGTAGTGAGTGAGTAATTTAAAGGCTGATTTACACCTGTGTAAAGACAGCAATGCTGACTAATTGTAATAGAAGTTCTGAAAAAACATGTTGTGTCTGAGTATCTAGATATTAAGTTAGTAGTACACCTATGTAATTTCATTTTACCTTATGTTGATGAGGTCATGACAGATTCTGATCTCATAAACATAAAGAGCTCAAATATAGAATGTAAACAAGCTGTAACACAGATTTAACAAGATATGAGAATGTGAAGAGAGAGAGTATCACAAACATGTGATTTACTCAGTTGTCTGATTGTGATGATGTATTTGTTATCTGACATTGAAAGAAAACTATCTCACTATGATCATGAGCAAATCTTGAGCTCTCAGTTGCACTACTTTTGTTAAATTATATTTCACTATTAACAGTTTTAAAAATGCACAAAATTCTTTTGCAGCAGCATTCACTCTCACTCTCTCTGAGCTGATTGCTGTTCTGTTGTGTCAGAACCTTCTCTCATTAGTGTAAGCTGAATTCACTTAATGATTACAGACATAAGCAAAGTGAGTTATCATTAATAGGCTGAGTGCAGAAACATGTCAATCTACTAGTGAGGTAATTAGTATAAAGAATTGATCAGACAGAGAGTAAAAAATTGAAGATAATATTGTGTCTGTGATCAATTACAGTGATCAGGGTTAGCTTTTTGCTCAGAAAATGCAGTGCAGACTGATTCTCAAATTGAACTGTTGCTAGAAACTGTTCTTACTTTAATATCAGTGCAGACTGAATCTTTCTTAATTATCTGCAGACATCAGTGAAGTGAATCATCACAAAAACACTTAACTCAATATAAATGTTCTATCTTTATTCTCTTTCATCACAACCTCAAAACTATCTCATCTTCACATTATCAAATTCAATGTAGAGCTTCTCTTAAATAAGATGAACATGACATCTGTCTGCTGCTGTCAATAGATCAGAATCTAGCTTAACCTCATTCTAGATAAATGTAATTATTCAGGGTTTTTCTTAGAGGATTTTAAGCCTTTATCTAGTAAGTGACAAGCATGATCTGACAGAAAAACACTGAGTTTAATGCTAAGTTATGACAGTTCTTCACTCAGACTTTTAATATGATTGCTTTCTCACTATATAAATTTGAGAATCAACTTAATAATTGAATCAGTTGACAAAAAAATAAACTCACAAGGTAACTGACTTACTGATCATTAGCTTCATTATTTTTAATCAGCTGTGATTTCTATCATTAAAATGATCAAAGCTGCTGCACATGTCTCAGCTGAAGAGGTTTCTCAATCAGAGATGTGAGAACTTAAGGTTCATCAGATAGACCTTCTGCTGATATGAAGCTTACTATTATTCTGATAGCATTTTTCAGAGCACTGCAGAGTGATCACTTTATCATCATGATTAAATTCTGCAAGAAGGTCTTTAAAGTTTTAAAATATTCATTGACTCACTACTCACTAGTCTTCAAGAATTTGTTCAATCTATCACTTAAGAAACACAAATAACAAGTCATTCAGCATTTTTCATCTGACTTTATAGTTTCACACCTTAAATGTCACTTAACAGTGTTCTTAAGTTTCTCATCAATTTGAGTGTCTGTAATAGAATCACTCATGAAAGAATATAAAACACTTACATATTTGTAATTAAAAGATCTGATAGACAGAATGTCTTAATATGAGTTATAACTGAATTACTAGAAGAAATGCTGTGATTGTAGAAAGAAAAAAGAGATTGAAAAATAAAAAGATGTTATTATAAGCTGAAGAAATGAAGAAGAAAAGCTAGTTACAGACTGTAAAGTTTTAATGTGTAAGCACATAATGAGAAAAAAATATCAAAAAGAGAGTATATATAAGGTAATAGCACAGACATAGATTAAAGACTCTAATGCTTATAAAGTCAGAGAACTTAATTTGTCAGATGTATATAGTGTCAATAAATTCAGTAACAGACTGATAGTCTTGTATTAAAGTATGTTTTAAATGACTTTGTGATAGACAATCTATCTCTGAAGATCAATTACAGTTAAATAAAAGTCTTATGCATCACTTCTGCATAATTCTGCAAGTGCATTTTGTCTGTTAAGATCACATCACATTAAGAATGAGAACATATAATCAGCTGACTGTTCAGATGATGATGAAGATGCTTGCACTGAAAGTGCTTTTTAAGATCATCATGACTTGTAAAAGCTTTCAGATAATCAGCTGTTGATAGATCTTCATTGCTGAGGCAAAAGATGCATTGAGTGACTTTACATTCAATGAGAAGAATTTTTGAAAGATTCAGTGATGAAGAAATGAATGATGAAGTCTGCTTCTCTTTTACCTTAATGTTCATTTTGCAGTAACAAAAGCCTTAACTTTTCTGCTTCTTATAGAGAATGATCAACACATTGATGACTGCTATCTGCTATTAATACCTCTCTTCAGTAAATGATCTAACAAAGATAAAGAGTACATCAATGATCTGAATTCTTTTCACAAAAATGTATTCTGCTGTCTGAAGATTTTTCTGTCTGCAATCAGTAATTTCTTCAGTTAACATTGAATGTCAATCACTGACTGTTTCTTCTTATATCTTTTCTTAACCTCTATTAACAGAGTCTTCTCATGTTGTCATTGTAAATTGTGATGAGCATGATAGGCTTATTAATACTGATTATACAACAGGGTTTCTTTCACACTGACAATTGAACACTTCTGATCTTGAAAGGTTTAAAGTAGAAATTTCAGCCTTTAACACAGAAGCCTCACCTTTAAGTAACAGTCAATCTTCACTTATTGTGCAAGATTGAGCTTTCTCAGCTGTTAAGAATCAATTGTGTGACTCATCTCACTGACTGCTCACATCAAAGTGGTCTGTGGTTTTAAGCTGCAGTAAACAGTCTGTATGTCAGACATGTATCTTGAGATGTAGTTCTTCTGAAAAATGAAGAAGTTATAATGTTGTAAAATGATGTTCTGCTGCACATCTGTGATCTCACTTGTACATTGATGAGTATAAAATTCAAACTGAAGATTAACATTTACTTACTACTGTTGTTAAAAGCTTACTTGTTTTCACAGTGAAAGGTATATGAACCTGTAAGAAGTTTCATATCAGTTAAACTTCTGAGCTTAATCATTTGTGAGTGAAGAGTGTTGTCAGTCAGCACTTCATTCTCAGAAATTTATATGCAATTTACAGTGTTTTTGCACTGTCAAAATACAAATCTTTCAGTGTGAGAGGCATCAGCAACTGTTTTTGCCCTGAAGCAATTTAAAGACAAAAGAGTTGCTCTGATAAAGTTAAAGAAAAGGCAGTGAAAGCTTAATTTATAAAGAGTAAAGTAAGCATAGTGATGTAAGAACAAAGTAGCAGGCAAGGCTCATTAAGAATGTTTAGAATCTCAAATTCATTTCTGTCACACTTGTTAGTGACTGTAACACATTAAGAATCTGCAGTGAGCATAATATTAATAAAAACACTCATGCATCTTTCTCTCTGAGATAGTCTTTCATGTTAAGAAAGATAATCTCAATCAGCACTCAGAGCTGCTCTTTATTATCAGAGTCTGACAGCAAAGTGATCTTAATGTGTCAATAATGAACTGTCAGTAAAGCATCAGATCAGTTATCTGTGATTTTTATAAGTTGCATCATTTTACCTAGTTGCACACAGTATCATTCATGATGAAAAGTCATCTCAATTGAGATATATAGTGTTTTAAGAAGCTCAAACTCATTTTCAGCATGTAAGACAGGTTTTTTCTTCTTGTTCTTCTGTAGATCATAGATAATCTCAAGCTGTTATCTCATCTGATAACTGTCAGCAGAGGCTTGCTCTGAGAAGTGATTAATATACTCAGTGTATCTGACTCTTAATGAGTGAATCAATCTGATAACAGTCTGTCTTCTTCTTTTACACAAGACATAAGACATTTCAGTATGTTTGCAGAGTGCTGATCACACTGATGCTGTTCTTACACTCAGTCAGAAGTCAGTTAAAGAAGATGTACAGAATGTTGATCATGATCACTTTAAAGATGATTAACAGATTCTTTTTGATGAATTAACAGTATCTGACAGTGTTAATCAGATAGTGATCAGTTTATAAGGTGAATATTAAAAAATATTCTTACTTGTATCAAGAGTTTCTGACTCAGCTTAACAGATTTTCACTGCTCAGCTTATAGACTCACTGAGTGATTTTAAAATGTTCAAGTCAGCTTTCAGTTGCTGATAGTATTTCAAAAAGTGTTTCATAATATGTATCATAGCTTAAACATGCTTTCAAGAAGTTATAGGGCTGATGAATCAGAGTGAATGATTGTTGAGGTTAAGGTGCAGAAGTAATGACAGAGGTAAGAACATGAGAAAAAAGAAAAACAAAGTAACAGTAATTATACTTGCTAAGTTGAACATGCTTAATTCATAAGAAGATTGAGCCTTTCTATATACTAAATAGCTCACTTTACTCACTCATGATCTTATAAAGCTGATAGAGCATTTCTGCTCTATCTTCTTACTTTGCTCACTCTTAAGCTTCATGAGCTCAATGAGCTAGTCACATGACTTCTCTTTGTCATATGCTGATCTGACATATCAGTAACAATGTTAATTGACAGATTTTTTGTCATTGTGCAATATAAAGAAGTCAGATTTAGTGCAAATATGCAGATCATAATGAAGTGAGTGAAAGTATGTAAAGTATGTCAGTATACAGACCTATTTAAGCATAGTGTTAAGGCTCTGATTTATGCACCTTTAATCTTTTAATAAGTTTTTCATTATCTGAATAATTCTCTTTTACCTGTATGTAATTAAGTCAATACATCATGAGTAATAAGACTTATATACACATTGCTATAAGTGTATGTTTGACAGATAACACATACATCACTTAATGTGAGCTCAGTCATTGTTCAATATCTTTAGCATCTGTTGTACAGTCAGAATAAATATTACTTAACCTCTGAGTGAAGCTGTGTTGATCATTTTCAAAGTCATGATGTGTTTAACCTTTAAGTTCAGCTGATCTGTGTTATAATGATAGAGATTGAGAAGCATGATGTCTATGCAGAAAAGAAAAATTCATAAAGTGAACAGTTGTGTGACAGTGCAGCAATGATGAGAAAATTCTTAAATGATGTCACTGTATGACTATGAGAATGTCTGAACTCTACTTTACACTAGTCTCAGTTGTGAAGTTGTGACAATGTGCAGCTAAGAGCTTTAACACCCTCTGTGTACATGCTTGTGTATCTTTCATGACACTATGCTGATTTCAGACAATATCATTCTCTTCATGTCAGATGTGTACACATCAATCTCAATCTTAATCTGATACAGAAGAAGATAATACAGTCTTGATTGAGCTCTGAGTGAAAAGGGTGCAAGTTAAGCTGACTTGAAGAACAAGACTTAGCTACAAATATGACTATATACATAGACTCTGACAGTTTAAGAAGGTGTTAAAGATCATTATCAGCAGTATAGTGACTTTAAACTGTCATTAACTGCAATGTGTTACAATCATGACAAGCAACTTTCTCAGCTGTGAGAAACTGAGCTTTTGTAAGCAATTACAGCACTAGTGTTGAGAAAATGACTGTTCATCTCATTTTTAGATAATGGCAATAGACTCACAACACAGATGATAATGAGAGTTATATGCACAATCATATGCTCACTGAACTGCTAACAAAGACAATATCATAATCTAAACAAGAAGGGTCTAACTGAACTGTTCAGAACATGTGCTGTATGTAAGAACTAAAACCCTACTGTGTAGTATATATTTCATGATCTCTCTCATGAAGTTTTTTCATTTAGACTTTCCCTTTTTCCTTTCTCATTACACGCCTCTTTCAACTCTACAACACTAAAATCAGTGTCTATAATCTTTAATCACACTGACTGTGAGCACATTACATCAACATCATCATTTATCTGAGACAGTGCAGTATTGTATGAGCAGAGATGATTTACAAGATAGACAATGTGAATATTCATCATTTTTGTGACCTTGTGTCTGACAAGCAGCTTGAGAAAGACAGTATATAAGTTGACTCACTTCAGGTTTAAGAACACACAAAGATGAGAGAGCTATATTAAACAACTCTATGTTGAGAGATCATGCTGCAAATAGATTTAAAGGTTGATGAGCAGTAAGCTTAAGCAGACTGAGCTATTAAAGTCACACAAGATATTGCACAATTTGACTACATAAACTGTGAGCAAACTCTTAAACCCTTCTCTGTAATGAAACCTCAGGCTCAGAATCTTAAATGTGCAAGATCAATTTCTCAGTAAGAAAAATCATCAGTTTAAGATGTCTCTCTATTATGTAGTGACTGCAGCTGCACACTCAGTTCAGAAAGTGCAATCTCTGATATAGATGTTTTAAGCTTTAAAGATCAGTCTGCTGCATTGTTTATTGTTATGAGCAATTAATACAGTTTTCTGTGTTCTTGACTCAGGTCAAATTTTAAATTCTCAGTTAACAATTTTAAAAAAGCTTCAATGTTTCACAATTTACAAGTCTTTGATAAAACAACCACTATCACAAAATTATAACAAAGCACTCAGTTCTTTATTTATTGATCTAAAACTAACATTTTTATGTGTCTGCTTTGTAGTTGTTTCATCATTTAAGTCTCAGTGATGAAAGACTTAACTGTTAAAAGAAGTTCAGTGAGTAACTTATCTTGTAAATCTGATAAACTGCAGTGCATTGTGATATGAGCTTATTTATTTGATGTATACTCTGCAGTATCACATTTGTTTTTACTATAAGTGATTTACATTTAGAGAGTATGTGTTTATTAAGTTACATTCTTGATTTTGTCTTAATGTTTTTCATTATCTTCACTGAATAGTCTTGTTTAAACTTGTGAGGTGCTCAAGAATTCTGAAATCTGTCTTTATACAATAAAGTTGATCTAACTTAGCAGAAGCATGAAATGCTGATAAATTAACAGAACTTAAATATTGCTCTGTAAACACACAAAGATACACTTAAGGCTCTGAGTGAATTGATAGCCCCCTTCTGAGGTGCAATGTCCTGTTTTTGTCACTAGAAATGACATTGTACAGCTTTCAAACAGATTGCTGATATCTAGTCCTCACCTCACCTGTGCATTTGTCTGTTCCCTCTTTCCCGAACACCCTACTCAATACATTATGTTGAAGTCATTACTCTGGTAGCATTATTGAGAACACACAACTGAGCTACACTCGAAGTATCGCAAAGGCCCCTCTTCTCGCGCATTTCACAATAACCTCGCTTTGGTGGGGCAGAACTTCACAGCAGCCGCCAACAACCGCTCTCGGCGATCTCAGACGAGTTGACTTCCTGGTTGAGCGTATGCTGGACAGTCGTCACAATACATTCACACGATTCTTGTACATGGAAGACAAGCATGAATGCAGCTGCCCACCCCCTCCCTTCCTGCCTGCCTACTGACAAAGATTTCACCCTGGCGCCCATCTCACTGGAGGCCTTGATATCCGTCCAATCCGTGTCGTGGCTGTTTGAGGGGCAGGCCGTGGGGCCAGCCTGTGCTTTGATAGTGTTCGGTCCGGAGATCGAGGACGCCTTGTGTCGCGTCGTTGCGTACCTGATAGTGGTTTCGTGCTGCCATTTATGAAGCGCGTTGCCTTGGACACCCTCTGCGGACGAAATGGGCGGAGTAATGTCTCTTTGGTTAGCTGGGGCGTTGTCTCTTGTTGTATCGATGCCCGGGGAATGGCATCCAGATCCTGAATGGTAGGTTCGACTTCGGGCTGCCTAGGCTTCCCGATCGGCGTTTTCCGCTTCTTCGGCTTAGCCTTCATGACCTTGGCTTGGCCGAGAACCGTGGAAGGAAAAGACGCCTTGGATCTCCGCCTCCGAACGCCACGAGCCGAAGTCCTCCAACCGGCCTTGGAAAGGACAGTCTGGTCATTATTGCCTTCTTCATGGGGAGGTGTCAGATAACCCAAATTCATCACCTGTCGCCATTGCTCGATCCAGTACAGCAGAACCTTGCGCTGCTCTATACTCCGTTCACCCCGTTCCAGGATATGCTCCAGGGCTTCTGCGTCCTCTCCTGCGCATTTGGGAGCTGGGGCGCTTCTGTCGCTAGCTAGCTTCCGCGCGTCATCTAACTTTTGTCGTGACTCGTCCTGCTCCGTTTCCAACCGCTCAAGTCTTTTAAGATGGTAGTTTTGAAACTCAACCCAGTTCTGCAGCTGAGAGTGTTGCCTCGAGTCCGGCAGCAGGTGGACATCGCCACGCAGACCATATCTTCGCCGACGCTCACGAACCTCGTCCTCAAATTTGCCGAAGCATTTGTTTCGAAAGCGGCGCCGGGTCTGTAGCTGATCCGCGAGGAATTTCCGATAGTCCGATGCTTGGGCACAAAGAACAACATCGTCTGTCCGTAGTGACGCTAACCAGTAATCCACGATTGCCTGGAACTTCTGGGGCACATTCCGCGTGGTGATGTCGACGTCGGGCGGGTAGCAGGGAGGACAGCCAGTGTCTTCCAGTTCATCCCGCGCGTGGGCCTCGAGCCGGCGAGACTCTTCATTCTTCTCGTCCTCGTCCACTGGCGGCGTCAGAGACCTGCGTTGACACCGCATTAGCACAGGGACAAAATGCAGGGTATGTTTGGACGAACTGCAGTCTCAACGCGAGAGCATTTGCCGCCTGCAGTTGTCTAAGATGCAATGTTAGCTTCGCTCTCCAGGGCCATCTGAAGATGTTCTCAGTATGTACTGTGCTTTGTTGAACACTGTGGTCCGCTTGAGTTCTGACAGCGTCGCAACTTCCGGGATTATGACGATCCTGTGCACCAAAGTCCAGCGTCAGCACCGCAGCCTGCAATGGCTGTTTTGGTTGGTGAGCGATCATGTACCCAAAATCATCATAGTCTTCAATGGTAGTTTGAACAGCCAAATCATCAATTAAGGCCTCAGAAGAGTCCTTGGGGTTGGGAGAAGTCATGGCGAAGAGAAAAATGCGGTTGTGGTTGTGGTTGTGATGGTAGAGGAAGAGACACGGAGTTGATGAGTGATGGAAGGCGGAAGTGAAGAAATAATATGGGCGCCGACACCCGCCGTCACGTGCAGTGCATGAATGTGCTTATCTTAATGCAAGAGACCGCGTCCCGTTCTTAGTGCGGCGCTTGGCCGTCAGGCCCTTAGCCAGTCAGAGACGCTCGTCGACCAGGAAAGGATGGACGACGAGACAGACCTGACAGGCGGTGGACCGTGGGAGGGAACACAACGAGTAGTAATTAGGTACAGGTTTTCCTTCCATCTCTTGGCTCTTCTCAGACTCTCTCATTTCATACCAATTGGCCGGTCGTAGCATATGCGACTACAATGTATGACCACAACGTCTTCGCGGTCCTCACCGCGTTCGACCAGCGGAACATGGCCAGCAGTGCCTTCCGACTAAAACACAATTCACAGTGGTTCCGCAAAGCCGAGGGCGGCGTCGCTGAGGAGCCCTCCATCGACAGTCGAGAGACCACTCCCGCCCCTGGGTGCCTTGGTGACAATGCGCAACTCGAGGAGGTGAACGAGAATGAGAACAGCGGACCCGGCGCCGTTGAACGCCTTGTTGTCACTTTCGACCAGCTGCGGGAGAAGCTCTATGACGGGATACAGCTGGGAACGGACCCAAAATTGTCCCACATTCTCCTGGGCCACCGAGGAACTAAGGGGATCAGTGGGAGACAGTGCAACGTCATCGTGGACGATGAGCTCTGTATCTGGCTACGTGACTACCGCTCAACCCACGGGACCGCAGTCGGGCATGACTCTCAAAACGAAACGGAAGTGCGAAGAAGGGACACCTGGATCCTGGCCTACGGGCCCGGCCCGGGTGCTGCGAATCGATTCGGACTAACGACGATCCACGCCGGCACCCTCGCCGTGGAGATCGAATTCCCTAACCACACAGCAGCACATCCGAAGTACGTCAAGAACTTGCAGGCCTTCGCCGATCGGTGCGCGGCAGCAGCCGAGGCCAAGGCTAAAGTCCCAGTCGTCGAGGGACTGGGTTTGGACAGCGAACCGGCAACTCAGGCAGCCACTGAAGCCCCGACGCCTGGTGAGCGGCTCATCTACTACAAAGGAAAAATGATCGGGAAGGGGGAATTTGGTGAGGTCCGCTTAGTCTTCAGGGCACGCGATGGGCTCGTCTTTGCCGCCAAGACGTTCAAGCCTCTGCCGAATAAGCGGAAGCGCGAGGAGGAGCTCCCCGCCTGGCTTACGAAGATACGGAAGGAGTTTACTCTTATGAGGGATAACCCCCATGTAAGTTACGCTACGGCTCTGTTCACTATGTTCGCCGTGACTCCTGGCTATGAATGATGACGCTGACTGACTATGTAACAGCCGAACGTGGCGCGGGTGTTTGAACTTCGAGAGACACCAGAACCTACGATCATCATGGCCTATTACCCTCAGGGGAATATGCACGCCCTCGTTCTTGATGAGGCACGACGTATGAGTGGTTTTGGCCAGGTTCTCGAGGCTCTCGGTCACCTCCATGAAAAAGGGGTAGTGCACCGCGATCTCAAGCCCGAGAATTTCCTAGTTGAGCTCAAGCCGTTCTTCAAGGTCGTCATCACCGATTTCGGCATGGCCAATGTCGCTATCGACAGCGCTTGGCTGAAGACTTTCTGTGGTTCACCGAAGTACACGGCACCGGAGGTGTTCCCTGGTCTTAGTAATGGCCACGGACCCCCAGCTGACGTTTGGTCCCTGGGCGTCATCGGCACCGAATGGATATATGACTTTCTAGAGCCTCCACAGCTTCCCGCCCAGAAGCAAGGACGGGAGGTTGCAAAAAAAATGTGGCACAAATGGATTGTTACTTGGGCGAGGGAGTTGCGCGACACGCTGAGGAACGAAGACGAAGGCGAAGACCAGCTGATCGACATCCTCCTTCACATGGTCGAGTTCAAGGCTAGGAAACGATGGCCTGCGAAGAAATGTCTCATGCGGGGGTTGGAAGCTGGTTTGTTCAAGAGAAGGATGGCGGACGGTCTCATCGTTTGTGCAAACCACAAGGAGGAGAACCAAGAGGCCGGGATAAAGACGCCCACTCCGGCTTCGTCGTCGCTGAGGGCGTCGCGGCGGCAGTCGGGCATCGACCCGGACGCCACTATCATACTGGATAAACTGTGGGACGGCGTGGAGTCGTCGAGTTCACGTTGAGACATCATTCTAAGTACTTCAACATCACTTGAGATTTGCGGTGACGGGACACGTCGCTACTGGTTTGATACTGGCAATGGTTGGGTCAGGGTAGAGGAAAATGATTGGCAACGGGTGTATAAGAGATCGAGTACCAGGCTTCTGGCAACTATGTACATCAGCAAAGAATTTATCTACCAGAAGTCGAGCCATACCTGTAACAGCAGCTGTTGAAAAGACAGCTTGCACAGCATCGGAGGATACAGCGACACCTAGATCCTCGCGCGTTGATTCGAAGAGGCAACGAAAGGCCGACAGCCCTTCCTTGATCAGTGTGCTTCTGAATTTATCCAGCTCCGAGGCAGTAGCTATGAAGAAAACAATGTTCAACGCAGACTGATAAATGAAAGAATGCAAAGCGAACTGGTGACAGTGAGGGTGTAGTTGGAGGGAAGAGGTAGGATGGTGAGTTTTTTGCTGCTTTTAAGACGCTTAATAGCAGGGGAGGAGCGTAGGAGGTAGATGAAGGCATGGGAACCCATGGAAAGATTAGCTGATTCCACAGAGGTCAAGGCAAGAGAGTCCTGACGCCGATTCATCCTCATCTGCCTCTGATAGGTCAGGTGTGGGTTCCGGTGTTCTGTGTGGCCAGATCCCGTACTGTAGGTCTTCTAGAATGAAGTGAATGCTGATCACCCTTCAGAGATGAGATTTCGCCATCTTACCCATCTGCACTGCTTTTAGCCAGTCTCTACTCCTGGAACAATTACGCAATACTGACTGAAAAGGGAGGAACAACAATTATGGCAGACCTCACATTTACTGTATTCAGTGTGTCGGTCAGCCTGTTACCTGCTTTCATATTGCAAATGTACAGAGTGGGGGACAAAAATCTTCGGACACCCAAATTCGCTTACAGTGCCGGAAAAAACTCTGGTCCATCCACACCGTAGGCGAAAAAAACACCTGTTTTTCTAGTAAAACCTGCCACCCCCGTATCCACCCACGAAACCACCCCGAAATCAGCCCCACAACCACTGTGACTGCATCCTAAACGTCGGCAATGCCTCACCCATTGTCTGAGTACACTAGGGGCCTTGTCAACGGTCAATTGTCCTGTGAGATGTCAATCCCATCGATTCATGATGACACGGGGGTATCTACTCGACAAATTCGGAGGATGCAAAGGAACCGTCAGGTATGGGGGTCATCTAAGACCCTCAGACTCAGGAAGAATGGTCAACCTAGGGCTCTGACATCAGCAATGAAAGAGGCTCTGACTGAATACCTTGAGAAAAGACCCTGAGCATACTGTGATGAGATGGGGTGATTTCTTTGAGATGAGTTTGAGGTCAATGTCAACCTCAGAACATTGTCTAATGTTCTGAAGAGGATGAAACATACACAGAAGACAGTAAGGACCTTTGTTTCATTAATTTAACAGCTAATACTTGTGATTCTAATAGCTACAATGAAAAGCCACTCAATGAGATGATGAACTACATGCAGAATGAGTTGTACAGCTAGTCAATTGAACTGCAGATCAACTTGTCTTTGTTGATGAGTCAGCTGCAAATGAATGAACCAAGAAGAAAGTTTAACTGAGCTCATCAAGGGGTGAGGGCCTCAACATTAACCTCATTAAAATGAAGTAAACAGTGAAGCATACTGTCAGCATACACTGTTAAAGAATACATAACATGAACAGTTAAACAGGGCTTTATAACAGGGGCCTTGTTTAACTTCTTCATACAAAACCATGTTCTGTCAGAGTGCAGTTCTTTTTCAGGGTTAAAGTCTGTTCTTATTATGAATAATGCATCTATACATCATTCTGAGGTATGTCTTCTGATTTCTCTGTGTTTATTTACTAACAGATTACTAGAAATTAGTCAACATGTGCACTAACACTGATGTAGAGCTTGTTTTTCTTTCTCTTTACTTCTCTGACTACAACCTCATTAAACAGTTCTTCATCATTCTCAAGCAGTGAATGCAGTGACATGAAGACCTTGTGAAGGGATATAAGAATGACTTTGAAGAGTTTATATGACTGACAGTGAAGAAATATAACAAGAACAAACATTCAGGGGCGCATTTTTGAAGTGCACATATAGAAATGAAATTAACAGTTACAGACAATGATTACAACTATGATTATGGGTTGTAGATAGATTTAGAAGATACATATATAAATGTAATACTATTCTCAAGACTCTAGAAACTCTGCAACTGTTGCTAAATGCATTAATGAGTCAACAGCATCAGTTCTTTCACTTATAACCCTCATATCTTTGATATTTCTCTCTTTATTCCACTTTCTAACCCTCTTCTTTAGCTGTTTTCCTAACTCTAGAGAGATGTTTAAGTCTCTTCAGTCTTGAACCTCTGTCTTTCTTATCTGTTTCACATTATACAGCTGATCTCACAGCTGTTTGTATGCATTCTTCAGCAATGTCAAGTACTCTGAGACCTTCTTCTTGAACCACTCTATATACTGATATAGAAGCTTCACGGGCCCTGTGCTGTCACTGCTGACAGGGCTGCTTTTCTTCTCATGTGAGATAGACCGCTGTGAAGACAAGTGCAGAGGCTGCAGAGCAGGCTTCAAAGAAGGATTCAGAGGTAGCTGAGGTGAGGGTGAATGAGAAGAATGCATTGAATAATGCATAGAATATTGTGAAGAAGGTGAAGCAGCATATGAATGCTGATAGGGTGGCTGATAGAGTGGCTGATAGGGTGACAGATATGGTGATGAAGGCATGTGCAGTGATGAGTACTGTCAGGGGCTCTGCATGAGCATTGACGGCATTGGTGACATCAACAACATTGATGGGGCCTGCCTCATGTGAACATGAACAGATGCAGAGAATGAGGATGATGTGAAGGGTGAAGCAGGCTGTGAAGCAGGCTTGAATGCTGAAGAAGAGAATTGATTGAGCATGTGAAGTACTTAAAGAGAAGGGCTTTCAATGATGGCTTCACCATTGCTAATGGCCCTATTTCAGACAGTGAAATGATTAGAATTCAGAGCATGATGCTTTTCTTTAAGCATCAAACATTTTTTCTTCTTATTCTTACACTCTGCATTCTCACAATGTCACCGGTAAATCAGATGCCTCACATGGTTATTCAGATTCAATTTCAGCTTCTCTCATTTCTTCATGACTGTTCAATGCTTGTCTGTAGCTGTTTGCTGTATAATATTAGTATAAAGATTCTACAGAAAGTCATTGACTTATCTTCTTCTTTTAAGAGAAAAAGACTTCTTCTTCTTTTAATGACTTCAACTCATTGTCATCTGTGAAGAAGTTCTGAACAGGTCTTGAGGCTGTCTTCTGTACAAATTTGATGTCAACAGTCACCTGAATACTCTTCTTCTTACCCTCATGTCAGGTCAGAAGTATAGCCTTTAAATTGGCCCATTTCTCAACATTCTTCAGATTCAAAATCATAGTATCTTGTTTTCTAACTTCACTGAATGACAGCCCTGTCTTAACCTGCTGTCATTGCACTCAATAACTCTTTAATTAAGTCTTTTTCTTCAGTCTGATCTGCTCATTTGCCAGAAATGCTGAGTAGTCAAAACTGATGAAATCTATCATCTTGACTTTAAAATACTGACTTATCTTATTCAGAAAGACCGTTCAATGAATCAGAAACATAGCTGAAGTTCTAGCTGAAACCTTTCTTATTAAATTGACAGTGTTGATGTCTTCAAATTCAGTGACATCAATGTTCTCAACATTCTTGAGTAATAGGGGTGAGAAAGAATGTCTGAGGCCTTTCAAAGTAAACCTTGACAAAGCTTTTGTTCTGATATTCTTCTTTTTACTCTTTGGCATTGAGACTGTTGTTATAGGGCTCAGTGGGTGTCAATTGACCTTATGGGTGCGTGGTTTCATGGGTGAATACAGGGGTGGCAGGTTTTACTAGAAAAACAGGTGTTTTTTTGCCTACAGTGTGAATGAACCAGAGTTTTTTTCAACACTGTATTTGGTGAGATTTTCAGTGAAACACAAAGTAAACAATTATTATGCACATTTAAGACTGCTCAACAACAACATTATAGATAATTAATATGCTGAAATAATCTCTAATGATCTATAGATTATTGCTTGAGATTTTAAGTTTTTTGAGTTATATGATTGTTGTTGTATAACTGTTGAAAACATGTATGTTTTGATGTGTTTTTGATGAGATACACACAAAATTTATCAAAATTGACAGTTTTTGAAGAGCTACAACACTGTATATAAATACTCAGATTTTATCTCAATTTATACAGTTATATTTCAGTATCTGAACTTTAATTTTTGTAATTTTCAGCTGTAAAAAAATACATTTGCTGATTTAGAAGCTCATCATATTTGCTTACTTTGTGTTTCACTGAAAATCTCATCAAATAAGTGAATTTGAGTGTTTAAAGATTTTTGTTCCTCACTCTGTACCTGGCCTCTGAGGCTCTGCAATCATGGTTTTAAGAACTGTTAACTACAGTCAGTGATAGCATTGAGTTGATTAAATTGAGGCTCATGCACAAAGAGATCTCTTCAGAATCAGAACTTTTAAGGCTAGATACTGAACACCATGTGATTCTATCACTTAAAACTGTGCATTAAAGAATTGCTGCAATGTCACACTTCTGAAATGCTTGTCAGCACTTACACCCTCAAGTGAACAGTCTTTCAATTGAGTAAACTAATCTGACAATGGGTGAGCAGATCTTGTTAAACAGCCACTCATTGTTAAACAACAGAAGAGATCAATGTTCAATCATCTTATTGCAGAATATCTGTGAACACATATAGCTGAGTGCAAATCAGTGTCACATCATTAATCAGACAGACCTGACAGAAAAACATACTGAAGACACTTTAAATGAGTGAGTTTTTGCTGACATCAGAATATATGACTTTCTTCTTGTGAAAGAAATAAGCAGACAATGAGCAAACTTGTTTATATAAGTAAAAATGCCTCTGCTGAAATCTGCAGTCATGATTTAATGACTTTAAGTATTATACACTGCTTCTGTGCAAGCTTAAGACAACATGAGTGATCTTAAGTCAGATTGATTATCATCTTCACTGTTAAAAGATTAAGCATGAGATAATGAAGTGAAATGAATCAGTATTTCAAAGAATGTGATTGACAAAACTTAACTCAACAATAATAGAAAAAAAATCCACCTCTTATTTACTGTTTCTGCTGTATGAACTTTACATTGAATATTTCTTTCTTATGTACTTTCTGCATTACTTAATCATATAATTGAACCTTGTTAAAGAGCCTCTCAATCAGCAAATCAATGTTCTCAGAATCTGTCTGTAAGCACTTTAAATAATATTGATTATATACATAAAATCATTTCATTTCAATTCACATCTAAACATTAAGAAGAACACATGTTTCAGTCTCTGAAGTATTTCTGCTGACAATTAGTGTTCAAGTTTGAATAATGTTTTTTACTGTATTCTTAAAGATTTATGTTGTTAATAATTAATTTAATTTTTATGTAATCAGTTTTTATCTTTTATTTTTTATTATCATAATGAATCTATTATTTAAATTCAGTTTAATAACATTACTTATTACTGTGAATGATGTTATTGCAGAGTTTACACTTTAATTTTACTGAATCAATAATATCATCTCAGAATGTCTTCATGACTGAATCTCATAAAATAATATATTTTTATATTTCAGAATAAAAAAAATCAATTTTTGTATCTTAAAATATAAAAATAATTTTGGGTGACCTTAAATTTATGTTATAAAATTAAAGTAATCTTAAGATATTATTATTAAGATTTAACTCACAATAAAATAAAAAATGTATTATAGATGATGAATTGTATCAATTTATTAATTTATATAATGCATAAATTTTATTAGTTTTCATATTATCATTAAGTAATTCAAGATTATTATAATTAATAAACATTCTTAAATATTTGTGTATTTATATTAATGTGATGTCATCTTTTAACAATTATATTAATTTAAAAAAAATTATATTATGTTGAAATAAAAATTGTGTCTGTTTCTTTCTAACATCTTAACATCACTTCTGTAACTGCTTTATAAATTAAGTTGATGTTTTTTACATCTTATTATACAGAAAAGTTCTTGTCACATTAAGCTGCTTCAGCAGACTTGTCTTCATCATGTGACTAATTACTGTTTAGAGTCTTTTAACTGTTAAAATTAATGTATAATAGTTTATTATATGTGAAAATAGTTCATTAAACAGTTAACATAAATCTTAAATAGTTCTTATAAAAAATATCTGTAAAGACTCTTTCAATAAAGCAAGATTTGTGCTGATAAGTTATAAGCATTATCTTACATATCACTGTTGCACAGATCAGAGCAAGATGACAACTGTAATGATAATCTTATTAAAACACAAATTCTGATGAAGAAGTTCTTTTTAAAGAGTGATCAAGTGAATCTTAATGACTTTAACAGAGAAGCATCAGTAAATTACATGCTTAATATCTGTTAAAGGTATTGATGTTGTTGTTATTAAACTAAACACTGTGTGCGTTATCTATGTAAATAACATCAAGAAAACTAGCGTCTTGACTCAAATTCTGACACACCCTCTGAGCCAGACCGCTGTAACTGCTAAAACAGCCTGAAATTCATACCTGTGACTTTGTGAACCCAGCTATTGACCGCTATGACCTTCATAGCTATTGCCCGCTGAATTCACGCATTCTAGCCCACTATTGACCGCTATGACCCCCATAGCTATTGCTTGTGTGGCATGCATTAGCTATTGACCGCTGTGGACCTCTCACAGCTATTGCTCACTAATTCAGCTTCAAATGACATTCTTATAGACCTCATACCCTAGAAACTCAGGGTCTCTGAGTGCTCATTCTTCTTCTTATTCTGCACTCATGATGCTTGCTCTGAGTGCTTTCTTCAGCATGCCTTCACTGCATGTTCTGCCTTTTCACAGTGACTGCATTTCACCCTCTTTTTTTCACCCTGTATAGCCAGCATGGCTACTCCTTCATTCAATTCATCATCATCCTTCAACCTTTGCTCCTCTTCTAGTAGCATTTTCGTTGCTTTTGCTGCCGTCATGCCATCAGTTGCACTTCATATTTGTATGAGGGAGTGATACCTGACTGGCAGACTCATCAACAGACAAAGAAGGGTTTGTTTATTGTTGTTCATTTGAACATTGATTGAATCAATGTGTTCTTCAAGGATTTTCATGCGTGTGAGAAAGTCAGAAAGGAACTCATTGTCATCAAATCA
>JAABUP010003311.1_pt1 | contig 28689 bp, 23 predicted proteins | sample 5559201 | NCBI WGS metagenome assembly JAABUP01 (sample SAMN10711887, study PRJNA513373) | rock metagenome | isolation source: Antarctica rocks | place: Antarctica | reverse complement strand
AGCGACGAAGCGACAAGTCAGTATGCCGTGAACGTGCCCCGGACGTGAGCCTCGAGCAGGCCGCGCGCCGGGGTGCGTCCGGTTGCAGCACAGCCGTACCACCCACCCGCCGGGCCGGCGCCGCACAAGGCGACCACCCGGCATAGGAGAAGGATTTCCATGGCCAAGACGCTGGAGTTCAACGACTCCGCACGCAAGGCGCTGGAGCGCGGCGTTGACGCGCTCGCCAACGCGGTCAAGGTGACGCTCGGCCCCAAGGGTCGCAACGTCGTCATCGACAAGAAGTGGGGCGCGCCGACGATCACCAACGACGGTGTGACCATCGCTCGGGAGATCGAGCTGGAGGACCCGTACGAGAACCTGGGCGCCCAGCTCGCCAAGGAGGTCGCGACCAAGACCAACGACGTGGCCGGTGACGGCACGACCACCGCCACCGTGCTCGCCCAGGCGATGGTCAAGGAAGGCCTGCGCAACGTTGCTGCCGGAGCCGCTCCCGCTGCGCTCAAGCGCGGCATCGACAAGGCAGTCGAGGCCGTCAACGACCGCCTGCTCGAGCAGGCTCGTGAGGTCGACGGCACCTCTGAGGTCGCCTCGGTCGCGACGCTGTCTGCCCAGGACGAGACGATCGGCGACCTGATCGCCCAGGCGTTCGACAAGGTCGGCAAGGACGGTGTCATCTCCGTCGAGGAGTCCTCCACGACGGTGACCGAGCTCGAGTTCACCGAGGGCATGCAGTTCGACAAGGGCTACATCTCGGCGTACTTCGTCTCCGACCCCGAGCGGATGGAGGCGGTCATCGAGGACGCCTACCTCCTCATCAACCAGGGCAAGGTCTCCGCGATCTCCGACCTACTGCCCGTCCTGGAGAAGGTCGTCGGGTCCGGCAAGCCGCTGCTCATCGTGGCGGAGGACGTCGACGGCGAGGCCCTGTCGACGCTGGTCGTCAACAAGATCCGCGGCACGTTCAACGTCGTCGCGGTCAAGGCTCCCGGCTTCGGAGACCGCCGTAAGGCGATGCTCCAGGACCTCGCCGTCCTCACCGGTGGCCAGGTCGTCTCCCCCGAGGTCGGGCTCAAGCTCGACCAGGTCGACCTCGACGTGCTCGGTCAGGCTCGCCGCATCGTCGTGACCAAGGACAACACCACGGTCATCGAGGGCCTCGGCGACAAGAGCGAGGTGGACGGTCGCATCCACCAGATCAAGGCCGAGATCGAGCGCACCGACTCCGACTGGGACCGGGAGAAGCTCCAGGAGCGCCTGGCCAAGCTGGCCGGCGGCGTCTGCGTCATCAAGGTCGGCGCGCACACCGAGGTCGAGCTCAAGGAGAAGAAGCACCGCATCGAGGACGCCATCTCGGCGACTCGCGCGGCCATCGAGGAGGGCATCGTCGCCGGTGGCGGCTCGGCCCTCATCCACGCCGTCTCCGCGATCGACGACCTCCACCTCGAGGGCGACGAGGCGACGGGTGCCTCCATCGTCCGCAAGGCTGCGGCCGAGCCGATGCGGTGGATCGCCGAGAACGCCGGGGTCCAGGGCTATGTCGTCACCTCGCGAGTCGCCGAGATGGAGGCTGGCAGCGGCTTCAACGCGGCGACGGGCGAGTACGGCGACCTCATGAAGGCCGGCGTCTTCGACCCGGTCAAGGTGACCCGGTCGGCGCTGCGCAACGCGGCCTCGATCGCATCGATGATCCTCACGACGGACACCCTCGTCGTGGAGAAGAAGGAAGACGAGGCCGATTCCGCTGCTGGCGGGCACGGCCACGGGCACGGTCACTGACCGGCTGAGCCACACCGTCGGCGCCGCGGCACCGACGTGACGGGAGGGCCGCACACACGCCGGAAGGCGAGAGTGCGGCCCTTTCCGGTTCACCACCCCCAGCGTCCGTTCCCGGTTGCGGTCGGCGTGGCATTCGGACCAGGGGTCCTGAGGTGGCCACCGGGGAAGATCACCCTTCCGGCGCGACCAGCCGGCCGGCATACCCGCTCGGTATGCCGGTGCTCCAGCGATCGTGCTGCGTCGCCCGGGGTGACCGCAACGTGCCGTCAATCTGCGGCGGATGGCGGGCCGTAACCCGCGATCCGGCCGCAACCCGCGGTCGATGTGCGGCCTGTTGCGGCCCGGGAGCGCCGTCGAGCGGTGTGGCGACCGGGCCGGACGTCAGGACGCGGTCGCCACCGCCGGGCTGCCGGCGTAGACGGACTCCCGCTCGTCCTCCGTCATGCCACCCCACACGCCGTACGGCTCACGCACCTGGAGGGCATGCGCGCGGCACTGCTGCAACACCGGGCAGGCAGCGCAGACGGCCTTCGCAGCCGAGTCACGGTCGCGGCGAGCGGGCCCCCGCTCGCCCTCCGGGTGAAAGAACACATCCGGGTTCTCGCGTCGACACGAGCCGGCGAGCTGCCAGTCCCACAGGTCCGCAACCGGACCCGGCAACCGTGAGATCTCTGCCATCAGGTCCCCTTCGCACTGCACGATGTCGAGATGGTGGTGGGCCTGAGGCTCGGGAAGGCCAGGCCACGGAGCCGGCCCATGCTTCTCCGCACTCCGGACGCTAGCGAGGCGTCCTTCCGCCCCTGCTCAGTGCTTGGTCAACAGTTCTTAAAGATTGGCTCGCCGGCAGGCGGGATCCCTGCTGGCGGGTCGGCAGTCCTGCGGCAGTTCTGCGGCAGTCTTGCGGCAGCGTGGTCGCGGCTGCTGCGGGTATGGTGTCGGTCTGGTTGTCCAGGTCCTCGTGGGGAGTTCTCGGGTGCACGTCGCAGGCGCGTCACAGTGGGGCCGATCGCGCGCGCCGCAACGCGTCACCGACCCACCCGGGAGCTGGCTGCCCCAGTTGAACTCGAGCGCGGACACGACGGGGCCCGCAGAGCCTCCTGCCGCGCTGCGCGACCTGGCGATCGACGCCCAACGCCTCGGCGGACCGGCGGCAGAAGTGCTCATGGCGAGGATCCACAAGCTGTCGCTGCGCTACGCCAGGGCCCGGTTGGGTCGCTTCGGAGCGGAGGACATCGCCCAGGACGTCGCCCAGGAGGTGTGCATGGCGGTGCACACGGCACTCCCGGACTACAGCGAGCGTGGCCTCCCGTTCGAGGCCTTTCTCTACGCGATTGCGGCGCGCAAGGTGGCGGACGCCCAACGGTTGTTGATGCGCGCACCGCAGGTCGTGGCCGAGATCCCGGACACGGCCGACCCCGCCGCCGGGCCGGAGCAGGTGGCCATGGTCCGTGACGAGGCGCACCGAGTCATGGCGCTGGTCCGCACGCTCCCTGCCCAGCAGCAGGAGATCATCACCCTGCGGGTCGCGGTCGGGTTGTCGACGGAGGAGACCGGCGCCGCCCTCGGGATGTCGGCCGGCGCGATCCGCGTCGCCCAGCACCGAGCACTCAACCGGCTGCGCCAGCTCGTGGCCGCCGAGACCGGGGAGGTGGCGTCATGACGCAGCCGGCACCGTTCGACGCCGTCGTCCAGGACGACCTCCTCCTTGACAGGATCGCCGCCCGCCAGGAAGGCGAGCATGACGACCAGCTCGCCATCATGCTTCTGACAGCGGCCCGGCAGTGCGACGCGCCGTTGCGCCCGCACCAGCCCTTCCGTCGGCGCGACCTGCGCCGGCGCCGCACCCTCACGGCCCTGGCCGCACTCGGTCTTGCCGCCTCGGGTGTAGGCGTCGCCGCAGCCGGTGAGAAGGCGGCACCCGCGTCCGCCGGGCGGGCCGTGCACTCCCGGGTCGCTGCTGACCCGCTCGGTGACCCCGGTCCACGCGTCGTGCTGCCGCGGCCCACGATGCCCGGGACGGCGCGGGTCGCCGGGTTGCCGGGAGGGGCCGCAGTCCTCGGGCTGACAGAGGTCAGCGTGGCGCCCGAGCTGACGCCCCACGGCACCGCCGCTGGGCTCGAAGGTGGCGCGCCAGCTGTCGCTCCCGCGGCCTCCGCACTCCCGGTCGCGCCCCCGCCTGCGCCGGTGTTCGAGCCCGACGTGGCCCAGCTGCCCGCCCGCCAGGCCCGCGCCGCCAAACCGGGCGCCGGGACACGGAGCGCCGGAGCTCCCAACGCGGACGTCGCGAAACCCGGAGCCCCCAACGCGGACGTCGCGAGACCCGGAGCCCCCAACGCGGATGTCGCGAAAGCCGGAGCACCGAAAGCCGGCGCGCCGGGCGGCAGCGCACCGAACGCCGGCCCAGCGATAACCGGTGAATCCAGCGCCGGCGTGCCGGGCGGCAGCGCACCCAACGCCGGCGCGCCGGGCGCCAGCGCACCGGACGCCGGCCCAGCGAAAACCGGCGAACTCCGCGACGGCGGACCGATCGGCGGCCCACCAAAGGCTGGTGGAGGGAACGCTGGAGCGGGGGACGCTGGCGCAGCGAAGAGGGTCGAGCCCACGTCACTCCAGCGGGGCGGGATGCAGCCGGAGGTGGCGGTTCGCAGCAGCAAGCCACAGCCACTGGCGGCGAGCAACGGACGCCAGCCGCTGGCGGCGGGCAACGGTGGCCAGCCGCAGCCGCAGCCGCAGCCGCAGGCCCAGCCGCAGCCGCAGGCGGCGCCCGTGGCGGCGACGGGGCAGAGCCAGCGTCCCACCGACCAGCGCGAGACGGGCACCGGCGCGGGCGGGAGCCCGACCTCCCAGCCCGTTCACCGGACGCCCTCGCCCGGGGGGAAGGCGACTGAGGCATCCAAAGCCACCGCCCATGAGCCTGCTGGGAAGCCGGTCGCACAGTAGGGGCCTCCTGCTCTCGAGTGACCCGGTCGAGGCGTGGCGACGAAAGCCGGCGCTCATCGTCTCCACCGGGAAGGCCGTCCACCGTGCCGGCACGTGGAGCTGCGGCGGCTCACCCGTGAACCCCGGGGGTGCGCACCGCAGGGGTGCGCGGTCCTCTAGAATCTGGTAATGAGCCTTGGAACGCCCGAAGTGCCCGCTCCCTTCGCCGCCCTGGGCCTGACCTACGACGACGTACTGCTCCTTCCCGGCGAGACCGACGTCATCCCCAGCGAGGTCGACACCACGTCGCGGCTGACCCGGGAGATCTCCCTCAAGGTGCCGCTGGTCTCCTCGGCGATGGACACGGTGACGGAGTCCCGGATGGCGATCGCGATGGCCCGTCAGGGCGGCATCGGGGTGCTGCACCGCAACCTGTCGATCGACGCCCAGGCCTACCAGGTCGACCTCGTCAAGCGCACCCAGACCGGGATGATCTCGAACCCGGTGACCATCGGCGCCGACGCGACGCTCGAGGAGCTTGACCAGAAGTGCGGCCAGTACCGCGTCTCCGGGCTCCCCGTCGTCGACGCCGACGACCGCCTCCTCGGCATCATCACCAACCGAGACCTGCGCTTCACCCCCGTCGCCGAGTGGGCAACGACCAAGGTCGACGAGGTCATGACCCCGATGCCACTGGTCACCGCCCCCGGCGGCATCAGCCGCGAGGACGCCACGGCGCTGCTGCGCCAGCACAAGCGCGAGCGCCTGCCGATCATCGACGACCAGGGCCGGCTCGCGGGGCTGATCACCGTCAAGGACTTCGTCAAGTCCGAGCAGTTCCCCGACGCCAGCAAGGACACCCACGGCCGGCTGCTCGTCGCCGCCGCCATCGGCTACTTCGGAGACGCGTGGGAGCGCGCCACCACCCTCGTCGAGGCGGGCGTCGACGTCCTCGTCCCCGACGTCGCCAACGGGCACGCCCGGCTCATGCTCGAGATGATCCAGCGGCTGAAGTCCGACCCGGCCACCCGGCACGTCCAGGTCATGGGCGGCAACGTCGCGACCCGCGCCGGCGCGCAGGCCCTCGTGGACGCCGGCGCCGACGCCGTCAAGGTCGGCGTCGGGCCCGGCTCGATCTGCACGACCCGGGTGGTCGCCGGCGTTGGCGTGCCCCAGGTCACGGCGATCTACGAGGCGTCCTTGGCGTGCCGGCCGGCGGGAGTCCCGGTCGTCGGTGACGGCGGCCTGCAGTACTCCGGGGACATCGCCAAGGCGCTCGTGGCCGGGGCCGACACAGTGATGCTCGGCTCGCTCCTCGCCGGTTGCGAGGAGAGCCCAGGGGAGCTGATCTTCGTGGGGGGCAAGCAGTTCAAGAGCTATCGCGGCATGGGCTCGCTCGGGGCGATGGCCTCCCGGGGCAAGAAGTCCTTCTCCAAGGACCGCTACTTCCAGGCCGACGTCGCCAGCGACGACAAGATCGTGCCGGAGGGCATCGAGGGCCAGGTCGTCTACCGCGGCCCGGTGTCAGCGGTCGCCCACCAGCTCATCGGCGGCCTGCACCAGTCGATGTTCTACGTCGGCGCGCGGACCATCCCCGAGCTCCAGGAGCGCGGCACGTTCATCCGGATCACCTCGGCGGGGCTCAAGGAGAGCCACCCCCACGACATTCAGATGACCGCCGAGGCACCGAACTACAGCTCGCGCTGACGCGGTGGGCCAACCCGGCTCAGCCGCCCTCACCGACGCCCTCCGCCTCTTCGCCGTCCCTCCCGAGGACGTCGAGCCGCTCCTCACGGCGCACGACGCGGTATGCCGGGACGCCCGGTTGAGCGCGTGGGTCACCGCCATCGCGGACCGGCTGGTGGCTGCCATGGGCTCCGCTTCGCCTGGGGCCCCTATCGGGCCCCGACCGCAGGCTCCGGCAGCGGTCGCGGCATACCTGCCGGTCCTCGCTCTCGCCTCCGCGCTGCCGGCGACCGTGGCATTCCACGAGTCCCTGCGGGTGCCCTCGGACGTCACCGCCGCGACCATGGCCGACGTCGGCCGGATGCTCGCCCGCAACCGGGTGTGGGAGAGGGAACCTGGCCTCGGTGACGAGCTTGCGGGGTGGCTCACCCGGCATACGCACGGCGCGTTGTTCCAGCTCGGGAGACTGCAGTTCGAGCGGGTGGCGATGGACGCCGCGACGGCGCTGGTGATGCGGCAGGCCGGCATGTCCGGTGAGGTCGGCGACCTCGTCCTCAACCTGCACATCCCCGCGGCCGGCGGTCCGCTGACCCCCGCCACCGTGGACGCCTCGCTCGCGTCGGCGCGAACGTTCTTCCGGAAGCGGTTCGCCGACGAGCGCTACGTGGGCATGCTCTGCCACTCCTGGCTGCTCGACCCGCAGCTCGAGGCCTACCTTCCGCCGGACAGCAACCTCGTCCGGTTCCGTCGACGGTTCACCCTGGCGCTCGTGGAGGCCGAGGACGGTGACGTCCCCGTGCGCAAGTTCGTCTTCGGTGACACGACGACACCGCTGCGGTCCCTGCCGCAGCGCACCACCCTCGAGAAGGCGGTGGTCCGGCACCTCACGAGTGGCGGTCACTGGCAGGTCCGCAGCGGCTGGCTATCATTCCGCGGCTGACCGAATCACGGACGACCAACACCCCGTGCCTCGTCGCAGGCCCGAACCGTGCTGCTCGACGTCCGGCAGGGCCTCGAGGGCACCCGATGGCTGGCCACGTCAATGCAGAGGCGGTGGGGGCATCGACGCGCTGTTCCGGGCACCGGCGTTGCCCGGGGCCACCAGGTGGCTGTTCGTTCAGTGGAGCTGGACCTGCCACCCCAGCGGGTCGAGGCTCAGCTGACGCTGTACTTCGGCGAGGTGCTGAGACAGGTTCTACCCACCGATAGCCTTGCGCGGTGACTGAGATCGAGATCGGCCGCGGCAAGCGGGGGCGCCGGGCGTACTCCTTCGACGACATCGCCGTGGTGCCGTCGCGGCGCACGCGCGACCCGGAGGAGGTGTCCGTGTCGTGGCAGATCGACGCCTACCACTTCGACATCCCGGTCATCGCCGCGCCGATGGACTCGGTGATGTCCCCGCAGACGGCGATCACGCTCGGCAAGCTCGGCGGCCTTCCCGTTCTCGACCTCGAGGGACTCTGGACCCGTTACGAGGACCCCGAACCGTTCCTCGAGGAGATCGTCGGGCTCGAGCCGGCGAAGGCGACCGCCCGGATGCAGCAGATCTATGCCGAGGAGATCAAGCCCGACCTGATCTCGGAGCGGCTGCGCGAGCTGCGCCAGGCCGGGGTCACCGTCGCGGGGGCGCTGAGCCCGCAGCGGACCCAGCAGCACTGGAAGACCGTCGTCGATGCCGGCTGCGACCTGTTCGTCATCCGGGGCACGACCGTGTCGGCTGAGCACGTGTCGAGCCGCGCCGAGCCGCTCAACCTCAAACGGTTCATCTACGAGCTCGACGTGCCGGTCATCGTCGGCGGGGCAGCCTCCTACACCGCGGCGCTGCACCTTATGCGCACCGGAGCGGCCGGCGTCCTCGTCGGTTTCGGCGGGGGAGCGGCGCACACGACCCGCCGCACCCTCGGCATCCACGCCCCGATGGCCTCGGCCATCGCCGACGTCGCCGCAGCGAGGCGGGACTACCTCGACGAGTCCGGGGGTCGCTACGTCCACGTCATCGCCGACGGCGGGGTCGGGACGTCCGGCGACATCGTCAAGGCCATTGCCTGCGGCTCCGACGCCGTCATGCTCGGCGCCGCCCTGGCCCGTGCCGCGGACGCCCCGGGCGCCGGCTTCCACTGGGGCCCCGAGGCCCACCACGGCGAGCTGCCGCGCGGTGAACGGGTGGAGGTGGGAGCCACCGGCTCCCTCGAGGAGATCCTCTTCGGCCCCGGCCGGGTCGCGGACGGCACGTCCAACATCATCGGGGCCCTTCGGCGGGCGATGGCCACGACCGGCTACTCCGACGTCAAGGAGTTCCAGCGCGTCGAGGTCGTCGTGGCGCCATACCAGCAGGCCTGAGACGTCGCACGTCGCGGACACCAGCCTCGCGACCTGGTCTGGGCCCAATGGATCCGACACGATTGCTGATCCCGAGAAGGACGCTCGGTCGACGTATGCCGTCGAGCCGGCGCTCGCTCGCACTCTCACCTCGCGGGTGGGGTGCGCTCCCGCCACGACCGGCGGGTGACGGACAGCCCGATGACCGGGGCGCCGATCGCCTCGCTGCCGCTGTCGACGCCCGCAGACGTCGTCGTCGCCGTCCGAGGGGCGCGCGCCGCCCAGCGCGCGTGGCCAGGAGCCCGGTCGAGATCCGCTCGGCGATCATGCTCCGCTTCCATGACCTCGACCTCGAGCGCGCTGACCGTTGCGTGAGCCTGATGAAGAAGCTCGGGAGGACGTGACCGTCGCTGCCCCTCCGGGCGCCCGAAGGGCGAAGCCGACGCCGGTCCGGCACATGGAGAACCCTCCGTGCGGCTCGAACCAGCCCGGGGCTGAACCCGCCCGGTAGCAAGCGTGGCGCCGAGCAGTCGCTCGACGCCACGCTGTGTCCCGCCCTGACCCCTTGTCCAGGGCGGACCAGACGCCTGACTACCCCCGCCATAGTCAGCCATCGTCACGGGGTGCGGCTGCACTGAGCCGGAGTGCCATGCGCAGCCACACCACCGTGGCAACGAGCCTGCTGACACATGGTTACGGGTGCTCTCCCAGAACCGTGGCGGCTCCTCCGAGCACCCCGACGGTCAGCGAGCGTCGGCGCCCCGGGCGGCGATGTCCGCCTCGCTCGGCTCGTCGCGCCACGAACGCCACAACGCGGCATACGCGCCGTCGGCGGCGATGAGCTCGTCGTGCGTGCCGACCTCGGTGATCAGCCCGGCGTCGACGACCGCGACCCGGTCGGCGTCGTGTGCCGTGTGCAGCCGGTGGGCGATGGCGACGACCGTGCGCCCGGAGACGACTGCCGCCAGCGACCGCTCGAGGTGGCGTGCCGCGCGCGGGTCGAGCAGCGAGGTCGCTTCGTCGAGCACGAGCGTGTGCGGGTCGGCGAGGACGAGGCGGGCCAGCGCCAGCTGCTGCGACTGGGCCTCGGTCAGCGCGTGGCCGCCGCTGCCGACCGTGGTCTCCAGCCCCTCGGGGAGCGCCTCGGCCCAGGATCGACCGTCGACGGCGTCGAGCGCCTCGAGCAGCGTGGCGCGGCTCGCTCCGGGCCGGGCGAGCAGCAGGTTGTCCTCGAGAGTGCCGACGAACACGTGGTGCTCCTGCGTTACCAGGGCGACCTCACCGCGCAGCTGGGGCAGGTCGAGGTCGACGAGCCGCACACCGCCGACCGACACGCGGCCGGCACGGGGTCCGTCGATGCCCGCCATGAGCCGTCCAAGCGTCGACTTCCCGGCCCCGGAGGGCCCGACGATGGCCAGGCGCTCGCCCGGGGCGAGGTCCAGCGTGACGCCCTTGAGCACGTCACGACCGGACCGGTAGGCGTAGTGGACGTCCTCGACGTCGAGCTTGGCGTCCTTCGGCCGCTCACCGGTGGCCGTGCGGTCAGGTGGCACGTCGGCGATGCCGATGACCCGGGCGAGGGACGTCGCGCCGACCTGGATCTCGTCGAGCCACATGAGGAGGTTGTCGAGGGGCTCGGCCATGGCCTGGACGTAGAGCGCGACGGCCGTGACCGTGCCGATCGTGGCCCGGTCGTCGGCGACGAGCCAGCCGCCCCAGGCGAGCGTCGCGGCCACTGGCAGGAGGTAGGCGACCTCCACCTGCGGGAACCAGATCATCCGCAGCCGCAGGGTGTACATCTCCGCGTCGAAGCAGTCCCGGATCGCCCGGTCGGTGCGGGCGCGGCGGCGGGCGCCGAGCCGGAGCGCGTCGACGGTGCGAGCCCCGTCGACGGTCTCGGTCACCACGCCGTTCATCACGGCATACGTAGCGCGCTCGCGGAGGTAGCCGTCTGGTGCGTACCGCAGGTACCACCGGGTGGAGAACCACAGGAGCGGCACCCCGATGAACACCGGCAGCGCGACCAGCCACCCCGTGATGAGGGCGGCGACGACGGTGATCGACACGGTGACGACCGCCACGAAGATCGACGGTACGCCGAACCGGACGACGCGCGAGAGGGCTTCCACGTCGTTCGTCGTGCGGGAGACGAGGTCGCCGGTGCCGGCCCGCTCCACCGTCGACAGCGGCAGCGAGACGACGCGGTCCATGAACTGCTCACGCAGCTGCGCGAAGATGTCCTCGCCCATCCGGAAGGCGGAGCGGCGTCCCGCCCAGGTGAGGATCGTCTGCACGACGACGGAGAGGGCGAGGATGACGGCGAGCTTGTCGATGGCCGACGTCGTCGTGCCGGTGGTCACGTCGTCGACGAGCAGACCGACGATCCGAGGCGCCGCCAGGGCTGCCACCGCGGCGAGGGCGTGCAGCCCCATGACGCTCGCGAGGCTGCGCCGGTGCTCACGGAGCAGCGTCTTGGCCTGGGCGCGCACCGAGGCCATGTCGGAGACCGGCAGGGCGCGCAGGCTGGGTTCGCTGGTGAGGGTCACTGGTCCTCCTCCCCTCGGACGACAACGGCTCGGTATGCCGGGTGGCTGCGGATGAGCTCATGGTGGGTCCCGCTCGCCCGGACCACTCCGTCACGCAGGAACAGCACCCGGTCTGCCTGGTCGAGGACCAGGGGGCTGGCGCTCATGACGACGGTGGTCCGTCCCTGCCGGGCGGCGGCGAGCCGGCCGGAGACCCGAGCCTCCGTGTGGGCGTCCACCGCGCTGGTCGGCTCGACGAGCACCAGGGTGTCGGCATCGGTGAGCAGCGCGCGAGTCAGGGCCAGGCGCTGACGCTGGCCGCCGGAGAAGGACCGTCCCCGCTCCTCCACCTCGCTGTCGAGGCCGGCGGGCAGCGCCTCGAGCACGTCCTCGCCGCTCGCGACGGCCAGGGCGGTGAAGATCTCCTCGTCGGCGTGCCGCCCCCACGGGTCGAGCTCGTCCCGGAGGGTGCCGGTGAAGAGCCGCGGGTCGGTCTCGCTGACGACGACGCGCCGGCGCATCGTCGACAGCGGCAGGTCCACGACCGCGGTGCCGCCGAGGCGCACTCCGGCGACGTCCTCGCCGAAGCGCCCGAGCCGGTCGGCCAGCGCCGCCATCTCCTCCGGCCGCGCCGACACGACGGCGGTGAACAGCCCCGGCTCGATCGTCACGCCGCTTCGCTCGTCGACGAGGTCGACGTGGGTGGCCGGCTCCGTTGCCTCGCCGACGTGCGGGAGGTCCCGGTGGTCGGGCTCGACCTCGAGGATTCTGATCAGCTTGCGGGCGCCGATGTGGGCGCGGGTGAACCGGTCGACGAACTCTGTCGCCGTGCGCAGCGGGGTGACCAGGAAGGCCGAGTAGCCGTAGAAGGCGACGAGCTCGCCCACCGTGATCTGCCCCTCGAGGGCGAACCGGGCGCCGAGCCAGGTGACGATGAGGACGAAGAAGCCGGGCAGGAGGACCTGAGACGCGTCGAGTGCCGCCTGGACCCCGGCGACGCGGTAGCCGACCTGGCGCACCGTCTGCGACTGCCGGCCGTACCGCGCGAGGTAGGTCTGCTCTCCGCCGATGCCGCGCAGCACCCGCAGGCCGGCGACGGTGTCGGCGCCGAGCCCGATGAGCCGGCCAGACTCCTCGCGCTGCTCGGCCTGGCGCCGCTGCAGCGGCCGCACGACGAAGGTCAGGCAGGCGACGAGGACCGGCACGCCGATCAGGACGATGAGGCCGAGCGGTCGGGACGCCGTCAGGAGGATCACCGCCACGACGACGTAGCCGACGATGGCACCGACGAACCGGGCGAGCGCGTCATAGAGCCCGCCCAGCCGCATGGCGTCGGACGCGACGACCGCGACGACGTCACCGGTGGGGGTCCGGCGCGGGAGGGCCTCCCCGACGTCGGCACTGTGCCAGCCCACGAGCTGCACGGCACGGAACGTCGCCCGCAGCCAGTTGGTCACGGAGAACCGGTGCCGCATGACCCCGGTCAGCGCGCTGATGACGGCCAGGCCGAGGATGACGAGGCACCAGGAGATGAGCGGCGAGTCGTCCTTGGCGATGATGCCGTCGTCGATCGCGTGGCTCATCGCGGCGGGCAGCAGCGCCTGCGAAACCATCCAGGTCACCCCGAACGCCATGGCAACCAGCAGGGTGCGCCACTGTGCCCGGCCCACCCAGCCCAGGAGACGGATCGGGCTGCGCAGGTCCGGCGTGCCGGGATGCTCGTAGGGGAGGGGTTGCACGAGGGTCTACGGTACGCGGGCGCTCTGACGGTCGGACACCGGTTTTCGCCCGGGGCAGAGGCCCTCGTCGGCTCGACTCCGGCCGTTCCTCTCCCCTCGACCGCAACGCCACGGACGGCGTCGTCATCGGCGCGTATGCCGGCGTCATCATCGGCGCGTATGCCGGGGCGCTGGCTGCGCTGAAGGACCGGCTGGGCATCGAGACGGCGACCGTCGGGGTGCTGCTCTTCACGGTGGGCGTGGCGGCTGTCGTCTCGATGCAGGTCGGCGGCCGGCTCGCCGACCGGACGGAAGCCAGGGGGGTCGCCATCTGGTCCCTGCCCGTCATGGCCCTCGGCGCCCCCGTGGTCGGCCTCGCCACGACCTTTCCCGCTGGTGCTGCTCGGCGGCCTGCTCCTCGGTCTGGGCAACGGCGCCAGCGACGTCTCGAGAAACGCCGTCGGTTACACCGTCACGGCGTTCATCACCTCGCTGCCGCTCGTCCTCATCGGCTGGGCGCTCGTCGGCTTCGGCGTGGCGATGATCGGCCCGAAGGTCTACGCCGCGGCCGGTCACCTCGGCGGCGGGCGGATGCTGGCGGTCGTCGTGACCTTCGGCCACGCCGCGTTCCTGTCCGGCCCGGCGATCCTCGGCTGGCTCGTCCACTCGGTCGGCGTCCAGCACGCGATGCTGCTGCCGCTCGTGCTCGCCTTCGCATGCCGCGTGCTCGCCGTCAGGGGGGTCCCTTAGCCTTGGGACGTGGTGCGGACCCTGCTCAAACCCCGGTGGCTGGGCTTGTCGGGTCTGCTCGTCCTGCTGCTCGTGGCGTCCACCTTCCTCGGCCTGTGGCAGCTCAGCGTCGCCAAGGACGAGGCTGGCAAGGCTGCCATCGAGCAGGCCCCGAGGCAGCTGGTGGTCGCGCTCACATCCGTCCTGACGCCCCACGGCGCCTTCCCGGCTACGGCCTCGGGTCGGCGGGTCGCAGCCGTCGGGAGCTACGACCCCTCCGGTCAGGTGCTTGTCGTGGGCCGGCGGCTCGACGGTGCGGCCGGCTACTGGGTCGTCACCCCGCTCGTCGTCACCGAGACGGGTGCGCGCCTGGCCATCCTTCGCGGCTTCGTCCGGCACCCGGAGGCGCCGGCACCGACGACGACGGGTGAGGTCACCGTCGTCGGGAGCATCGCGCCCGGCGAGTCACCGGTGAGCTCGCCGATGTCGCTGCCATCCGGACAGCTGCCGTCGGTCGACCTCGGCCACCTCGTCAACGAGTGGGACGGCTCCATCTACAACGCCTTCCTGTTCGCCATCTCCGAGACGCCCGACGCGAGCGGCGCGGGCCCGTCCGGCAGCTCCGCTGCGGGAGGGCTGGAGCGCGTGCCACCACCACCGGTGCCCTCCGGCCTCTCTCTTCGCAACGCGGCATACGCCGTGCAGTGGTGGGTCTTCGGTCTCTTCGCTATCTGGATGTGGTGGAAGATGGTCCGCGAGGACCACCGACGGGACGCGGCACTCCGCCGTGCTCCCGAGCCAGAGTCCGAGGCGGGCGCCGCGAGCGGTGCCGCCTCTGATGCCGAACCGGCAGGAGTACCCCGTCCGTGAGCACGTACCCGACCTCGATGGCCAAGCCCGAGCAGATCCGCTCCGCCCTGAAGATCTACCGCGTCCTCGCGGTCATCGCCGGCCTGGCGCTCTTCGTCCTGCTCGCGGCCATGTTCGTCAAGTACGGCCCCCCGAAGGACGCCACCTTCTCCTCGGTCTGGAGCCCCATCCACGGGATCATCTACATGGGCTACGCGGCGTCGATCGCCAACCTCGGCTTCAAGTCGAGGTGGCCGCTGCAGCGGATCGTCCTCAACATGCTCACGGGCTTCGTCCCGATCCTGCCGTTCATCGCCGAGCGCCGGGTCACCGCGGACACGGAGGCGGTCCTGTCCCGGGCCTACCTCACCGGCCCGGGCGGGTCCGACGTGCAGGACAGCACCGGCAGCGCGCAGCCGGGCGGGACGGAGCGGCCGGCGCCGGGCCGATAGTGTGGCCTGGTGAGCGAATCGCTGCAGGCGAAACCCGTTCTCGTCGTCGACTTCGGGGCGCAGTACGCCCAGCTCATCGCCCGCCGGGTGCGCGAGGCCAAGGTCTACAGCGAGGTCGTCCCCCACTCCATGTCGGTCGCCGACATCCTCGCGCAGGACCCCGCCGCCGTGATCCTTTCCGGCGGACCGGCGTCGGTCTACACCGAGGGCGCGCCGGCTCTGGATGCCTCGCTGCTCGAGGCGGGGGTGCCGGTCTTCGGCATGTGCTACGGCTTCCAGGCCATGGTCCAGGCCCTGGGTGGCACCGTTGCCCACACCGGTCGCGGCGAGTACGGCGACACGTCTGCCACCATCAGCGACGTCTCCTCGACGCTCTTCTCAGGGCAGCCTGCCGAGCAGTCGGTGTGGATGTCCCACGGCGACTCCGTCACCGCGGCGCCCGCCGGGATGCAGGTCACCGCGTCGAGCGCGGGCGCCCCGGTCGCGGCGTTCGAGGACGACGCCCGTCGGCTCTATGGCGTGCAGTGGCACCCTGAGGTGCTCCACACGCGGCAGGGTCAGCGAGTCCTGGAGAACTTCCTCTGGAAGGGCGCCGGCATCGACCCGGACTGGACGCCGGCCAACGTCGTCGACGAGCTCGTCAGCGCGGTACGCGAGCGGGTGGGTGAGGCTCGGGTCCTCTGCGCGCTCTCCGGCGGCGTCGACTCCTCGGTGGCGGCCGCGCTGGTCCAGAAGGCGGTCGGCGACCAGCTGACCTGTGTGTTCGTCGACCACGGGCTGCTGCGCGAGGGCGAGGCAGAGCAGGTCGAGAAGGACTTCGTGGCTGCCACCGGCGTCCAGCTCGTCGTCGTCGACGCCCGGGCGCAGTTCCTCGAGGCGCTCGCCGGTGTCTCCGACCCGGAGCAGAAGCGCAAGATCATCGGCGGGCAGTTCATCCGGGTGTTCGAGCAGGCAGCCCGCGACGTCGTCGGGTCCCTCGAGCAGGACGGCCACCCCGTGGAGTTCCTCGTCCAGGGGACCCTCTATCCCGACGTCGTCGAGTCCGGTGGCGGGGACGGCGCGGCCAACATCAAGTCACACCACAACGTCGGCGGGTTGCCCGACGACCTCCAGTTCACCATCATCGAGCCCCTTCGGGCTCTGTTCAAGGACGAGGTCCGCGCGGTCGGCCTCGAGCTCGGCGTGCCCGAGGCCATCGTCTGGCGACAGCCTTTCCCCGGCCCGGGCCTCGGGATCCGCATCGTCGGTGAGGTGACCGCCGAGCGCCTCGGCATTCTGCGCCGGGCGGACGCCATCGCGCGCGCCGAGCTGACGGCTGCCGGTCTCGACCGCGACGTCTGGCAGTGCCCGGTCGTGCTGCTGGCCGACGTCCGCTCGGTCGGCGTCCAGGGCGACGGCCGCACCTACGGCCACCCGGTCGTCCTGCGTCCCGTCTCCTCCGAGGACGCCATGACCGCTGACTGGACCCGGGTGTCCTTCGACGTCCTGGCCAAGATCTCCACCCGGATCACCAACGAGGTGCGTGAGGTCAACCGCGTGGTCCTCGACGTCACGAGCAAGCCCCCGGGCACCATCGAGTGGGAGTGACCGACCGGTCTGCTCCTCTGTCCCTCGGTCTCAGCCCATCCCAACCCGAACGCGTCACGTAATCCACGTGCCGGACCGGTAGAGCCATCCGGTAGAGCCATCCCGTCGCGAGCGGACGAGCGTCCCCGGTCAGCTGTCTGCCGACGTCGCGGACGGTGAACGAGCCGTCGAGCTGCAGCCGGTGCCCACTCCCAACTCGAGATGAATCGTCCAGAGGCACCGGAGCGGACGTAGTAATGCCGGGTGGGCCCGTCGTGGTTCCGGACCAGTTCCGGACCGTTGCCGGAATACGTTGAAAGCAAGGCATCCGTGACCGCCGCCTCCGTCGCTGCGGCAGCCGTCCTCACGGTCACGCATCGTCACACGTCTCTGTCCGAGGCGCGCCAAAGTCGCTCAAGCACTTCAGCCGTCGCCGGGTCGCTGAACCCGGGTCCTCGCCCAAGCGCAGCACGCACTCCCCACGTGACGGTTCCAGGTGAACGAGCCCCAGCATGCGAGCTCAATAGATCTGGAGCATGGTGCAGCAGGCGAGGCACAGTTCTCCAGAGCCATCGTGGCGACAGTTCGCCTCGCGCTTCTCGACAACGAGTTGGTGCCTCGCCCGTTGTGTCTTGAGTCTGTGGAGGAGGTCGGAGAGCCTCATTCCGGCGACGTTGGCGCGGCTTAGTGAACTGTCGGTGACGTCGGGCCGACAGACGTGCGGCTGACGGATGAAGCCAAAGCGCGTCCTCCGGGCTCGCGGGCGGCTGGGTCTGGGGATCCGAGGTGTTTACCGCCTGGCCATGTGACGTACCGGATCTGGTAACCGCCGGCAGGGACGATCCATAACGGTTGTTAGGTTCGACTGTGCACATTCGTCTTCTTTAGGAGTACTAACCATGTTTCTTCTCACCTGTCGGCGGGTTATGGCTGGGGCATCGGCGGTAGTCGTGGCGAGCACGCTTGGAGCGTGCAGCAGCGCCTCGCCGGGTGCCGTTACCGTGAATGCCAGCGCAGGGACGGCGGTGTCCGCTTCGTCGGGTCCAGGTGCCGCGGCAGGTTCGGAAGCGACGCCGTTGGTGGTGTACTCCGCCCAGGGGTACGACGACCCGGTGACCAAGGCGTTCACGGCGGCAACCGGGATCCCGGTCAAGCTGGTCGATGACAGCACCGGGCCGCTGCTGACGAAGGTGGCCGCGGAGAAGAACAACCCGCAGTGGGGCGTCCTGTGGGTGGACGGCGACACGGCGTTCGCCTCCTTGGACAAGCAGGGTCAGCTGATGGCATACGCGCCGCCGGTCACCTTCACCGCGGCGGGGCAGGCGCTGACCCCGGCCAACCACAGCTACGTTCCCGTGAGCACGACCGTCATGGCCGCCCTGATCTACAACGCCGCGAAGGCGCCTTCGGTACCCGCCACCTACGCGGACCTCCTCAAACCTGAGTACAAGGGTCTGGTCGGGATGAACGACCCATCGCAGTCGGGTCCCACGTACCCCTTCATCGCGGGTCTGATGAACCAGCTCGGCGGCCAGCCAGGCGGCGTTGACGCCGGCCAGAAGTACTTGAGCGCGTTGAAGGGAAACGGTCTTCATGTCTTTCCCACGAACGGGGACACCCTGCATGCGCTGGAGACCGGGCAGGTCAGCTACGGGTTGATCCAGAGTTCGGCGGCCGCGGGTGAGATGTCCAAGGTCAAGAAGAGCGCGGCCTTCGACCCGAGGGTGGTCTACCTGCCGACGTCGACCTTGCTGCCGGGAGTCGTCGGCATCGACAAGGCCGCCTCGCCGGCAGTGCAGGCCGAGGCCAAGAAGTTCGTGGACTACCTCCTCTCACCAGCCGGCCAGGCGGCCATGCAGGCGGGTGACCCGACGGGGGACTCGTTGTTCTGGCCGGTGGTGCCCGGCGTGCAGGCGAGCCCGCAGCTGCCGGCCATGCCGACCTACCAGAAGATCGACCCCTACTTCTGGGGTCCGCTGGAGAACCAGGTCAACACCTTCTTCGACACCCACATCAAGTAGCCCGTGGTCACGCTGACCGGGGCCACGGCACGCCGAAGGCCTGGCCGTAGCGCGCGAGCTGGGTTGGATGGAGCCTTCCTGCTCCTCTCCCGTTTTCGCGGTGGCCCGTGGGTCCTCTTCTGGATGCTGATCATCGCGGTGCTGGTGCTGCCGATCCTGCTGTTCCTGCTGGTGGCGGTCAGCCCCCGGCTGTTGGGCCAGGGCAGCGCCTGGTTCACCCTGGACGGGTTCCGGGGCGCGCTGAGCGGTTCGTTCCTGCAAGGCGTGGTGAACTCTCTGGGCGTCGGCGTCTCAGCCGCGGCGGCGGCGACGGTGGTCGGCGCAGGAACGTCGTGGTTGTGCTTGCGGACGGACGCCCCGGCCCGCCGGGTCTGGACCGGCACCATGTTTGCGTTGTTGCTCGCGCCGTCATACCTGATCGCGCTCGGGTGGGAGCGCCTCCTCGAGCCCTCGGGCGTCCTGGACACGATAGGGGTCCCAGCCGCTGGGATGCGCGACGCGTTCTACGGACCGGTCGGAGTCATTGTCGTTCTGGCGGTCAAGGGGCTGCCGTTCGCGTACCTGGCCATCTCCGGAGCCCTGCGCGGGCTGGGCTCCGAGTTCGAGGCTGCGGCTCGCGTCCACGGCGGGGGTCGGGTGGATGCAGCCAAGATTGTCGCCGCGCTGCTTGCCCCGGCCTGCTGGTCGGCGTTCGCGATCGTCTTCGTCGAGTCGATCAGCGACTTCGGCGTCGCGGCGACGCTGGCCAAGGACGCACACTTCCCCGTCGCCACGTACACCCTCTACAACGCGATTGACAGCTTTCCCGTCCAGTTCCCCGTGGCGGCCGCCGTCGGATGGATCCTGATGGGGATGGCCGGACTGGCGATCTTCGCCCAGTCCAGAGCCCTGCGGGGCCGCAACTACCGAGTGCTGGGGGGCCGCACCCGGCCGCCGACGCGGCAACGACTGCCGTCCTGGGGCAGGGCCGTGAGTGCGCTCGTCCTCGCCGTCCTGCTGGTGGTCGGACTGGGAATACCCGTGCTGGGGGCAGTGTCCGCGTCCCTGATCAGCGGGCTGGGGTCGCTGGTCGTGGACCACTCCCTGACCCTGGACAATTACACCAGGGTGATCGCCAGCCCGGCCCTGCACGAGCCGCTGCTCTACTCGGCCCGGATGGCGCTGATCACCGCAACAGCCACCGTGCTCGTCGGCGCTGCCGCTGCCCGGCTGCTCTCAGCGGGAAGCAGACGGCTGTCCAGCCGCGTGCTCGACCTCATGCTGTTGACTGCCGTGGCCTTGCCGGGGATCGTGTTCGCCGCCGGGTACATCTTCACCTACAACCTTCCGCTGACCAACCGGCTGGGGATTCACCTCTACCAGACGTCGATGCTCCTGTTCCTCGGCTACCTCGCGACGGCTCTGCCGTCGACATCGCGCGTCCTGCTGGGCACCGTGGGCCAGATCCAGGAGGCGTTGCGGGAGGCCGGCCGGGTGCACGGGTCGGGCCCGGTCACCTCCTGGCTTCGAACCATCCTGCCGCTGCTGGCCCGGCCGCTCATCGCGGCGTGGGTGCTGACGTTCTCGGCGACGCTTCTCGAGCTGCCTGTGTCCCAGCTGCTCTACCCGCCGGGGCAACCGCCCGTCGCCGTCGGCATCACCAAAGCGCTTGCCGCCTACGACTTTGGAGGAGGGACGGCGATGGAAGTGATCGCGATCCTGTGCACGCTCGGCGTGGTCGGCGCCACCTGGCTGCTGTTCCAGGTGCTGACCCCAGCTGGATGGCGCCACTTCGGGCAAGCCTCATGACCGAAGCACCTCTGGTCGGTCAGGGCGTGCGCGTCCAGGGCGCCACGAAGAAGTTCGGCGCCACCGCGGCGCTCACCGAGGTGGACTTCGCCGTCGCTGCGGGCGAGTTCCTCGTCCTCCTCGGGCCGTCGGGTTCGGGGAAGTCGACCCTGGTGCGGTGCCTGGCCGGGGTCGAACGACTCGACTCAGGGCAGCTCCACGTCGGCGGCCAGCTGGTCACTGACGGCAAGAGACACCTGCCGCCCGAGCGTCGGAACCTGGCCATGGTCTTCCAGGACTACGCGCTCTGGCCGCACCTCAGCGTGGCCGGAAACGTGGAGTACGCCCTTCGACGCCGCCGGCTGCCCAGGAGCGAGTCGTCCAGGAGGGTTGCCGAGACTCTCGAACGCGTCGGGCTCGGCGGCCATCACGACCGCTACCCGCACCAGCTGTCTGGCGGCGAGCAGCAGCGCGTCGCGCTCGCTCGCGCTGTCGTGGCCGAGCCCGGGCTCCTGCTCTTCGACGAACCGCTCTCCAACCTTGACGCGGACCTGCGCGAGCGGTTGCGGGTAGAGATCTCAACTCTGACCCGCGAGAGCGGAGCCACCGCCGTGTACATCACCCACGACCAGTCCGAGGCGTTCGCGTTAGCAGACCAGATCGGGGTCCTCGACCGAGGCAGGCTGGTCCAGCTGGGCAAGCCTGAGGATCTCTACCAGCGGCCGGCGACGCCCTTCGTGGCGAGATTCACCGGGACGGCCGGCGAGTTCAGGGGGACCGTCCTCGCCCACAGCGGCCAGGTCGCCGACGTCGGGGTCGGCGGTGAGGTGGTTCGCGCGCGGCTCATGGACCACTCGCCTGTCGGGTCACCGGTCACCGTTCACATCCGGCCTGAGGCTGCCGGACTCATGGAGCTGAGCGATGAGACCGGCCCCCTCACGGGGCAGCTTTCCGGCAGCGTCATCGATGTGGCCTACCGAGGACGCGGTTACGACCACGTCGTCGAGTGCGCCGAGGGTGCCCTGACAGCGGTGCGAGCGCCACAACCGCACCGGCGCGGGGAGTGGGTTCAGGTAGCCATCGACCCGGCCCATTGCTTCGCCTTCCCGCAGGACCATGACGCGCGTGATGATCGCGAACTAACCACTGTTACACTTCCAGCCGTTGGCGAGGATCTCGGCCTCGCCGGCCAAGCTCTCCCCAGGAGGAACACGTGAGCGGTTCCGCTCTGTTCATCGCGGTGCTCCTCACCTGCCTCGTCGAGGCAGTAGAGGCGTTGACCATCATCCTCGCGGCCGGCACGGGTCGCGACTGGCGGTCGGCGATCACCGGCCTGTTCGCGGGCCTCGCCGTGCTCGCCGTGGTCGTGGCCGTCCTCGGCCCGGCTGTCGCGGCGCTGCCGTTGAGCGGCCTACGCCTGTTCGTCGGCGGCGTGCTGCTGATCTTCGGGCTGCAGTGGCTACGCAAGGCCATCCTGCGCGCCAGCGGCAACAAGGCCCTGCACGACGAGGACCTCATCTTCCAGACCCAGCTGGCCGCCGCCCGGCAGGCCGCCCCGCAGGCGAAGGCTCTGGTTCGCGACTGGTACGCCTTCACCCTGTCCTTCAAGGGTGTGGTCCTCGAAGGCCTCGAGGTGGTGTTCATCGTCCTCACCTTCGGCAGCAACCAGAAGAACATCCCGCTCGCGGCCCTGGCCGGTGTTGTCGCCGTGCTCGTTGTCGCCGTCGCGGGCCTGGCCGTGCGGGCGCCGCTGGCCCGGGTGCCGGAGAACAGCATGAAGTTCGTGGTCGGGATTATGCTCACCTCCTTCGGCATGTTCTGGGGCGCCGAGGGAGCCGGGGCGCATTGGCCCGGCGCGGACGCGAGCCTGCTCGTGATCATCCCTGCCGTTGCGGTGTTCGCACTCCTGCTCGTGGTCGCGTTCCGGCGCAGTCCCAGCCGTCAAGCGGCCCGGCTTCTGCCACGGTGAGGGCCGCGTCATGATCGTTGCTCGAGCCAAGGCCTTCGCGCACTTCTGGTACGACTTCATCATCGGCGACGACTGGCGGGTGGCGCTAGGAGTGGTCCTGGCGCTGGCGCTGACCTACTGGGTCAGCGACTCCACGTCCGCACCCACGTGGTGGCTCCTGCCAGCCGTCGTGGTCGTGCTGCTCCCGTTCAGCATCTATCGCGTCACCCGCACCACGCGCTGACCCGCCGATGGCTCGAGGTCAGCCCTCGTCATCGGTCTCCTCCTCGAACACCCGGCCGGCGTACGCCTCCAGCGCTAGCGCGCACTTCGCGAGCGTCTCCCGGGTTCCTGACATCAGGGGAGCGCCAAACACGTCACGTGCCTGCACCTTGGCGAACCAGTTATTCAGCTTCACCAGCTCGACCTCGTTCTCCTCGAGCTCGCCAAAGGTAAAGTGCGACGCCGCGTACTCCTTCTCCAAGCCGGCATGGAAGTCGCGGCACTTGTCGAGGATCTCCTCATACTCGCTGTCCCGTGCTGCCTGGAAGAGGGACCTCACGTCGCGGCCGCCCACGAGCGCGGTACAGGACAGGAGGACTGCGGTCCCCTTCATGTCCAGGATCTCTCGTCTCAGTCGCCGCAAGGACTTCTCTGCCGCCGGTCCGGCCGGTAACGCCGCCGCCGAGTTCTGCAGGTATACCGCACCCAGGGCTCGAAGACGCCGCCACACCGTGGCCCGATACCTGGTGGGGTCTGATGGGACCCGGTATACCAACAGAAGCCACCGATCCGTGGCCGTCGCCGGCTCCGAAACCGCTGCGTCGTCGCTCATCATCACATTCTGTCGGAGATCGGCTCCCAGCCACCGGGGGCCTCGCCGGCGGACGTGCATCGCCAGGCTCGCCCGCGGGCACCGAACACCAAGGTCGTCATGCAGCGGGGCGTGTCCGCACCGTCGGGGACGGACCGTGCGGCTCAGCCACGACCCCCGGCGCGTGGCCCGTCCCGTGCTACACGCGTCCGCGGCCCCGACGGCACGGACCGCACCGAGGGCAAGCGCACCGCGGTCGACCAGCTCGGCGCCACCGATCGGGGCGCGTCGATTCTGCGAACGGGATCAGCCGAAGAGGGAGTACCACCACGTCAGGTCGAGCCCGGGGAAGCTGCGGGGGTCGAAGATCGGGGGTGGGGGTTGGTTCGGGGCTGGTGCCGGCGTGGGCGCCGGTGCCGGCGCAGGAGCTGGCGGGTTCGGCGCCGGTGCGGGGTTCGTGCCCGCTGCGCTGACCGTTGGCAGGGTCCGGTCGGGGTGAGCCATGAAGTCTTCGGAGTTGTAGAGCCGGCCGCCCGCTGTTGCGACGATCCCGATCCCGACGTAGTTGAAGTCAGGGTTGAGAATGTTCTGACGGTGGCCGGGAGAGTTCATGTACGCCTGGTGCATGGCCGTGACGGACTGGTTATAAGCGACGTTCTCGCCCAGACGGGTCCAGCCGGAGGGTGCCCACCGCTGGTACTCGGCCATGTCGTGCCAGATCGATCCGGCGTTGGCCTGGTCCGCGGCATGGGAACGGGCGTAGTCGCGAAGGGTGACCTGCATCCGCACGGGCTGAAGTCCGTTCCTCGACCGTTCCTGGTTGATCAGGTCGAGGAGCTGGAACTCCTGCTGCTCGGTCGCGCTAGCCGTGACCGCGACGGGGGCGACTGCGGTCACTGGGGAGGCGGCCACCGCAGAGACGCCTGCGCCGGTGAGCACCAGGGCTGCCCCCACGGGCACGAACACGGCACGGCTGAGGGAACGGTGGACGTGACGAGATCCAGCGGGCACCAGTTCACTCCTTGTTGCGAAGCGGCTCCCCTCAGGCGACGCCTGAACCTAGTCCGCAAGGGTATGCCGCGCAGCGCGTGAGCGGGTATGGCAACTGCCCTGCTTCGGTCAAGAGACTGTCTTGCGGCCCGTCGACCGCGCGATGCGGACGTGGGGAAGGGGCGCACAAAGCTCAGGGTGACCGCCCTTCGGGGGGCCGGGGCGTCACCATAGGCTGGGCCGGTGCTCAGGACGACAGCCGCCGTGGTGGCGGGCAAGGCGGCACGCGCTGCTGCCCGGGTCCGTGGCGGTGGCTCGGCGATGCCCGGCCTGCTCGTCGAGCGGCTCGATCCCGACTTCCTCGCGCACGCCTTGAGCCGCGTCACCGGCGGGATCGTCGTCGTCACCGGCACGAACGGCAAGACGACGACGACCAAGATGCTCGCCGCGCTGATGCGCGCTCACGGCAAGCAGGTCTTCAGCAACCCCACCGGCAGCAACTTCACCCGCGGCGTCATCTCCTCGATGCTCGGCGACCTGCGCCTGTCGGGCCGGCTCCAGGCCGATGTCGCCATCCTCGAGCTCGACGAGTGGCACGCCCTGCAGTTCGCCAAGGTCGTCAAGCCGACCCATGCCCTGCTGCTCAACGTCGCCCGCGACCAGCTCGACCGGTTCGCCGAGATCGACACGACGGCACGACTGCTCGCGTCGCTCGCCGCGGAGACGACGACCGGCGTCGTCCTCAACCGGGACGACTCGTTCGTCGCCCGCATCCGCCCACAGCTCAGGGACGGCATCGCGGTGCGCTACTTCGGGGTCGACCCGGCGGTGGCCGAGGGCCTGCCGCCGCTCCATGAGGCGGACGTCCGCTTCGACGACGACTTCGCCGCGCCGCACCCGGAGCCGGACGACGGCCTGCTGCACCCGCACGACGAGCGCAGCTTCTCCATGGAGTTCGGGAAGCAGAGCCTCGGTCCGGTGCTGCTCAAGCAGCGCGGGTTGGCGGCGATGATCAACGCCACGGCCGCGACGACCACCGCCCGGATGCTCCTCGGCGACGCGTTCGACGAGGGCGTGGCGCTGGAGGCACTGCGGGCGGTGACCCCGCCGTTCGGCCGCGGTGAGGTGATCGACGCGGACGGTCACCCGCTGGAGCTCGTGCTCGTCAAGAACCCCGCCGGCTTCAGCGTCGCGCTCAGCACCTATGGCGCCGAGCCGGTGACGACCATGGTCGCCATCAACGACGACTATGCCGACGGCCAGGACGTCTCGTGGCTCTACGACGTCAGCTTCCAGTCGCTGCGGAGCCAGGGCGTCGCGCTGACGTCGGGAGTGCGGGCCTACGACATGGCCCTGCGGCTCGACTACGACGACGTGCGGGTGGAGGGGATCATCCCCGACCTCGAGGAGGCCCTCGAGACGCTGCTCACGGCATACCCGCACCAGCCACGGCGGATCTTCTGCACCTACACCGCCATGATGAGACTGCGGCGGCTGCTCGCCGCGCGGTACGGCCTGGTCACCTTCGGGGAGGAGTCGGCATGACGAGCAAGGGCCTGATCAACCTCGTGCACCTCTATCCGCGCGAGATGTCGATCTATGGTGACCTCGGCAACACCCACTGCCTGGCGTCACGGATCCGGCGCCACGGGTACGACGTCGCGGTGCATCCCCACCACCCCGGGTCGACCCTTCCCGACGAGCCGCACCTGTTCATGGGCGGCGGTGGGCAGGACTCCGGCCAGAGCCGGGTCGAGGACGACCTCGCCGTTCTTGCCCACCGGCTGCGCGGGCTGGCTTCCGACGGGACGCCGATGATCATGATCTGCGGGATGTACCAGCTGTTCGGCAACACCTTCATCACCACGCAGGGCGAGGCGCTTCCCGGGCTCGGCATCCTCGACGTCACGACCCGCGGCAACGAGAAGCGGATGATCGGGGGGATGGTCCTCGACACGGACTTCGGTGAGGTTGTGGGTTTCGAGAACCACTCGGGCTCGACGCTGCTCGGCTCGGGCCAGGCGCCGTTCGGGCGGGTCCGCGTCGGCAACGGCAACAACGGGCAGGACGGCACCGAAGGCGCGGTGGCGGGCAACGTCATCGGCTCCTACCTCCACGGGCCGATCCTCCCGGCGAACCCCCCGCTCGCGGACCACCTCATCGCGCAGGCCGCGGAGCGCGCCACTGGCCGGCCGTTCGAGCCGGGTGACCTCGACGACGGCGTGGCCGACCAGGCGCGTAACCGTCAGGTCCGCAGGCTCGTCAAGGCGTGAGCGATGGGCGTGAGCGCGCCGGCGCGGTATGCCGGCCGGCGCGCTGACCGGCGTCCCACCGGCGTGCTGACCGGCGGAGCGACCGGGCGGTGGCGACCTTGTGCCCTTGGGGTCACTATGCCGTGCCCCACCCAGTCGGACACGGCATACCCGTTCGGTGGTGGGGCAGCGCATGGTCGTCACGGGGGGTCACCGGGTCCCGCCGGGGCGGGCCGGATCGAGCGGGAGTCGACCTCCGCGGCAACGGCGGCCCGGTTGTTCCCGGCCCCCTTCCGTGGAGTGGCGAGCCAGGCCAGCCAGCCCAAGGCGCCGAGCGGCACCTCGAAGAAGTGGACGTAGAGGGAGTAGAGCACGACGCCCGCCGTGGCCTGAGCGGGCATGGCTCCCCAACCGACGAGCAGAGCGGCCACGCCGGTCTCCGAGATGCCCACGCCCCCCGGCGTCACGCCGACACTGGTCAGCAGCCGGCTCAGGGCGAAGGCAAAGAACATGTAGGCAAAGGGCAGCTGGACCCCGACGGTGTTGAGGCAGAACCAGAAGAGCAGGTAGTTCATCCCGAAGAAGGCGACGAGCCCGAAGGTCATCTGGAGCCACCCGCCGCGCACGACGGAGATGGTCTGCTCACGTTGCTCGACGACGTGCCGGGTGAAGCCCACCTGCGAGTCGCGGCCACGCCGGAACGGCCGGACGACGGCCTCCAGCATGCCGCCGACCCGGCGCGCCATCTGCTCCGAGGACAGCACCGAGATGAACACCCCGAGAACGACGATCCCGCCGATGGCTCCGGCCGCGGCAGCGCGCATGACCGCGGGGTTGAGCTGGCCCGCGCCGAGGAGCATCGCGATGATGCCGATGATCGGCAGGATGAGCCGCGCCATGACGTTCCACACCCCGGTGACGATGACCGAGGTGGAGACGTCCTTTCGGGTGAACCCCCACGACCTCAGCTGCTTGTAGGTTGCCGCGACCCCGACGGCCCCGCCGCCGGGCAGGACGTTGCCCACCGCCGACCCCGACACGTTGACGATGAGCGCCTTGAGATGACCCAGCCCGGGCAGCGAACCGGTCAGCGTGAAGGTGTAGAGCCACAGCCCGGCCATCATGATGAGCATGAGACCGACGGCTGTAGTCGGTGGGACCTGCTCGAGCACGTGCCAGACCGCGCCCCACGTGGTGTGTGCGACACGGGGCAGGCCCCAGCCGAGCAGCCCGACCGCCAGGCCGAGCCCGATGACGACCTGGATCACTCGTCGAGCCCGATGGTGCCGCGCCCCGTGGAGTGCGTCCTCAGCCATGATCTCGACCCCCGAGTCTGGTTGGGCGGATGGACCAGTCGTGGCGCGACGACCGCGTCGTGGACGGGACGTCAGCAACCAGTGTCGCTGCTCCCACGTCAGTCGTCGAAGACATTCCGGGAGATCCGCGACCCCGGTTTCGCCGCCGGGTCGATGTACCACTCGCGCCCGAAGACCACGTCGTAGAGGGGGCGGGGAATCCGCAGAAAGGCCGCGAGGGTGCGGTCGGCGCCGCCGTCGGTGGAGGACTGGGAGGCATGGGCGCTCATCGACGCCCGCTTCTGCACGGCATACCGCCGGACGTCGATCCGGTGGGTGATCGCCGACCGGGGACTGAACGCTCGCTCGAAGGAGGTCGGGTCGAACTCCGGAGGAAAGCGATAGACCCGCGCCGCCACCCTGATGGCTCGCAGGATCGCGTCCCGCGGGACCGTGGCCTCGAGGACCTTCTGTGTCCCCGCCAGCTCGGCCGCCCGCGCCCCGACGTGGTGGACCCTGACATGGTCGCGGTGGCCGTACCCGCCGTTGGCGTCGTAGCTCAGCAGGACATCCACGCCCTCCTCGCGCAGGATCACGGCGAGCCGCGCTGCAGCCTCCTCCACGTCGGCGCGGACGAGGCGCACCCGCCCCGGAGGATCCGGCTGGGTCTGCGGCCCGAGACCGCTGTCGGCATAGCCGAGGTGCTCGACGCGGGCCACCCCGAGGGCGGCGGCGCTCGCGCGCAGCTCCGCCATCCGCCGCTCACCGAGCGTCCCGCCGGCGCCGAACTCCTGCGCTGCGAGGCCGAGGTCGCCGTCGGTGGCGACGACGACGATGACGCGGTGCCCCTCGGCGGCGGCACGTGCCATCGTCCCCGAGGTGAGCAGCGCCTCGTCGTCCGGATGGGCGTGGAAGGCGAGCAGTGTGTGTCCCATGTGGCCCACATTGTGGCTCATGACATGCTCGGACGCGTGAAGGTCGCCCTGCTCTCGGACTGCTACCTGCCCCGGCTGGGCGGCATCGAGGTGCAGGTGCACGACCTCGCGGCGCGCCTCGTCGA
>JAABUP010003310.1_pt1 | contig 28704 bp, 44 predicted proteins | sample 5559201 | NCBI WGS metagenome assembly JAABUP01 (sample SAMN10711887, study PRJNA513373) | rock metagenome | isolation source: Antarctica rocks | place: Antarctica | reverse complement strand
CACAAGAATGATGATGGCACTTACCAGCTGCTTGTTGAGGCAGCCTGTAAAGCGCACCCACATGGCCACGGATGAGCCCCCCAGGGCATCCTTGGCAGCCTTCACGGCCCACTGGCTCCAGTGAGCCTCACGCGGGCCTGCATTGCCTGCTTGTGGTGCAGCCACAGCTGCGCTCCCTTCCCTTTCTGCTGCTCTGCAGTCAACACCACACCAAGTCTGCAATTTGCCTGCTAGACCATTTGGTTTGCTGTGCAGCAAGGTGTTGGATCAAGTCATGATGTGGCCTCAGGGCAAGTCAATCCTGGAAAACGAAGTAGAGCAAAGCCACAGCACTCCTACACACCCAAGTAACAAGTCAAGCAGCATATACAGCTGTGAGACAAATGTTAGGAGGCACAGGGGGTTGGTCAACACCAGCAAAAGCTGAGAAACATACACTGCGGGTGCGTCAGGAAGAAGGAAGCTGGCCCCCAAAACCTGTGCGTGCTGCACCTCCACATCTGTCACCTCAAAGAACCTGCCCTGTGAGCTCTGCTGTGACAGCACTTCCCTGCAGCACAAGGACCAGAGCATGCAAACCCTCAGGCCATCACACAAGCGCTTGGAGTTGAGCACATAAGAACGCTGAAACAGACACATACTGAGGTTGCAGGGCGGAAGCAAATCAATCAAAAGTGCCTGATATGCTCAAGCTACTGCAGGGAATTGTGCAGTGCTGCAAGACACAAGAGCATGCAGTGAAATCAACAACTGACAAAGCTTTGCAAGAAGAGGTGGCATGTTTAACCTGAACATGGTCATCAATGTAGGAGTGCACATCTCTGCCAGCTTGTCGTAATCCTTCTCATTCATGCACTGGTTGACTGCAAGTAAGAAAGCAACCACAATAATGAGCCTTGTATACGCCTCCTGATCCCTGTCTGTAACGAGGAAGCAGGAAACTGTTGCACAGTGTATAGCAAGCAGGCTGCACACTCAAGCTTCGATCAGTCGAAGTGATTGTCGCAAGCTTGCACCTTGCCCTGTATTATGCCAATACGACGTGCTGCAGCAATCGCAAAGCAGGCGTGTCTGCAGGTTATATGCAGTGTGCATCTTACCGTGTCAATGTGCTGCACAAGGCAGCTGCGATAAACAGGCTCACAGATGTCCCAACTTCTCTTGCTGTGGCATGCAAACACGTACCTGCACACCAGGCGTCTTTGGCTCCCTCCAGAAACTCCCTCTCATCAAAGGTTGTTTCAACTCGATTTTGCATGGCCCATACTGCCAGATTGCCCTGCAGGGACATTTAGCATATTCACTGTGACAAGTCACAGATGACTACTGCTGCTTCTTATGGAAATACCAAAAGTCTACCCTTAAGCTGCGAAAGGGTTCACTGAGGAAACTGAGAAGGTCTGTTGGGTCTTGGAGCATTGTTTTCTCTGGAGCGCTTGCTGTGCCTGCATACAGAAGCGCAAGTGTACACAGCCTGCATCTCAAGCTGCTTTCTGAACAGCAACCCATTCTTCACGGACAAGAACCAACCTGCTGACGCTTCAAATCCTGCCTGTTGAGGCTTGTCAGGACTAGGCTGTTTTGAATTTTCTGCCTGATCCTGTGTTGCAGCATGTGGCCTACCCTGCTTGTCGTCGCTGCTAAACATCTTTCTGTGGTCTGTGGTACTTTGTCGATGCCATGCCAGCAAGCTGGTGATCCCTGCAGGCTGGACCCAGTCGCTCACAAGCGCACTAGAGGCAACACTCGCCTGTGCCAGCCGATGCATGCTTCCGGCCGAGCGCATCAAAGCGTATGCCATGCTTGTGTGATAAGAGCGGAAAGCTGTGAACAGGAGTACCACAGGACCGCACTGCTATGTAAACTCAGTCTTGAGGCCAAACCTGCTCAACTGCAGAGCTGACGTCACGGGACGATATAGGGTTAAGGTTTGGGGAAACGCCAGCAGCCCGAAACGCCAGCAACCCGAAGTTTGAGTGCTTTGTGGCTGCTCGTCTTCAAGAAAATCACCAGACTTACAATGTGTTCCTTTATGTGTGGTATCGACCACCCTTTCGCAATAACTTCGACGCCTTGTTGCACGACACGATGTCAAACGGCGGTGTGGCGTCGCCTTCCGAAGGATCCAGTCACCTATGTCCGCAGCGTATTGCTGTCGATCATGGTCGCTTCATCACGATAAGATCGAAAGCTGTGCATTCAAGTTCCCGTCTATGATCAGCAGGCGAATGGCCCCTTGTGACGTCTCGACTACCGACCGCGTTGTTGATCTTGCCAGCAGCTTGTCCTCATCGTGCAAACTGGTCGCTTAGGTAATCGCAACAGACCGGCCTGCGCCATTAAGCCGGTAATTTGACCATGAGCGACACTTCGCCAGATCTGCTTGGGTCGCTGAGTTTTCTAGAGGACATACCTGAGGAGGAAGGCTTGGACGTTTCCCTGATGGAGGCGGATGGTAGTATCCGCATCACGGTCCAGGGCACAGATTCCCAGCCCGACTTCAACAGTCTCAAAGACCTAGTCCGGAGCGCCACTGGTAGTTTTGAACAGTACTTGGCAAGTTCAACACCACAAAGCAGTCAGCCTGGCGCACACGGCATCTTGGCCACAGAGACCTTTGCAGGTCAGCCAAGCGATACATATGATGGCATGGTTCTTGACAACGCGACCACCATACATGATATGCTGCCTGAGCCAATGGCAGGTGGGCATGCAGCCGAGCAGCATGCCGTGAATCCCAACTACTTGTGCAATATGCCTGACGAGGCAGCTGATGTTAACAGCGCATGGCCAATGCCTGGCTGTGGTGCGTATCCGGTACGTCATTTATGATCCCAGCATTACCAATGCATTGCTATGGCTTGGTAGCCTGAGAGCAAGCTCATCACGTAATGCACAATCGTCCAGCTGATCAGTATGGCGCAAAGCAGCTCAGTGGAAGAGGCAGCTGGCTCAAGGTCACCATGGTTTTAAATGATATTGTGAATGTGTGATGCAGGCAGTGGAAGCAGGTGCTTCAGCAATGGCTGATGCCCAGCCTGAACAGGGCAGCAATGGCACACCTGCAGCAATGTGCAATGTGCAAGGAGAGTCGATTGTGTGGGATCCTCAACAGCAAGCCAGCTCTTGGGGCAGTGATGCACCTGGATCTTCCAGTGACACAGGGTACCATACCAGGCCATCCACAAGCACCAGCATGTACAGTACCTCGGCGCCAGTCAGCTCATCTGAGCCTGTAGGTGAGCTGAGCGTCCTCCAGAACATCATATCAGCTTAATATTGTTGTGCCACCACACCAGTTGTTTTGCTAAACCAGAATGCCTAATGACTTTAACATGGCTCTTCACTCAAGGCCTATAAAGCGCTGAAGTATTCTGTGATGTTTTGGGGGTTGCTTAAACTGCAGGCTCAGACTAAACTAGTGTCAGCAGCAGCTGTGACCTTGCTGCATCTGGCGCCTCGCACCACACACAATGCAATGCAATGCCATGTGCAATCCCAGAGCCTATCCTCAAGGATGACCTGCCTGAGATCGCGTCTTACAGCAAAGTTGGATTGTAATTGAATCAAAGCCATCTTATGCATCCTCTGCGTGCATACACAAGGGCACACAAATGAGGTCATTTTGTATCTTGTGTGGCAGGCATCCCACAGAATGCAGGTGCACAGCAGATGATATTGGCAGAAGATGCCATGAACCAAGAGATATCCTCTCTCATGGTCTGTCTGGGGCAGATGGGTGCCTCCTACCCTCAGAACTGGCCTCGCATCATTGCTTCTCATGGCCACTCACTTGCAGGTCAGCTGCAGCACTCTCAGTAAGCCTCCAGTAATTTTTCTGCAGTGCGTGCCTGTTGCATCAGCATTTCTGGCTGATTGGAACAAAATACTGTTTTGTTCCAGTCAGCCAGAAATGCTGTTTTGCTGTGTCTTCAAAGATGCATGCAACTGCAGCTTGCTCTGTGGCATGACAACATAGCAAAGTTGCCTGACAAGACAAGTCACCATCACAAAGTTTTGGATTTTCCACAATTTCAAGCCCAACACCATTAAACATTACGTCAATGTTTAACAAGGTGCTGATTCTGACCAGTGGCCAGTCACTCTGCTGCTGCACAAATGATAAGGGCTGTATGAATATGCTAGCTACTTCTGACAACCTTACATGGCAACTATTGGTGCGTCAAGAACCTGTTGCATGATGAGCAGTGTTTGCCACAGCTGCGGTGACCATTGCTCAGTATCTCACAGAACTTCCAATTCAGACTATGTCAGACCACAACAGGTCTGTCACGTGCGCAACACTGTCATAAGTCAGCTGTGGCAAGCTTGATGTCAAATGTACATGTGTCAAGTGTGTTCGGTGGTGACCCCGTGACTATGTTCTTTTGGTTCTGCAGCACATGAGATAGTCACAACTTATGTGACAGGCTGACCCATCTCACAGCTCAACCTACAACATTGCAACTCAACGATGTAAATTAAGGGTTGCTGTGTCCCGACTCTCATTTATCGAATTCTGAGGTGATTCTCAGATACCTCTGGGTTGACATTGGCATGCAGCAAATGAGATGGGGGATGAAGCAGGCAGAATGTGCCCTGAGGTGCTGGCTGAGGTACTAAAAGGCCTGCTCATATTACGTGATGCTCTAGTAAGCATACTTCTGAAGAATGCCATAGCCCCGTCACAAGAAGAGTACCCAATGCGATACGACAAGGTACAGTGCTCTACCTTTTTGTGTGCAAGAATGGATTACGTAGCACTCTTCTGAATATTCATTGCTCAAGGAGGTTGCATCTAACTACACCACACATGTCAGCCCAAATGACATGCAACACAGTGCTGAAGTATGAAGCCATGCCTTGACATCATGCCATGAAGCACAATCAGGTTTGAGATGTACAGCTGGCTATGCTAGGAGAGTTGCCAGAATGACAATAAAGTGCGAAGAGCTTTCATGATGCCCCACGCTGCCTTGTCTGCCTGTTGACTGGGGTGACTTGCCTTTGCCTTTGCTGGCCAGTGACTCTGCCAACTGCAGCCAAATTCGCCATGTTGACAGTCAGACAGGGTGCATGTGCAGGAGACAAGACTGCGCAGGCTGCAGTTCAAGCAGGCTATGAGCAACATGCTTCAGGAATGTGTGCCGTTGAGAGCAATCCTTTGCAATAGGTTTGCAACCGTGCTCAGGTATGCATGACACAGCTGACCTTTAGGCAGCTGCTTTGCAAATGGGTCTGCAAAGATGCCAAGCTGTGCAAGCCAGAACTAAGTACGTACTAGCCAGTATACTGGCTTGGATTTAAGAAGCACCATCCCATTGGTAGCATGACCACAGACATGGGCAGCAGATGATTGATGGTGGGAGTGCCTGCTGCATTGCATTGCTGTAGCCACTTCCACCACACCCCACCCATCAGCAGTCACAAGCGCCATCATGGCAGCAACCAACAGCATTCAGTGAACATGTGTCCATTGGCTGACCTTGCTCCAAAATTTCTGTTGTGGTCCCTGAGCATTACCAGGAAACACCTGAGTGAGATCAGTTGTTTTGTCCCCCAGCTTGGTTGTCCACAGCCTGCCATTGCTGTCGAACCTGCCAAGGGCTGTTGCTTGTCTGCAGAGAGCAAGCGCTGGACATGTATTTCAAGATTTATGTATGGCACCCATACATCACCCATAACAAGGATAGGCAGAGGGCCCTGGCTAGTTATACACACCTGACTCAACAGCAGGTACAAAAAACGTTGCTTTCTGTTTTCAAAACAAGCTTCTGCAAACTATGACGCATGTCAGATCGTCTGGGCCAACATGTTGTCACACTCGCACAGAGTGTGTCAGGACCTGACAGTTCATTGCATGGTTACATGCTATGCAGCAAGGTCTGTTCACACAATGTAGATCCTGGCAATCCTAAGCCACACACTATAATAGCTACTGTTTTAACATACATCATGATAGTAACAGATGCACAGACCACCGATGCATGCTCCACAGTGTTCTGCAGTTTGACAGATGGAGTGCAACTGTGTCACAGGTGCTGCAGAAGTTCACCAATTACAGGGCAAGGCATATGGCAGATGACCACAAAAAGATCCTTGGGATTGTGTGCAAGCGCAAATTTCGTGCAGCTGTTTGGGCTGTGGTGGCTGTGGTTAGGTGGCAGAATGTTCGTGCCTTGCGAACTGCATCTCCGCCTCTTTGGGTTCCTGCACACCTTCAGCTGCCTAGTGAGATGGACATTGACACCCAGCTAAATGCCGCACATGACACTGCCACATGGCTGGACATGGCTTTTGAAAATGAAGCGGGTTGGGGAGGCAAATTGAGCTGATGCGCTTTATTTGTTTGTTGTTATGGGCGGTATAGAGCTTGCAAATACTTTGCATGTAGGACCAGAGGAAGAACAGCATGTACTTGACATTGTAGCCTGATCTTTGCGCATGTTAATGCACCATGTGCTCAAAATCCAGGAAGCTCAGGTTCCTGTCTGGATTTTTGATGTATGCTACCTAGGTAGGCGCCTATAGGCAAGATGTTGGATGCACACAACCCAAGCAATGCTGCTGCAGATCTTCACAGCCTTCTCAGAATACGTGCATGCTACGGTGACGATTTTCTTATTTCCATTGACTTCCCATGCAAATGTCAGCTGCAAACTGGAGACATTACCTGAGTCAGTCCATGGGGGACGATGGAGCACAGTGAGACAGCCCCTGCAGGGCTAGCATTATCAAAGGAATGGCATGCTAAGGATGCTTGGTTCCAGGGTGTGCACATGTGAACTTCAGTGCAATCCAATGCCTGTGGTGGCTCAGAAAATGCATGCATTCAGGTGTGCGACTCTCGTTTGGAATTATCCACCAATGAAAATTCAGCATCTTTGTGGTATGCACAGTGTACATTTCAACTCATGTCAGGGTGACTGCCTAAAGTGAAACTATAAAACAGCCCTTGAGGCAACAACAGGTGCATGCCAAAGACAGTGCTTTCTTCTGGCAAGTCACAAGATGCTGCTATGATCCATATGCCACCCCGAGGCTCCTCTGACTCTTCTTCTGCGTGTGCATTAGTGCCAAACTGCAGCAAGCCCTGCCCCAGAAGAACGGCAGCAGCAAATACCCCATACTTGAAAAGATTGGGCATCTTGTCCTCCTTCTTGAAGGCTGCAAAGACACATGCCTGAGCAAACATGCTGTGGAGGTGTAAAATGCTGTGTATGAGATTGCCAAAATTCAAATCTTGTGTGGTCGACTGCATGAGATGAGTGATGCAGTGTGTACCACCCACCAGCTTGTTTTCATGAATGAGGATCTTGACAGGCAGCATCAGCCTGTTCTCCCATATAAAGTCACTTTTTGAGTTAATCACCCTTTTCAGAGAAGCAAATCATGGAAACATCCAGCCTTTCGACATTCCATGAAGTCGATATCCTCTGCAAGAACGTATCAGTATAGAACAGGTCTTGCAAGGTTTGCTTCAGTATCAGCATTGGTGCAGATGTAAGTCATGCGCAGGGCAAGCTCGAACTCCTAACCAGCCCATGATCATTCAATGGACAGAAGCGAGTGAATCACCATGTGCAAAGGCAAATGCCGTGTATTTGCATATGAACTTCTCTGATTGCTTGTTGACAAGGACCACTCTGCAGGAAATATCTCTGGACCAATTGCTTGGCAACTCAGGCATATCTCCACAGTCTATCTCCATGGCAAAATGACCGTTTTCGAGACTGCCTATGCCCTGTAAACTTATGTGCCTGCAATCAAACTCACAAGCATCAATCACAGCCATGTTGTAGCTAGCTAGTTGCTGCTGGTCGTAGTCTGGCAGTACTAAAGGTATTAGTTCAGATGAACTAAGATGACCATGGCAGGTCAGTAAACACCATCTGGATTCAATAATTCAAGAACCGTTCTTCAGCTTTTCATGACTACTGAACTCATTGTGCAGCACGCTTCGACACCTTGCATGCATGTGCAGTTGCAGCTCTAAAAGCAGCTCACCAAACAGAACTCCCGATTTGAAACTGTACATGACCTTGTGACCTTGTGCTATAAGGGAAGCGTCAGGAACATCCTATTGTACTTTCTTTTGGTACTTAAGTACCAAGCTTGTACTGCACGAGCCACACAAAAGTCTGGTCTTGTACATTCTGTTCACAAGCTGAAGAGGCCTTTTGTGCTCAACAGCTTCCGAAGTCATTTCTGACTTGAAGCTCAAGCACTGACAGCGAGTGAGCTTGTCACCGTTCAACTACCTGTACAGGTCTGTACTACGCTTGCAGACTCTGTAGGTCTAGTCACGTCGTTGTCTCGCTGAGACATGTCACCTGATATGTTCCAAAGCGTTCCAACCCGTCGACGTGATCCAGAGCGTTGATGTGTTCGCGAGCGTCGGTGACGTGGACATCGTTGCCGTCTTGAGCTCAGCCAGCACGGAATTCGTTTATTAACAAGATATGCTGTCTTTCCAGCGACAGGCGAATTCGAAGAAACACAGATGCGGGCACTCAAAGGTCAGCATCACACTATTTCTCGTTGTGTGCCGGCTCATCGATTCGGTCTGTCCCGTACAATTGTTTCGGTCTGTCCCGTACAATTGGTCGCACAACGCACTGGCTTTGCGGATTCAGAGTGCAAATTTGCAACGGATTTGCAGCGTTAAATGGCGTTACATGTTTCAGTGGTTCATTATTTGTAATCATGAACAAAACATGTATCAGTGGCAAGCTGTATGCAGACCTGACATCAGGCACTGTTGCAGGCTCTTTGATCACTGAAATGTGCCAAGAGCAACATTGATCTATGCCATATATAGACAAGATAGCAGCAAAGCTATATAGCTTTGCTGCTATCTTGTCTGTCATCAAACAATTCCCTGCTTTGCAACAGACTTTGGATACTGACTGGGTGAGAGGCAGCGTCAAGGTTGCTGACAATGAGCTCTGCCCCTGAGAACCCTTGAGAGTGAGATGAGTTGGTGTAGGTGATGATGCAGCGCATGCCTGCATCTACAGCAGCCTGCAAAAATAAATTGTGGCTTGAGCCCCATCGTTGATAATCTGTGTGGTGACATCAGTGACCAATCTTTGAGCTGAATAGCTGCAGCAGGGCAGTTGGACACAAAGCTTAAGGCATGCAGCACATTGGCAGCTGGGCTAGATGCAAGCAAACAGTCCCCAGACACATGCATCATGATGTGATACTACTCTCGCAATCCAGATCACACTCTTGGTTCTCATTCGAGGCACTATGTGCGCAGGCAAAGTAGGATCAGTGCAGACTGGCCATCCCAGCCTGACATCAAGCCCAACAACAGTGTGTGATCTTTGTACAACAGAAGTATGACAAGAGACATTGCGACTTAAGCAGCAGTCATGCTGTCATGAGGTGCCAGCAGCCCTGGTATTGAACACGTTGTTTATTTGAATAAGGAGAAGGCGCGACCTGCAAGCCAATAGCGCTGTCCTCAACGACTAGGCATTCACTGGGCTGTACCCCAAGCCGCTCAGCTGCCAGCGTATAGATGGAGGGGTCAGGCTTCTTGGCTGGCACATCATCCCCTGCTAAGAAGACATCCAGTGCCTGCCACAAGCACCAGCTCTGTGTTAAACCCTGGTTCCAGTATGACAGCATGTCCATGGCCGAGCGTAGGTGTGAGGACATGCAGCAGTGTCTTGCTTGTGAGCATAAGACTCAGCATGACAGCTCACAGGTGAATCTGCACATCGGCAAATGCTACCGCACACTTTTGTCTTTGAAAAGCGGCCGAGTCTGCAGGACCCAACTGTGCAGACAGATCACCTCAAATCGCTCTTCACCCAGCAGGCTTTTGACAACATGAATGACACTGCTCTTGGTGGCAGCACTGCACACTGCCACCTTGATACTGGCTTGCCTTGCTTCATCCATCAACCGCATGATGCCTGGCCTTGCTTCTGCATCGCTGCCTGAAAACAAAAGTCATTTGACCAGTCTGTACCTGTACCTGTACGTGTACTGCCTACTTGCAGTCACCAGATGTTGACACTGACTGCTTAAGTGATCACAAAGCATGGCATGTCTCATGTAGTTGCGTCATCAGCAGATCTGAAGGGTTTGCAGCTGCTTGAAAGGTCCCATTCATGACAGCACCAAGCCTCTGCATGCAAACGTTGATGCAAGATAAGCTGTATTGACAAGTTTGCAGGCATGCCACAAAACTGGAGTTCTGAGGGTCTCAGCCATCAATTTTTGGCAAGTGGTGTGCATGGACATGCTGCTGTGGTATTGCAGCGGGTGATGAAGGCTCCTCACCATTGATTTACACAGTGGTGCTGAAACAGCAGAAGAACGCAATGCTATCAATGACAGCATCTTGGAAACAAGGTAATGCATGACACTCTGATTGTATCTGACAAGATAGCAGCAACAGAAGGCAGGCATGAGCTTACCTACTATTTCCTGAAACTTTTTTGACTTCCATTCTTGCAAAGCATCTATCAGAGCAGTCTGCTGTTCTTCACTTCTGGGTGCTTCACTGAACATTGTGGAGGAAGGCCACCCGTGCTCTCCTGCATGCCATGATTGGTTCTAAGTCTGTGACAAGAGCAAACAGATATGACTTGAGGGTAGCAGATGAGAGGGAGGAGGCAGAAAGTGCATATGCTCTGTGAAGCCAGGATTAGTGCACGTGCACTCTGAAGCCAGAGTCAGGACATGTAGTGAACCTTTCTCAATTTTCCGACTATGATTGCAGTCAAGCTGAGGCCATATGAGTGACAAGTCAGAGCTACTGCATGACAGGGGGGTGCTAGAATTTGCATGCATCATCTTGCTGTTTGACCAGGAACGCAATAGCTCCAAGCAAGCCACCAGAAGGGAGCAGTACCAAAGTACCAGCGCATCTTGGCTTTGCCACCGCCAACCTTGTTTTGCAAATCATCGTAGAACTCTTCCGACCAGTCAATGACATCTTGTTTCCCTATACAAGCTTTGAAATGTGCAAAGGCTGCGTTGTATGCCTCTCTGTGAAAATCCTCGGATTCGACAATAACACCTGCACACCGCCATTCTTCCGTTGCAGGTAATTCCCACAGTGTTGCGCTAATCTGATCAGCAAAGTCAGACACACAGTATTTATGATTACAATGTTGGTTTTACTATACCATCACAGTCAAGAATCAATGCCCTCAATTGGTCGCCTCCAGCAGCGGCGCAAGCACAGTCGCGAGTGTGCGCATTGGCTTTTGAAGAGTGAGATACACGGCGCACTGAGCTGCAAATGACAAACAAGTGCAGTGGCGATAGGCAGGTGCCTGCACTCAACGTGAACTCTTTACCCTTTGCTATGAGCTTGAGGTTGTGCTTGCCAAGCAGCGCATCGCTGAGCTGTTCGTCTGCAATGGGTGCGATTTGTCACCCTGACAAATTTGCTCGTAAAGGGGATCGGCAAAAGTTTAATGCCAAACGTGCCCACCGTTGGGTGCATGTTTTGTAGAGAGCAAACAAGCAAACGATTGCGGCACTCGCAGGATTCAAGTGTGACCCGTGTGCAAAACGAACAAAGCGCGTACAGGAGCGAACATCAATGATGTCTCTTCTCTCTCTCTCTCTCTCGGATCTCGTTCGAGCGTTACATTTATTAGGTTCGCGGAACTCCAGACCTAACGCCGCAAGCTTGTAATAGCAGGGTGCTTCACCTGTCGCAGCCGTGCTGTGCGCGCGCCTTCACATTTGCCCCCGCGACTCAATGCCGAACGGCGGGGGAGCCATGAATCGTTGTGCCTCTGTGTTAAGCCCTGATGGAAAATACTTGCTCGTTGCTGCGGCCTCCTCTGTAAGGGTGTACAGCTCAGTCACCGCTGAGATTGTACTCAGCCTTTATGGGCACACACAAGAAGTCACAGCTATTGTGCTTCATCACGGCAGCAATGATCTGGTATGCTTAATGCCATACAAGCCATAGCGCTGCAGCAAGCACACTTATACCAGTGCCTGTGCACTTTCATCCAATGCCCGTGCTGTTGTCTCCAGCAGGGGCAGGTTCTTGAAGAGTGATCATCCTGATATCCTGTTGATCTGCGCAGGTGTATACTGCCTCCATGGATGGCGCTGTCAAGCACTGGAATTTTATGTCAGGACAGCTGTTGAAATCCATGACAGTTGGGGACCCTGTTGTAAGCATGGTAGGAAGCTTCCTGAGCGCTACCCAGTGCTTGCTCCTTTTTGACACAAAATGAGCCATGACCTTCCTGTACCTTGTTTGTATGCAGGTGATCCCAGTAGGTAGCAATTTTGCATACTTGCAATGTGACTGGCAGGCTGAGCAGGCTGGCAAGGTAAGGTTTGAATTTTGACAATGATGATGAGCTGGCATTGCACTGTAATGATGAGAACAACTCACCGTGGAGTGCAACAAAGAGGCCGCATCGCTTTATTGTGCTAAGGCTGCTGATCTGTGATCTTGCTGGAGTCTTGAAACCCGTGCCATGCCACTTGGTGATGATAGCACAGGCATTCATCAAGTCAATCTTGTGCTGGTGCAGATGCTGTTTCTGGATCTGACTCTGGGTACTCTAGCTCGATACAGCCTCAAGCTGCACTTCCCATCCAAATTTGTGGTAAGGCCTTTACCTGGTCAAATCGTCAGTTTCACCACTCAGAAAACGTCCTGCAGCACAGTGCACATCATGGCACACCATGTTGTGATACTTTACAGAAGTTCTTGGGTGGCGCTCTGCTGCAACGCATTGAGACGCATAGTATGGAAGATGCATTGTGCATTATCAGGGGACGGTGGTGTGCATGCACTTCAGCAGGTGCTGCTCTGCAGGTCAGTCAGTCAGGCCGCTTTGTGGCTACTTTTTTCCAGCACACAGTGTTTGTGTATTCAACAGAGAGACCAGCTATGGCTCCTCTGAAGCTATATCACACCAGGGTCTTCACGGTGAGCTGCTCACATTGGCAACATTCAATCATGTGAAGGTCCACAGCTCAGAACAGTTGACATGTTCAGCATTGTGGTGTTGTCCTGCTCAGGGCTAGGGATGATATACTGCTGCGTGACAATGCACAGAGAGGTTGATCATCCAACAGTCCATGCACACTGTAGCTAAATGTTGCACATGACAGTGGACTTGTGTAACATTTTGCTTGGATGCAGTGTGTTGCTTTTGACCCGACTGAGGGAAGAATTGCAGCAGGGGACGTTTCAGGTCGCATTCTTATCTGGAACTCCTTCAAAGACAAGGTGCCGCAGCTGCAGAAGCCAAGCGCACAGCCAGCTTTAGCACCTGTGGCACCTTCCACAGCTGCAGCATCAGCCTCCACAACTGGGCCAGACACTGGCATGCAGCCTGCTGCTGCAGATCAGGATTCTGATACAGACTCAGACTCAGATTCTGACAGCTCAGACAGTAATGACACATCCGCAGCACGCCAAAGAAACACAGCAAGCTCATCGGCAGCCACAAGAGCCATTGCTGCTAAGCAAGGCTTGCATGCCAACCAAAGCGAGCAGGTGCAAAGCAGGACAGTCGAACCACAGAAAGAGTCTCTGCCAGCCAGATTTGCCAGAATGCAGAATTCTGTACAGCAAGTGGCTGTGACAACAGTACATTGGCATGCACACCCCGTGGGCTGCCTCTGCTTCAGTGCTGATGGCACCTTGCTGCTGTCTGGAGGTGAAGAAGCTGTCCTGGTAGGTGCTTTGCCAACATCACTGTGCCCCTGTCTGTCCACCCACCCATCCCACCGTTCATCCATATAGTTATGAATGTCATAGCCACATGCTGCAGTGGTTGAGAAGATTGCACAGGAATGTTCTTGGCACATCATGTTAGTCTGGAAAGTATGCAGCTCCTAAAACTGGGTCACATTTTGTGCTTTGTCACAGTCTCAGCAGCTGCACTTGCTTACACCCTGGCTGGGTTGACCAATTGGCATGGTCATTGTGGAGTGGTGTTCATGGGCGCAGGTGATATGGCAACTCGACAGCGGCGCAAGGAGCTATCTGCCCAGGTTAGGAGGAGGCTTGCACTCCATCACCTGCTCTCCAGTTGATTCAGCCTGCTATGTTGTCAGCCAGGCAGATAACACTGTGCGCACGGTGAGTGCTCACCTCAACCAAGCCCCCCCCCCCCCCCTACTGGCCCTTGGTTGCCTGCATGCATTGTGAGGGTATGCGTCCTCTGACATACATTGACTTTGTGCATCTTTGGGCCCTGCAAATGTGGGCCAAAACGTGCTCACAGCATAAGCTCTGCTGCTGTACCCTGTCTGTTGGCAGAATGCATTTACCAGCCGGAGTCCTGTTGCATATGGCATCTTCCATGGCTTTTGCTGTGAAGTCTGCACAACATTCTGGGACGGGCTGCCATGATATATGCACGATTGCTAACGAAGCTGTTCAGCTGCATGTTGCATCGACCTGTACAGCGTATGGTAAGTGTGACCTTTGTATGTCTGGTTGCATTGTGTTTCAGCCCATCACAACTGCTGCTCGAGATGAGTTGTTGAGCCCCGTGGCTGAACAACTCTGTATCTGAGACCTGTTGCCGGCCGCCCTCATTGCTGTGGTGTCAATGTCCTTGAGGTGCGCCCCTCAATCTCAACCCTAAACCGCCCTGAGTTTGACTGCGTCTTGAGAGAGTCGAATGTGCAAAGTTGCTGTCAGACTCTTGAGAGGGTCGCACATTCAAGGCGGTTCAGAGTTGAGGTCAAGGCGCACATCTCAACGGCAGTCATACCATGGGGATCACAGCAATCCCAATCCAGCCATCTAGAATTCAAAGACTGATCAGGCAGCTTGGACTCCAGCTTTAGCAGAGCCAAAAAATGTGTACTACAAAAGAGCACCTGTTTGGAGACTGAAACAGCCGAGGCGTGTTGTGAGGAGGTGTGATAGTGCAGGTGAACACAGCTACCATGAAGGTGCTAGTTTCTGTGCACGGTATGCGACTGCCGCCGCGCAGTGTGTCAGCGATGCAGTCTTCCTCAGCAGCTGTCTTGGCAGGCGCAGCTGGCCACCTGGTGCTGCCTGCTCACAACTCTCTGCTGCAATTTTGGGATGCTGCTAGGGATTGTCATGTACACCGCCTGCAGGTGTGCTTGCCTGAATTCACCACCACTATCACTCATGTTGAAAAGCATGTAGATCTGCTACTCAGTGCAGGTGGCATGGAACCCTTGTGCAACACTAGTATGGGTTTTGTTCAAGTTTATAGCTCACTCCATTGTCAAGCTCACTGTCTAGCCTTGTCCCTGCATCATGCTGCCAGTCTTACCTGGCAACAGCTTGAGTGTGACATGGCCAGTCTGTTGTAGTGCTTGCCCTTGAATTCCAGCAACGCTGGGTGTGCGCTGAATCATGTCCCCTGTCACAGGTTGCAGCCAGAAATACTGTCAGTCTGACTCAGCAAGATCATGAGCTGCAAGGTGGGGTATATGGCATCCCCCTAGAGCCCCATGTGTCTCATGTGGCCTTTAGTCATGAGGGATCAGTCATGGCCACAGTGGATGTCAGGCCTAATGCTGGCAGCCTAGGTAGTGATGAACAGTCTCTGCGATTCTGGGATAGGAGGGAAGCGGGTGTGCAGGTCAATGCCAATCAAGAGCAGCCATTCTACTCTACCAATACCTATTTGGATGATCCTCATAGGTAAAGACATCCACTGTTCTGCTAGCTTTTGCTGCGGCAAGGAAAAGCAGTCATGTCTGTCAGTCATTCATCATGGCACGGACACTGTGGAATGGCAAGCATATCTATCTGTGCAAGCATCACAGGCATCATCATCTGTTTGCCAAACAAGTTACGCTGCAACGCTTCAGAACGCCGCACACTGCACATTGCCTGTCATCCCTTGTAATGCTGTATCTCGTCTGGCATGTGCAGTAAGCCGAGGCTTGTCCATGAGTCAATGCGCAATTTCATTATTCCTGCAGGGGAGGCACAATCACAAGTCTGGCGTATCACTCCAGTCGACACATGGCGGCAACCACCAGCAGCAATGGCGACTTCAAAATATGGGTGAGACAAGAAGAGCGCAGGGCAGGCAGCGGGGCTCACTGGCGCTGTCAGTCTGTTGGCAATCATACAGGTCACATCACTTCTGTATTACCATCAAATGTTCTTCACAGCTCCGTCACCAACTTTTTCAGATGAAAATACAAGTGTGAGCTGACTTGTGTCAAGGCAGGCGCTTGTGCATGCTAGCATTGGCATCTTCAAGCACAATCAGCACACGTACAATCTCAGTACTTCGTATATCATTGCTCTCCCACCCACAAAGAGATTTTCTGTTTTTTTGCGCCTGTTGTTTGATGGATAAACCAACTCCTAAGTCGAGCTGTCCTTGAAGCTTTGAGCAAATTGCAATAAGATGCTGCTTGCCAGCATAGGCCATATGGTATGTCTGTGGCTTGCCCTGGTAGTTTGAGTGAATATTGTTCACAGCCGCTGAGTAACGCAGGCATGACAGCAACATTGACATGGTGGGTGCAGGGGAAGCAATGTGTGCAGCTGCCTTCAGCAGTGACGGCAGCATGTTGGGTGTGGCATCACAGGATGAAGTCACCTTGTGGGACCCCTACACCAACAGCATGCTGACTAGCCTGGCCAGCCCCCCAGGCAATCAGGGGTGCCCCATTGTGAAGCTGCTGTTTGTACCCAACACACCTTTCCTGGCTGGCTATACTACAGGACCAGCCGCTTCGCTGATTGTCTGGAATTTGTTGACGGAGTCCATATGGTGGTCATATGCCCTTACATGTTCAGCGCTTGCTGTGGACCCTGAAAGCAGCTGCATAGCTGTGGCTGTTGCTCCTCAAAAGGCAGTTGCTGAGGGGCAGAAGGGGTCACAGAAGGCAGGTGCTGTTGGGCACAAGGGGTCTCATGAAGGGCAAGCTGCTGGCCTTCAGCAGCAGGCTCAGAATCCCAGGACAAGTGCAGATGCTGGTTTTAACACAGCAGAGATGCTACAAGGGCCTATGACTGTTCCTGATCCTGAAGGAAAGCAGGCGAGTATGGGTAGTTCAGCAGTCTTCCTGTTTGTCCCATCATCTGGTCAGCCCCAGCTTTCTTGGAGTCTGGGTCAAGCTACTGTAGCTTCCTTACTGTTTGCTCTGCCTGGCACCAAGTTACATTCTGTGTCCCTGGACATAGCTCCTGCTGGAACCAGTCCCCTGCTCATACTAACGGAGGATAGGCAGTATGCCATAGCCAGGTCTGCTGCGCATATGCATCATGCAAGCTTTCAGCCAAGCACACCACTGCAAAGGGATCAGCCCAGTGCTTTTGAGGCAGCTTTTGGCAAAACGGCTGTGCAGCAGCCTGTGCAGCAAGCAGCGTTCTCAATGACCCATCAGCCACAAGCTCAGAGCCAGCTTCAAGCGCTGTTTGATGCTCCCTCGCATGTACTGCCACCGCTGAAAGATTTGGCAACGGCATTCTTTGACAACTTGATCAGGCACAGTGTGGGTGCAGTCTAATCTTTGCATGCTGTCTACATCTGCAAGCAATTGAAAAGGCTTAGTCTGTGCTGGGAGTCATCTGTCGTTTGTTTTCTTATCCATACTGGGCTTTTTGTCAGCTTTTGCGTGTGTCTAGGATGAAATGATTTATACCCGTTTTTCCCTTCAACGCTGACAGTTAAGTTGATTTACTGTTGCATTTGTTGACCGACTTGACTACAAGGGCCTTGAGATCCTTAGTGCCTGCACTTGCAGAACCCACCACGTATGTATTGACATTGACCTAGCAGAATCATGCTCAGCCATGTATACGTCTTCGCAGTTCCAGGCTTATCAGGAAGTGGTGGCTGTGCACAATTTCCGTGCACATGCATCATATGTCAACGGTAGGCAACATCCTATAGCTCAGACATGGTAGCTTTCACGATAGTGTTACGGGTGCAAGTTTTGCCGTGTACATGCTGTCAGATTATGAGACATCGCTGTTGGTGCGCATGCCAGTGCATGAGCAATGCCTCGCACAGTGTGCAAGCTGCGCACATAGAAAGGTGACAATCACGTTATTATTGAATCACGAATTCAAAGGACGAGTGTACGCAAACGAGCTAGTAATTGAGCAGCAGTCAAGGGCTGCCAGCTTGGGTGCAAGCAAGGCCTGTCTTGAGATGTGCGTGGAGCAGTTTGCAAGATCAGTCCGCAATACAAAATTTGCTTGACCCTGTTTGCTGTTGCAAAGCACAACCACAGCATGCTGAAATTCACACGTGCACGCACAGCTTATCAGATGGTTTCGCGCACCGACACCTGCCTCATTGGAGCTGCATCATATCAAGTTCTCAATAACATGCCATAATTACTCTCATCTTGGCAGACCAATTTCAGACATGAAGCGCTCATATTCACTCTGCACTTTCTCATCTTTAGGCAAGGGAGGTGCAGAAGTATCTTGAGGGAGAGGCGGTTGTTCTGGTTGACCATATGCTGCTGGTGGTTGCTGTGCCTGGGGAGCAGCATAGGCAGCTGCCTGTGGTGCTGCAGGCACTGCCTGCTGGCCTGCTGCTGCTTGCTGCCCATACGGCATGGGTGGACCATAACCGGGTGGTGGCATGCTGTAACCTGCAGGAGGGTACTGCCCATACCCTGCTGGTGGGCCATAACCTGCTGGCGGCTGTGAATAAGGTGCAGGCGGACCGTAGCCTGCTGGTGGCGCGCCATAGCCTGCTGGTGCGCTGGTTTGGGGTGCGCCGTAGCTTGCAGGAGGGGTACCATAGGCTGCTGCTGGGGGGCCGTATCCTGCTGGGGGGGCTTGGCCTGGGTGGGGGAAGTGGGGGCCGCCGGCGGCGCCTGGCACTGCCCCAGGACCGTATGGGGATGCCACAGCACCAGCTGGGCCTTGGGGACCGCCATATGGTCTAGGGGCTCCAGCAGCCCCAGGGTAGGCGGGGGCAGCCATGGCGGGAGGGGTGAAGCCTCCCATGCCTGGCATGCCTGGGGCGCCCTTGTTCGCTCCTGCCATTCTGACAGATATGGTCTTGTCTGCCAGCTTGTAGCCAGACAAGCCCTTGATGGCGCTGTGGGCTGCGCCGGGGCTGTCCATGGTCACAAAGCCGTACCCCTTTGGTAGATTGGTGTCGCGGTCTGTGATGAGGCGCACGTCAAGCACGATGCCATATGTGCCAAAGATCTGCCGCAGCACATCGTCTGTGATGCTCTGACTGATGCCTCCAACAAATAGCTTGCTATCGTCCCTGTTGCCCACACCAAAGGGGCGTGAGTTGTCGGGGCCCCCGCCGCCCATGGGTCTACCCCCAGGGGGCTCAGAGCGCTGCCTCACCACCAGTGGCTTGCCATCAACAGGCTTGCCACTGAGTGCTTGTGCTGCTGAGCCTGCACTGTTTGCGTTGTCCATGTGGACAAAGCCGTAGCCTCTGCTTTGCTGTGTGACCATATCCAGCAGGACAACAGCATGGAGGACATTGCCGAAGGGTGCCATCATTGCTTTCAGGGTCTCATCAGTGATGTTGGGGGACAGGTTGCCCACGTACAGCTTGCAGTCGTCTGGCAGTTCATCACCAGGCCGCATCTTGCCGCTGCGTGCAGGAGCGCCTAAGCCTGGCCTTTCAAAGCTATTGCCACCACTGAACCCTCCGCCACCGCCACCACCACCTCCAAAAGAGGGAGGACCACCACCTGTGATGAGAGTGTGCAGTGTCAGCATGAGCAGGGCTTGTTCAGACTGTCCTTGTTGTTCAGAACATCAGGCATGCATTGATCACACTTGAAACTGTCAAGATGTGCAATGCACTGTACAAAGCAGTCATGAATGAGTGTTCACACAGAGTTATTGCTTTACAATGATATAGAGAGTGACTTGGATGCATCAATCCGCTCAAATGCATGCCAAAGCTATTGCTGACAACATCCTGCTTGCAGTCCACAAGAGTTACATTGGAACAGGGTCATTTGAAATATCTGAAATGGACAGCAGGGTTGTTGCCTAACAGTGCAGGGTTGAAGGGGGTGGAGGGTAACTGACCTGAGCCGCCAAGCTCTCGTGAGTCTTTGCCTCCCAGCTCAGCCAGGAAGGTCTTGTACTCATCTTCCATGCCCTTGGTGTCCTTGCCCTCCCCAGCCATGCGGGCAATGTCCCTCTGGTACAGCATGTTCACCTGCTCCTGCACTGCTGTGGGCAGCTTGTAGATCTCTCCCTGATGTGTCGGGCACTCAAACTGCCTGCACTCACAAACACCATTCAAAAAATCTTCTGTGTGTGATACAAAGGTTCATTTCATGCATCAGAGGTAAGTCTGGCTTCAGTGGATGCGTCTATGGCTGCAGGGTCGATTGATTGTGATGCATAACACAAATCTTACATGCACAGGCAGAAGACCAGAAGGCCAGTCAGGCAGACAATGCTCTGACTGAAGAGAGGGCTCAGACCTGGTTGATCTGTGTGCAAGACCAGAGACTGAGGGTGGTGGGAAACGCATAGTATGGACACGCAAGGCACATGCCTCTGGCAAGACTACAGGCATGCAGTCCTACAACCTGACTCAAAAACCTCTTGCAGGGAGCTGGTGCAAACATGCAGCATATGATACACACAAGCATTTGTTTGCACACACCATGCCCCAAAAGACCTGCTGCCCCTGCACAACCCCCTCTTTGCTAGAACGCTGTGACAGGTCTGCAATGTGACACAACACAAAGGCTGGTTTGCCAGTTGACAGTAAGGAGCAGCCAACAAGAGGGGAGGTACCTGTGACCAGATTCACCACACAGGTAGCAATGCTGGTCGTCTTTGAGAGTGCCGTTCAGGGCTGCCAGCTCACGCAACTGAACTCGCTTATGCTCATTCCTGGCTTCATCAGTTGGCACCAACAGATCTTGAATCATCTGAGCTGCAGCATCAACCTGCACAGCAAGGAAGGTGTCATGAAACAGCACGGCTAAAATGCTTCGCGCAACGGTCACAAAATGTAATGTTACAGCTGTTCTGAGGCAATGTTTTTGTTCATGCTTGAGCCAAGTTTTGGCAGTGACTTGGTGTTCCAGGCAGCTACAATAGGCTGACCATTATGTCACCCATGCACAGCCTTTGATGCCAAAATGTTAGTGCAAGCAATGACAGCAGTACTCACTTGCCCTGTGTAGCATGTCAGAGAGCAAGGTAGCCACAACATTTGAGCAGAAGTGGTGCAATGTGAGCAGCAAGCCAGACTCACATCCTGCTGAGTATCTCCAGATATGAGTACATGCAGCTCTTCCTCTTCACCGTAGTCATACTTGGGGTCCCTGGCTGCGCCCTCCTTGACAGACCCCCGGCCCCTAATAGCAATCTTGGTGTTTGTTTCCTTCTGCATGCGCTTCTGGGTGTTTCCTCGGGGCCCAATGATCAGCCCAATGAAATTGTAGCCAGGGTAGTCTTTCTGAGGAATGAAAATTTTGCGCTCCTTCTTGCGAGGGCGATTCCAGCTGGGGGCCGATAGCTGGGATCTGCTTTGATCATCTCTTCAATCAGAAATGATCGCCTGTCCATGAGCTTGTCCTTGTACCTGACTTCCCGGGTGTTCAGACGCTGGCCATTCTGGTCATAGCGCGGCGGGGGGGAGGGGGAGCGCTCACCCTCTGGGGGTATATCAAGCTCATTGTTCAGGATTTTGCGGTTGACATCATTGAGCTGTTCTTGTAGTTCACGGATTTTAGGGTCAGCGCTGGTGATGGCTCCAGTCAGGGCAGGTGGCAAGGTCACCTGCAGCATCAGAACTCGATTAAACAAAAGAGCGTATAATGCGCATGAACAAGGAGAGGTGAGCAAATGCACGGCGCGTGACACATACGTCCATTACCTCTCTGAAATTGCCACAAAGTGTTGAGAGCGCTATGTGGACGCACATGAGCCTTTCAGATCAATGGAATGCTGCATTCGACACTTCATCCAGTCTACGCTGTGTGCATCAATATAAGGCACTTTGCCACAGAATATGAGGCATCACCTTCCGACCTGATTTCTCTACATGACTATTGCACAAGTGACATGTACTGCGTGCCTCACCTTGATGCCGCCAGCAAGCACAATTTCATGTGGGAAGCCTGAGCCTGCGCTCATGTCAACAATTGCAAGCTGCTGTGAATCATCAGCAGCTGGGGCTGGTTCCTCCCATCTGCTGCGCCTTTTCTTGCGGCCAGTTGGCTCCCCATCAGCTGTCAGCTCAGCAGCAGACTCTGCTGGAGCATTTGCAGGTGGTCCCCACCTGCCTCTGCGCTTTCTGGTATGTCCCCTTTCAGGTTCAGCCTGAGCAGCCTCAGCTGTGCCGTTCGTGCCTGCTGGGCCGTTTATTTCTGCCAGGCCGTTCACACGTGTGTCCATACTGACAACAGGTTGCTCAGCTCGCTGATCTGAGACTGGATCCGCTTGTGCTACACTAGGCTCAACCAGACCTGCAGTGCCGGGCTCACTCTGGGCAAAGGGTTTCTGTTGCTACGCCTGCTGCCCTTGCGTCCACTACGGTATCTGGTACGGCCACATAGGTTTCTGCAGCTGTTGTAACCTGGTCACCGTCGTCGACTTGCTCTTGGGCTTGTACAGCTGCAGGCGCAGATGGACCGGGCTGTGCTTCATCGCCTAGCATTGCCTCTGCAGTGTCGGATCCGTCAGCTGGCTGAGCGACAAGTGCCTGGTCCACGCTTGCATCTTGTGCCAACCCCTGAAGCATGGCGTCAGTTTCTGACGCCAAATCCATCTGAGCCCGATGAATAATTGAAACCACAGTCAAAGGATGCACAGATATCACCAGGCTTCCCGCAAGTCAACGATGCTAACCAATGCTTCAAGGCATCACAAAGTGGAGCCGGCCAGCACTTTCTGTGTAAGAAAGCGAACGAAATACCTTGTTCGGCTTGAAGAAGATCAACGAGCCGTGGGACAGCAGTCACCCATTAGTCATTGATTTCGTGATTCCCAAAATTGTCATCATTGACTAATTCGGTGGAGCTTGACTGCATGTTGCGACGATAAAAGTATACATGCAGCGCCGTCAGCACGGCCCGCACGGCGTCCGGTAATGGTTTTAACCCAAAGCGTGTGATCCTCGAACTTTGAAAGCAAACAGCCGCGGATAGCCTGTGCTGCCGCTTGCCTCGCGACAACATCCGCTGTGAGACCTGTGCTCCTGTGCAAATATTTTACTTGGTGCTACATACACGACCTAGAGGTTGCAGACCTCCTTCAAAATGGGAGGATACCCCAATGGTCCCGAAGAATGTGCACCGCCCGAATGTGAACCTCGTGTGACGAGCTTGCGAGACCCAGGCCCGATCGCAGTCTTTGTCTTCTGGGGCGTAGTGGGAGCTTATGTTGTCCTATACTTCCTGATCAAGCTCTTGCGGACTCGCCATCAGCATGCGCCTTCTACCAGACTTGAGCTGGTCGTGCCCAACAGCAACGAGAGCGCCCCAAAAGCCAAGCACAATAAAAGGTGAGCTGCCACACAGTCCGATTTTGACGCAAATCCTCAGTGGTATCATACGGCACTACGCTGCGCGCAGCCAACAGCTGCGAGCTGTCTGCCAAACAAGTACTCAGCTTTCATATCCACCCATGCTTCTACAATGCTGTGCAGGGACTACATGAGAAGAACAACTTTCAAGATACCCGCATGGCTGTGAATTTTGAAGGGCGATATTTGCATGTCACAGGATACAAGGACTCTATTGCTGGCTTGGTGGGCTTCTGCTTTGCACTCAACCTGCATGACTGACCCAGCTCGTGTCCAGTTCTGCTGCACAACGCTTTGATCAGCAGCACCTGTCTATGTTGCAAAGCTTTCTGGGCCGCTAAAAGGCTGCTTCACAACACTCAAGCACCTAGCCACTGACCGCTGCTGTTGTTGCTGCACAACCCATTTGTGGCACTTGTGAGTTTTGCAAGTCTGCAGACAAGAGATATGCTCACAAAGCTAGGTCTGCATTGTTTTGACTTGCAGATTGGGTACTGCTTGTGCTGTCTGTTCTCTTTGAGCTGTACAGCGCTGTTCATACTGGTGCTGTGGGACTATTACAGTGACTGCCAGGTCTCTGGCATTGATGGACTTTGCTTCTATGGCGACTACTTTATCTTTGGCACATTTGACTTCAACTCAAAGGTTTGTCAACTGAAAAGGCATGAATCTTGATAGCTTCAGCTGTGTATGGATGTGTACATTGCTTTCCCTGTTTCCACATATTCATGTGTGCTCTCTAAAGGCGTGTATATGTTTGACACAGTATGAGATGTTGTCATTTCAGCATGAAATTGGATCCTCAGCATGCACAGCACAGTGACCAATTGCTGCCTGAAGGTCGTATATTCTATATGAGATGCAGCTGCACATCATATGGTGTGTCATGCCTACTTCTCCTCAAGTGCATAACATGGACAGCAGATGCTGTACAAGCCCCCTCAGGCATATACAAGCCCTATAATTTAGACACGCACAAGCCCCTGCATCAACAGCTAGACATGCATGTCAGGAGCCTGAAGTAATGTCTGTCCTTGTAGATCATGTTTGTGGTGTGGTGGGTGACAGCAGTGTGGTTCTTTGCCTGGGTCATCAACTATGGTCAGGTCAGGAACTGGTTTAGGGAGGTTTGTAACCTTGGCGATGCCAGCGCAGTGTATGTGTGGGCACCAGCAGATATCAAGATCCTGACAGCTAATGCCTCACCTCTTGTGTGGCTGGTGCGACAAGCTAAGGTAACTCACATGGACCTGGGAGCAAGCTGAATGGTTGGCCTTATGCAAACTGTGGCATGGAGCACTTAGCTTGTTCCGCAAGCCCATCATAGATACCAGTTCAATGTGATGATATAATGAGCACACCTGACAGCTTGACTGGTCAGCCAAGGGTATCAAGATAGCCAATGGAAGCCACACAGCAGCAGCTGATTACAGTTGCTGCAGACAACATCAGATCTATCATCTCATCCACTCATCCCATTCACCTCTGCCTACAATGTTTCAAGCAAGAGTGCCTTGCGTGAATGTACAATACCCCTTGCAAGTTTGTTATACGGCATCTGCTGCAGGCTCTGGCATGGCCTTTGGCGTTTCAGGGGCGAGGGCAGACCCTACACACCAAGAAGACCCATGCAGGCCTGCAATACTTTGTATTTGAAGGCGTGCGCTTCATTGTCGGTGACGGCAAACCATACAGAGCTAGCTTGATAGTTGGAAGCTGCTGCATGGACTTCCACCAGGCAAGCCTCATGATACAAGATGTCTATAGCCTGCTTGCCATTGCTTGCTTGCATGGAAGCTGTTGTGTATCTTGCTGATGCTGAGTGCCTCTTCCTTTCTGCCTGTTGCCTGTTGCATGAGGCTGCTGCTTGTCGCTGGTCGTCTCAGAAGAGTCGTATGCAAGTAATGTTGCCAAAGCTTTTTATCAATTGTCTATGTGTCGCAGCCTGTTGGGGATGCACAGGTTCTGCCTCATGCATCCTGCTCGCTCTTCACAGCTGCACATGACTGTCTATTGCAAGCAGCATTGTGGCCTTTTGCCTGTGATATACCATCACTTGAGCATCCCTATCAGCATTGCAGGGCCTGTTGGTCAAACTCGCACTTACAATGTGCAGTATTACAGTTTTGTGTATGCCGGAGGTCCTCACATTGTTGGTGGCGGCAATGCAGGCTTGCAAGGGGCTTGATGCTGCAGAAGCTGGCAAGCGTCTGGACTTGCTGGGCAGCAATGCTATACCCTACAAGGCAACTTCATGGATACGCCTCTTTGTGGATGAGTGTTTCAGACTGTGAGCTTCAGTTTTGATCTTGACGCTCTGCATGTGATGAAAATTGCATGGCTTCCAATTCTGACTGTTGAGGCGCTTGCATGTTGATGTGCAATGTGCCTGTGCACTTGTTTGTACATGGATATAGCTTACAGGTGCAGCGCAGACTGTGCCTGTGACTGTGCTTATTTTGCAGCTGTATCTGCACAGCAAGGCAACAGCACAGTGCCTTATGTTGACATGCATGCCTGTCAGACCTTACCTTTGCTGCATTGATGAGGTATATGGGCTACACAATGCAGAGGACAGAGATGAGTGTGCTGAGTTGACTGCAGGTTCCATGTGTACCAGTACATCATGTACACCCTGAGCATGTGGAATTCGTACCTCTTTGTGGCGTCCCTGGATGTTTTCATAGTGCTGCTGGCGGGTCTCATCAGCATAGTCAGCGCCCGGCGCAGCCAGAAGGCAATAGAGCAGGTCTGCAACTGCTCTACCCTGGTCACTCATCAAACTTGGTTACTTTGCCACCTCATTGACTGTTTCATTTTCTACCATCTGGTCTATATTGCTGACCACCATTGTGTTGCCATCTGGTTTATTGTTGACTACTGTCACTATGCCATTTGATGGGATTCTCATGGATTAATCTTCTGAATGAGCTTGATACGGTTGACATGGCCGTCGCTATAGTATTGGGCAGGAGTGTCAGTGTGGTGTAGTGGGAAGTTTAGGGCTGTGTTACCTTGCATAAGAGCCCAGGCAGGCTCTGAGGCAATTGTAGCAGCAAGGCAAATGATTGTCCCAGGTACTGCAGATGTGAAAGGCATTTTTTTTGCAGCGGGTAGAGCAGGTAGGCAATGGAGAGTTGTGTTATGCTGGATGACACCCAGTGCTGTCAGCTCAGTGCCTGGGAACACGTTACATGTTGACAAACGGTTTGGAATGGGCTGTCTTGGCAAAGCATGTCTGTGCGGACGCAGGTGACCAAGCTTGAGACAACAGCAGAAGTGGTGAGAGGCAGCAAATGGCAGGTGGTCCCCTCTGCACAGCTGGTGCCTGGAGATGTCATCCGAGTCCAGTCCAACTGGCTGCTGCCTTGTGACTGTGTCCTTATCCAAGGTGAGCGCACACCACATCCTGTACTGTGAGAACACTACATGTCTGATGGGTTTTTTATGCTTGATTAGCTGTTGTTGCTATCAGTATGAATCTGCTTTCATCTGTACAGTTGTATTGCACATGCAACGTGAATGTCATTGAGTTGGTTGGCAGCCCCTACGTTGGCATAGGCTTAGGCCCCAGATGCCTGATACATAACTGTCTCTCCTGTTTGCCCCCACCATGCTCAATCCCCACTGTCCCCATACTCCCTGTCCATACCCAGCCCCAACCCCTGTCCATACCCCTACCCCTACCCCTACCCTGCATCTACCTGAATGGGTAGGGGTAGGGACAGAGCATGGGCAGGGGTTGGGGTAGGGTAGAGGTAGAGGTACACCTAGCTAGCTACCCTATAGGGGCAGGGGCAGGGGCAGGGCAGGGGCAGGGGCAGGGGCAGGAGCAGGGGCAGGGGCAGGGGTAAGGGCAGGGGCAGGGGTAGGGGTGGGATTTGGGGTGAGGGGTAGAGGTAGGAGCAGATGTTAGCCTGTGGTTTAAGCAACTGCCTCTTAAGCAGTCAGTCGGCGATTCAAATTCCGGGCGATGTTTTAGTCGTTTCTCACAACAGGGTTGCTGGTTGCCCGGCTTTCAAAAATCCATGGTTTATATGCATTTGAGCGTGACCGGCGCAGTGGCTATGAGATTGTATGCCGGACAGTTTGAGTATTGTACTCGCTGGAACAGCGCATTTACAACGCAATCCAGTTTATGTCTGAGATCGACGATGTCGATGTCTAATTGGTCACAAGGGGAATCGCTTTGTGTTTGCACTCGGGATCGCCGAAAGGTGTAAAAGATTAATGAATGCTTAATCCAGGCAATGTGTGTGACAGCGGGGGGGTGGGTCTAGCCTGGGTCTTTACAAGGTACAGTTGTATAATAATGACAAAAACTGCCATAGTGGCAGCCAGACTCTTGCCAAAGCAGCCCAGCTGAGCAACAGGGCGAGCAGAGCAGACAGCACAGGGAAGTGCAGGATGTGGTTGTTGAAGTCCAGTGCATGATCATGATCAGGCAGCAAGCAACAGACTGCAAAATGCATGCAAGCAAGAAAAGGGCAAAGCACAGGTACAAGCAAAGCTAGGCTTCCTCTGGTGTTGTGTCAACAGCATCGTCTTCCATGTCAGTGTCTTCATTTAAACCAGCCAGCTCCTCACTGTCACCACAGTTACTGCCACCGCATAATATTATCAATGCATGCTTGTGTGTGGCTGCACAAACTGTCTGTAGCTCAGCAGCACCAGGTCATCTTCATTCACATGTGATCCACCAGTTTAATGGCTGTTCTGCCTTTGTGGGTCACCTGCCAAGGCATATAAACCTGCACATACAATATGGAGGTGCAACACCAAACAGATCTGATTCTAGAAGCAGTACTGCAAAACTGAGCAGGTAAAGACAACACAATTTGACAAGCTGTGTGTACATATAAATGAGCTGCAGATGGTCTCCTGGAGCAGTGGGTATGAGAGGATCGCAGCAGATTGTGACGCCGGCCCGTCGACACGCTCCTTCTCGCCTGAGCTGTCCGCTTGACTGCAGTCAAGATCAAGCCAGACCAGCGGCTGAGGCCCACACACAAAGTGCTGCACACAGTGATCCGCGCTGCGCGTGGTGCGCCACCCGGAGTTTGTACTATACGGCTCGCGCAAATGTGACAACCTTAATCTGCAGAGCTGCGAATGTGACCTTTCTGGCCATGGCCCCTGCTGTTGGCCAACAGCAGGGGCCATGGCCCCGGGTTCCCCAAGGGGGCCCTCCGCAGCGTCGATTTTCCCAGCCTGTTTTGCAGGCAAATAATTGCCTGGCAAATTTGCTTTT
>JAABUP010003309.1_pt1 | contig 28711 bp, 31 predicted proteins | sample 5559201 | NCBI WGS metagenome assembly JAABUP01 (sample SAMN10711887, study PRJNA513373) | rock metagenome | isolation source: Antarctica rocks | place: Antarctica | reverse complement strand
TTTATAGCATCAACCGGCGAGCCCGAATGATCATGCGGCAGTGCTCAGAATGATTTGGTCAACTCTTTGCCTTTGGCTCCTGGAGCCTGCTCAGCGGCCTCGTGATACTCTAGCTCTAACACAATGACAAACACAAGAGAAGCCCAGAGCTTGCACGCTGCAATTTGGGAAGGCTCACTGCCAATAGAGATTCGCTTATCTGCGTGTGAATGTCGTGTCTACGATCAGGCTGATCCATATCTTGTACGCAGCCTCGCTCCTCTCAAACGCTAGGGAGACTAATCTTGGATGCAGATACAATACCCTCGTCTTTCTTATCTCCCATTCCTCCTCCCTCGTCTTCATGCTTTTTACGGTCCTAGTCTCATCAATCCGGATGTGATACCGTATGATGGCTGGTTCTCGTTCGAAGACGTCCCACTCAAGTGGCAGTACCCACTCGGCTTACTGTACGACCTCTTTTCTGGGGCCTCTCCATCACAAGCTTCGGGCCTGAACGTTTCGGATCGTTCTCCAGAAGAAGGTATTGAAGGCGGACTTCCTTGGCGGTTGACACTACATTTCACAGAGTGGCCTGAACAAGCACTCGTGCGCCCAGATGCAGAGGGAAAGATGCTCCATGACGCTTTTATCAACAACGTCAAGGAAGCCGACTTTTTGAGAAACGGGACGGCGAAAGGAATTATGTCACTCTCCAAGGACGACTCCACGCAGCTGTGGAATGCAGTGCAAGAACGTATGGCTGATGGACACCCAGTTTAAGTGAAGTGGGACTCTTGAGCAATTCGCTGACCCGGGGACTAACAGATGATTTAAATGCGTTCACCCCAATCTCGAGACGGCTACTGTACGCCCAAGGTGCTCCTCTCCGCCATGTACCACTGAAAATTTACCTACCTTCATCCCCTACAGCTTCCGAACCCACATCCGGGCATCTGCGAGTCGTTCAGTCTCTCATCGCTCCAAGCCTACCAAACATGCGGGAACCACAGACTCTGGGTACAGCGCTGCATGCTTTGTTACCCACACTTTTCCCTAGTCGTAGGACACCGATCCTCGCCAAAGCGGTTTTGCATGGCGCCGCAGTGCCCATGAGTGCGTTGGTAGAGGAGCTGATGAGGACGGCAGCATATCTGGATGGCTGGGTACATCTGGGTGTCGTGATGATGGGCTGAACTCCCCTACACGTGAATGTCCGGCAATCCAGTACTCCTTGCACAATTGAATGCCTTGCGGGTGTTCTTGCGAAGGAGCGATTGTAATTGATTGCACTTCATGATTAATTGCGGACGCCAATATGACCGACCAGCCTATAAGCCTTTCAGAGGCAGAATTGGCGGTTGATTATGCGTTCGTTGAAAAGTGCAAAGAAGAGAATCGGCTGCAGTGCGGAGATGAGTCTTGGCGGTGAACGGGAAGCTAGCGGCTTTGAAATTTTACAGTACAAATTGAGATATCAACATTCAATTCCCAACATTCTCATCAATGTGGTCACCGATAGTTCCATGAGGGCGAACACAGCAGCTCTCATAAAGCCTGTTCAGTCTCTTCATTTAGCCGTCATGTTCAATTCTTTATCACGTCCATTTCGTTCTCGTGTAACGCTCACACTACGGCAGCCGGCAACGAGACCAACCTGTACGTGGTGCTGGCTACGAACCTCCTGCTTGTCAGGAGAGCCAATCGGTCTCATAGTCTCAAAGACCATCATAGAGATATAAGTCAATGGAGTTGATCTCGCATGGGTGGGGCTCCGGACGACTTATCTAAACAAAAAAAGACCCTGTATAGAGTCCGGCCTTGAGCTGAGCCTATATGAGGCGAGATGTCCAATTGATAATCCTTATGAAAGACCTGAGAAGGCCTGTCGATACATACGCTGCCTACGTATAGTATCGGAAGCTGAGAAAATAAAGGCAGCGCCGGTAGTGACGCTAACGTGCTATCAAGGACGAACGTGTCTAGGTTCGAATCCTAGGTGAAAGGGCACGTCTTGGTGACGCACTGCAAGTCCGAAAATTGCGTGGAACCCCCTCACATACCACGGCTTTGCCTACCTCCTGTGCCTCTCACCGTGGTCTTGGGGCATACTTTATTCAGCCAGTGGAAGAATAGAACAGGTTTTTAGCAGAGCCGTGTCTTCTCCACCCCACCTTCTCTTGTCCTTTGTGGGATGGTGGGACTATTTAATTGACAGACAATTCAATTTGATTGCGAGCTAGGCTGTCTACTTTGGAGCGGCAAGTCTTCGATCTCGTACGTGCCAGGAGATCTCAGGAGCGGCATTACATTGGATGGCATTCGTCTCTGTTTGATTCGCAAGCGTTTGGGGATTCTTGCATTCCCTCGTCCTCTGAAGTATTTAATATGGAGCATACGCAGCTCGTTGGGTATGGCATTAGAGAACACGGGCTAGGCTATCTTCAAGGTCGTACAATTGATCCTCTTGCTTCTGTTCCGCATTGAAATCAAGACCTGGACTCAATATGCCTCGCTATGATGTAATGCCTCTCGAAGTAGGTAGAGGATACGAATGAAGGTGTATGACGATTATCCCCGTCTATGACCAAAAGCATAACGACAAAATGACAATACATTGCAATGCCATGCGATCCTGAATGTTACGAAAAAAATTCCATTACAGTAAATACCGATAATCAGGCGACATGTCCCCCATCTCCGTCTTTTCAAACTCCGTCAACCCTAGATCTGTGGCTGATTTCTCCCTGGTTCGATTCTGGACTAAGACGCTGACGGCATAGAGACAGCAAGCCGTAGCGCTCAAACATGCAAAAGCGATAGCGATCGAATAGCCCGGCTTGTATTCTGGAGCATCCTTTGCCAGGAATGAATACGTAGCGATTATTCCACCAATATTTCCGAATCCAACTTGCCATGCAGTTCCGACAGCTCTACGATGGTGGCCTCCGAGATTGAGATTGAACCAACAGACTGTCACCGGGAGGGCCGAATATGTCCCCATTGTGACGAGGAAGAGGGCGCCGTATTCGAGATGAGTGTTTTTGTGGGTCGTTAGGAGTATCGCGAATCCAGCTACCGCCATGGCGATTGGTATCAACGTGAACAAAAATCGATGTTTAAAAAAGTCAGAGAAATAAGCGACTATGAGGGCGAAAACGAAGGAGGCTGCCCAGGGAGGCACGGAATGTAGTTGGGTGCCGATTTGGGTGTAGCCGTAGCTCTTGATGATCCCAGGGGCGAAAAAGGCATAACCATATGCTTTTTGACACTCCATGTCAGCAAATTTGCGTAAAGTCTCGAACGATATTGATAGGATTCGTACCTGGCACAATCAAACCAAAATACATGAAACCGCCGAGGAAGAATTTGTAGTCTTTGAAGCAATTCAGCACGTCAGTCGGCGTAATCTGGCGCTCCCGAGCAGAACGGCCTTGGTCTTTACGTAAACGAGCTCTGATATAAGTACGTTCTTCATCACGTAACCTTTGAATCATGAGCAAGTAACATGCTGGGATGGAATGCCAGCAAATTGATTACCATTTCGCATCCTCCGGGAAATCCGGGATCACAAAGTAGAATATAAGAGATACGACGCATGTCAAAGTTCCCTCTGCAGCGAATCAGTGGAGAAATTCAGCAATTGATTTTGGGATTGAGAAAGACCTAAAATGAATATCCACCGCCAACCTAGGTAGCCACGCATGCCATTCATCTTTCCGATGGCCGAAGCAAGTAGACCACCGAATGCTCCAGCGAGACTAGTACTGCCAAAGAAGAAAGAGTACCGTTTTTGAGCCTCCGATCTTTTATACCACATGCCAATCAGGTAGAAACTCCCAGGAAACATGCCAGTTTCTGCCACTCCAAGGAAAAACCGAGTCGCTAGGAGACCACTCCAATTCTGGACAAGTCCCTGCATGATGGTCACAAATCCAAAGAGAAACATGCACACTGACAACCAGACATGGGGTTTCAGCCTTTTCAAGATGATGTTGGACGGGATTTCGAAGACAATATATGGGACGAAGAAAATCGTTAGTGCAGTATTGTACTGATTAGACGTGAGTCCTATATCCTTCTGCAAACCAAATACACTAGCATTTGCAATGTTGGTACGATCGAGAAAGGCAAGTAAATAGAGGATGCTCAGAACCGGGATGACTCGGAGATCAATTTTGGAGACTAGCTGTCGCTGAGTGGTATGTGGAGGACATTGCACACCGAGGTCATCATCGTACTCAGCGTCCGGTCGTGGGTGGTCGGGATCATAGTACTTAGGTGGTTTGTCATTGAACGTGGGATCGTAGGAATTGCTCGAGTCCTGTGGTTTGTCGTTGACTGAAGAGTCAGACGTTCCTACTTGCACCAATCAATCATTGGCCTTCAATTCACCTTCATCCTTCAGGCTCACTGTCATGGGGTCCCATGATAAGAATCTTAATGAAACCTCGCAGCTTGTGCAAAGTAGAAGAATTGACCCGACAGTGGAACCATGGGCACGGGCAAGCAAATCATTTTGTACTTGGACTGATGACTTACAATTGGTGACCCCGCAGTTCGGCGATCCCAAGCATACTTTACTTTAGTGGATGTCCCTAGGCGTTTCGGATGTGGCATAAAAGGCGAGGTTGGTTCCAATCGGCATCTCGGCAACTGACATTCCGGACCCACACCCACACTAATGATATCGTGCATCCATGTGATCGTGCAAGTATTACAACCTGTAGATTTCGTGTTTGTTTCTAACACGAAAGTCGTTCTGATGAGCCTGAGCAATGGAGCGTCCACTCCTGCGATCCAGGTGTCATCAGTGGTCTAGCACTGTCTGATATCGTTGCGCCTATATTTATATGACTCTTCTGAGGCCATTTCACCGAGACATTTCGTTGGCACGCGTAAACACTGCATGAGAAAGCATCCTGCCGGCCAAGCCGTTCGTCATAAGGTGAGTGATCCACAATGAGAAGCTTGCGATTATCGGCTTCAAGTCAAACGCGATGACAAGACTCTAACGGAAATTGTGCTGTTGAAGGAATACAATGTTCGACAATCGCAAGTAGTGCTGAAACAGAGGGATGCCAACAACAGGGTCCAGAAGAGAAGACCTTGGTCCAGATACTGATGTGAGTATCTCCACTGCAGCGTCAACCTGGTCTAAAGCTGAATCTCATGGCAGCTTGTCCAAGAGTCTGGATTAGAAGATGTATTGGTAGAATTGTGTTGCAAATTCTCGGAGTTGGCTGGTCTTGAGTGTATGTAAGTGTAGTACCCCTGCTCCATCCTCCGTTGTGAGATCCCAGGCTAACCACAGCACCTTAGATGTTGTCTGAGTACTTATTCCTGTATAAATAAAAAGAAGATGTTGGCGACAAGATGTTCGACCTGGCAGCAAGGATACCGATCCGTCCCGTGTGGAAGTCTTTAGCGGTCGATCACTGGGTAGCCAAGGATCCGGATTTTCCCCGATTGGTTAGCTCACTTTTCTTCTTCAATACAACTGAGCTCACTTCATTGCTGACGATCATTGTTTCACAGTCTCCAAAAACACCAATGCTCGCATTCTCTCACCTTTCGAAATTTCACCATCGCCTTTGGATGCCACGTTTCCTAAATACCATTCCCGTCACCAGAACTCCGAGAGATTCAACCCCGCTATTGGTCTCTTCTACCCGGCAAGTGAGGCAGAAGTCGTACGGCCGTAAAAACCTCAGCTGCATTAACACCGCTGTTCTTCTTTATACTTCGCATCATTCACTTCATCGCAATCTCCTCACACCTTCACCTTTTTATTTCTCAGAGAGCTCTGGACACCATTGATGAGCAACCAGCGTCGTCAACATGGAATTCTCCCAAGATAATCACAGTCTTTCGAGCGCTGAATCTTCTGTTACGCAAGAGAGTCTCAAGCGCAAATCTGACACCTCAGTGATGTCTGGTCAAGAGGCTCCTACGAAGAAGTTGAAGCTCACCAACGACTCTTCTCAGGCATCGGAGGTGTGTTCAATAACCTTTTCTGCACCTTTTCCTAATACTGATCGGGATGTGAAGCGGGACATCTCATCTCAATCCACCATTGCTGGTGATCATTTCAGTGCCACGAGAGGACATGAATTCAGTGATGGCCCTTCGACACCACTTGGCAATCCTGCGCGTGCAAGCTATTCCACTCAAGCAAATCCTGAGATCAAGGGAGGCGGCATATTCATGGTCTTCTCTACCGATTTGACCCACAGCATGACAAGCGATTGTATCTCCCCAATATCTCGAACCTCCACTCCAGCTCCAACTTCAATCCAACGACGCCGCAAAGTCGGGCGCCCGAGAACCAAAGCGCTTTTGACAGGTCCCTCAACGAAACGGTTTAAAAAGTCCACAGTACTGCGAGTAAACCGTCCTGTCGAAGCTCGTTTGCCCATGGACATCTGGGACCGAATTTTTGAGTTTAGCAAGCCGGAAGCGCTGTTCAAACTACGTTCGGTTAGTCCTGGATTCAAGGAAGCATTGTCAAAAGAAGGCGTTTGGAAGGATTCGCTCTTCCAGGAGTTTGGTCCGAGCCTCCCTGATCCACCGCAAGGCTTATCTTATATGCATTACGCAAACCTGCTTACGAGCCACGGTTGCCAAGCTTGTAATAACTTATGTGGAGGGAAAGCCAGGAGGACGTATTGGGCTTTCCAGAGACGATACTGCGAGATCTGTCTTGTTGATAAGATTGTATTCGTAAGTGCCCTTGAATTAGTGGCTAACAAACATTTTTATTAATTCTGATCACAGGACAAAGCTCTGAGGGCGGATCATCACGCGAGTAGTATGAACTTGTGGCGTTACACTCAGAGGATCAGAGTATGCCTCCCACAAGCGAAGTACGACAGCTGGGGTCATTACCAATGGGTTGGTGACCATAACGTTAAACCTGGTAGGTATATTCTTGCGTTTCCTTGACCTCTTGAAAGGCTAATGCTGACTTCGGAATTTAAGTGTGGGCGAATACATATCCGAGCGCACAAAAGGTCGGCTACCTTCGATCAGCTGTCAAGAAGTTGGAGGACGAACTTCAGACTTACCTTGCTACGGATCCCACACCAGAAGAGATCGACGCCTGGTTTGACACCAAACGTAATATCAACGATGTCCTCGTGAGCCAGCTTCAAGCTGTTGAAGATTTCTGTGAGAAGAGGAGAGTGGCCAAATTAGATGTCACTCAGCAGTCAAAACGAACTCGCAGAGAGTTCTATCAAGAGAAAGCCGCATCGTTGAATCCACCAATCGAGCTGAAAGTTCTCCACAACTGTGCCTCCTACCAAAAGGCCATTGCCATTTCGAGACCACCTGTCGATCTCGAGCGCTCATGGCGAACCCTGCTTCCAAAACTCAAAGCGGAAGAAGGACCAGTCAAAGCACACATCGAAAGGCAGGACAGAGAGACCCAGAGACTACGGGACTTGCATGCGGGGACGCGCCCGCACTACAAGGGTCTTATTGGACAAGGCTTACCGAACTACTACGGATGAAGTGGTAGTATAAATGCATCCTCCAGCTGTTTGCCATTCTATGGCTCAAAAGTCTTCCCCGTCTACACCTACCAAGGGATAAGTAGCCGGCAAGCCTTCTTCTCCACCGAGCTTCTAATGTGGGCTCATCATGCCCCCTTATCAGACCGCCATCCAAACATTACGGACCCACGATCTCACATCTCCCCGAGGCACTGTACCCTCGGAACTCATCCATTGCTATACTTGCCCATTTTTCACGGACTCACCACAGGCTGTCCCAATTTCCGTTTCGGCTGGACGATACCCCAAGCGAGGCGTTTATGCGGATTACCTTCTCGGGCCTTACATGCATTTATATTGGTACCTAGTGATTCCCCTTGCTACACCATTTCTTACACGTGCTTTCATGAAGGGAAGAAAGGATGCCAGAGGTGGCCACCGGAGGATGGCAGCCCCAGAACATACGCTCATGTACTTAGCTCGTGGCTTACTACCCAGAAATTTACATGCTTTGTCTTGGTGAAATTGAGCATAGAACAAACATAGACAATCTGCAGTGACATCCCCCAACAGGTGCACCCGCATGCCGAGCCTCCTCACTTGCTCACATGCTTCACGTCCCGCAGATGGAGTACCGAAGAAATAAAACTGATTTGCAGTGACATTGCTTCATGCTGGACGTGTGATCTATATCTAGCTCCAAGTTAATATTGGGTATTGATCTGCCCTATCGACAGCCAGCGAGCGACTACGCCCTCCGCTGTGGCAAGAAAGCGTCCATGCAATGCAACCGCAAACCTCTTCTCAAGCAACAGTAGGCTTCAACTCCATCCGATCTTCCTCCTTGCTCGAAAAAGGCACACCCAGCTCAAGCAGCTTGACGATCACATCCCTGAACTCCTTGAAGAAAGCCTGATCGTCCTTCGCGTACCGCTCCACATGCTTCTTGAACACCGGATCCTTAATCAGCGCCATATCGGTCGGCAGCATCATAAGTGACTTGGTCCCCACATCCTCGTATTGCTTCGGCCCATTCCACTTCTTGAATGACCACTTCTCGCCCAACAGTAATCGAAAGTAATCGTTCGACACGACGGTTGGTGAGAAGCTCCACGGCCCTTCGAAGCCAGATCGATCGGTGTGGCAGCGGCCGAGGGCGTGGGCGCCGGAGAGGGCGACGATCTCGCGGTCGTCGAAACCCATGCGGCCGAAGATGGCGCGTAGATGGGATTGTTCTTTTGCGCCGTCGGGGAGGCGGCCGTCGGGAGTGCACATGGAGACGTCGCGGTCGGTGCGGCCTGGGCGCCAGGGGATGACCGGGCCTTAGGTTTATTAGTAATGACTGAGGGATAGGTGGCGTTGCCAGCTTACCTTGCATTTCTTGGATGGCGGCGACACCAGCGAGGGTCCAGAGATCGGAGTAGGTGATCCAGGGGAATTTCTGCTTGACTGGTTCGAGAAAGTCACGGGCTGCTTTCAGGCCGGCGTTGGCTCCGTGGTCGCCCTCAGGTGCGAATCTCATGGTGGCACCATTGGAGCCGCCAGTGCCGGTTTCTTTGTCGTACCTGTAGTCCAAGGTCAGTCTCTGACATCTTGTGATACATATGCCAACTGCACTCACGTCCCACTGCAGTGCCATGCCAACCTCACAATGACCGGCCCATAGCTCCCATCATCATAATCATCCTTTTCTTCCAACTGTCCCGCAATGGCGTTATAGACCTGCTGGTAGTCCTCTTTCTTTGGTGTGAAAACGCCACGAGACTCCCCCGAACTGCCCTCTTTCAGATTTGTGATGCCCCCGTTGTTGAGGTAGAAGTAGCCGCCGCCCCCTAGAGCTGCGACGAGGCCGACCGTCACGTAGAGGCCTGTGCGTGAAGAATTGGGGTTGGGGGCTGAAGCGTAGGTACGGCGAGAGGACGATTGAAAGGTCTGTCGGGGGAGAGTGAGGGAGGTGTGGCGTGTGGTGGCGGACTTGAAGGTGTTGACGGAAGACGGGCGAGCAGCAAGACGCGTGATGGTTCGGGCTGTTGCTGCCATGGCGAGCAGTAGAAGAGGATGGCAGTATCTATCACGACGTCGTCGTCGTCTGGCGTGTGGTGAGGATTCGATATGTGTGAGAGACTCCTCGATGATCAGAGGCCGGACATTTTCTCGAAGAATCCAGCCATAGGGCTGGCATATCCAATCTTATCCTGACGGTGATTGGGGGGAGAGCTGGTAGACCCACTTTTCTTTGACAATCTCGCCATCATGACCGCTCTAGCACGGCATGACTCAGGTCAGCTCGCTACCGCCACGATTGCTGATTTAGTCTTCATCTTCATCGCCATAAGTGCAACCTCAGCCACGCATGTCCCATGAATGGGCTCCTTTCCCTCTTCCTACGACTCGATGGCCATGTCATGACACAAGCGTAGCGATCAAAGGGTTGCTTGTTCTTCGTTTTCAATGCTTTGGCGATCCAATAAGGTACTAGCCTAGAATATGCAAAGGAGGATTAGGATAAGATCTCATAGACTGCAAGGATCCGAGCTGCCGAGCTGCCGAGCTGCCGAGGTGCAGTCTGCACGGCGCCATCGCCATGCGCGACAACCTCCATTGAACAAGCTCACCGTGAAAAAACAATGGACAGAAATACTTACGACTTGCTCATGTCAATTTCCTTCTTTCAACTTGCCTGAACTCGGTTGTGGATTGCAATACTTCGGGCGGTGATTCCTAATTCTTTACGTTGGTGCTTTCAATCACTACACTCAGTCTGTGGAGCGCCTTCTTTACATTTGTGAAGTAGCAGATGGCCATCCATGACAGCCTTCACAGACATTCGTCTACATCATTTCTGGCAACGCCGAATGGAGAAAGACGTTGGAAGCAGCGTGTGGTTCGGGTCACCCAGGCGGAGGACAAGAGGACCAGCTTGCACTGCGAAGCTGCTAGCGGACTGTCATATCATGTGTCGAGTATTTCAGCATACGACCTAGGAATTGAGGCATCACCGTGCATGCTTCGGTGCAAAACCACAGCCTATTGCTAGCACTGTAGATGACCGAGTGTTGGGCGGGAATACACGCGCAACATGCCGATCTCGCAGTCCGCCTTGCCAAGACTCCCGGCCTACGCAAGTGAGCCAGTGTGATCTTACATCGTTCGCATGGAAACCATGTAGAATGCGTGCAGTGACCATGGTCTGCGCTGCTTGCCATGCCGTTAGCGGCGGGAGCTAACCCAGTCTCTCGAGTCCACAAAGTCCCGAAAGTCTTGGCAATCCCAGCCCCGCAAAAATCTACCAGCCTTCGACCAATTCATCAAGTGGTCATTGGGAACAAATACTTGCTTCCTCACTCGACGTACGCAAGTTTCGGCATCGTACATATTCTCTTCTCACCTCTCCTTGAACTGGTTTCCACGCATCCACATAGCTCTACCGTGAGCTTACGCAGCTTCCACGACCCCGCAAAGAGCTACCAGTCAACCACTGGTGATCTTCGTTACCACCCGACACATAAGATACCACCATCAATCTCTTGAAAATCATCAGATCCCATTGCCGACGGCGTTACACCCATCAACTTGCGCGATAGCACGACACGCCACCTGAGCAATACCCTATCACCTACGGGCGAATCCACTGGGTCACTAGTGACACAGCATACAAAAGCTGCCTTCAGAAGCCTGTACATAAACGGATTGCCATCAACGACTCTCACATCCTTGCGCACAAGTCGCCTTTACATACCGAACCAATCGACACGATGATTGCTGGACTCGTCTTCACCTTCTGGCGTTTCCTCCAGATCGTGACCCTCATTCCCACTTTGGGAATGCTGGCTTGGTTTGTCCATAGATACACCGACGCAAACCAGCTTACACCAGCAGACATTCTGTAAGTGGATTTCCCGTCGAACCCGACTTCTTGCTGTTTGATGCTAATTGAAATCCTCCATAGAACTCTTTTCATTGTCTCCGTTCTCGCTGCTGCTTGGGCAATCGCCACCCTCCTCCGTCGAAAGTCCACTCGCGAATCCGCAATATTCGTGTCTTTTGTCGACCTGTGTTTCGTCGGGGCGTTCATCGCCGGGGTCTACGAGCTTCGCGCAGTTGCCAACCAGCACTGTTCAAACATCAGTGTTAACGACTCCTTTTACTTCACTGTGGGCTCGAATGGAGCCAGTGGATCGGGTCCAATCCATGCCGATCTCAACAAACAATGCGCCATGAAAAAGGCGTCCTTTGCGTTTGGGATCATGAATTGCATCTTCTTCGCCACCACATCTTTCCTCTTGCTCTTCATGCATCGGAAGGAGAAGACCGTGGTGAAGGAGACATTTACTAGTTCCAGAAGGAGGTCTCACGATTCGAGGTGAGTCCTATATATGACGCTGCCTGATATCAACGAGCATTACTGATGCGATTCCAGACGAGGCCATTCACGCAGCGGATCTGGTCATCATAGACACTCGAGGGATTACAGATCGCGTCCGTATGTCTGAATAGTCGGACGATACCTCGCTTCCCTTGGCAGGTGACCTGGACAGACTTGTGCTCGGACACGGCGGAAGCATGAAATCTACAGCTGGCTCACATTTCTCACTCTCTCACGTCTCTCTTAACAGTGTACATCTTGGTTCTTCATCTCTGTTCCTGAATTTGGTCATAGCAATCTAGCGAAAGCGTTGAGGAGTCAAGTGGAGGAGGGTCCTTCGTTGAATGGAAGACATCGGAATTGAAATTGCCAATGCTCATGTGCCAATGTCGTTCGTTGCAGCCTCGAAGAATCCCTCGAAAATGACTTGTCTCGCTAGCATCGATCAGTGCTTGTGCGCTGACATTATTGTTGCTTACTAGGCCCAGGCAATTTTTCCCAGTTCACGTTGTCACTGATCCACCAATCTCTTGTCGAAGCGCGCTCGTTGCGCATACACACCATGGCGCTTTCCTAACCTTGTCCATGCTCACTTTTTGCGATAGGCGAACCGTGACAGGCGATGCATTGACACCGGCACCGTCCCTTAAAGGCCGCTGAGCTTCCGCAACCTTAAGACCATGCCGGATGATGCTCTTTGGGAGGATGGTTGATTGTTTCGGACTGATTATTGGGTTTATTCTATTGGCTGTGTCTGCTGCCACAAAACATGCCAGATCCTTTATAAGTACTCAGTCAACAGCGACCACTGTGCCTATGAATCTGTGAGTGTCTGCATCTTTGTTCGCAGTGCAGGCCAAGGAAGAAACACAACTATCATGCAGAATCGCAGTGTACTAATCGAAAGGTAACGACAGTAACATTTCCACCACTTCCAGCAATAATCAATTCAACAATTTACACATAACATATGTTCAAAGGAAGCTCGCGGATCTCACGGTCGAAGAGATTGCGCTCGGTTTCATCAACGCATTGAAATTGCAAGGTCTAGAAGACGTGTCCGAGCAACAGCCATATTACTACTTTATTGACGTCGAATATGACGACAGAATACGTATCCGGATTGACGCAGTTCCTGATGCTGCAACAATGCTCACCACACGTGCAAATGTCATGTACATTTTGCAAGGACTCCCTATCACGCTGATGACCGATGGGTATCTTGCCGGAGTGAATTTCTATGCGCATTACCATGACAGACTGCTATACACCGGAACTCTTGATGACAGGAACGATCCTCTCGTAGTAGAGCCGGCAAATCAGACAGATATTAGTAGCCAGGCTGCCACTGCAATTTCGAAGAAGCGGGCGCCGAATAAGCAATTATTGAGTATGCAAGCAAACGGCACGACGACTGTCTTCACCATCCCAGGATCCAATGAACAAATTGAACTCAGGTTCTTCTTTGTCGGTGTTCGCGTACCTAAAGTCAGTATATTCAGATCCGTCATCGAGCTGGCTTTCGGTCTTGGCTTGAGCGATAGCGCCGAACACTTGGAGTCAGCAGATATATCGCACGCGGACTCGCCGGCGTGGATATTTATGAAGGAGACCCCAGGATCAACGTTTCCATTCGCGGTGTTCCATGCCCTAGCGGTTTCGGAAGCGATTGTACAACACTATGCTCAACAACGCATTTATCGAGAGATGGTCTTCGATTTCCTGGTGGATGGAGTTGTGGTGAATAGAGGATGTGTTACAAAGCCGGACAATCATAGGCGGTGGTGTGGAGATTTAAGGAGAGATCGTCTTTAAGGAATCTGGCAGAGCCGAATTGCAGCATATAGACGATAGGCCTTATGGTAGAGCTTGAGCTGCTGAGAATCTTCGATTGTTAGAGCGTGTAAATCTTGTCTCTGTCACGTGATTAGCTCTCAAGTTTGAGGAAATCGGAAAAAATGCGGAGTCACACATCCTGGGGATGTCAACAGTCGCTTAGCATAGTATAACTCTCGCGTTTCACCATGCAGTGTTTGCCTTATGCAACGTTGGCGTTTGACACAGTGTTCCGTGTGTACCAAGCTATGAAGTCTGCCCTTTAGCTGCAATGAAGGCTCGGAGGAGCTGAGTTCACTCAAGAAAATATGTCGATCATACCGTATGCTCCGAGGAGCCAGGAAGTCGTCCTGTAGGCTTAGGCCACCCACGTTGTTCAGTGGGAAAGTAGCTGATCGTTGGAACAGGCGTCACAACAATGCGGTCGTCGTCTTCGATCCACAATCGCAACGGCTGGTACTCAGCAGCGCATCACCAGGGCATCTAGAGCTAACGGAATGTCCAACGTGTCATCGACCATTTCAGGACCAGAGCAGGTCTAGCAAGCAGGAGCGTAGTCGAGGGACGGGCTCCCACTCGGGTTACGTACATCCTCAATACTTCCGTATCCTACACGAGAATTTGTACGGGACGCCAGAGTCTTCTGCCCCACCATCTCCCCGCAGACGTCTTGTACAACCTGTTAGGTCCCCACCGAACCCGACCGCCGACCCAAGGGACATCTCCTATACAGCTAGCCCTCCAGCATCACCCCCTTCGCCCACCGGAATATCAGCGACCGCCTTCAGCCCGGGATATTTCGAGAGGTGCTATGTGGTTGAGAAAGAGCTCGGACGAGGAGGTAAGGGAGTCGTGCTGTTGGTTACACATATGCTGGACGACAATGTCATGGGCCAATTCGCATGCAAAAGAGTCCCCGTTGGAGACGATCGTGAATGGTTGAGATCAGTACTGAAGGAAGTTCACCTGCTTTATCACCTGGAGCATAAGCATCTGGTACGATATCATCATGTTTGGCTCGAAAATATCACGATATCGAATTTTGGACCGAGTGTGCCTTGTGCATTCATCTTGCAGCAATACTGCAATTCTGGTGATCTTCAAAATTACGTTCTGCAACATGAGAGCTCGTCGGACGTGTCCCCAAACCAACTCAAGGAGCGGGTTCGGCGCCGGTCCAAACACCAGCCTGAGCTGCCTCAAGACCTCCATAATCGGAAGCTATCCTTTGATGAGATCAAGTCATTTTTCAACGACATTACCTCAGGGCTGAATCATCTGCATGTCAATGGCTACATCCATCGCGATCTCAAACCCAGCAACTGTCTACTGCTCGATGATGGCCATGGTGAGCGGCCCAGAGTACTTGTGAGCGATTTTGGAGAGGTGCAGGTAATAGACATGGTCCGCAAGTCTACCGGAGCTACAGGGACTATTTCTTATTGCGCTCCAGAGGTGCTACGTCGACAATCATCCGGTGAATACGGAAATTTCACAACAAAGAGCGACATCTTCTCACTAGGCATGATCCTCTACTTTCTATGCTTCGCGCAACTGCCCTACAGCAGCGCCGACGTTCTCAACGAAGACAATGAGGATCTAGACGAATTGAGGGAGGAGATAACTGCATGGTCTGGTCTTCGTGAGGAGAGAAAATTACGACCTGACCTTCCTGAACAACTCTACACATTCCTCCGACGCTTACTCTCTCTTGACCCTGACGAAAGACCAAGCGCTGAAGCCATTCTCCTGGGTATCAAAACCGGTGCAGGGCTAGACAGGATTTCTGACGCCAGGCCCAGATCAGCCAGTCATATGTTTGAGGACCTCCGCAGTGACTCGAGGATCTCACCAGCCGACAGCCCAAGGCCATTGACTCCAACCAGGAAGCCGTCTACGGTTCTGACCAGGGTAGGTGGACCTGCGAAGCTTCGTCTCTTCCAAAATGATCGAAGTCAACAGTCGACCCCTGCGACCGAGACGCAAGAAGAGATCGGCTCTCAACCTACGAGCCCTGGCGGCAGTCTCATCGTTCGGGACCGCTTTCCATCACCAACCAAGATACCAGATGCACCGAAACTGATCGCGGCGCCCTCTCCTCGGGCGCCTGCTTTGTCACGAGTGAACTTCCAAAATCGAGCCGCGCAGAGTGGCCTGAAGATAGCCCTGTTGCTACTAAAAATCATCTCAGTCAACTGGCTTTGCACACCGATGGCGGGCAATCCAGTGATTGCTTATCCATTATTCTCTCTGGCTGCTTTGGACGTTCTTTTCCAAGGCTCTCCACCAACGGTCTCAGCTGTTCTTGTGGTCGTCCATGTTGCTATTTTGTTGCTTGCGGCGAAACGTGATGTGCTGTGTATGCCGGGCATTGTTTACTGGAAGGACTTTTGACTTTTGAGATACCCATATAGCGAGACCGATGAGCACTGTTCAAATATGACGATTACTAAACGAAATCTTCCCCTTGCGTTGTAAGAAGTTTCGAATTTTGTGAATTTAGAGGCCGTGAAGCTGGAACTGAATCTCTAAGTACTGACTGCATCTGACGCAGGCCGAGCTGATCCCTCCCCGTTGCAACATTCCCTCTAGTCATAAATCATTGCACTTGCTACTCTAGTTTCATCTACCCAGCCACCTTCCAAAACTTCCACCCCTCCTTATTTCCCCCCGCACTCACCAACTCCTCTACCCCCTCCTCCCCTTCCGCCTCCAAAAATTTGGCCTGATCAATCTCCTCCCCACCCTCCTCTGCCTCGTCATGCTTCACTACAGCCGGAAACAGCACCCCAACCCCATCTCCGCCCAGCGTAGTCTCGAACCTTTCGAAGTCTTCTGCGTCCAATTTCTTTTCCAACTCTCTTAATTTCTCAGCCGGGGCGTCGGGGCGAAGTAAAGTGATGGCGCTGCCACCGCCGCCTGCGCCGGTCAGTTTCGTCCAGCCTATGCCGACTGCGTCGACAAGTTCACGGATTCTGTCGAGGCGCGGGTGCGAGACGCCAAGGGAGACAAGGAGGCCGTGATTTATGTTCATCAGGGTGCCGAGGGTTTCGGCCGTTTGGGGATCCTTTTCGTTGTAGGTTGGGGAGGTGAGGAGGTCGTGAGCAGATTCCGTGACGCGGTCTATGGTATTCAGGATGAGCTCCGTCACCTCTGGCATGCTTTCCTTTAGCGCGCCGACTTTCGCAACTTCTTTGGCTGTGCTGCGCTGTTGTCTCGTGTTTACTAGAAGGAGGGGCAGCTCGGGGAAGTTGCGGAGGGGGACCACGCGGGGGGGTTTGGCGTAGTCGGTGCGTTTGAAGAGGACGGCTTTACCGCCTGTGGAGACGGTGTTGTCGACGCCGCTGGGGTTGCCGTGCAGGCACATTTCGCCAACAAAGGCCCAGCGATTGATTCGTTCAAGTTGAAGCTCGGCTTCTTCGGGGGGCTGATCTTGGTGTGGGCCTGCGAGCGTGCGGATTTGGATCAGGAGGGCAGCGCTGAGGCAGACGCTGATGCTTGCGCTGCTGCCCAAGCCGGCGCCGATGGGAATGGTGGAACGGAGGGTATAGACGGAGCCTGGGAAGGTCTGGGAGCCGAGGGAGAGGAAGAGGTAGAGGAATGTCGTTGCTGCGCCCTGGTGTTTTTTTCTCGTCTCTGGCGCAGCGTCTGGAGAGACCGAAGACAAGTGAGGTTGGATGGCTTTAACTAAATCACTGTCAAGAGTTGTCACGAGATCATAATACATCTTTTTATGGGCAGGATCCGAGAAGATAGCCCAAGGCAGTGCGTCTATGTCCCATGTGTGCTTGAACCCTATATCGGGAAAGAGGAGAGTGATTGTTCGCTGGGATTTAGTGAGCGTCGTGACGAGAAGATATGAGCGCAACGAGATGGCTGCAGCGATTGCTGCTTTGCCATGTACCACTGCATGTTCGCCGTAGACAATGACCTTTCCTGGCGCAGAGGTCATGAAAGCTGGGTTCATGGGAGATGAGGGTTTCCGCTGGTTTTTTGGCCGCAAAGGTGTTGCAAGGCCGTCAGAAAGGCGCCCAGCGCCATTGGTGATTTTCGATCCCATGCTGTTATCAGAGAAAAATCCGTTTCATGGATGGATGTACAATCCTTGGGCTTCAACGGTTGTGTTGATGGCAAGAGCGATGAGCGTTTGGTCGCTTCATCCTTCAGACATATTTTGTGCATGTCAAATGCCACCACCAAGGTATGACATACCCCCGTAGACTGCGAGTGTCTAGCCTTAGAAAGCAACTACATAGTGATGAAATCTGTCAGACGTGGAGTTCTTGTTTGATCCACCGACTCCACCAAGCTCTTCCGATGCCGAGAGCAAAAAATCCAGAGTTCATACGGAAAGGACCGAGCGTCGCGAAGGACAGATCTCACGCGCCTCAACTTCTGATCTGGCTCTTGTAGCTTGTCATTTATTCGAACATTGAGTTGAATAGTAATGGATATCCTTCAGGTATACTTCAGTCGCTGTTTGATGTGAAAAGCTAAGCTGACAACTTCCGTAGCGTCTGGGACGCTTCCTCGATAGGCCTGGATTCCCGTGGAAGAGGCTCATAGTTGGCTTTTCAGTCGCACAGTATTTCTTCGAGGGTTTCCTCTCTCTTCGCCAATACAAAATACTGCAGCAGACCAAAGCGCCGAAAGCACTTCAAGGGGAGGTCTCCCAAGAAGTATTCGACAAGAGCCAGGTATGAAAATCTAGATATGTGACATCAGCCTTGACTAACGCGGTACTATGACAGGCATACGGAAGAGCGAAGGCTAAGTTTGGCTTTTTATCATCGTTATATGGTCAAGTCCAAAACTACGCCATCATCTACTACGATCTCCTTCCCAAATTATGGGCTGTGACAGGGCTCTGGCTCACGCAATACCTCCCTGCAAAGTATTCTGGGGAAATTGTACATACACTCATATTCTTCTTCACTTTCAACATCATTACTACGGTACTGAGTCTACCAACCTCATACTATGGGACCTTTGTGCTTGAAGAGAAATTTGGCTTCAACAAGCAGACGTTGAAGCTCTGGATTATGGATATGATCAAGGGACAAGCTCTCATGGTCGCATTCGGAGCGCCGTTACTCAGCGGATTCTTGGCTATAATCCAGAGGACTGGTAATCAGTTCTTCTACTATCTATGGCTCTTCTCCATAGGTGTGCAAATGTTTGGCATCACCATATATCCGATATTTATCCTACCATTATTCAATAAGCTGTCTCCACTCGAGGAAGGTTCGTTGAAGACTGGCGTCGAGGGCCTAGCAAAGAGGCTGAAGTTCCCACTCAAAGAGCTATACGTGATAGATGGCAGCAAGCGAAGCGCACACAGCAACGCATACTTCTACGGATTACCATGGAAAAAGCATATTGTCATCTACGACACATTGATTGAGAAAAGTGAGACTGAAGAGGTGGTTGCCGTACTAGCACACGAGCTTGGACACTGGAGCCTAGGTCACACTACCAAGTTATTCGGAATCGGTCAATTCCACATGTTCTATATTTTCGCCTTATTCTCCGTCTTTATCAATAACCGATCTCTGTACCAATCGTTCGGTTTCCACAAGGAATTCCCTATCATTATTGGATTCATCCTATTTTCCGACGCCCTGGCGCCAATGGATACCGTCGTGAAGCTCTTGATGAATATCTTGAGCAGGACTTTCGAGTTCCAAGCTGGTGCGTCTCTCCACTTTGTTGACATTGAGCCAATGCTGACTGTCCTCTTAGACGAATTTGCTGTCAAGCTAGGATACTCCACCGAGCTAGCCAAGTCTCTGATCAAACTGCAGATCCAGAATCTCAGTACCATGGATGCTGATTGGATGTACTCAAGCTACCACTTTTCGCACCCAATCCTGCCGGAGAGATTGGGAGCGCTTGGCTGGTATGGCGCGGACAAGGCCGACGGAAAGGCGATGGATTCCGAAAAGCCACTCAAAGCCTCAGATAGAGAATTGTAGGATAGAAATGTGTATCGTCTTGTATCAATCCCATCATCCCTCTGCACTCTTCTCTCTCTTCTTTCTTACTGCACCCTCCTTCGCCGCTCTCTCCCCTTTTCTCTTGTCCTTCTTCGCCTGCTTTCTAGCCTTCTTATCATCTCTACTCTTCGTAGCTTCCACCTTCGGTACACGACCACCCTTTTCCCCTGAGGCACCGTTGATGGCATTATCCCTCTTGCCAATTTCACCTTCAACAATCTCCTGCTCTCGCTCGAATTCTTCTTTGTCTTGCCAACCCCCTTCTAATTCCTGGCCTTGCCTATCTAGGCCTCCGATAGGAATCTCATTCGCACCCGCAATCGTATTTCCAACCATCATATCAGGCTGTCCCTCTCCGCCATAGTTTTGGAATGTCAAGTCTGCGCCTAGGTGCTCACCTCCCAGACCAGCTTCGATTCGATTCAGGTTGTGTAGGACTAGGCCTGTGTTGGGGCCTGCAGAGGGTGTGGCAGGCCCCTTCTGTGTAAGCATGGCATTAGGGTGGAGTGAAGGATCGGTGTTTGCAGCTTCGAGGTAGGCGGACAGGAAGTTAAGGGCTTTAGGTTGAGAGATCCGGGTAGTGGATTGATGGTGGATGGGTGGGTAGGAGGTCACCATAACGGATTTTGGTGTCAAAGGGACATGGTGGAAGGGATGGAAGACGATCAAATTGTGGATCTAAATGGCCTAAGATATGAAGGGCTGTCGGCCCGACAATCGCTCCCGCAGCTTATCGATTTTTGTCACGTGAAGGCCCCGTTATCACTTAGAAGGGTTAACCCGCCAACTGAACACACTCCCCAAATGAACAGCTTATAGGGCTGAATCGTGGCTTAGAACATCATTTTTTGAGAAGTCATTTTATAAGAAAACTTTATATACGAAACTTATGTAAATTTCGATTTTAGGAAGATTTCGTATGAAGCAATTTTCAGTATCTCGCGTGGTTATAAGGATTCAGAGGGGGTGTTCTGTTGGGGGGTTTGTTCTGTTGGGGGGTTAACCCTTCTAGACTACCGAGGGTCGGTCAAATAAGTCGTGGCCGATGTTCCAACTTCAAGATTTCGACTTGCGCCGGGTCTCACCAATGACACCAAGCCCCAAAAATTCTAAAAAAATAATGGAGCAATCGTAGACTTCTCAAATAGATCACTTGAAAGTTTAAGGAAAATTGGAAGTGTTATGGTGGACTTATTTGACTGTGTAAACATCAAGGTCTTTTTGCGCTACCGGCCACGACTTATTTGACCGACCCTCGTACACTTCTTTCAGAAGCTTTTTCTTTTTCCTCCTCTTGTATTTGATTGATATTGGAGCTGTGTCGAGGGCTTGGCCGTCGCTTCCAGAGCGCTAATGCTCGTTGTTCTTCATGCCGCATTTGAAAGCATTCTTACTGGTGGATGTTCCCAGATACTCGCTCTCAGTCCGCCCGAGAGAATCTGAGATCAGTCGCGGGTTCCCTATCTGCTTTGAACCAGAGGTTTTAACGTTCTAATTTCTCTACTCCTAAACTTGAGCCTTCAATTCGTTTTTCATGGACTCCAATACAGGCCTCCAATACGGTAAGATGCCTTCCTGCAAGTGCATGGTGGTAAGCAGTTGAATGAATATAATGTTGCACGTCAAGGACAATTACCTGCATTTCTCCATCGTCGATTGAGCGATTTCAGCATCGTTCTTATTTGATTAATGTCTGAGAGGGACTCTTCACTATAGGGATCCTCAGAGCTCTTATGCAGATGATGAGCTGCTCTGACGAACATTTGAGACGGATGGAGTCGAAGAGACCCTCACAAACAAACGTTCCGATCTTTTCAAGCTGTTGGACAGTACTGGCATTTCATCATACCGGTCACAAAGCACTAGCGAAAACGGAGGGCAAAACATGGTGACATTACCTTTCAACATTAAGAAGTATTGACAGTGATAGTGTGTGCAACTCTAGGGCCTGGAACACGGACTTTGCCCAAAATGCTAATAGACTATGATGCATGTGCTGTAACGGGAAGACTGTCCGAAAATCCTACTGCCGAAGCGAACCAAAATGCCCACCTAGTGGCCGAGGATGGGCGACAGATTTTCGTGCCCTGCAGAATGGATAGCGAATACGCACATCACCAACCAGATTGACTACGAAATACACATTGACTTTAGTTTCTTCAGAATTGGGTCGCAGCTTCTGCAATCCCTGCGCATAAGGTCCAATCGTCATCAAAAAGCCCCCAGCCCCCACCTGAGCAATTAGTGCATAGTTTCAGTGTGTAATTCATTACCTAGTAAAGATTATACCACCGACCCTTCAAACTAGGTTGGTTCATGATTACTTCTCTGGACGGATGTAAGCCGAAGAGATCCGTCCTATTGGCAGCTAAATAAAATATCCAAAATAACATATTCTCTGGGGGTACGCTGGAAACGAATACTAGACTAAGAACCTTGTCCTTTCCTCATGGACTTTCTCTCCTAGCAGAATCTTTATTTCTGGCTACTCGCTCCAATTCAACTATAATTGTACCGGAGGCTATGACTTTGGAAATCATCGTAGTCGGCGCGGGAGTGGCTGGCCTTTGTACTGCAGTCTCCTTGCGCCAAGCTGGACATTCAGTGACAGTCCGTAAACCCTCTCTGACGTTGGTGCTATATCATCTTTCACGAAGATGACTTGAACTTCAATCATAAAAATTCATCAGCATAGAAATGTTTTGCTCACATTTTCACCACAGGTGTTCGAGAAGTCTCGTTTCGCTGCCGAGACTGGCGCTGCACTCATAATTTCCTGTAATGGCGCGCGTGTTTTGTCTCGCCTTGGCTTTTCCTTTGAGAGAGCGCGTGGGTGCAATGTGAAAAGCTGGGATACCGTCGACGGCATAACCCTGACCGGACTTAGTAGCTTGAATCTCGAGAATGCAGAAACACAGTTTGGAGCACCTTTGATGTCAGTCCACCGCGTGGATCTGCACAACGAGCTACTACGCTTGGCCTCAACCAAAGAGCATACCGGTGGCGTTGGAGAGGTGACATTACGACTGAATTCGAGAGTGGTCGGTGCGAGCGCTGAAGAGGGTCGTGTAGAGTTGGCTGATGGAACAGTGCATCATGCAGACTTAATTGTTGCTGCTGATGGAGTACATTCGATACTCAGAAATGTGGTACTTGGGTGTGAAGCCCCAGCAGCTTCTGTGACTGGTTTGAGCGCATTTCGATTTCTAATCCCAACTGTGGATGTGCTGGAAGATCCACTGCTTGTCCAATTCTTAGCAGGGAAGAACGAAGGGCCGACAGTTCTGGCGGACACAGAGGATGTCGTACAAGATCGCCATATAGTTTGGTATGGCTGTCAGGGGTGGGTTACCTATGTCGGCATCCTTTGAAATAACGATTTTGCTGATTCAGAATCGTAAGTGGCGAGATACAGAATTTTGTCGGGATCATTCCATCTGGTAATGTCAATAAATACAAAAGTAAACACCTCTACCATTTATTGAGTTTCTAAGCATTTCTCAATCGATTTCTATCTGTTCACTGATAGTGATCCACAGATCACAGGGACTCAATGCTTCAACAATTTAGTCATTTCCATCCTAACATCTTTCGGCTCATACGGTACAACTCATGGAAGGACCCTAGTGATTGACGTCCTAGCTAATCGCTGAACAAAGAAAATCCTCAGAAGTCAAGCTTTGGCCACTTTTCGCCCAGGATCCTCTTCCCAAGTGGTCTCGAGGAGAAATCGTCCTTGTCGGCGATGCTGCACATCCTGTATGTCCCACATCTCCATCTACCAGCAAGAATGTCAAAGCCGTCAAGCTGAGAGTTCCGGCCTCTTACAGATGCTTCCTTTCGGCGGACAAGGTTCTAACCAAGCTATCGAAGACGGTGGAGCTCTTGGTTTTCTCTTCAAAGGAATCGAACGTCCAGGTGAAATTTCAAGGAGACTCGAAATGTTCGAACTGGTGCGAAGGACAAGAGCTTCAAGAGCGCAAATCCTGTCGAGAGTCAGGGTTGGCAAGGAACAGGAGATTCATCACGGCTTGTTGAAATATGCCGATCCGCCCGGTTCCGGTATGACTGCTCAGCCCTGGGGCGTTGCGTCACAAAACATTGCTGATGATCATCGCAGGTGTTCCTAGTACATTTTCCGAACGAATTGAACATGATTACGGGTTTGCGTTTCTCGGCACTATCTTGCTAATCGACTAATATTGGACAGATTCGACGTTTTTCAGAAGTGCGCGGAGATTTTGAATGTATGAAATCTACTCGAGATAACGCCCCAGAAATGCCAAACGTGTCACTTTTGATGAGGATTCGGTGACTCAATCCCAGATCTTATAGATCCCGGGTTTCTTCTATATCAAACTGTAAAGTGTCTGGGACGATTACCTCGTGCTTATTTTCTTCTGGAGAGAGTAATGGCCCACATCTTTAGTTGAAAACACCACTTCGATCGGTCCACTGAGGGGACCAATCCAGCACAATTCACCGCGCTCAGCGTCCATGCAGACGATCGAGTTGCCTCGAATGCAGATCATATGAAGATGCGCTGCAAATGTTAAGGGTGCATTGACTAAATCGGAACGTGAGCTTTTGGGTAGGAATGATTTGGAATAATCATCCTTCGTGTGCTGTTCGCGAAGGTAGAGTCCCTTGACTTCCACCGTTTCCCGTCTACCATCCTATACATTTGTGATGGTATCGAGTGTATCAATCATACTTCGGGACAGGGTGGATCACTAGGAAAACTTAGCGTGAAACATTGCATTTGCTCAGCTGAAGTACAGGACTCCCAAATCTACAGACTGCTACATATATTACATTATGACCGCAGACTGAACCTTCTCGAACCTTGTCATTTCCTAAAGTCAAGATCAGGATAGAATTTGGTCTCAAGCAACTTATTATCATCAGACATTTCTCCTCGGATAGCCTAAGTGTTAAAACATTGAAAAGTGGTCTTCGTTAAATGTTCAGGATGCTTCAGATCAACGACTTTCAAATAAGTCCAGCTGATACACGTGGCATTGTACATGTAGAAAATCTGACGCAGGAGAGCGCTCGTGAGACCACAGAATTACTGAGAGAGAACAATGCTCGCTACCATATATTCACCACCACGGAGGATGATAAAGGCGTACGCAGAGTGATTAGGAGTGTGGAAGTTGCGCTGCTCACTATAAGCCTTAGGTATACCTACACAACCACATTGTCCATCATACATTGACACTCTGGGCTTTGGGGGCCCCACCGAGTCTCATTCGCCTTCATCAGGAGCGGAATAGCCAACATCAGCGACAATCGATGGTCATTCAGAGCAACCTGGTCGAAGACTTGGCTATCCCTAGTGTCTTCAAGAGATGTTTAGGTAGAGAGGAGAACTTTCGTAATTATGAGCGCCTCTTCTTGAAGCAGATTCATGAGCAAGGCTATCAAGCTGTTTTGCAAAAATATTTTGTTGGTGGGGATGAGCTTGCGGATGACTTGCTGGTGCGGATCTATCACAGCCAATTAAAAGTATAGATTCGAAGATGACATCCTCACTGACTTTCAGTAGGCTACGTTCATGGTCTGATTCACATTGGTCTGGGTCTAGAGTTCAAGCAGCCTCTAGTCCTTGCGGAAGGTCTGGCTCAATCGGCCGTTCACCATGATATGTGGTACCACGAATATCTCCAACTTGCGGAAGCTAACGCCATGAAAGCTGAGGAGACAGCTTTGCCTTTGAGCACCTTGATCGATATGGAGAGACTTACTAATAAGATTCGAGACTCATCGAGTATCCATTTCCATCGACAAACACGACCACATTCTGGCAGGTGGGCTATGGATGCAGAAATGGCGAGGGATGGCGGTTTGAGGTATGCAAAGGCCGAATTAATTACTCTTGCAGCACGTTATCTTGCGCCGCCAACTCTGAAGCAAGCCACCGCAGAATTGATCAATGCAGCTGGTAGGCTTTGTCCTTACTCATGAGTTTCCTTTCACTGAGATCGGTCAGTGTACCTTACCGCAGGAGCACAACAACCACCACATGAATGCAAATTCGACTTCTTCCTCTTGCACACAATAACGTCCAGCATCAACGCTACCATATTCAGCGACGAACCCTCCTTCACCACAACCCAAAAATGCCGCCTACTCGAATACACCGGCCGAATTTTCCCTAATGACATACGCTGGAATGGGTGCTCCAGAGCCAGATTTTGACCGGTTGCTCTCACACCCTTCCCGGCTACCCAGTCAATCCTGGGCCACAGTCTTTGACCGCGCTTGTAATCACGAGGACGATGGTCACATGTGCAAGATGATTCGGGCAATGAAACACGCTCAAACGGTGTCGGAACCTTATGACCACTTGCCTGAATTCAAAGTTAAACAGCATGTGTTCTTACCGGCTGCGATTGCTGCTATCGATTCAGGGAGCAAGCAGCCGATGGAGTGGACCAAGCATTTCGATTTCATCCGTGGGGCTGGGTATCTTGAGGCTTGGGAGAATGTGCCGTTGCGGTCTGCTAGGGTTGCTGAACAGTCGGCACCGACTCAGGCGATAGAGAAGTCCGCGCAAGATTCGTGGAAGCCAAGCGGGTCTCCTAAGCATCGAAATTCGCTTTCTAAGGCTGCGGCCCAGCTACCCGTCGGACATAGTAGGCTCTGAATGATGTATGTCGTCTCGCCACTCTCTAAATTACCACAAGTACTTGAGTTCTGCTCAATCTTACAACCTAAAGGAGTATAGTTGTAGAACGATATAGAAGGATTCACCTCATATATCAACAGATCTCCCAGATCTACATCCTTGCTGACGCTGTGGCGTAGAGACTTCCTCTAAAGTTCGCATGTATATGAATAGTGCTTCCCAATCTTAAAGTTTGCTCTGTTTTGAAGTGGACAAATGCAGCAAGAAGAACCTCTCGTCCCCGAAATTTACCAAAATGGTGGGTTTCGAAGCAAGCGATGTAAAAGATTCAGGAATTCAGCGCTTTAAAGAAGATACAGCCAAGGGTCCATTCCCTTAGGTGATAGGATCATGCAGGTCTTCGTCCTTGATGTTTTAACTTTTTGAAAATCACTCGCCTTCTCCACTCGATATCGAAGCGTACTCGACCTCTAACATAGTAGATCATAGAGGCTATTTGATTGTTGTGGTCAATGTATGACTTGGAGGTAGGCGTATGCTCGAACTACCTTACTCAAAGTAGTAAAGTGCACTAGGCCGGATAGGGATGAGTGCGGGATTGGCGAAACTTTTCTCTGCTCCGCTGCTGTTTATCTGCCTTTCTTTGTAAACATGCAAAGAAGTCTTATTAGCATCATACACCAAAATTGAGATGCCAATATCCTGATGCCTAGAGGCGTAATTTTGCAAGATGTAAGAGGCGGTGGTTTGAGGCAACGACTCCCATCCAATGAGTGGATATGCCATAGAAATCCGCTACATTCAATATGCCGGGATTGGAAATCATTATAGGAAATGTAAAGCGCAAATGCTGTGTGACCAGTGTGACCATACCCTGAACGCCGTTCTTGTTATGCCTCGGAAACTTTGTACCGATCTTGCATGATCACCCGTGGAGATGAAGAATAAAGTTACTTGGGCCATTTCTTCCACCCTCGTCCGTGACCCATCTAGCATGACATTAGCAGCGCCTGCGACATAGAGCGTATAGTTATGAATCACCTGTTTCCATTGCTGGACCAGCTTCGGCATCCCGAGCATAGCTTGTCTCCTCTTTTCCAGCCTTCCCTTCATTGTCCTCTCCCACATCTTTCCCTTCACCCTCTGGCCAATTCCCGTGCCTTTGACTCTCAGACCCTGCTCTTGCCGCTTCTTAATCCTCTCCTCCGTCCCCTTGACCGTATAAGGCAACAGCTCCTCCACCCCATTCGCCCTTGCCATCTTCACTAAATCCGCCTGTCGTCGCAGCGAATAGACAGGGTCATGCCATTTCCTAGTCGCAGGATGTTTGTGCGACTGGAAAGGATTTTTGTATGGAAGTACTGGCGGTTCAGCCGAGACAGTAGCCTCGTCATTGCTCGCATTGGGGTCGGATGAGGATGTATTGAGGGCGGTCGATATGGAAGATGCAGTGGCGCGATTGGCGAAGGATTCAGAGGGCGGAGGGTAGCGGGCAAAGAACCGGAGTAGTCGTGGAGGCAGCGACTGCGCAAGCTTCACATATTCTTGCGAAGCCATGGTTGCTTTGTAGACCTTATAGTTCTGTCGAAGTTCTCGAATCAATTGTCAAATATATCATATCCGGCAGGGCTGCAGTGATCCCTGCCCGCCAAGCTTTAAGTAAGGGAACGGATAGGTGTACACCCCATTTTGATGTATATACACCCCCCTACATCCGGCTTAGTTAGCGTACTAGTAAAGGGCACTTAGCCCCGGAAGACTCCTTCTCGCCCGAGAAGGCCCCCTTAAGGACTTTATTAAAGGGAACGGATACTTAGGTGTACACTCCCTTTTAATATATATACACCCCCCATTTTTATATATATACACCCCCTCCAAATACGGTTAGTTCCCGCGGTTACGCGACTAGCTGTGCGCGTAACCGCCGTAAGTCTATTCTACTAAGTTAACCCTACTATATTAATAGTTCGGCCTTATTAATTAAATAATCGAGTCTTATAGAGGTCTTAAATTACTCTAATAATTATAATTTAAAGTCGTTCTATTAGTTCGTTACGTAGGTGTAGTATAGTAGCTACGTAAGTAAGAATTATTAATTATTTTAATTATATCGTATACTAAGGCGCTAATACTTTTTTTAATAATTCGCCTAGTTACTTAGGTAGCGACGACGAGGTTAGTACGATAGCTATAAGGCTATAGACTATACTGCGCAATAGGGCCGGGTAACCTAATTTAGGGTAGGGTGGGTTAGGTTAAAATAGCACTTAGGGCCGGGTTAGGGTCGGGTTATTAAAATTAGACGAAAACCCGACCTAACCTACCTAAAAAGGGGTTACCTATAGGCTAACCTAATATTATATAATAGTATCTACTATCTATATAAGTAGTTAGTATAATAATT
>JAABUP010003308.1_pt1 | contig 28715 bp, 35 predicted proteins | sample 5559201 | NCBI WGS metagenome assembly JAABUP01 (sample SAMN10711887, study PRJNA513373) | rock metagenome | isolation source: Antarctica rocks | place: Antarctica | reverse complement strand
AAAATGCAGTCCCCACTGTTCAGTGCTGCTCTGCTAAACAGGCTCACACAGGGCAGTTTGTCACTGCAGATACACCTATGGAGATTTGCTGTACATACAGGTGTGCAGTGACCCTGCACCAATGCACATCTAGAGCCCTTAATTAGGATCCGCAAAGCCTGACTTGAGTGCGCTTTCAACAGTGTTGTATTTGGCAATTACATGCACGCATACCTAAAGAAATGCAGTGTACAAACTCATACATTCAATCATTGTTCAAAGGGCTCATGCCTTCATCAGAAATCTACATCCTGCGCAAACATTCATACACACACATACAACGCTGCTGCATATGCTGGCCCAACTCACGTCTGCCAGCACTTGACATGCAACAACACCCGGCAGGCAACATGGGCAAAATGGTGGTTTGTGATCAGCAGCTAGTGCACTTTGAAGCAGCTAGGCACAAGACAACACCCTGTCTGGCTTGCAAAATCTACTACATAAACACCCCCAGTGACGACGAATGCTGCAAAGGACCACTCCCACCCATGTCTGCCATCTCCTCATTTCCCAGAGCCTGCAAATTCACCACCATTCTTTGATCTGCCACTTCAACATGTTTAAATGCTTATGTGACACATGGTGAGCGAGCTCTGCCATAATGAGCAACAGGCAGCAGACTAGGAGTGATTGACAACATGTGATACATGCTCTGTGGCGCAGCATGTCTGCGTTGAGGGTATCCTTGCCTGACCCTGATAATTATGCTGCAAATGTCCCACAGCAGGGCCTGCTCACCTCCAACAACATGTTAAGCTCCTGACTGCTGAAATTGGGCGTGACCAGCACCTCAAGACGCGGGCTTTCAATCATGCCTTCCATGGCCTGTTCACCAGATGACTGCCCATTGGCAAAGCTCTGCCCCCTTGTCAGCACCCCTTGCTGCCCATTGTTGAAGCTCTGTCCCCTGGCCATCATCCCCAACTGCCCATTCAGGGCAAAGCTCTGACCTCTTGTCAACACGCCTTGATGCTGGGCCAGGGGATGTATCTGAGCCCCACCAAATTGCTGCTGAGCATAGTTGACACTGTCATACGCCTGAGCAGTGATGTGATACGTGGGTTGCTGCAGCTGCTGCTGTTGCTGCTGCTGCGCTTGCTGGTCAGATCTGCCAGGCTTAAATGGGCCAGCCAAGTTCTGACCTCCAGCACCCACATGCATATGCTGCTGTTGTGGCATGTACTGCAGCTGTGCACCATAACCACTCTGTGGCTGTTGCTGCTGCTGATAGTACATGTTTTGTTGGGTAGGGTCTGACAGCATCTGCTGCTGGGATGGTAAGCTGCCTTTGGAGAAGAGCTTGTGCAGCAGCTGGCGCTGCTGGTTGTTGATCAAGGACTGGGTCCTGGGTGTATTGGCAGCAAATGCCTGAGGCTGAAGATCACCAGACTCTGCAACAGCAACAAACGCTGATCTTGAAGATATGGCAACAATGCAGCAACATATCTGCACTTGCAAAATCACAATCAGCTAAGGTACTGAGCTATTACTGCCTGTGATTGTATTTGCAATGCATTTGTACTGCATTCCAGTAGCAGTAACACTGCAGCAGGGTGGGGAAAATTGTAGGGCAGGTGACCCACCTCCAGCCCTGGGGGTGAACCCATTGTTTAGCCACTTGGCAATGTCCCCATCAGTGTCTGTACGCCACAGGCCATTGGCTTCTACCATTTGATCCTTCGCTTCACTGTTGCCGGCCGCAGCATAGGCCTGGGGCAGTGGAATCATCTGGTCTTCCAGGTGGATGGTGACCGGCAGGCCCAAGGCATTGACCTCCTGTGCTTGTTGCCTCTCTTTGGGCGTCAGGGAATCCTGCATTGCACAATTCCAATAGCATGAGGTCAGCATGGTGCACAGCTTCATGCTGACTGAAAATTTGCTGTCACAAAGGATGCTGGTGGACACATGCATGCAAAAATAAGAAGTGTATGTGTTTGTGCAGTAAACTGGCGCCGCACCTCTGTGACATCAGGCAAACCCATCCATAGCATGTGTGCAAGATGTGTGCCCAAGCGTACCTTCCAAACACGTATGTTGACAGACCTGGGGGTCCTACCAGACCCGCTCCCATCTGACCCATGCTCAGATTTGGCATGGGTACGCACAGTCAACCCCTTCAGGTGGGGGTGGGTCATCACTGTGGGGCCACTTTCTGTGCCACCCTGGTAGCGTGACCTGGTCCCGCTGTTGGATGTGGACATCTGATTGGGCTGTGCATCATCTGCCCGTGTAAGGCTGCGCAACCTGCTTGGTCTCGTCCCTGTTGCACACATGGCTGAGAAAGTTTCCTTCTTGAACTAAATTGCTTAAATCTTCTGGTAAAGCACACAAGGTTGCTCCCACCATCTGAGATCTACTGTTCCTAATTAGTATTGGCAATCAATATGCAGCCACAGATGCAAATTTGCATCATCAAAGTTGCCAAAATTCCAACTTCACAGCAAGCATCATGCTGGATGCAACAGCTTTACTTCTACGTGGTGGAGTTTGTATACCTGGCAACCTGGTGGGCTGCATGGAGACTGAATTTGATTGTGCTGACCGAGACTGGCTAGGCATGGACCCACTGAAGGAGGAGTCAGCAGATGCAGAGGGTACTGAGCTGGGGCTTCCGTTTGCCAGTCGAGGGTTCTTCTTGGTCAAAGACGCCCATCGGTTCTTGACAGCATTGTCAGTTCTGCAGGCAAACCAGATGATATGATGTTCTGGCCCATTCAACGCCACAGTATCTTATGCAGCATTCTGGTGTCCTCAATTAAGTATGCTGGTGCATGGTCTGAAGGATGCAATGTTCTTTCATCAGCTGAGTATTTGATCTACAATCCTCCACATGCACACTGCATACGAAGATCACCATGCAGAGTGGGCATGCTGCCGGATAGGATCATGGCCCACCTGCCTCCCACCATCTTTGCAATCTCTGTCCATTTGTTGCCATATTTGCTGTGACCTTCCCTCAGCAACGCATCTTCCTACACCACACAGATGGCCTTACATGACCAAAGGCACACACGCATCAGTTTGAGGTGCCAGGTTTAGCTTTGAAAGCAGTCAAGCTGCTTACTGCTGGCGTCCAAACCCCAGTCTTCTTCAGCTCTGCATCCTGAAAGTTTTTCCATCTTCTTCGGCACTGCATCACAAGATGCTTGGGTGTGTAAGCATGTATAGATGATTGTATGAGATCTCGGTGCATGCCAATTGAGCTGCATACAATAGAAAAGTGTCTTGTCACTGTGCAGCGCGATACCTGCTTGCTTTTCTTAGACTTGATGATGGTTGCCAAGTGAGCCCACTTCTTTGTTCCGTGTTGTGCCACAAGGCGTCTAAGCATCTCATCTTCCTGCATGAGCACAACAGTCCAAAGCTAAGCAGCAAAAGCTATGGTTGAGTTTTGCAGAGGTCACGGGGTGGTCGGTGCGTGATATCAAGACAAGTTGAAACTGTCGTATGTAGCACAGCGTCAACATTTTCCAGCACACCTCTGCTGTCCAAACCGGCCCGGCAACAGGCATGACGGCAAGGTGTGCGCAGGGACTGCTCCGACTGAACTGGTTACATCAGGTGGATGCCAGCCGACGAAACGAAGCTAAAGGGCACAGTAGATGCTTGCAACTGCCACTCACGAAGCACAAGAAAGAGTTGTGCGCAAGACTGCAGTGTGTGTTGCGATCATCGAAATACGCGGCTAGGCCAACTGACGTTGTGCAGTTTACGAGCTGCTTTTGCGAGCTTGCAACGTGAAAGCTGAGCGTAACTCCACAGTGACTGGCAAGCTGGCACGTTACTTTGTTCGTGTAAAAACAGAGTCAAGTCGGAGGGTGTAGTGTGCTGTTCACAGCTTGCGCAACATAGTCAACATGTCAAGGCATTTGGGGATTCAGGAGTGAGACAGCATACGAAGAAGAGGATTAGCGTCTGTCATAAGCATAGGCAATATTGTGTCCACGCACAGACTAGCGACTGACGATTTTGTGTAGGTCGTAGGTATTTGGTGCCGCACAATCGAGATCAACAGCTGAAAATATTGCTTTCTTACGTCGAGTGCTCGCAGCAAATTCCAGCAACATGGGTCACTTTAAGTATGTCTTTCTCGGAGGAGGTCAAGGTGGAGGATATGCCGCTGCTGAGTTCGTGAAGCAGGGCGTGAAACCAGGCGAGCTGGCAATCGTGACGGCCGAGAAGGTGACTGGCACAGGCAGCTATTGTCGGCTTTCGCTCGTTTGCATGCTCGCATGCATCGCTGTTGTCCCAGTGATCTGCGGATACCTCCGTGCATGCTCTGTTTACGAGTGCCACATGGCTGACATACCTTCGCCTCCGGTTGCAGTACGTTTCTTACGAGCGACCCGCACTCAGCAAGGCCTATCTGAAGGCAGAGGGTATGTCACAAAGCTGCACCTATCTTGCTTGAGTATGCCATAGATTGTGACCTCACTCTCTCTGGGACCAGGTGCTCCAAGGCTGCCTGGATTCCATGCTTGTGTCGGAGGAGGCGGCGAGAAGCAGACACCTGACTGGTACAAAGAGAAGGGTAGGTCACTTCAAATACCTGACCCTGGCTGGTGTGCATGTACTGGTTGAAGGTGGCTCTCAAGATCAGCTGTCTGCAGGCATTGAGTACTTCACAGACAGCAAGGTGGAGTCTGCGGACATTAAGAGCAAGACCCTGAAGCTAGCTAAGGGTGGCGACGACATCACCTATGACAAGCTCATTATTGCCACAGGATCAACCGTGAGCTTGCTGATACTTCATTGTGCCATGTTGGGAAGACGTTCAGATTTGTGCATGTTGCAATCTACAAATGCTAAAGACAAGAGCTGCAAGTTGTACATGTACACAAGTCCGCATGTGCGGGAATTTGTCAAGCATGCCTATAATGGCCTTTATGGCCAGACTTGCAAGGGTTGCAACAAACTGATTGTCCTCAGGCACTGTTGCTAGTTCCATGGGCAAAATTGATTGTCCTCAGGCACTGCTGATACTTTCATGGGTGCTTGATGGCACAAAGCCTGTTATGGCACAAACTTCAATACAGTTTAAACCCTAGTCATGCACTCAAGGTTGCAGCATTCAGGCATTCACAACCAACTTAATCTGTGGGGTGCTTGAGCTCGCTCTGCTGATGCAGAACATGACATTGGACATGTTCGGCGCCAAGAACGCCCACCTGAAAGGCATCCATTACTTGCGGGATGTGGCAGACGCCGACAGCCTTGTCGCATACATGAAAGAAGCCAAGAAGGTGTCTAAGAAGGCAGTCATGGTTGGCGGAGGCTACATTGGTCTGGAAGTGTCTGCCAACTTGGTACAAAATGGTTTTGATGGTGCGCTCCAAGCTCATATCACGTCTTTCACCTATCGTATAAGGCTGTTCATGTGCTTCATGTTTGATTCTTCTTTGATCAAGTTCTTGTCTTTCCCTTTGGGTCAGGTTTGCATATCTCCTGAGCAGCTTCCTGTACCAAGGTGTTGTTTTCTGGCCGGATCAAACTGACAATAAAGTTTGTGGTTGTGCTTTACACCAGACTGGACATGTTCATGCCAACCTTTGCAGCTATGATCAGGTTGTCTATTGCCTGCAACCTGATCAAACATAAGGTCCCTCAGCATGTGTGGTGGTCTAGCAATCAAGTATGATGCATGATGTCAAATTGTGCACCTTCACACTGTTCATAGCTATGGGCGCACCACCAACATGTCAGCTGTACAGTGTGGTTGCTGAGCGCATAAAGTGCGCTGGGAACATCACGGTGTCAGCTTCATTTTCTGTTGATCATGGATGTACTCAGGGCTGATGTGCTGTCACAGCTCTCATACATCTCACAGACGGCTGAAGTGTCCACTTGCTGCCTTGCAGTCACAATGGTGTTCCCTGAGGACAGGTTGATGGCCAAGATGTTCAATGAGGAAATGGCCGCCTATTATGAGAAGTACTATGAGGACAAGGGTGTCACTCTCATCAAGGGAGACACAGTCACTGGCTTTGAGGGTGACGGCAAGGTTGAAGGTACACACTGGCAAACCATATTGCACATCTGCAGAGTTTGGCATGTTGTATTGGCGCACCTTTTGTAGACACTGCTGGGTGGTTTTGGTCTGTAGCTGCCTTGTTGCTTCTCTCAAAAATGTTTGCCATTTGCAGCGGTTTTGTTTATACTCACCAGACACCTGTTTCAGGATAATGTCAATATAGTGGTTGTGGCGTAGGTCCAAACTGAGCCCTAATCCTTTTCAGGGACACAGCTGTTGAACAGTCCCAATGCATGCATGCTGATCATGCCTGCTATCTGCCTTGTCAGGTTGGTCTAATGTACAGCAAATTTTGCTGACCTCCGACCGGCATGCCTGTCTATGCAGTTGCTGAGCTGAAGAGCGGCAAGAAGCTGGAGGCTGGTCTTGTGGTGGTCGGTGTTGGAGCCAAGCCCAACACTGACATGTTCAAGGGCCAGATTGACCTGCTAGAGGACAAGCCTGGAGGTATCAAGGTGCTCTCAACTTCTCATCACCCACTGCACATGGCATCATATAGCACTTCGTGCCATGGTCTTTCTCTCCCGGACACTCGAAATGTTCATGCTGTACATGCAAGCAATATACTATGCTGATGATCTGTGCCCTTCATCACCATGCGAGCTAGCTCTGGGTAATCTGTGCATCCATTGTAAGCAGGCTGGACTGTGTGCAGGTGAACTCGCAGTTGCAGACCAGTAACCCTGATGTGTACGCTGTTGGTGACATTGCAGCTTTTCCAATGACTATGTACGGTGGCAAGGTCAGCAGACAGGAGCACGTTGTCAATGCAAGGTTAGTTAGCACTTTGATCACTTGTCCAAGTAACATGCTGTTCCTGTCAGTTCGCCTGTCAGTTCAATCCTTTGATGCATGCATCCACAGGCGGGAGTTGGGTGCATTGGTTTGGCGACAAATTGCCTGCATGCTATTGCTCTTTGTCTTCTCAATGTTTGCCTGGTTCTGTTGCTGCCTGTGACAAGCCTGTCCACATGTGTCTCTGTGTGAAAATATCTGCAACTTGTTGCCATCCAGTTTGTGCACAGACATGGCCAAGTCAGAAGCCAATGTGAGCCAGGTGCTCTGTGATGTAATATACTGTGATGTAATATACAGTGTCAAGTTTAGTCTGAGCTGTCTGCCATGCATACAGGCTGTCAGCTGCACATGCTGTCAAGGCAATCTTTGGCAGCAAGGAGACATATGACTACCTACCTTACTTTTACTCACGGGAGTTTGACCTGGCCTGGCAGTTTTGGGGAGAGCCTGAGGGTGACTACGTCATCCATGGCGACCTGCAGAAGGGCAAGTTTGGTGTGTACTGGGTCCAAGATGGCAAGGTGAGCATACTCCTGAACACGGCCAGCCATGATGTGCCACTGCGAATAGTGATTGTGACTGTGACATGTCTGCAACTGATTAGACTGACAAAACGTACAAGGACAACAAGTTCAATTACACTAGTCAATGTGAGCACCTGGTGCCATATTTGCAGTGTCATCTGCCAGCGACCGAGACACCTTACCTCTTGCTTGCCAGCTTAGGCTTGCTGTTGCTGTTTCAGCATGTGCTCATCGTAACAAGGAACACTGGTACATCAGCTGCTTTTATTTGCCAGTGGTGAGACATGCCTTTGATGTTGATACAGGTTGTGGGCACATACAGTGAGAGTGCAACCGATGAGCAGAATGCTGCCTTGAAGCAGGTTGCCCTGACGAAGCCCGATGCTCCATCTCTGGGAGAGCTGAAGAAGATGGGATACGACTTTGCCTTGAAGGTATAGCAACCAAGGTTTGACACCACAAACACCACTTCCAGGGCGTAGGCATGAGTGTTGCTTTGAAACGGTCCCTCTGCACATGTTGGGCCAGCTCTATGCCTTCATCGGCACCAGCCAGCCAAGTTGCAGATATGAAGCAACATTTGGGTCTTAGGTCATGCCAGAAGTTGCCCCAGCCTGTGCATCATGCTGTGGCTTTGTCATAGCTTTGTGTGGCTGCTCTAGGGGCTTGATTGTGTTGTTATCTGTGAGTGCAAAGTGATACTTCAGCCACCCATGGCATTATGCATCCTCACCAGTCTTAGCATCTGCAGCTGGTTCAAGGTTGATCTGTTGTGAAGGTTGCCCACCAACCCAATCAGCCACAGCATGACAGCAATGGGGATGTGCGCACATTCTTGGGCTGGCCTGCAAGCTCAGTCTTGCGGACATCAGTCATTGCTGTGGCCTGCGTGGTTGCTGCTGGCTTCTATTTCAGGCATCAAAGACGCCACTCTGCACCTGCTTCCTAGATCAGGTTGTCTATCCTTTCAAAGCCTCAAGCATGGGATTTCTGCCTCATAAATAGCTAGATAGGCATCCCCGCTTGTGTTCACTGTTGTGCCATGTCAACCATGTTTGTCAATGAGGTTTGTGCAGTAGGTGTGCTAATCTCTGGTGGTTTTGCTGCACAGGTGCCAGCAGGTGCAACAGCATCAGCAGCAGGGAAAGCTGTGAATGGAAGATCTTCTCTGAAGGTGTCCTGTGGCCCATCAACAAGGAAATCATTCTCCACTGCTCTGCCCCGCACAACGTTTCACCATGTTCCCACTAGGACTTTTGTATCCTCTAGATCAGTGCACAGACCTAGAATGTGCACAAGCGCGGCACTCAAGGTCGCAAACGTAGGGCAGGCAGTGCGGCTAGCTACCTTGTGAGCTGCTTGAGGGTTGCAGACAGGTGCAACATGCAGGATGGCGTTTTGCTCAGTTTTCACATCATTTTTTACTCTCCCATTCTTTGAGTTGATTACTGAGTGCTGTAAAAATTGGTCTGATCAACTTCTTGCTACATTCATGCTCATATGATTGCTCAGCTGGACATGCGAGCGTGACCCTGCACGGCCGTTTACACGACGCAAGCGTCAGTGGCTTGCACACCTTTGCCTCTAGCAGATGATGCAAGCTGCTGAGTTCGAAGCTGGGCGTTTGCTGTCCGTATGGCACCCTGATCACGGATTCGTTGACAAGGCCGGCTATCGATCTTCGTCGTGGAGCAAAGGTCCCTTGCGAGCTTTTCTGCCCGAGGGCTATCCCACATCTGTGACTGATGACTATGCAAGTGAGTCGCTCGTTCACGAGCCGCACTGTATGCAGCATTCGTGCTTGTATCACAGGGCACCCTGTATAACAAAGAGTTGCTGATCTTTTGCAGGATTTCAGCTTTGGGACTCGATTCAGGCCATCTGCTCCTATGTTCGTGGCGTATTGTCCAGTCAAGCCATGCTCACAGGTGTCGGGGTCGGACAGCAGGCAAGTCAACTTTTATGAGTGCTAGCTTGGTATATCTGTAACAAGACACATCGTCCGTGACCACACCAGCGTTGCTGTGCATGGTTCAGGCAAAACCATATAAACGTATTGAGGCTGTTGCTACAGGCAGCAACTCCACTTAGTGCAGTCTTTCAGTTCTTTTTGAGGGACCTTTCTGGCATGCTCGGCGGTGTCACTTTTGCTTTTCTGCAGGTGAGTCAGCCTTGCCTTCTGAAACTTGCCCTTGCCTAGCTTGTTTCACAAGCATGAGTGATCGGTGACAACATTGGCTGCAGCTGCTCTGTATAGGGGTCCAAGCTAGATGTGTATGCCAAGCAGTGGCGCCTGTTTGCTGACTGCCTAAACAGCGCAGGTGCGGCCTTCCTTCTGATCTGCATCTGGTATTTCAACAAGGTTCTTTTCCACAACACAAGACATAGCAACCAGAGCCCATATCAACAATGATGAAGGGTCAAGAAACAGATAGGACTGTCTGTCAACAGAAGCAGAAAATATGAACGCCACCAGAATCTGAAAATTGCAGAACCAAAAAAAAATTACACGACAATGGAGCAGCTGTTTATAAAGCACATTCAATCACTCAGCCACTCTTCCTAAGCAATGTCATATTGGGTTTGTTGTTGCTATCAATCCTGAAGCACCATGCAGTATATTGAGCTTGTACAAGCTTTGAAGTCAACTCTGTAACTGCTAGGAAAGGCAAAATGTCAATGATCTGCACACATTTTTACAAAGCTGTATAAGCAGTCCGAGGATTGCTGCATAAACCAAAGCTGCGACATCAATGACTGCGCCCTACATTGAGCTGTGTTGCAGGCCTCATTCTGGAGTTGGCCTCACCAATCTTTCCCTTCCTTTTTCTGTTGTTGGCTTGCTTGGGCAGCGTCGCACGTGCCATCACAGGTAAGCTGCATCGCCCATCCTCCCTGCAGCACACAATATGTGCTTGGCACTTATGCTGCCTTCAACAGCACTAGCTCTCTTTGACGTTGCACAGGAACTTACAATTCTTCTGTGGACAAATCTGTTGTGCCAGCAAATAATGTCTCTATAATGTCAATAATACTAGGCATGTGATACCATGTAAGTTGTTTCTGTTTGTGCCCAAGAGGAGGCATCAGCCCCAACGGCTTGCTTCCTGCCTCTGATGAAAGACAGATACTCATGCCTTGCCATCCACATCCTGTTGCATGCCTACTTTCCGGCAGCTCACTAGCCAGCTGGCTCATAACTCTGCATGCATCTTTCGCCAAAAGCTTTTGTATACTATGCAGGAGTTGCAGCAGGTGCTACACGCGCTGCCCTCACTCTTCATTTTGCCAAGCAGAACAATGCAGCTGACATTGCTGCAAAGGAAGGCACTCAGGTATACTGCCATGATGCACATGCATATGATGCATACAAAGGTGCATGTCATGACAAATATCCAGAAGCCACATCTGATTTGATCGAGTTTTGAGCTTGGGGTCTGAGCTGTTGGCGCAACAGTGCAGGAGACAGCAACGACGCTCATTGGGATGCTGCTTGGCATGGCCTGCACTCACATGTTCAACGGTAGGCTTCTGCAGAGTTATGAGATGTGAACCTGATCTGAAGATCTCACAGCAAAGATTGACAATTGAAAGAACCATGACACACTGAAAATGATTTTGTCAGTGTTGTGCAGGTATACATGCCCATTGCCTGAATTCATTGTTGAAACTGTCCCCAGGCGCACATGCTTGCATGGCATGCTCCTGTCTCATGTAACATGAGTCATGTTACAAGATGGTGTGTACATGTCTCAACACATATTACCATGCTGACAGACAGGCGTACAGTCAAAGCAAGCAAATTGCATTTTCTGACACATCTTGTGGCTGTTTGCAGGCTTGCCTTGGCTGATTTGGATCAGCTTCCTGAGCCTGACAGTGCTGCATGTGTATGCCAACATCAGAGCAGTTCGGGCGCTCACCCTTACTTCCCTCAACCCTTCTAGATTGCAGCTTCTGGTTGACACCTTTTATCAGCAGGTACAAATCATAGTGCACAACTGTCAGCATTGATCATGTATATGTGCAGCTTGAGTGTTGCGCGCGCAGCCCACTTACACCAAATTGCACACTGCACTTTGGAGATAAATTTTGTCGCGTAGTCATCAATGCACAGGCCCCCTGTTATTGCTGCATGAACACACTCACATGCTTGCAGGAGGTGATGCTGAACCCCCTACAGGCTGCTGAACAGGAGCCCTTGGCAGCCCCACCCCTTCAGCGTCTGCTGGATAGGAGAGCAAAGCAGCCAGCAGCAGTGATCATGGGCGCATCCCTCAGGGGCCTGGTACGCTGCCAAACCAGCTGTCATAACCAGCGCAACTTGTTGCTATAATTTCATCCTGAGTTTGAACACCTTTGTCTCAGCCCATGTGCACCATACCTGAAGGCATTTTCGTAGCTTCTGTGCATTGCAGCTTGGTTCCGTGATGAATGTCAAAGCACCTTGTGCCTTCAGTATCCAAACTGAGACAGCTATGCCAGCTGGCCACTTGTGCATGACTGGAGTAGTACCAGCTGACAGCTCATCAAGCAGGGACAACTATCAGTCATAGTCCAGCTCAACACCCTGCAACGACAGTTGTGCAGGGTGCCTTTGGACTGCTCATGCTCTCTCGTCCTTGCCGCAGGTGTCATCTTACCAGTGCAGTGTGTCACAGCTGTGCAAAGACAATGCTGATCAGCCCTATCTGTTGGCGCCAACACAAGGATCAGTGCACGTTGTCTTAGCAAAGAGTAGTCAGCCAGCCGATGTACTCAAGGCATTTGTTCATGCAAGGGTGACAAGCTTGATAGGCCACACAATGTCTAGCCCAAGCTCAGCTCAGGTAAGCTGTTGTTGACATGATTGCCAAAGTGAAGTGTCTCACAATGTGATGGCGTGTGACGCCTTGATGGCAAGACTAACACCAATGATGGATGGGTAAGGCCTAGCAAGGGTATTGGCCGCCACTCTAACATGCTGTTTGCCTGTCAGTTGCTGTGATGCCTGTTTGCCTTGCCTGGCCACCAAGTGTCACTTGCGCGAGCAACACCACATAGCTGGCAAAGTTTGTACCTGCTTACCGGCGGCCAGATCATGTATCAGCTCACAGGCTATGATTGATGCAGCGACACATCAGCAAAATCACACCAAGCCACGGAAAAAGTCATGCAAGTCCCCACTCTGAGGTATCATGCAGGAGTGCCCCTGTGAGCTGAGAGCAAAGCAGTGGATGCAGAAGCATTGGCAAAGGCTGTTGCAGCAACTTCAAACAGCAGGCTGGGAGACAAGCCGGGTGACTCTTGCACAATCAGACATTACAGCTGAGTGGGGAGAAAGGCTGAACACTCATGATGAATAATATCTAGGGTACAGCATGCTGCTACCTCTACTGTCTAGGATTGTAAATCATGACCTTTTCTGGGTTGCTTGCAGCAAAGTGAAATTTCAAAAGCAGTTGCTTTGAGTACGTGATGCTTCAAACAACCCAGGAAAGCATGACTAATGCCATCTTCAGAATCTAGCTCTCTGGCTTCCCACCTTGTCATCTTGTACCACTCCTATTTACTGACCAAACGTATCCTGAGGAATGCAAATGCTCAGGTGCTGTTGTTGACACTCTGTTCAACATTCAAAGAAAGTTTGAGCAACAGACTACAGCAATCATTACTCCAACTGTCTGATGCAGCGTTAGCTGTGCTGGTGCTCTACTGTTTTCAAGATTGCTAGTTGTGATTCATCGAGCAGATTTCTGCAAGCTACCTCAGTCTCAAACACAGCTGCAGAATTGTGACTTGCCAACTTGGGCTCAATAAAACTGCAACACTTCCTGTAAGGTGACAGACTCAAACTTCGGTGCATTGATTGCACCACCACCACTAGCTGACAACGGGTTCTGTACATAATGATAAAACTGTGTCTGACCAGAGCTGCCAAACAGTGTACTCTGTGCTTGCATTTGAGCAGTCTCATCAATGACCAAGTCCCCGTTTTGATACTGTCTAGACACTGCTATCTGGCTGCCTGGCTTGGACTGTGTGTATATAACAGTGTTGCCACCACTGTTTGAAGGGTTGACGCCTGTGATCAGCATCCCTGCCTTTGCAGAGTTCCCACCATTTGTCCTCTGAGCATTGATGCTAGTCAGCAGGGTGGTGTTGATGGATACCAGACTGTATGTCAACAAGTCACCAATGTAGTATTGTGTACCATCTCTCTGCAGCAGAAACAGACAGGAGATATGAAACATCTGAGCTTGAGCAGGCATTGCTATGTCAAAGCATATCAACAGCACCAGCAAAAACAGCCGCACCGCTGTAAAGGGTTGTTGAACCTGCAGCTGATAGCCTCCCATGTGGACTGGAATCTGACCAGGGGAGAGGTCTGCACATCCAAAGGAGTTGCACAGCCTCTGCAGACTGGGTGTGTCACCAGCGGGGTCTAGTGCATAAGACTGCAAGGTCCAAATCGTCTGATTCTGGTCATTGTTGGGTCCTGGGGCTGGTGCTGCCAATTGATCTAGTGTGGTGCCAGCAGGGATGAGGGATTGCTCATAGTTCAGATGGAAGTAAGTAAAGAAGAAGTCTAAGGCCTGGCGCCTGCACTAAAGATAGTGCTGTGACTGCACACACAGTGCAGCGCATTGCGGTGCCATTGCAATCCTGTCGCCACTACCTGCAAATGTTTTTTGTGTGGATGTCTGCTGTGATGCATCACATAGTCTGGCACTGACCTGAACAGTCTCACGGCATCAGGACCGTAGATGCCTGCATATTCTTGCAGAAAGTTGATTCCTGGGTATCCCAGCTGGATAGGATAGGGCTCAGGTTGCGGCGAAGGCGTGTTGCTTCCGGCCAAGCAAAGCAGATACTTCGATCCCCCTGGCAAGCCTGCAGGGTATGCGTTCGGCTGTGCGACTCAGAAGGCAGTCAGGCCTGGCCAATGTGCTCCCCAGTACTACACAGTGCTGCTCTCACCTGTGGGACATTGCAGCTGTGCTCCGGCACAGGCTGCTGCCAGTAGCGCAAGCAAAGTTCTTGCTGCCAGCGCCTTGGGCATGATCAGCCCAAAGAGCCCACCACAGACAAGCAATGCACACGCGAAAGGGAAGCTTCGAGCGAACTTCAAGCTGCACACACCCGCTTGATACTTGAGCACCTATGCGGTGGCTGGGGTATCAAGCCGCGGCCGGTGCTTCACAGCAGCTTTTACAAAGAAGTGTCAGATCTCATGGTGATGTTAGGCTACGCGGATGCTCTTGCGCAGCTACGCATGTGGTGCTTGCTACTACCATGCAAGTGTCCCACTACGACACACCTTGGAATCCCTGATGGGCCTGTATGTCTGTCATAGCGACAGGAAACGTGGTCGTTCCTTGGATGGATCATACCGCCATAGCCGTTGCGGTTTTTGCAGATGCCAATATCTTCAGGCCACTGATGAGCAAAGACAATCTGGTTGTTCAGCTTCCAAGCCGTATGCCTGCCAGCTGGTGACTTTGCAATGCCGCTTGCTTTCACACTTGTGTAGGGCAAATTTTGCTCGAAACTCACAGTATTGCAAGCAGACAGCCAGAACCTACAACAGCTGTTTGCAAAGCTGTTGGCAGCTATTTGTCATTTCCTTTAAAAGCTGCTCTGCATAAACAAATACAGCTGACCACACATGTCAAAGTTTCCAGACCATTTTGGTGCATGGCACTTGACTCCATGAGCCTTTACTGGACACGTCCAGACGACGGCCTCTTGCCTAGAGCCTTTTGAGCAATTTTGATAGTTCTGCCTAAGATGCCTTGCTTTTGTTGCTGTATAGCCCGCCACATCTCTTGCTCAACATATGCCTGCCTGCTGACAGGAGTCCCACTACCAGGGCCCAAACCAACATCACAACCAGAGCCAGCAGCAAGCAAGAAATTGTCAGCAAAAACAACTTCACGTCCACCAGGGACAGCTGCCACCAAGACAAGGTGTGCTCTGATGTTGATAGGTAGTCATCTCCACCTGTTGCCAGAATCCTCTCAACAACGTCAGCTGCCAGCTCAGCAGGATGCCGAGGCCTGTTGCGAAGTCGCTTGGAGACCTTGATTGCATTTTCCTGCAATAATACAATGCAAATGATGAGCAATTACGAGCTCTCCAGATGGGCACAAACATACTGTTCAGCAGCTGATTGCACACAGGCATGAGCAGAGCAGCTTTTGTCGTGCTGTGTTGTAGAATGTGGCTGTTGTGCATATGCAGACACTGCCAGCAACACTATTCCAGCGCCATGTGTAGTCATCTGTTAGTCATGACAATGCTGCATGCAGGCCTGAAAACACCTTAGGAATCTGTTTCAAGTGCCATACCTTGAAGATTGGGTCATGAAGGACTGTTTCAATGGCTTGCTGCAGCGGCTTGCCATTGACTGGAGTCAGCTTGTCTGGATTAACAGTGAGAGCAATTCCATGATATTTTGCCTGCAACAATGCAATTGCTCAAGCGTTCATGTTCTGACAGGGCTGCATGCTGCAAATATGCAGCGGTTCAGAATGCATGATGCTGTGCTGCTGACACTGATGGTTTGTGTGACAGCCCAATGCCAAGCTGCTCAGACAGGACTAACAGAAGCGATCATATCTGCAAGTCCAGGCAGTGACTTGAAAGAGATGTGTAAATGATATGCTCACAGTTGTAATCAGATCATGCAGCTTGTCAATTCCACACAGGCATCCAGGCATGTCTGGCTGCGTGCATGCATGCATGTTTCCGCATCTCAAACAGCCCTATAGCCGCATTCTCATGTCACAGCTGCTACTCATTGCGCTCGCATGAGTATCCCACCATTATGCCAAGGCTGTGTGTATGCGTGCAGCTTGAACCAAGACGCGTGCATCTCTAAACATTTTTGAGGCCACACAACTATCTGAGGTCACTCAACTGTTCAAAGCACATCTCTGCAGATGCAGCACTTCCCCAGACCTTGCATTCGCAAGTGAAGCTCACCTTGGCAGCATTGTTGATCTGATCACCAATGATGGGCACAGAAACCATTGGGACTGCATTGTAGGCTGCCTCGTACAGGCTGTTGATTCCAGATTGTGTCACAAACAGCTTGACCGCAGGATGGGCAAGTACATCATTCTGGGGAGCCCAGTCAACAAACTTGACGTTGGAGCCAATTTGCAGGGACTCCCAAGTCATGTTGCCTGCAACAACTGTACACATGTATGAGCTTCACAAAGGTGTAAGATCTTTCAAAGTGACAATCAGACTTATGATGGCAAACGCCAGTAAATGCTGCTTTTCTGACTTTTTGCTGCTACTTGGAGCTTCTGAGCCAAGTATTATGTAAACACAGTTGCATGCATCAGGACACCCGTTGTATCTACAAGACATTCAGAAATGCACAGCGGTATGAACAGTATCAAATTCGTCAATGGCACATTACAAAAACAAAAAAGCAGACCTGGCAGGTGTGCGCTGTCCAACTTCCAAAGCACAAAGCTATCTAGGGCAGACAATGCTGCCGCCATGCTCCGTGCTTCGTCTGCACTCAGCACGACTAAGGTTCCCATGCTGACATAGACAGCACCACGCCCGGTGGACATGGCCTTGTCCAGAAAGATGTTGAGGTCTGCTGGCAAGGGCTTAGCCTCCTCTAACAGGATTGGTCCAACCATCTGCAAATATACGCTGTTTATCCAGCTGTGTACAAGCTAATCTACATTTTTACCTTGTATGCAAAACACCTTTGCAACTGACAAAGCTACAAGGCCCAATCTGGCATTGCTGCCCAAGGTAAGTAGCACTGCTGTAGATCTGCTGGGGAGGCATTCAGCCCTTCCTTCAATGTTTGAAGACCAGTACACATACCAACAACTGGTCACCTCACATCATGTCGTGTCACATCATGTCATGTCAGGTCACATCACGTCATGTCATGTCACATGATGTCACACGACACAGCGGGCAGTGTCTGCTCACACAAAGTGGGTGCCTGAGCTGATGACACTCAAGCTGGTGCAGGCAGGAGACATACATGTACTTTGGGTGGCAATGGTACGGGAATTTCAAGGGACCAGTCACCAACTGCTATGGCAGCTGCTGAGGATGATACACCAGTTGCAAATGTCCTGAAGCTCTGCCCAGTGCTTTGCACAACACGCTTCTGATCTGCTCTGATGGTTGGAAGGAGGGCAGCCTTAACCAACAGATTCTGTAGATAGTTGCGCACCCTCTGCCAGAAGGTCTGCACAACACCACAGTCAAAACCACATTATAATCATCAAAGTGTACAAACTGGTACTTATCTTATAACGCAATAGTTTCTGCCAACACAGCAAAGTTTGCTACAGCTTACGCTGACGCATGGTGAGATAATTCTCTTGACATGGAGTGCAACAAGTATTGTGCACGACTAACCATGTTGGGAGTGAAGTCCATGCCAACTTGTGGAAGGTAAGCCACAGGATTTGGCAAGGAGAACTCCGACTCCCACAGCCAAGGCATCAGGATGACAACTGGCCACAGCTCTACACTATCGATTCCTAGCGTGTCTTGAAGCAAAGCTGCTGGCCAATAGCATGCGTCCCGAAGTATGAGGTCAAACTCTGCAGTAGCAATGTGAACATTAATTGTACACTGATAGATCAATGCAACACAAGTTGTGCATGGGGCAACAGTGGAGTGCTGCAGCAAACTCAGAGTGTGACTCCATGTGAGACAGATGTATGTCATGAGGTGAGTACCTGCATCCTTGAGCTGCTGAATGGTGGCATTGTCTTTGTGTAGGACTTCTGCCATGGCTTTGTGGTCTGCATACAACTGAGCCATGCTCTGCAAAGGCATGAGCTGGCTATAAAGTGCTTGGTCGCAGGGTGGTTGCTTGACAAGAGAGGCAGAGTGTGGCTTTGGACCATACCACTTGTGGATCTCGTGACATGCTAGCCGCCCAGTCATCACTTCCAACTCCAGGTGGCCCACGAAATGTGATTACGTGTAAGCCAGGAAATGCACGCTGTTGCAGCACCCTCCTGCTTTTGGTGTCCTGATCGCTGACAAGCACAGTGAAGATGTGGCCTCTTTTGCAAAGCTCTTTCCCAACCCTGGATGGTAGCATGGCACCACACTCAGCGGTACATTAATTGTCTTGCAAAAATGTAATCGAAATGAGCACACTACCTGATGAGGTTCATGTGATGAGAGCTTCCGCCAACTGCTCCTACTGAGAGGATGGACGCAGCCCGACCGCACCTCGGACCCATCAATAGACATACGACCAGACATACGATAACCCGTTTGAACAGCATCCTGTGCTTGTACAGTACCGTTTAGAGAAGCTCGCAGGTATGGGTGACTATCTTGTGTAAGCGTTCGAGATTGAAGACCGCAGAAGCCCCAACCCGTGAAGCGTATAGACCGAAGGCGACCAGGATCTGGTGCAGCGCTGAGGACGGACATGGTACAGCACATAGCGGCCTACAAATTTTCTTACGTGCAGCAACTCAACCTTGCATAATTGGTCTTAGTCTGCTGAATTGGTCTTAGTCTGCCAATGTAAGCGGGCTTACAGTAATGTTAGGTTGGCTTGTGACATAATTGTCGCAGCTCCGAAGCCAAACTTAGTAACCACCTTACGCGTGTGTGTGTGATATGAAGACAGCCCGTTCGAAATCGATCCTTTGTTCTACGTCTCGATTGCGACCCCTTTAGCTAGTGAATTAAGTGATTTGTCAATGGGTCGCTAGCTTAACGATCCAAGTCCTCGTACGAGCCAGTAACCAATTGATGCAAGGGTTCACGATACTTAAATGATTCGGCCACTGGAAACCAGTCCTTACAAGAAAAACGACGTTGATGTAGATCCAGCAGCACAAGAAGTACGAAGTCAGTGTTTCAGACAACACTTCACTGCGATGCCTCAGGCATGCCAGCTGCAAGACACGCAGCAGTCTGGCCCACCTAGACAGCCAGTGCCTATACAGTCAGCTCAATGGTGCCTCAAGATGCAATGCCCAGACTGGATGTTGCGGCGGGCAGACTGCTGGTACAGAACATGCATCCTGCATGAGCTCGTACATAATGGGTGCAGACTGCTGGTCTTTTGTGTACCAAGCTAGTCCTGCTCAGGCTGCTACTATGCTCAGCATGTCTGCCTGTTCTCTGGGGTGCAGGTGCATTGACACTATAGTTTTCCTGGCTCTAGCTTGTCTACTTGGTCATGATCCTTTAGTACAAGCGGCATGCCATGGTTCTGCAATCAACCTCGCATGGCTATCTTTTCATACTTTTATGTCCACCAGCAGCAATGACAGGGTCTACCATCATCACCTGGGGCATAAATCATGCTGCCGGGTGAGCATGTTGAACAATGAGCAGTTGCTAGTCAAGATTCAGCGCCAGGACTCCTTTGCAATGACACACAGAGGATGGACATCAAGATGACTAATGAAGTTTCAGAAAACCTATTGTAGGAAGAAGTTGGCCGCTGTGACTGCACAAGGAACTTCAACAAACCATGTAACGTCTTCAATGGTATTCACGATACACTTGACTCCGTACTCATTCTACAGAGCAATCTGAGCGACGTATGTCACACAAACTGATGGCAACACTAATTTAGGTTGGGCCTCTGTCAATTGCACGTATGCTTTGCAGACACATAGCAAAGACTTACATGTGAGAGGGGCTGCAGTAGGTTGTGCAGCAGCTGCTGATGACTCACGGCAGATCTCACACAAGCAGGACCTGTGGCAGCAGCAGCCATAGCAATGCTCCGAAGCATTCCGGCTTGACTGTAGGCTGGACGCTGGTCTCGAAATGACAAAGCTGCAGCAACATCAGCTTGCCCTGCTGCTGCTGGACTCAAGACAAGCACTTCAGCAGAGCACTCAGACTGTGGCGTGGATGCCACTCACGCAGCTGAGTCTGCCAATGGTGCCACGTCCACAGCAGCAGCTGATGCTATGCTTGGCGAGGCACCCAGCCTCCTTGCCTTGGACGCACAGCCATGATCAATGATACAAGGCACACAGTGTTCCTGTGCACTTGAGGCCCATGAGCTGGCCAGGGATATCAATCGATGCGCACTTGTTGTGTCCACTTCTCTGAGCTTCTTGAAGCTGCAAGCTTGCTGATGTGAGCAGCATGCCTTGAGATGCTGTCAGAGACATCATCAATTGACTGAGCAGGTTCAGGAGCAGATGCTGACTCATCTGTTTGAGGCGCAGCAAATGGTGCAGGTGACCAGATACGTGCTGTTGGCGCAGAAGATTGCATGAGTAACTTGTCAGCTTCAGCTGTTGCAACAGCAGCAGCCTTTCTGGCCTTCTGTCTTTGCTTTTTTGCCTCTTTGGCTGCTACCTCAGACTGTCGCTGCTCTTCTTGCCAGAAGCTGCTCAGCTGCTCCAGTCAAAGACATCTCAGAGAGTGAAGCTGTGCGTCTTCCCGCAAGCACAACAGCTGCATCAGGACGGTTAGAAATGCTGTGCGGCAGTGTTGGTTTCTGCAGTGGCGGTTTGAAGCAAATTTATGTATGTGTGATGTTCATGATTGATCGTGTTGGATTGCAGATGATGTTGTATTTGTTTGATTCGGGGGAGAACTCACCTGCCTGTAAACAGATTGGCGTTCCTCCTGATTTGTTCGGTATTTGCTACTCAGCGCCTTGGCATGAGGACCTACGAGAACGTGCAAGGAGCACTAGAGGATCTACGAGAAGTCAACTCAACCCGCTGCATTGGCCTCAGCTGCTGCAGCAGCTGCTAAAAGTATCAGCATCCCTTCCTTCACAGGCACCCAGCTGCCCTATGGGACAATACCCTAGAGGCAAACCACGATGCTCCATGGACGATAACGAAGACCGAGCTGGTGCGTGCAAAGCCTTCTGAAAGGCGCGATTTGGATGGTTGTAACAAACGACACAGGCTTTGATGAATGCACCCACGTAAAACGTCGGAGCTGGATTACTCTGAAGTTTGATCTATCAGATGATGGCAAGCAGCTATCTCTCTGCTCGTGTCCATATATGTCGTGAAATAAGACAGACTGCCCAGACTCAATGTAGATAGCGTGCGCACGTCCCAACACAGTTTCTCTGCCACACACTAGCTTTTAGAAGCTCAGGCTTCAAGTCCTTGACATGGGCAGGAGGAAAAAAGCACGACGACACCAAGGTAAAGACAACTTCAGCACGCCAGTCGTTCTCCGATGACGTCATTCCGCTATCGTCAATGCCGCACCAAGCGGCCATGGCTGTGTTTGTGTGCAGGTGAAGTACAAGTCAAGAGCGAGGGGGTTGAGGAGGACTCCCTGGAAGCTGACCCGATGGAAAAGGACGAACCAGGTCGTTTTGATCAGGCTATAGAGGATATGACGGCTCGGCTTCAAGGTCTGGAGATCCAGACACATGCCCTTGCTGTCCAGGCAAGGCTCAGAGCTTGCTGCAGTCAACACGGTGCAACCTTTTGTGTATGCACTGCAAGCACACAAGCTCCGATTCCATGTGCAACATGACTTAGATTGCAACTAACAATTTGATATCCTGCTGCCACAGCCATTGCACAGTGATGCAACCAGACCAGCCTGCAAGACTAGTTTCCCTGCTGAAGGCCTGATGTGTTATGCATGAACTCCAGTCCTGCCAGCAACAATGAGGTGTCTGGGATGCTTTCTGGACATCAGACTGTGCCTTGAGCAGTTTGTTGAGGCCCTGTATAAGGCCTTCCATGTGCACATTACAGGAGCACTGCAGGCTGCCCTAGGTGGCCTGACATTGCACAACACATTTGCTCTGTGACACAAATGTTGCTCGTGCAGGGCCCTGGAGGTTTGCCACACTGTGGCCTTAATGGCACGGGTCAGCAGCAGATTGCATTGGCACCTGAAGAAGCAGACAAGTCTGTGGCTAATTAACAGGCCACAATCTGTGTACAGGAGGCACCAGAGGATCAACCTCAAGCAGAGGCAACACATGAGCAGGTCCTGCGGACTGAGGCAGAGCAGGAGGCACAGTTGAATCAGCTGTACGGGCGATTCTATGCACCATTGAGCGGAAGGGGAGAGCTGACCGAGGCTTGTGTGACCGTGCGCCAAGCACAGCCAACCAATATTCCTGTCAGGTGGCAGCTTTGCTATAGATGATGCTTTGCAACGTGAACCCAAGCAGGAATGGAGTGAAACTATGTAGAGCCAGTTCGGACAGCCAGTAAACGTCAAATGCTCTGCACGTGCAAGTCATCATCTGTTGAGCATGAGAAGCTACATGCTCATGCCCACACACTCAAGTAGTTGAAAAAAATGCCTGTCACCCAAACTTGCTGCAGAGCTGCTGCAGTCGCTCACAATGCAAGCATGACACGATCTGCAGTGCACACATGAAATGGTCTGTTTTGAGACAAGCCATGACAGGATGTCACAATACAGTACAGGCATATGCTTCCATCAAGTTGCTATAAGTTTGTTGCCGTTTGCAGCAGCCATGCAACGATCTGTTTGTGCGTGCGTCGTTCAATTGGTCAGCCAGGATCATCGCAGTATGTACCTGGGTGCTGCCAGTCTACGTAATCATTTTGTTTTGCCTGAAACAGGCCAGGGGCCCTGTGGCAGCAGTACTCTTGTTCATTAGTATCGTGACATTGTGTGGCTTTGTCAGCAACTCAGGTACTTGGCACATGTCCTGCAGGCGCATGCGTGGAGGTGTCTCAGTGGAACGCGTCAGAGAAGCCAGAAGGGCACTGTGCCGCCACGGCAAAGCCCAGAGGATGCCTGAAGGCCGAGTGCTTGTGGAGATTGTGGCTGAAGTCCCTGCTAAGCCTGCAGCAAGGGACCAAAGCAGCAGCTTCATCTGCAGATGGCGGGTGTGGCTTCTTGGCATGCTGCCTTCAACATGCAGCACTGTGAAACATGCAGTTGCCTCACAGTCCATATTGTGCTTAAGGAGTTGCAGATTACTAATTTCACCCGAACCTTGTCATCAATTACCCAGTAACATTACATTGGTAAGTGACAAAATGGTTTACATCGAACTATTGCTGCCATACATGGCCATTCGCAAATTTAAAAGCAGCAAAGCACTGCTCTTGTCCAAGGACCTGCATCTGCCAAGTTGAACAAATTCTCAAGTAATATTCCTATCTCAAAACAGGGGTTTACCTGTTTCAATAGGTTTTGCAGGTTTGACATTCGCCAAACTCTCCTAAATACCCTGGACCAAACCTATTACTGTTACCAATTGTCCCTAGTTTTGGGCTTTATTTTGCCCATCTTCCACAAAATAAACTGAAAAGCTGTGTGCTTAAATTACCTTGTTTCATGATCCCAACCGTAAACTAGCAGCAATTGCAGTAATGTGACTATTCAGTCACGATTGAAGAAAGGTAATGTGCACACCGCTGTTTGTGCTTCTGAAAACTGCTTTGGTCACAAATTTGGTGCTTGAACAATCTCATGCGTGTCAGTCAGCTGCTGATGTGAATGCCTCACCTGTCAAGATTGCACTCCGCACAGCAACATATTCTTCCTGTAAAAGAGCGTTAGTCGACAATACTTCCTGTCCAGCAACAGAGCTTCCTCAGTCACACCTTGTTCCGTTAGCAGTTGATGCATGCACATGTAGAGCATGTAATCAGCTTGCCCACTGCTTTCAAGACCCACTTTTGCAAGTTTGGGCAGAGTGTGCAACAGTGGATGAAAAGGTAGACAAGCAAGTGGTCCACGTGTGTCTGAATATGGCTGGACATGTGACTGCAATGTATTCAGGACGAAGAAGTTGATGTCCACGAGCGCGTGAAGATGTGTAAGGTGGCGAGAATCTTGGGCAGGCTTTCGTGCTGACAGGGCGGACTTGGAGAACTGCTTTGCTTTCAGAGCTCGCCTTCAGGAGCAATGTGCCAATGCTGGTAATCCTCGTCATCAGCATTGGTGCCTGAAACTGTCACCAGGCATTCAGTCAATGCAACATTTGCAGCTTTGCGTCTCAGCTGCAACAATTGTTTGATGAACAAGACGGTGCGTTTCTTTTGGCAAGCTTGTATTTGCCAAGCCATCCACACAACGGCTGCTCATTTGGCCCATTTCAACTTGTTACGTATGACATCTGTGTCATATGGCACTTGAGTTGGATCTTTTGTACGTTTTCTGCTTATACCCTATCGAACACATGATGTAGAGGTTCATCAGGTTACAGCTCTGCCCATGTTGGAGAGATCAGCGCTCTCTGAAAATTGAAGTCAGACATCTGCAGAAGAACAGATCTTGTGAAACTGCGCACTGTTGATTGCTTGCAGGTCAGAAACGCAAGTGGGCAAACGCTGACACAGAGTACGAGATCCAGCAACTGGATGCACAGATCTCCGCCCTGCAGCAGGCACAGGCTGCGGTGATTCAGCAGTACCAGCACCAGCAACAAGCTGCAGCACAGCAGCCTGCTGAGCAGGCAGAGCCCATGGATGCTGAGCAGCAAGTTGCAGTCTGGACAGCTGAGGCCGTACAGGCCAGAGCTCAGCTGGTAGCCACACTTGCTAGTGCGTTGAGGGAGCCTGAGATGAGGTGGCGATCGCGCATGTGTACCATGCGCTCCATTCGTCAGCTGCTGCCACAGGACATAGCCCACCTGATCAGCCTCCCTGGAGTCCGCCTGGTGTCCCTCCTCAGGGAATGGCTTCAGGCAGCACTGCAAGGGGGCTACGGCAACCGCAAGCTGCGTCACCAGAATGGAGAGCGCCTAATGCTACTGCTCAAGAGTCTGCACAGAGTGGATATAGCCATCTGGCCTGTTGCTGAGGTCCAGCCTGTACGTATGCTGCTGCAGCAGATCAGCCGGTCTGTTGAATCTCCTCAGGCTGAGGCAGCGGCTGCTGAGCTGCTGGCAATCAAAGTCGTGGATCAGCACAGCATGGAGCAGCAACACACCAGCAACCAGGGCATGTTGCCCGACTATGTGTCTGATGAGGATATGCTGGCAGAAGGCATGCTAGAGCAGCAGCAAGGGCAAGTTTCCCAGTCTTGTCACGCAGTCAGTCATGAGAACATGTTCATCAGTCCAATGAGGCACCTTGAAACGTAGCTTGCTTCTTGTCAATGTATGGTCAGCGCAGTCTACATTCCATCTGGCATGTCGCTTGCCTGTGCTTGCACAACCTTTTGGATCTTGGCTTGAGGGGCCAGTGGGCAAAGTTGCTGAAACGGTGGGAGAGAGCAAATGTGGTGCGTGTGCAGCAGTCATGCTTTGTCAACTGCACCATGCTTTCAGCCACACTGTGGCAGCACATGCATGACATCATCCGTTTGGCAGCATGAAGAGTAAGGTGAGGTTTGCAAAAATGCAGGGGTGCCAGCCAGTTGGCAGCAGGTGGACCTGCAGCCCAAGAGGGGCTTGACAATGGTGTGTGCAGGTTTCAATCTTTCAACACGCACTTACAGCAAGCGAAGCAGCAGCAGCAGCAGGTCTCAGCGCAACTTGCACATGGGCCAGGCCCAGTCCCACTTCGTCATGCAACTACTACGCCACTGCACTGCGCAGGCCAGTCTGCCGCTGCTGTGCTACTGCCACACACAGGCGCACAGCTCAATCTGTGCCAGACCTCCTGGGGACACACAGCACAGCAGCAGCCTGCAAATGCTCTTGGAACGCCTGCAGCCACTCAGCCTGTCCATCCAGTGTCCCCACCCGCTGAAGCAGTGCAGACTGCCACAGCTGCTGCTGCAGCTGCTGCTGCTTGGGGTCAGCCAGCGCCTGTGCCCTCAGCCCCTTCTTTCCTGGACAGCATGCACTCACAGACACAGACATCAGATGCATCACAGCCTGGTGCAGCTGACCCTGTGCGCCAATCTTCTTCTCTTGCAAATGCTGCAGCCTATCAAAACGTTGCTGGCAGCTCAACAGAACCAAATGCCCCACCTGCACTTGCAAGTGCACAGTCAGCTTCGCCCTCAGATGCTGCTGTAGCTGTGCCCACTTTGTTGCCCTTATGCTCTGCGTCCTCACATGCTGTTGTGGGTGGTCAGTCACAACCTGCGCCAACAAGTGGCTCACAGCAAAGCCCGCAGCAGGGCTCAGCTGCTGTCTGCCAGACCACCCCTTACCCTGCTGGCCTGCAACCAGGGCCTTTGTTGTCAAGGTCTGGGGTCCGCAGTAACGTGTTGCAAGAGCCTTCAGTTAGGCTTACATCCAGCGTGCCTTGTGCACCTTCAGCTTTTGTGCCCATCATTGATTTGACATCAACATCGGATGAGCTGCCAAGTCCAGCCAGCCCCTCAGCTCCTACCTTTGCACACCCAAGCTGCAAACAGACAGGCACTGCTGCTCAACGGCCATCAGCTGTTGAATATGCTGCTACCCGAGGCCAGATATCAAGCACCACCTCTGTTGACCATCGCAGCAATAAGCAGCTGCTGTCAATAGCAAGTAAAGCTTCAAATGTTTTGCAGATCTCTGTTGACGCTAGCAGCACTTCTAGCAACACCTTGCAGCTGCCAGCTATGCAGCTTGCCACACGTATGAACCAAAGCAGGCATGCTCAGAGGCTGAGCAATATAGGTGATGAAACTGCTCATGCTCAGCAGCCTGCACCCCAAACCATGCCCCAGCAACAGCCCCCTTTACAGCCCCTGCAGTATGCTGGACCCCTGGCAAGACACCCGGCACCTGCTCATTCCTCCAGAGGCATGTTTGCTGAGCCCCAGGCACCCCTCCGCCGTCATGGTGCACCCCAGGCACAATCACAGAGCCTGCATGCTTCTGGTCAACACCACGCTGCGATGGTTTCATTGCCTCCCGACGGGGGTATGTATCAGTCTGCCAGCCAAGGGCGGCATTTGGGCCACTTGCAGCAGCTGCTTGCTCATGAGCTGGAGCGTCAGCAGACACTGACGAGGCAACAAAGGCCAGCTTGGCAAGCGCACGCTTTGCACGCTATGCAGCCCCTCCAACCCAACAGCCCAATGTTGCGCCGGCTGCCCACTGTGAGGTAGCATACAGACTTGCATCTCCACTGCACAATGTTGACTCTTCATTGTCTTTGCCGTTTCCAGATGTAAGCTGTTGTTTGCCTACCTCCAAAAACAACTATACTTGTCACGTGACCCTCACAGACGCGAGCAACCTGAAAAACCCAAGTGCAGCAGAGATCTTCAGGCTGCTCTTATGGTTGATGAAACAGTAAATTGCATCAGACCTATGGACAAACACACTACCCTAGTTGCTGCTGCAGAGGACAGGTGCTGCGACTAGTGCTGGACCTGGACCACACTATCGTGCACAGCGTTGAAGAGGACAGGCTGACCGCAGAGGAGCAGCAGCAGCTGCCAGCCCTTCAGGCAGAGCAAGCGGCTTTGCCTCAGGAGCAGAGAACGCTGTTTCATCTGAAATCACTGCCAATGCATATCAAGTTTCGCCCTGGTGCTTTCGAGTTTGTTCAGGCAGCAGCACAGTTCTTTGAGCTGTGGATCTTTACAAACGGCTGCAGGTACAGCCACCCTGAATCATCGCATCATGCAGCACAGTTGTCGCCTTCTGTGCATTACACTTGTCTGTTGCTTGAAGCGCAGAAGGAGTCAGTGACCTCACGCTCACAGTGCATCTCTGCTTTGCAGCAAACGCAAATGCCACATATGGAGCATGCATGCACAGGGCTCTGAAAATGCGCTAGCTATAAGCCACAAACTGTCTGTGCTTGGGAGTCCTGTGCAAGTTGAAGGCAACTCCTTCACTGCCATCATGGAGGCTGTGCGACCCTGTGGTGAAGTTCTGTCAGCAGTGTGCATGCTTCTTTAGCTTCAATGACTTGTCTCAGACCTGTGACAGCTTGTTGGTGTTGCCACAGGGAGTATGCAGCAGGTGTGGCGAAGATTCTGGACCCAGACGACACCATCTTTGGGCGCAGGGTCATGGACAGGGGAGACTATGCTAGGGCTTTGGACAAGGGTTTTGTTCAGGTATGAGCGTACACCTTATCTGCTTCTAGGTGAATATTATTGACAATGTTGCTCGCATGGGTTTCATTTGTCATTTGCCGTTTTGATGGCATGTGCAAGCAGCCACAGTGACTTTGGCAGGCAAATGACGGTAGCAAGCATAATTTGTGGCCATGTTTGGAGCAAAAAAGCATTGCGGTTCCTGCTGTCATTGACACACAGTGCGTTTTTGTGGCAAGACAGTTGCACAGACAGGTGGATGCTAACCATACCAGAGAAAGTGCTTGTCATTACTGGCTGGTCATGAACAACTGAACCCTGAGCAGGTGTGGAGTGCGCCTAGTCATGATGTATCAGCTGTGACATTCAGCAATTGCACTGTCTCAAGAAGACAGGGTTCACGGCTATTCTATTGCAATTATCCTTTGCCAATTGGATAATCA
>JAABUP010003306.1_pt1 | contig 28717 bp, 23 predicted proteins | sample 5559201 | NCBI WGS metagenome assembly JAABUP01 (sample SAMN10711887, study PRJNA513373) | rock metagenome | isolation source: Antarctica rocks | place: Antarctica | reverse complement strand
TATTTATTAATTATTAGTTATAAATATTTAAATAGATAAATAGAATAATTAATTACCTTTCTCGGCTGTCCCGGAGTATAGGCGAGAAGAGTCTAACTAAATTTTCTACTCGAGAAGAGAAAAGGCTGAAATTCGATTAGTAGAAGCTCGTATTTAGCGCCGTATTTCTCGCCTAAAGAAGGCATTCTTCCTATTTAGGAAGGTTCTAGAAGGATATATCTAACCCATATTTAAATTTTGAATTTTCGTGAAATTTGGGTAGATATTAAGGAAGTTAGGAGGAGAAGAGGTAACAGAAGATATCTTATCTCGACTAGCGTCGATTATCGCTTACTAATAACCTTAAATATAAAACTCTATATATTATATATTTTTTTTTTCTTAATAACTTTAATTAGAAGACTATAGTAAAATTCGTAATAATTAAGAAGTTCTTACTATCTATAATAATAAATAATAATAATTTTATTCTTAATTAAGTAATATTAATAGTAAACCTCTATATATATCTATATATTAAAGTGTTTATATATAATATAGCTATATACGTATATATAGACGCTAAATACTAGCTTAGTAAGCCTTCTAGCGCGCTCTATAGTAGTATAAGAGAAAATTTTCTATTTTTAGTATAAAGTAGTAACTAGAAGTCACTACTATTCGACTACCTAGTGACTAAAGTAGTCGACTACTAACTAGTACCTCGAGTAGCCTAGTCGACTACTAACTACCTCTTTTGAGTAGTAACTACTTGACTTTTTGTAACAGAGCTATACACCTTAGCTCGGAGCTTCTCCTAGGCTAGGCGACCCTCCGGAGCTATCAAGTATATGCATATCTATGATATTGCTGTCGTACGACCTCGCTGTCGCCGAGTGGAAGGATTAACACTATGCCTCCACTATAATTACTCCGCACAGATATGCCAAGACTCGCTAAGATGTAGGGCTGAGCACGCACCCCACTACACTCCACGCACTATCCCTTTCCTTAAGTCGGGATGGCCAACGCTAAGCTTTAGCGTATCCGAGGGCATCTTTCTTATCTGATTGATCTACTCAGCTCTTGGCAGCATTCTCAGTCATCTGTAGATTATTAAGTGGACAAATTGCAACTTCAGGATGACCCCGGGTACGCTAAAGTTAGCGTTGGCCATCCCGACTCAAGGAAAGGGATACCTACACCACATCCACATACCATGATACTATACATAGATACGCGGTTTGTAGAGCTATCTGTTTAGACCTATTCCCCGTGGTTGTGATACAAATCGCGTGTACGTAGCATACGTGGTAGAGAAGAGAAGTTTGTGCGCCCTACAAATCTGTGGCTGGGGATGATTAATAATCCAAATGGGACTGTGGGTTGGGGACTGTCCCGAAACGAGTGGCCTTTGCTGTCCTTCCTCCCGCAATTTCGTCAATTCTGAGGGGTGTAGCCAACCATCAGCCTTAGCTAAATCTTCAAGCTCCACCAGCTCAGCCTCTAGAGGGAGCCACTCCCTTCTCAACAGTGGCCGGAAAAGTAATAAGTCCATGCGTTTCTTCAAGTCCGTGGGAAAGTTAGCGTTTTGCTTCATTTTAGCGCTCCGTATTCTTACCCTTTAATCGATTCATATGCTTTTCCCCTCGCTCATGTTTCTCTGCTTCCCGGCGGAACCGGTGACGAAATTGCTCTTTACATTGTTTCATTTTCACTATGAGCTTGCTGGAGGCACCGTTCGCATCTGCTGCTTCGCAAAGGCGGAAAACTTAGGTTAGGAAATCTAGAGAATTCTCTGCTGGTTCATCAGGACCTAGGCTTGGGTGTTTTCTCGCCGGATGATGCGGCCAATTGACCACGTAGTCGTGCAAAAGTTCGGGTAATGAGTTCATTTCGTGGTCAAGCGAGTGTTCTTAATAGCTTTCTTTATCACGATGAAGCAATACGAAACAATGAACTACCTTAAAGGAGGAGAGAGAATCCGCAACTCTGAGAAACTCAAAAACGCCCTCCCAGCAGCCGTCGAGTAGTTCGATGTCGCCAAGTTCAAGGTGCCGTAAATGTGGCATTCGAAGTATGAGCAGACACACCAAGTCACTGATATTAATGGAGATATTCCGGATGAAGAACCTTGTCAGCTGGGGCCATAACCCCATCTTGGGAAAGATTGAGTTATATGGCCACCACGACAGCGGACGCTCCTCATCATCGTCATCGTCATCATCACCAACACGATCATAAGGTAGGTGCAGCTCAAGATGGGTTAAAGAAGGCAAGTTTTGAAGCAATATATGCATACCGTGCTGATTGGAATAACGCTCCAGACTAGGGGCACCGTGGTAAGAAGCGAGCCATAGTTTTAAAGTCTTAAGGCCGCTGTAAATTTGGTAGCCATAGTCTCGGTAAGACCTCGAGGCCGCTGTCTCAGTGTCAAAGGCGAAGGGCGAAAGGTAGACACTTTCGAAGCCACTTTCGCAGGTACCAAAGCTGCTGATATGCTTCTGTGCTTTAGACAGCGCTGCAGTGACTATCCAGTAGTCGAAAGAGCCATCTGAACAATCAATAGATGCGATATGGTGGGAGCCTGGATACCAAGAATATGGCCGAAGCTGAAATGTGTCCCATGTACGGGCGAGCGGCGAACCTGTACCGCACCTGATAATGGTGCCGCCTGTAGTACACAATGGATTTTTCTAACCATCGTTTATTGAAACTGTACACAGATGTCGAAGATCCTTCAAGCCGTTACTAAAGGTCTCAAGAAACTTCGTGTCTTGGTGGCATTGGCTTTGAAAAGACGCTTGACTCAGGTAATCCTGGTACCCATCCTGTAAAAAGGTTGAGGTCGTGCAGAATTCTTCTTCTCTTAGACGAATTGGGTGATCCCCAGGCCTTGAATATCGAAGACTAGATGCGTATTCGATAAAGGGTCCGAGCTGGGGATCGGGATTATCCATAGGCAAACGAGTAGCGCTGGAGACCCAGATCGTGTTCCCTGTCTGGATAACTAATGCTGAGAAGTATTCTGATAGCGTCATTCGTGGCGAGAAGTAGACTCCATCATACTCTAGTTCTCGAACGCACTTTTGAAGAACAGGATGCTGCGAGACTGACTCGAATACTTCCCGGTTGAGTTTATGAGGAGAAATGAAAATTTTGGTGAAGAGACGGTCCGCTGCACATATTGACCACACCTAGGAGACCAATCGAGCGTCTTGAGATCCTTCTTATTCAAATATCGAAAGGCCTCAAGGAGAAGCTCATTTGGAAGGCCCACCTCTGCCAGTTGATATTGCCGGTCGAAACAATTGCATGTATCGACTCCTTGGTTGTCACGTTGTAGATAGGTTAGCGCAGTATTTACCGAGACAGCGTACGCTAGACCTAATATATGCTAGCTAGAAAGTGGACCGCGAACGCCGTTTCTTTGAAGGTGGCCTTACGTGCCCTCGATCAAGCTACGTCTGTAAGCTTCGCTTTCATTTGCTGCCTTTTGTTCTGATAGTGGTGGGAGCATTAAAATGCAATGTTCATCTTCAGCTCTTTGGAATTAATTCTCATGTCGCTCGCTTCGCATGGTGATGCTTACCAGCCATCGAATGCCCAGGGCCAGTCGCACTACAATCCAGGGACTGCTCCTTATACCATGTCTTCTACTGCTTTGCCTGCTGGCCGGTGGTGGCCAGGGCATGACAGATGGCCAGATTAGCGAACTGAGGTAGGCCCGCATTTACCTCAGCAGCGAACTGCCGCTCTAATTATGAGTCGGCAGGCATGAGGCAGAGCACATGTTCTACCATGGCTATGACAATTACATGAAGCATGCTTTTCCAGAGGATGAATTGAAACCTATTTCCTGTCGGCCACTGACAAGAGATCGTCACAACCCTGGCCATATCGAGCTCAATGATCCCCTGGGAAATTATTCTGTCACTTTGATCGATAGCCTCTCGACCCTGGCTATTCTAGCTTCTTCTTCTACACACTCTGGAGGAAGGAACAAAGCGCTGAAATATTTCCAAGAAGGTGTGGAGGTTCTGGTCCAACAGTATGGAGATGGGTCAAGAGGAGATGCGGGAAGGGGAAAACGAGGGCGAGGATTTGATGTGGACAGCAAAGTGCAGGTCTTTGAGACAGTGATAAGAGGAGTAGGAGGCTTGCTCAGCGCGCACTTGTTTGCCGTTGGTGAGCTGCCTATCAGAGGTTATAACCCTGCAAAGCTGCCTGCGAGAGACCACGCCAATGAATCGAAGATTTCGTCAGTACAATGGCCTAATAGGTTTGTCTATGACGGACAGCTCTTACGGCTCGCAACAGACTTAGCCCGCCGCCTCCTACCAGCTTTCTACACTACTACAGGGCTTCCCTATCCACGGGTCAATCTTCGGGAAGGTGTTCCGTTCTATGTCAATTCGCCTTTGAATCAAAATGCCGAGAACGGTCAATGTCAGGTCACACAGAATCCAACAACGGAATTGACGGAGACATGTAGCGCAGGTGCCGGTAGTCTTGTTCTTGAATTTACGACTCTAAGCCGCCTGACTGGGGATCCCCGGTTCGAGCAACTAGCAAAACGAGCATTTTGGGCCGTTTGGGAGAGAAAAAGCTCTATAGGTCTTGTCGGATCTGGCATCGATGCTGAGACGGGTCTGTGGACTAGTGGTTATACTGGGATTGGAGCGGGAATCGACAGTTTCTATGAGTATGCAGCAAAAGCCAGCATATTGCTATCTGGATCGTCATTGCCTGACAACCGTGGGCCAGCGCCAACATATGTTACGCCCACATCAGTGCAAGACGTTTTGGTATCCGACGAGCATCAGACATCGGAAGCATTCGGCCGAGTGTGGAAAGACGCGCAAGCATCCATAAAACGTCATCTCTATCGTGGAGACATGTACGTACACCCTCACTATGTCCAAGCCGATCTTTACACTGGTGCATCTCGTGCGTTCTGGCATGACAGTCTGAGTGCATTCTACCCTGGTGTTTTGGCTATGACTGGTCACCTGGAGGAAGCGACGGGTACGCATCTCCTTGCCACCGCCATATGGACTCGGTACTCTGCTCTCCCAGAACGTTGGTCTACTTCTACTGGCAGTGTTGAAAGCGGCCTTGGGTGGTGGGGAGGCAGGCCGGAATTTATTGAGTCTACTTATTACCTCTACCGGGCTACTCGTGATCCTTGGTACCTTCATGTTGGTGAGATGGTTTTAAGAGACATCAAACGGCGATGCTGGACGAAATGCGGCTGGTCAGGCCTTCAGGACGTCCGGAGCGGTGAGCGAAACGACCGGATGGAGAGCTTCTTTTTAGGGGAGACTACGAAATACCTGTTTTTACTCTTCGACTCAAATCATCCATTGAACAAGCTTGATGCGCCATTCGTCTTTAGCACCGAGGGTCACCCACTAATCATTCCACGTCACATTTCAAAACGCGGACGAAGACCGGCAATGCCCCCAAGAAAATCGTTCGATTTGGAGGCCTCAATCGATGGCCCTGAAGCTTCAATTTGTCCAATGCCACCAGTGATGCTTCCATTCAGCATTTCCGCTACAGCAGCACGGCAAGACCTTTTTCACGCGGCTAACCTTGCTCGCTTGCACCTGATGCCAACGCCCCAGACTCTCGAATCTCCTCTTATTGAGTACTCGAGTGATCACCCAAGTATATCAATATCGGACGTGCGGTCCCCCTCCAACTATACCTATTTTCCATGGACGTTACCACCAGAGCTAATACCAGAAAATGCTACCTGCTCTAAAATATCTGTCAGGCATATATTTGACATTACGTTCCCGGCGACGCCTAATATGCTCGTTGGTCCGGGCTTTCTTCAGCGCGTTGGTAATGGCATATTAATCAATTCTATGGGCGGCGTACGCCTTGGGTTGATCCAGGACTTAGCACCTGAGTCTTCCGAACCCCCGAATGTCAACGAATATCGAGTGCATGCAATCAATAATATTCTCCTCGGTAAGGATGAAAGAGTTTTTCTTGCAAAAGAAACAGCCTCGAACGTGGTAAATCCACTGGATCCGAATTTTACAAGGATCCGCGACCCGGTCATGCTTGACCTAGTAGTAGATATCGTCACTCCAGAGGGCAAGTCACAAACCCATGTCACTTCCAACAACCAACCCACCGAGCCCGCCAACAATTCGCAGACCTCCGTAACTTCTGGCCCGGAGCTGGTCTTCGATACTTCTATGACCACAAACGCAGAGCTAGCCATGAATATGAGACAAGCCTTCAATTCCATCCTCCAGCAAGTCGCAGGCCTCATCACCGTCCCCAAACCACCTCCACCCCCGCAAGACCTGCCTCACCCAAGATCCTACCTCACAGCCATAATGCCCGTGGGCGTAGGCGTAGCACCTCTTCCCGACGTGGACGACGCCCTCGGTCCAGACATCCACGGCGCACCTCAGGGCTCCTTACTCTGGCACTCCATCTACGTCACCGGCCAAAGCTGCGACGCCAGGCTTCCCGCCTCCGTGCCCAAAGAACACGAAGTCATCGTCATGAAGCGAGGCGGCTGCAGCTTCGACGACAAGTTGCGTAGTATCCCGACTTTTGCGCCGAGCCATCAGTCGCTGAAGCTCGTCATCGTTGTCTCCTTTGAAGACGAGCCGGGATTACCGCCTGGGACGCTGATACGACCGTTGTTGGAGACGGCGCAGAGGACGGCGAGTGGGCTTGTGAGGCATAATCCTATTCCGATGGTTATGGTGGGGGGTGGGGAGGAGACGTTTGGGATCTTTGAGAGGGCGGTGGGGGTGGGGGTTAAGAGGAGGTATTCTGTGCAGGCGCAGGGGATTCCGATTAGTAATCTGGTTATTTTGTAGATGATTTTTGATTCTTGTACATACGTATGTCTGAAGATGATCTAACGTAAGTCCGTGAGGATACTCATTAGAAGAATCGAGTACTCACATCATTTGGTGTCCATTAATGCAAGAGAAGTCTTGTGCTTGCGAACTGACTCCGTATGGTCTTGAGGCGGAAAACGAGCGAACGGTTTACTAGCTCAAGAATGTGCTCGGGGAATCTTGGACCGATCGATTCATGTCAGCGAATTCTTGATGGCCTGAATGAGCTGGAAGAGAAAATTGATAGGATCTAATCTTTGCGTAGTCGCACGGGACGAGTCATCGCATATTTACGTAGGAGGTGGTGCAACAGCCATGCTAGTTTCTATCCCGCGTAAACCTAGTATGTAGACGAGATAATGCGTCACGAGGAACGGCTGGAAATCTTGTATTCGGCTTCAGTATTTCTTATTACTATCGTACCTGATGGAGCGTGAAAGCTACTGTCCTGAATCTTCCACAAGTTCCATCATCGATTGGATGCTTGAAGGCCAAGACCACCGTGCTGGCGATTTCCCATCGTCGCTACAGCTCGTGCGAAACACGATCTTCGAACCCCGCTCGCTGACAGGTCTAAATGCTAAGATTCAACGGAGTCCGGTAATGAAATTTATCTCGCATGACTGCTCTACGGTATGGGAATAGGATGGACTACGCTTTCATAGCTTTATCTCTGTTTGATGGCCACACTTGTATGCAGAGCGATTGATTTACATGGGATGGGATGGCCAGAGCGTGTAGCGTGTGGTTCGAAAATACCGCTTATGTCTACTTTCGGAGTGACTTCTCGGACAGCTCAGTACAGGTCTCGTGGCATGCTTTTGCGATGACATTGTGTTTGTTGCAGCCTAGCTGTACGGATATGAAGGGTTTGCTCAATGGGATTAATAGTGGAGCTCAGGGGTCTGAAATAGCTTGGAGCATTGTGAGGACTCCGGCTAGTGCTTTTCTTATCATATTATAGAATCATGGAAATACAGTCGCTCGTTTGGGGGGAGACGGGCTGTATTCCGGTGGGATAGCGATCTGAGAAGCTTGGCAAATACTGTGGGCTTCTCCTAATGAGGGATCTGGAACTGTGATTAAAAGCTTGTAGCGTGTGCAATATGAGAATGTAAGCATCAGACGGACTGGCAAATGAGTCGTGGCTGTGATGACATCGAGGAGAATTCGGGGAACTGTAGATTACATGTAGGAGTTGATGGCAATACTCTGCTCTTGAGCAGCAAGAAGAAGGAAGGGCATAGGGCTTCAGAGAGAATATTCGAAGGGCGGGCTATACGGTACCGACCCAAGCCACCCAAACATTCAATCCAAGAGTCTTCGAATGCCAGGACTGTTTCGTGATAAAAAGTAAACATGGGATAAGAAATATCAATGAGTGCAAGCGTGTATTCTAATAAATCGGATAGCTTTTGGCGTAACATCCCTAGGCATGGGTGGATCCCATGAGGCCACATTCGTGCAGGCATTGAATACTTGGCTGCAAGCTTCCCTAGAACAGGGCTCATAGAGGGATTTTGTGATACTAGTTGAAGACGTTGATCATCAAGGGCGATTCTGCTTATGCAGTGGGATAAATGACTGCCACTGATCATTTTCGAGTTCAGGCCTTTTAGATGGATCTCCACACGCAGCGGCGGAGTCTCTCACGCTATTCGCTGGAGAATTGGGACCCTGTAGTCACCGATTCTGCTTCCCGGGAGCGTCTTCGGCGCTAACTCGGTAGGCAAATGGATCTATGACTGGACCGTCTTCCACACGGCGCAGAGACACCCTTGTCAGAAATCGCATCGTCTCTCACGCTACTCGCTGAAGAGTTGGGATCCTACAGAATCGCCGATTCTGATTCTCGGGAGCTTCTTCGACGCCAATTCGGTAGGCAAATGGATCTATGACTGAACAGTCTTCCACCACGGCGCAGAGAAACCTTATCAGAAATCGCTGGCGAGCTTTAGCTGTTGCTCATCAAGGATCGAGTGTTATGATTGTGAGGAGGGAAGACGAGGCTTCCGGCCTCGAGGATGGTGTCAGATGGTGAGCCGTACCGTGATGTACTGGGAGCCTGCAGGATCTGCTAGCCTGATTTCGAGCAAAGTCACGTGATCCCCGTATTTTGCCGAAACGACGAAAGAAAATGGGGGTCTGGTTCGAAATGGGGTCGGACACCGGTTCCAGGCAGAATTTGGATGAAAGAGGGAGGTAGCGGTGCGTGATAAATGAATCAATTCATGGTGGGGTAAACGGGGTGACGAGCGGTGTTCCAAACCCCTGCCTGATTGGCCAGACCCGCTTACCCTAACCAACTTCGAACATCAAAACCCGCGGTCTCCCCCCGATTTTCCTTCCCTTCTCTTCTTATCTCGCCTCTTCCCCTGCACTACCTTGGCCACTTGGGTCAACCATAACATCAACATACTTCATCGCCATCATCAAACCATCGAAATCAATCGTCTTTTCTCGCTTAGCTCGCATTTGCCTTTTTCTGATTTTCTTCTGGTTCGTGTTCACCCATTGCCCCACCACACAACGCCGTCCCCTTCAAGCATGTCATCAATCACCACAACAACACATCACCACATAGGAAAGCATCAAACACCCAAAAGTGCCTTGACAAACACCAAAAAAGCAAAATACTCGAGGAAAGTTACTCTTCACCAACCAATGTCACCGTCGTCGCCAGACGATTGGGTACTCTTTCCAAATGAAATCGTAACAGAGAAGCATGCAAGCATCAGGCATGCTAAAAGTAGCAACTCTGCGAGATCGGCGAACGTACCTCAACACACGCTGCCATCGCCTGACAGTCACGTGATTGAGCGCAAGGCAACCACGCCGGCGAGGACTGACAGCCAGCGCATTCCAAAGCCTTATAGACCTTCGACATGCTTGCATCACATGTCTGCGCGCAATTGCACTGCTGCTTGCGAGGATGTCAGAGCGGTGTCAGAGACAAGGGCGCCGCCAAAGGCACCATCGCCGCCCCGGTTGCCAACGCCGGAACTGTCCGACTTCGGAGAAGAAGACCTCTGGTCTTGCTGTAGATCTTCGGAAACAAATGAAAGTGACAATAGTACTCAAGGAGATGATTTTTGGAATAAAATGGGTACGTTCCGTTCTTGCTTCATTGATTGTGCGAAGAGCACTGCATTGACGTGAGGGACAACAGACGGCAAATTGACCAAAGTGATGGAGCAGCAGCAAGTCAGGCGTAAGAGATGAGGGGAATTTCTGCCTAAAGTACTGCGACGATTTTGAATGAATGATTGAGCGAGAGACTTTGTTGTTGATAGACGACGTATACGAGTTTGTATTTTTCTTCATCGACAGAGATTTCTCTTCCTATCGGTGTGCGAACAATGATGGCTGGCTTGGATGACCATGTTGTGGAATACAGCTCTGTTGCTGGTGCAGTTGGCCTAGGGCGCGCAGCGAAGGGCCCCGGGGCTCTCCAGGCGTGATCTTCGTCGCAATTTGTGCCTCGGCTTCGTAATAATGACTCATTGGCTTAAGGGGTCCATCCTGTAGATTGCGCTTCAAGTTAGAAGTGAAATTTCATACTATATTGAAGGAAAGATACATTTATGGCATGAAGTGAGGTTGAGAAAGACCTCGTTAAGGTCATTAACTTGTTTGAGCGTAGTTTCGTTGTAACCCAAAAACCCTTAGCGTGGTTTCTGGCCCACAAACATTCCCGATACTAGCACCATCTCCGAATATCCTAGACCACAGCCAACAAGGAATTCAGCAGATAAACCCTCACCATGTCTAAGAGAGGGTAAGAATCCCTGGGGATGCCAGCGCGCATGATCTGATAGCTGACTTGGGCCTTCGTAGACGCGGCGGTGCCTCGGGCAACAAGCTCAAGATGACCCTCGGTCTCCCAGTGTACGCACCTTCTATAGGACCTCTGGGCTCCGGAAAGGGTCTCTTCTGGTACACGTCTGACACTCGAATCCAGTGGTGCGGTCATGAATTGCTGCGACAATTCCGGCGCACGAAATCTCTACATTATCTCAGTCAAAGGCATCGGCGCCCGCCTCAATCGTCTGCCCGCTGCAGGTGTTGGAGATATGGTGATGGCTACAGTCAAGAAAGGGAAGCCAGAATTGCGGAAAAAGGTCATGCCGGCGGTGGTTGTGCGGCAGAGTAAGCCGTGGAGGAGGGCGGATGGGGTGTATCTATACTTTGAGGATAATGCTGGAGTGGTGAGTCTGCCGTGAAAGTCCGGAGGTCAAAGAGAATCGGCACACAGATACGCATCAGGGACCGCAACGGTGACGATGGGAGGCTTAGAAGACATTGGCTGACGAGGCACTTCATCAGATTGTGAATCCGAAGGGTGAAATGAAAGGTTCGGCAATCACGGGGCCAGTAGGGAAAGAGGCGGCAGAACTGTGGCCGGTATGTTGACTCATAATTGATACGAGCGGACTCATGCTGACAGCCTCAAGCGTATTGCTAGCAATTCTGGTGTGGTCATGTGAGCTGGGATAGACATATGAAATAGAGAAGACTCCTGCACAGTTGAAAATAGCCTGCTTCGTCTCAAGGCACTCCAATAGCTGCCAATGAAGAATTCATGCTTGAACACCCCAAATCGCTTGCTGTTGCATAAAGTGTATGCTGGGGAGAAGCCTTTATATTTAGGCCTCCAGAGTGTGAACGCATGCTTGAATCTAATTGTTCCCTCGCCATCATTCTCGGAGAGACATTCTGATAGATAGTGTCGAAGAAGGGGAACTTGAACGTTCGACGAGAGGCTTAAGACTTTTGTACTGACAGGTTATGATGAAGAACAAAATCACCACTTCCCGAAACCGTCTGAACAATGTCAACTCAGGACCAGTCTCAACGTCAAAGACCGCTTGGTCTTCAGTCCAATAGCACCTTCAAACTTTGCCTATGCACCTATCAGTAGAAGCACCTTCAACCAATACCGCGGCGAGCATACCTCATTCCAATAAAACTCGCATGCCGAATCAGCCCTCGCCCACAGCGCAAGACCTCTCGGCACCAATTCGTCTCCTCCCTCCTCATCCTCCAGGTCCATCGTAGCTCTTATGACCACAGCCAATCGACGTATCCAGCCTCCCGAAAAACACCAAACCCATCTACTCATCCCCCTCCCCCTCCGGACTCCTACTCCTCCCCCTCCTCCCCTTTCCCCCTCCCCTCACCCCCTTCACATCCTTAACCGGTGGCGGCCTCACAAACGCAAAATCAACCCCAATACTCTGATCCAGCAACTTCGTCTCATTCGCGCCCTCGATGGCGGCTTTGGCTTCTTTTTGCGTGGGGTATTCGACTAAAGCGTAGCCCTGTTCAAACCACCATTACATCAGCACAAAATCCCCCCTAAATTCCCTTGTAGCCCATAAATCCGGCATCATAGCAGCTTTTGCTCCCTCCTCCCCTTTCACAAACTGTAGCAGAAGAGGTCCCCCCCAAACATACCTTCACATACCCCGTCCGCCGATCAAGATTCATATGCAAATTTTTAATCTCCCCATACTCCCCAAACAGCTCCTGCAGATCCTCCTCGCTCGCCTCCTCATGCACGTTCGTCACGAGGATGATCCAGCCTTCGATGGAGCGCACGGCGACTGCGCCGGTGGAGGTGCGGATTTCGCTGGTCGCGGGCTTGGTGGATGTGTTGTTGTTGCGGGGTGGGGAGGCGGAGTCGATGTCCATTTCGGTGGAGGCCATGGTGGGTGGGAGGGTGATGATGGGGATTGGCGTGGGCGTGGGGAAATGGGAAGGGGATGCTTGAGTGTGGGATAGTGGGATAACGTTGTTTATGTTAAGCTTGTTTGTAGCAAGCTTTGGGAGATCTAGCGCTAGCGAATGGACTGATTTGGCATTCGATAACATGGGTGGACCGATGTATCTTGTATCTTCCCATAATACGTCTATATTAAAGTACATTACTAAATCACCCTCTGTGGCTACTCCAGCATGCATTACTTTGCATTACTTTGCATTTCTACGGTAATGATGAAATCTGAATCGCCAAAGACGACCCGGCGTTCACCACTGTGTCCATTGTTTCGCACGGTGTAAAGGTGATGATTTGTTGATTTTGTTTCGATCTCACCCGTGCTTAGTAGCCATTGCTTATCAAGAGACCTTACTCCCAGGATTATAAAGCGATTATATTCAAGAAGCGCAATTCCACTAATAGAGAGACGACTAACCATGTTGGACTTACATGAAGCAGCACCGCCCGCCTCACAACACGCTGCTATCTAGTTCCCCTTCCAATCTATCCGCCAGAACGATCAATCTAGCAATGCAGCAGCATGGCTATCAGTAATAACCTCAGTCAGACGCATTCTCCCGAGGAACCAGCAGTCCACTCACCCCAGAGGTCATCCTTCAGTCCTTGTAGAAAGTGATTGGTGACGTGTACAAGTAAAGAAAATTGTATGTCGAGGCTGTGGATAATCAACGTGTAGGTCGACCAGGACTGTGTTGCAACAGATTAAGACTTATCTGCTCATTTATCGTCTTTTACACACCATGGACGAGCCAGTCAAAGTCCCCTACAGTCTGAAGCGTGCGGCGATCATCATGGCAGGTGGCCAACCCAAGACGTAGGACCATTTCGACATTCTTAGAAGAATGGATGCGGGTCTGCTTTGGTAATTTCTCCCCCAAAATCTCTGCACGCTGTTCTACTATCCACTAGGAGCGAATGCGTACCTGGCCATCTTTGCCATCTTCTCTTCTGGGCTGACTTCGTTGTCAGAATATATCAGCTTCATGTTCTTGTCCTTTTCCTTTTTCCCTTTCTTCCCTTCTTGACCCTCTGGAGCCTTGGCGGCTTCCTTCCCAGGCTCCGCGGTGGCGGCAGCTTTGTCTGCATCTTTGGCAGCGCCTGACACCAAATCATCCAAGCTGCTCGTGTGGGGATTAGGAGCTGAAGATTGCTCCGATTGGAAACCTGATGATGCACCTAGTGCTCCCCCTGGGGGACCGACATTCTGGGGAAGCTTCTGTTGATGATGTTGAGAAGGGTCAATTGGGTTTGGAGGACCTGAGAGCTGTCCTTGGTGCATCTGCTGCATCTGGAAAGCGTTCACAGGGGGTGCACCAAAGGAAGGCCTTTGTGGCAGTCCAGGCGCCGGTGGCAAATTGCTAGGCCGCTGAGGCATACCATTGTGCTGTGGCGGGGTATGACTTTGCGGGGGTTGGAATTGATTTTGCTGGAACGGTGGACCCGAAGGCCCTGGGCCATATTGCTGGGGAGGCCCGTTCTGGAATTGTGGGGGGCCATTTTGAAACTGAGGTGGAGGACCATTTTGGAATTGCGGTGGAGGACCATTTTGAAATTGCGGTGGAGGACCGTTTTGAAATTGTGGAGGCCCGTTCTGAAATTGAGGGGGACCATTCTGGAATTGAGGCGGTCCGTTCTGAAATTGGGGTGGTGGTCCGCTCTGAAATTGAGGCGGTGGTCCATTCTGAAATTGAGGCGGTGGGCCATTCTGAAATTGAGGCGGTCCGTTTTGGAAATTAGGAGGAGGACCATTTTGGAAATTCGGCTGGAATGGCTGCCCGCCAGCAGGTGGGAACTGTTGAGGTGGCGGGAAGCCTTGATTGTTCTGAAATTGCGGTGGTCCAGGCGGGCTGAAGGGTGACTGCTGGGGTGGCATTGGAGAGTGCTGTTGCTGAAATGGCGGTTGTTGCTGCCCATAATTCTGGGGGAGTGAGGAATAGCCCGGATTATTAGGGGGTCCTCCGAATTGCATTTGCGGCTGAGAGAATCCGGGAGAGCCAGCCTTTTCGCAATTGCTCAGCTTGGAAAGACAATGGACAAGGGCAGAAAAGTGACTTACATATGCCCCAGGACTATGGCCCAGTCCTGGACTTTGGCTCCCATGTCCCATCCCAGCAGGTGTGTTTCCTCCGCTGCTGACACCGGTCACGTCTTCAGCTGCCTTCTTTGCCTTGTGCTCCGCCAAGCGCTTTTTCAAGTCCGCTGGCGACTCAAATTTGGGCTTCTTTGGTAGACTGGCACCCACTCCGCCCGGCCCAGCGTTTCCGGTGGCAGCACGACGTTCGGCTTCAGCTTGGGCGAATGATTGTAGGACGCGCTGATTGTGTGCTTGAACAACATCATCGGGTATACCCTCCATACCGAATATCTCAACATCCAAGCCGGATCGATTCGGCAGCGCATTCTCGATGACTGTGAGGGTCTCTTTGTGGACTTGGGTCATATGGACGGACAGACCTATTACCAGCGTTAGCTCGGAAAGCCGTACGATTGAGAGAGCAAATGAGCTACCTCCAGCTGTGTTGAGCCGTCGTCCACATCGTTCACACTTGAAGTGCTTAGCTTTCTGGTGGTTGATAAGAATCTTGAGATCATCGAAGTCTCGCTCGCAATAGTAACACCATGGTCGTGCTAAGATCTCGTCGATGTCGGGGTGCTTTCGCTTGGCCTTCCCCATGATCTGATGTAATGGTTACGAACAAAAGTCTATCAGACCTTGAGAACAAGTACAGAAGAGGAGCTCTCGAGAAAGAAGATAATAATGTAAGGATGAAGTGAAGTCGAGCAAGGCGGAATATTCCAATCTCTCGGCTGCGCTACGATACAACCCTAGGCTTAATGAGTCATAGCGTGAACCCTCAGATTAATTCCGCTGCAAATCCCCAAGTACATTTATTGCATAGGGACATGAGTTGCGACATGCTGAAACTTGCCACGAAGCAGGTACCTAGCTGTCAGTGTAGGGCCATTGCTGGTTCTGCCTCGCTTTCTCCTTCATGTCCTGATCTTTGAAGTCTGGATGCCGATAGCCAGAAGGGATTTATGCGTTACTTTTATACCCAGGACCGGAAAGATTGAAGCAATGAAGAATGAACGAGCTAGGAGCTCTACCAGTATTATAATGTCGACCACAGAAACCGGTGCTACTACCGCCCAAAGGCGAGCTGAACATTTGGCCGCCGCCCGTCAAAGAACAGCGGCACTGGGACGTCGCCAAGCAGCACCTTTAGTATACAGTCCAGACCAACAGTAGGTCTGAGCTTAGATTTCCTACAGAGAAGAATGCCTGAAAGGCCTGAAAGGGCCGCACTAGTATCGATAAGCCGCGATTCTCTCTACATCTAAGAGGCCCTAGCGTGATCGCCGTAAGAAGCACCCACTACCCATTGCAAGTGGAAATACATTATCATGAAGGCTCAATAGTAGAGCTGCAGCCTATTGTCTTCAGTGCCAAAGGTAGTGCATTCGCCGTCCACGGGTTGTCGGAGTTCCACTACAACATTTTCTCATCCCAGGAATGCAAATATGAAGACCTCATTGGCCGCTGCAGATGCCCGCCGTGCATCCGTCCCGAGCGGCTTCCAGGAGGCAGATCCAACCCTCGTAGTTCGGAACTCGCAATATCGAAAGAAGAGGAGTTCTATGAAGTAAGTCCTGGAACATCCCTGACATTCAATCTGTCCCTCAGGCTGGACAGCTGGCTTGGTGAGCTGAAACCTGGAGCCGACTACAGTGGGGCCTTCATTGGAGAGACGAAAGGGATTAAGTATTGGCGTTATGCCACCCTCGAGGTCTGTATCGAGATTCCAACTTGGCCTGGGGTACATCTGCTAAGAGAAATCTAGACTCTAGAAGGGCAAATTTGCAATTACAATGAGGAAAAGGAGCCTGCCAGAGCCATTGTCCTGCCACGCACAAACACCCTTGCTTTTAATGTTGAAGAGAAGACAGAGAACAGGTGAAGCTGTAGCCACGAAACCAGAGCATGCACCATATACCACTTTGCTTTAATGTAATATTTCTGCCAACTACCGCAACTACCGCAACTACTGCTAATTGCGTATTGTTGTATGTACTCCGCTCTCATGTCCACAGGGTACTACTACCTCAGCAACGACCGAGACTCGATCGCTTCGCCCGTTCCAGGGTTTACAGGAGTTCGCCATCATCTTTGCGATGTGGTGATACCTTCCAGCCTACGCGTCATGCGTCAGAATGGAAGATAGACCGACTCTCGCCTCCTGACTTTGTCGGGTGGAAGTGTACTCGATGCGAGAAGAAACTAGACTATCATAGTTCATGCCCTTTGCTCGCAAGAGGAATACACATGGGCATGACTCCAAGCGGTCGCACATTTTCCTTGACTGTTCTCGGGTTTGGGGGAGCTGAGGCTTCACATCAATCAATGTCTTGGGCTAGTAAGCTGAAGATATACTTGATTTGAGTGCAATTTCTCCTCCCGCAATCCTGCCATGCTATATTTTTACTGGCAAGCATGATAGTCCCATATCGTAAGCTGAGGTATTTGCTACTCGTTCTATCACTCGCTATCACTCGCACATCTTGCCTTATACTCACTGGCTTTTAAGGCAATATCCCGCCAAGCCGGTATCAACATTTTGTAGAAGCACAAATGAGATCAAACCACACCATCACTTGTTGTCTATTTCCTTAGTCCTACTAGATGTTCGCAACCATGGTAAGTCAACTCCAATAAGATCTACTCAGAGCGGAAGGTTTCCGGAAACTGCGCTCCCCGCTTCAGCATCTAGTCACTTTAGCTACGTTCCATCATTTATCTCAATATCAAACATTTCGCACTCCAATAGAACCATAAAAGTCTCAGTAGAATCTATAAACCTAGAAAGGTGAATGTAGCGACTGCTCTCCATCTCAGCTACAGCTTTTTGCAAAAACACTGGCGACGGCGCTACAGTTGTTTTCAAAAACATTGGCGGAGGCGCTAGTAGGGGAAAAAATTTGCGCGACTACGAAAAATAGGTCTATAGATAAAATCGAGTATATAGCTACCGTAGACGGTTTAGATAGCTATTAAATAGAAAGGATTAATAGATAATTATTAGACCTCGCTATTTACTAAATAATTAACTATATAGCTATATCGCTAAAATTTAGGCTAATTATTTAGTAAATAGCGAGGTCTAATAATTATCTATTAATCCTTTCTATTTAATAGCTATCTAAACCGTCTACGGTAGCTATATACTCGATTTTGCCTATAGGCCTATTTTTCGTAATCGCGCAAATTTTTTCCCCTATTAGCGCCTCCGCCAATGTTTTTAAAAATAACTATAGCGCCGTGGCCAGTGTTTCTGCAAAAAGCTGTAAGCACTAGTAAGTCTCCGAATCATCCCGTTGCCTAATTAACATCTATTCCAGCCCTTTCTTCATCGAAACTCATCAACCTCATTGCTCTGTTATAAGGCCCCTCTCTTACTATTGCATTCATACCTTTTCAAAGAAAAAAGTTCAAAAAATACAAAACATCCCTCAAACCCACCAGCAATGTCCGCCACACCAGGCCAACCCGACCTCCCCACCAAACAAAAAACATTCATTCCTCTCGGTCAGTATTTCCCCCACGGCGTCTACGTTTTCGTTCACGTCTGATTGTGCAAGAGAACAACCCCACCCCCTTAACCCACCTCTCCCACACCCTCGGCCTTACCCCCTCCCTCACCTATCACGACGTCTACACCCTCCCCCCACCCCCGCACATCCCCCGCCCCGCCCACGCCCTCATCTTCATCTGTCCCGCCACCGTCTACCACCGCGCCCGCGAGGCCGAGAACGATGCCATGACCCACTATGAGGGATGTGGGACTGAGGAACCGGTATTCTGGTGCAAGCAGACGGTTCGACATGCGTGCGGGCTTATGAGCTGTCTTCACGCCCTCAGCAATGGTGGCGCGAAAGCGCATATCTTACCGGACTCAATCTTAAGTAAGTTCCTAATCGAAGCCGAGCCCCTGAAGCCAGAAGCTCGAGCGAAACTCCTATACAACAGCAAAGAAATCGAAGACGCGCACATGGCTGCCGCGCGTTTGGGCGATACGGCACCACCTCCTGGAGAGGAGGCGAATGGGTTTCATTTCATCACGTTTGTGAAGGGCGGGGATGGGCATCTGTGGGAGTTGAATGGGGGGATGAAGGGGCCGGTGGATAGGGGGGTGTTGGGAGAGGGGGAGGATGTTTTGGGGGAGAGGGCGTTGAATTTGGGGGTTAGGACGTTTTTGAAGAGGGGGGAGGGGGAGGAGGGGTTTAGTCTTGTGGCGTTGGGGGAAGGGGGGGTTGATTGATTAATTGATTGAGTCATAGACCGACCCCACGCTCTAAGGCATAATGCGGCTGTTCTAGTCTACAGTGGGGTTAGGTTTATAGCCTAGTCGCCTTAGAAATAGAGGAACGGCTGAAAAATAACTCTATCCCTTTCCTTGTGTACGGGAGGTACACGCTAAGTACTAGCGCATCAGAGGTTATCTTAGAGATTCAATTCGTCTGAGCTATAATCTGCAGATAATTCAGAAATCTGCTAAGAGTAGAGTGAACTAATTAGATGAGTAAGATCGCTACGGAGAAGCTAATGCTTAGCGTGTAACTCCCGTATATAAGGAAAGGGATAGTATTGGAAATTAGCCTCAGCCCTATATACTTAGTATGTAGCATAAATATGAACACGTCTCTATAGAACTAAATTAAGTTGTTTACCGAATTCTAATAGGTTATAAGCCCGGGTTTAACGTATCTATTGCGCCCGGAGACGGCTTTCTTCGTAATATTACGTCGTATTCTTACTTAAGAAGGGTTTTGCGAGGGAGAATACCGCTATAATTCTCCTCTCGACACGCGATTTTACGTAAATACCTCCCTACTACGAGATTTTCGACTACGTCGACTAGAAATATAGTCGGCTACGAACATCTACCGGCGAATAATACGAGGCGGGCCTAGATAGGGGCTAGTAGTACTATAAGAGCTAAGAGATAGGGGAGGAAAGCGGAAGCGCACCGGTAGAGAAAGGAGGTCTTTTACACTATACTTAGGGTAGCTAGAAAGAAGATATATTTAATTTAGTTTTTAGGAAGAAAAGAATTAGGATTAGGGTCGCCCTCGTTAATAAAGGGTCTCTACGGAGTAGGATATTAAGATAGATCGCTATAAGGGTCTCTACGGAGTAGGACGCTATTACGATCGCCCCTAAATAGGGTCTCTACGGAGTAGTTATTTAGACTTCGATACTATACTCGTCTATACTAGTAGGCTATATCGAAAGACCTACGTAATTCGTAGGCACGATAAGAGAACGTCTTATTACGTTAAGAAGTCTTAAACGAAGATATTTAATTACGTTCTAGCACTCTTCCCGATTTCCCTCTACGCAGAACGATCGAATCGAGCGGAGGTTTACGGGTTTAATAAGGCTTTAAAGTAGGACTTATAGTTAAGAAGGAATACGTTTAAGAGGAGTAGGCCTAGAAGAGGTACTCTACTATTAATAAAGCTATGGAGTTAGCTAGTATACGCAGTTTTCGCTAATAGGAGAGTGTTGGAAATCAGCCTCAGCCCTATATACTTGGTATGTAGTATAAATATAAACACGTCTCTATAGAACTAAATTAAGTCGTTCACCGAATTCTAATAGATAGAGCCCCTAGGTATAGCCTAAATCCTTAAACGTATCCTATACCTAAATAAAAACCCGATTTTCGGCTCTATACAACCTATTCTAATATTACCTAAAAGCTATCTCTTTAACCCTATATAACCTATTCTAATAATAACTAAAGACTATATCTTCGGCTCTTTATAACCTAATTACCTAATAGCTAGAGACGATATTTACGACTCTTCTTAACCTTGTCGACCTTAGCTAAGTCTAAATAAACTTTATATTTACGGGGGGTTAGCCTTACGCTAGCCTCCCGAGAACCTCGCTAGCACTTAGCTTTCGTTATTATAGGTACCTATTCCTACTTAGTTTTTATCGTATTCTTAGGTAATAGATCCCTAAGAGGGTTTAAGATAGCCGACCCGAGAGGGTATTCTAGCGCTAAGTATAGAGTATATTCTCTTCGATGTCCGTTACTAGCCCCGGGTTAAGCCGTTATTTTATACCGTATCTACTAAAGTTAAAGTAGCCTCGTAGGCCCCTTAGTTACCTAGGTATTACTCTTTCGGGAGAGCTTTCGCCCAGTTATATCCGGAGACCTTAACCTATTTTAGCTAACCTTTATATTTTTCTAGGTCGAAGAAATAGATAATAAAAACCTTAATAAACTAACTAATAGTTAGTCCCCTATGTAGGGGCCGCCTACGAGGCTTCTAGGCTTTATACTAGGTCCTCGAGGGTAGCCTAAAATAAAATAAAGAAAAATAAGCGGAGTAATTAACCTAGGAGTTTAAAAAGCGTAGCGACTAGTAACCTACTTAATACCCTCTAGTATTCGTACTAATAGTAGAGACTTATACCCTACTATAAGGGCAGTTTATAGCTGAAACGATGTTATTACCTTAATATAACGTCTCTATCTATAGGGTAATCTAAGTCTTCCTCGCTTAAGTCTTCCTTAACCGCTCGGAACTATCCTAGAAGGCCTATTCGTAGTATAAATTTAGTAGCTAATTTAGCTTATTTAGTATTATTAAGAGCTTTACTAAGGTTTCTCTCTCGGTTTAGTCCCTAGATCTCTTCCCGAAGGTCTATATAATCCGGGTAATCTAGGAGTATATACCTTACTATTTAGTTAGTAGAAGAGTATAGGTAGTGCGAAGACTCCGCCCGCCCGATAGCGTAGAGGTAGCTATTAAGGCCTATCTTTCCCGTTCTAAGTTATATAATAATAGAACTTATCTATTTACGTATTCCTATATACTTATCTAGTATAGCTTTTCTTAGAGTAGGCTTAAGTTTATAAACGGCCTTCCCCTATTAAGTACGGCTCGATTTCTAGGCCTAAGCTCTATTTACTTAGTATCTAATTATTAATTTTACTACTAATATTAGTAGTTTTAGCTAAGGTAGTTTCTCGGCTTTAGGACTACTCCCCGGTTATATATATAGCTTAGGAGGCTTCCTCTATTTAGTGGCCTCCTTAGCTACGATATTCGCTAGCTTATTACCTTTAACGTCTCTATACGCTAGGACCTAGTAGAGCGCTACTTCTACTCTCTAGTCGAACTTTTTACGAAGTTTACCTAGTAGCTAGATAATACGTATACTTAAGGATATATTATCCCGATTAGTTTCGGAGGTTTTCTATAGATATAATTAAGGCCTAATTATCGATAAAGATATTAATTTTATTTAGACTTACGTCGAACGATACTTACTAGATAGCGATATCTAGCGATCTTAAGATACTCTAGAGCTTAGCGCTATAGACGTTTAACACCTCTATTATCTCTATATATACTTTTCTAATAATACTTAGCTTAGGAGCGACTATAGCGGATCTAATCTCCCCGCCTATACCGCTCCTATCTAAGTATAAATTATCTACTTCTAGCTCTATAACTAGAATAATATCGTAGTATAGGAACGCTAGTTCTTTACTAGCGCTAATAATAGTCTCTAGGGGTTTATACTAGAGTAGTATAACGTACGCCTCCCGAGTCTCGAGGTAAGCGATCGTAGGAATACGAGTTTTATAGCGTAGCGTAAGCCTAGTAAACGAGCTACTTCTATAAAGTATAATTACCCCGTAAGAGCGTATCTAGTATATATTCCCGTAGATTATACTGCGCAATAGGGCCGGGTAACCTAATTTGGGGTAGGGTGGGTTAGGTTAAAATAGGACTTAGGGCCGGGTTAGGGTCGAGTTATTAAAATTAGACGAAAACCCGACCTAACCTACCCAAAAAGGGGTAGTTTATAAAGTAGTTAATTAACGAGGTAGTTGACGAGGTATTTAATTAATAAGGTAGTTAATAAGGTAGTTAATAGGGTAGTTAATAAGGTAGTTAATAAGGTGGTTAATAAGGTAGTTAATAGAGTAGTTAATAAAGTAGTTAATAGGATAGTTTATAAGGTAGTTAACGAGGTATTTAATTAATAAGGTAGTTAACGAGGTAGTTGACGAGGTGTTTAATTAATAAGGTAGTTAATGAGGTAGTTAATAGGGTGGTTCAGATATTGTAATAATTATTGTAATAACTATCTTATTAACTACCTTATAAACCACCCTATTAACCACCTTATAAACTACCCTATTAACTACCTTATTAACTACCTTATTAATTAAACACCTCGTTAACTACCTCGTTAACTACCTTATTAATTAAATACCTCGTTAACTACCTCGTCAACTACCTTATTAATTAAATACCTTATAAACTACTATATTAACTACCCTATTAACTACCCCATTATTACGAGTAGTAGCGGCTAGGCTGCTAAGAGGGCCCTAGGGCCGCTCGACTACTCGTTATAGCTATAGGAGTCGAGTACGGTAAGCATAGGAACGCTTACCCTATCTCGACCGCTTACTAGGGGTAAGTAGGAATAAGTATTACGATTCGCACGAGTTCCTATATCTATATAGATAGCTAGCCTCTCCGGTAGATAGGAGCCTCGTACTTAACCTCCCTTATATAATTATTATATACTAGTAATAAGATTTAATATACTAAATACTATATAAGTTATCTTCTTATAGTAGGCCTATTTAGTAAAGCCTACCTCGCCTTCGTCCTTAATACTCCTCTCCTATAAGAATTAACCCTATAGGAACACCTTAGAAGCAAAGCCTTACGCCTTATAACTAAGCCTTATAATACTTTAAGTACCCCTAAGGATAAGTACCTTAGGACGAACCCTAACCCTAAGTAGTAGTCGGATAGATATCGACCGCGACCCTAGCTTCCTTAAGAAGGTAGATAGTAGAATTAAGATAGCCTTACCTAACCTCTACTATAGATAACGAAATAAGCTAGATAATTAATTACTATAGTTAATATATTATTTTAGTTTCTAAGGGAAATAACTAAACGAAAAGAAAAAAGTCCGTTTCGCTATTACCTATATACGCGGACGAGCCTAAATATAGGTTAAACCTTTTATAAAGAAAGATATAAAAGGAGATCTTAACGGTTTAGAGAAACGATAGATAGAGAATTATACTATATTTTAAAATAAAATTATAAAGATTTTCGGTATATCTAACGAGGATAAGGTCGCCGTTAGGATTATATAATACCTTTAGTAGAAGAAATTAGCGGTAGAATACGTAGCCTAATTTTAAGAATATACTACTTAGACTAAGTAGGATAATAATACGCTAATAATAATATATAACTGAGGATTAAAAGATACCGTTAAAGACGAACTTATACGATACGGGGGAAAGATCGATATACTTAGTAGCTTAACTACGGTATCTATCGAGATCGACGATAAACTTTATAAACGAGCTATAGAGAAACGCTATAATAGTAGTATACGCTAAGGGACGATAATAAGTATAGTACCGTACTTCCTACGAAGCGATAATACTAGAAGGCGCGATAAGCTAGATCTATATAGGTATACTCTAATAGAGCTCGATTTTATAAAGAAAGGATTCCGTCGAGGGAAGAAGTAGTATAGTAAGAAAGGGGATAAGAAGAAAATACTAATATATTACGGCTATAGTAAACCGGGCTATTTCGCTAGAGACTATCGTTCGAGCGGTATAGTACCTTAATAATAGTTAAATATAATAGAAGTAGTTTTCGATAATAAAAATGCGCTATTACTAGACCCGATACTAGAGTAGGAAGTATTAGAGATACTACCTAACTTAACGTAGGATAATCCGGTACTAAGTAACTTAATTAGAATTAAGGAGTAAGTAAACTAGGATATCGCTAAACGTCTAAAGGAGCTAGGTTAGAATAATATTAAGAAAGTAAAGAAGTACCTAGCTAAGGTAGGTACTACGACTTAAGCGTTCCGAGAAGTTATAAAAGCCCTAAAGAATAAAGACGTTATATTAGAAGAAGATAATAAGGAGGAAGAAATATAACGGGATCCGAACTAGATCGAACCCTACTTAGATAATAATCTAAAGTATAAAGGTTTTTCGGACGGCTTATACTCTTCTAGATTTATATCTACCTAGATAGATCCCGAGGACGAATTACGTGCGAAATAATTAATTATAAAGAGATAAAATTACCGAGAAGATATAACGTATCTAGAATACTAGATAATATACTAGACTATATATAGTAAAAGATACTACTAGTTCTATTAATAAGCGCGGGAGCAAACCTACTAACTAGAAACTAGAACGGGTTATAGAGCTAACCGTTAGAACGAATGCCGATAAGACGAGTATACCTAGTATTTAGTATAAAAACGGCGGTTACGAATATTCCCTAGATACGACTTATTATAGTAATAGAAGCTAAGAGTAGATAGCTAAATTATAAGAAAAGTATACTACGTATATAGTAATAAGTAATAGTACTACTATCTTACTAATAAGTATAAGTAAGTTACGTATTAAGAGTATAAACGGTTTCACGGATTTATAAATAAACCTTAGAGAAAAGAGTAATTACTTACGACGCGGGGCGGCGTAAGAAGATTACTATATTAGCCCTAAAATAGAATTTATATTTAATAAGTTATTAAATATAAGTTTATATACCGGTGAAAATTAACGGATAACGAACCGTTACGATAATAGATTTAGATATAATAGGGAACTTTATCTCTAGTACTCTAGTAGGGTTATACGGCCTACTAATTAGAAGGAAGGAGAAACCTTACGACCTAGAAATAGCCGACGGGTTAGTATTATTAAAGAAGGTAGAATTAGAAACTTTCGACCTACTAGTTACTATTTAGCGCTACTATAAGGAATTAATATTCGACGTTATTAGGATAGCTACTTATTACGTTATTTTAGGAATACCTTAGTTAAAAAAGTATAATCTAATAATTAATTAGAATAAGGGTAAACTAAGATTTATACGTACTAGAGACGTTACTAGTATATAACCTATAAGACGATAGCGGACGTCTATAGATAAGAAAAAGAACCGAAGACTAGTCGAACTATATATTACTTTATTTTCGAATAAGGATAGCCTTAAATTAAAAGGGTCCGACTCGATAGATACTTATAGAGTCTAGTAGGGTTAATAAGTTAGAGGAAGTAGGGGAACTAACGTACCTCCTAAGATCCCTAAAGAGTATTAACGGTATAAATAGCTCTTTTAGGAAGAGGAAGGCCTAAAGGCGCTACCTAAATATTAGCTATAAAATTATAAGATCGAACTCGAACCTAGTAAGCGACTAATATTTAGACTAATATATAGTTTATTAGAAAAGGAACTTTAAGTACTTCGCGAGTACCTTAATATAAACCTAAAAAAAGGATTTATTCGAGAATCTAAATTACTAGTAGGATACCTAGTCCTCTTTATACTAAAGAAGGATAGAGGGTTACGACTATATATTAACTTTAGAAAGCTTAATAATATTACGGTAAAAAACCGATACCCCTTACTAAATATTAGAGAACTACGGGATAGACTCTTAAAGGTAAGACGGTTTACGAAGTTAGATCTTCGTAGCGCTTATAACCTAATTCGAATAAAAGCCGGAGAAGAATAGAAAACCGCTTTTAGAACTAGATACGGCCTTTACGAATACCTAGTAATACTATTCGGATTAACGAATATACTAGCTACCTACTAGTTACTAATTAATAATATACTAAGGGTATACCTTAACTAAATAGTAATTATATACCTTAATAATATTTTAATATATTTAGAGAATAAGGAGGAATATATTAAGTATATATAGGACGTTCTTAAATATCTATTACTTACTAGACTTCTCCTTAAACTAGAGAAATATAAGTTTTATAAGGAATCCGTAGAATTCCTTAGATTCGTAGTTAGTACTATAGGCGTTTAGATAAGCCCTAAGAAGATTAGAGCTATATATAAATAGCCTATACTATATAATATAAAAATAGTCTAGAGCTTTCTAGGATTTACGAACTTTAATAGAGTCTTTATTAAAGACTATTTAAAGAAGGTAATACCTTTAACGGAAGTAACTAAAAAAGATATTAGTTTTAAGTAGAAATATAATTAGTAAAAAGTATTTACGGAACTTAAGAAAGCCTACGAAGAACCTCCTATACTATATTCCTTTTAAGCTAACGAAAAAGCTCGTATCGAAATAGACGTATTAGATCTTATAGTAGGCGCTTACCTCTATTAAATACGAGAGGGAAAATAGTATCCCGTTATCTTTTACTCCCGGAAGATATCGATAGTAGAATAAGGATATAATATATATAATAAAGAGCTATTAGTAATCGTATATATATTATAAGAATAGAGAGTCTATATAGAAAGCTATTTAGAACTTACTATCTTTATTAATTATAAGAATTTAGTAAACTTTATAATAACGAAAGTACTTAATAGACGATAAGTACGTTAGTCGGAGTTACTAGGATAATATAAATTTAAAATAGTATATACCCTAGGAAAGGAAAATAGACGTACCGACGCTTTAAGTAGACGATCGGACTATATAGAAAATAAAGATATTATCGAATAATCGATCCTTAAGTATAATAAAGACGGATCGCTTATACCTATATAATAGTTAGTAGCTATAATAAGAGTATCGGTACTAGTAGTCCTTAAGGACTTCCGAAAGGAGTATAATATAGATACCTTAGTAAGGTCGCTAAGAAGTTAGTAAGGAAATACTAAAATACTAGTTTATTAGGGACGAACCTATATCCTAGAAGAATATTAAGAAGAGTTAATTAGGGATTACTACGATAACCTAACTTATAGATATCTAGGAGTATCTAAAATAATAGAACTTATATTAAGGAGATACGTAGTACTAAAGCTACGATCTAAAGTAGAATAATATATTAAAGAATATATCTAATACTAGTAGAATAAGTCTACTAGATATAATAAGTACGGATAAATCTAGTTTACCCTAGTACCGAAAGAACTATAGAACGATATTATAATAGACTTCGTTATTAAACTACCAAAGTCGAGAGATCCTATTATAGGAATCGTCTACGACTTAATTATAGTAATTATTAATAAGTTAACTAAGTATCCTATACTAATCCTATTTAAAGAGACCTATAATACTAAATAGTTAGGATTTATATTATTAGATAGATTAATAAGAGATTATAGTATACCTAAGTTAATTACGTTAGATAGAGATAAATTATTTACGTTAAAATACTAGAAGATATTAATCGGAGCCCTTAGGATAAAACTTCGAATATTAATAGCGTACTATCTAGAAACTAACGAATAAACGGAAAGAATAAACTAAACGATAGAGACGTACCTAAGATACTATATTAACTTTAAGTAAAATAATTAGATACTAATATTACCCCTAGTATAGTTAGTACTTAGTAATTAGAAGTTAGAAATAATAGGTCTCCTACCGTTCTTTACTAATTATAGAAGATATACGAACCTATTTACGGAGCTATAAGAAGGCCTAGGTACTAATAAGGTAATAGTTCACGTATTAAAATTAAAGGAATTATATAGTAAAATATAATAATAAATTAAAAGAATTAATTAAAAAACCGCGATTACGATAAATAAAAAACGAAAAATAGGTCCTTAGCTAAAAGAGGGAGATAAAGTATATTTATTTATAAAGAATCTAAAGAGTAAACGACTAAGTCGGAAACTAGACTATATTAAAGACGGACTATTTTTAGTAAAAGTAGTTAAGAGACTAGTTAATTATAAACTCTAACTCCCGCTAGATACTAAAGTTAACCTAGTATTCTATATCTCTTTACTAGAACTAGCGGACTCTACTATACCCTTATAGGAAACCTTTTATTTTAGAGTAGACGAAGATTAAGAATACGAGGTAGAGAAAATTCTAAAATAATAAGGTTAGCGATACTTTATTAGATAGAAAGGTTACGATAAGTTAGAAGATACCTAGGAACTAGCTAGGAACCTTACGAATTACTAGAACCTTCTAAGGTAATTCTATCGGTAGGTATAGCCTTATAAGAAAGCTAGTTAAGGGTACCGGGAG